>Ga0302320_10007087_pt1 | contig 24748 bp, 21 predicted proteins | sample Bog_T0_3_FD_202130 | JGI IMG/M metagenome (GOLD analysis project Ga0302320, IMG submission 202130) | Peat permafrost microbial communities from Stordalen Mire near Abisko, Sweden - Bog_T0_3 | ecosystem: Environmental > Terrestrial > Soil > Wetlands > Peat | place: Sweden: Abisko, Stordalen Mire...
CAGCGATTTAGACGAGAGACCAAAAACGCAGTTTATGTGACTGAAAAGATTGGTCGGGGAGAGAGGATTTGAACCTCCGACCCCCTGGTCCCGAACCATGGAATTACAAACTCCAAGTGCTTTATCTGGTGTCGCTTAGGGAGCAGCATACTGGTTTTTCTCTCGCTCAGTTGTACCGAAGCTGTACCGAGTCCCGTTCACCCGTTCACCACCGCTGATCCCCGCTCAAAATCCAGATCGATCTTCTGCCGCCCAGCCTTAATCGCCGCCTCCATTGCGGACTCCTGACTGGGGAAAGTGTCGGGTAAGTAGACTTCAGTTTCCATGAACCCATCCGCATCGTGTTCCTGAATGGACAACTCCGCAGAGAATCCCCTATCCATTAGCTCGTGTGACCGTGCCACGATAACGTAACCCTTGTGCCCCACCTTGCGCTTCATGCCGAAAACCCCGCTCCCCGATTATCGCACTTTGGTTTTGGGGCGCTGCCCCTGCACTGCCGTCTGCCTGTCATTGCCCCCCGATCAGCGAGCCGCTTCTGCGACCCTCGGCTGCTGGTAGGGCTCAGCCCCCAAACTGTGTCTCAAGCGCATTGCAGGGTTTTGTGACCACCTAGAAAAATGCCTGTGGTCGTGCTCCACCCTCGGCGACCTCCCTCCAATTGCCAACCGTCCTCCATGCCATTCCGACGCCGCCGCTGAAAGGCGAATAAAAGGCGAATCGTGCTAAACTGTCCCCCGTGGACGGAGGGCGCAAGCTGCGTGCTGCTCATCGCGGCGAGCATTCTTGCTGCAAGGAAGCTCGCAAACTGGGACGGACGCCCCTCTCCTGCATTGGAGTCCGCCATTGCGGATGCCATCGCCATCGCAGAACGGATCATGGCGAGGATCGACAGCAGGTGGCCGACGGAGCACGGGATAGAATTGGTGATTCGTGAGAATCGTGAAGCGTGATTGAAGGCAACGCGAGGACAACAAAATGAAGCGCGTCTCGGTGTCAGTGCAGAACGACTACTTGGAGAGAATGTCCAAGACCCGACCCATAAATGCGGTCGCAGAACTGGTGTGGAACTCGCTCGATGCTGATGCTGACAAGATCAAAGTGAAACTCTTCGAGAACCAGATGGGCGGCTTGGAGAAGCTGATCGTAACCGACAATGGACACGGCTTGGACTATGCGCTCGCAGAGCAGGCATTCGGCAGTCTAGGGGGTTCATGGAAAAAGAAGGAACGGAAGACACGGGGTAAGAAGAGATTCCTGCACGGGCGACAAGGCAAGGGAAGATTCAGTGCATTTGCTTTGGGGCAGACCGTTGAGTGGAGGTCGAAGTTCAAGACTAACGGCAAGTCAGCCAAGTTCTCGGTCATCGGAAAACGAGCATCCCTTGGAACATTTGAAATCGGCGACGAAGACCAGACGCCTTCGGCTAAGACGGGCATGGAAGTAGTCGTTCAAGATTTCGATCATAACTTCCCGTCCTTGCTGGGGGACTCGGCAGCCCAAGCGTTGACCGAGCAATTTGCACTGTATCTAGCCCAGTATCGGGGCGTGTCAATCGAATACAACGGCGTCACGCTTGATCCGTTTTCCATCGTGAATCACTCGGTGGACTACCGTTATACGATTGGGCGAAAAGAGGTACCTGAAGACATTCAGGTTGTTCTCACCGTCGTGGAATGGAAGTGCGAAACGGAAAGGGCGCTTTATTTCTGCGATGCGGACGGACTCACGCTCAAGCAGGTTTCTCCGATTCGAGTCTACGCACCGGGCTTCTGGTTCTCTGCTTATCTGAAATCAGACTACTTCCGTGAACTTGAAGAAAACGGAACCATCGACCTCGAAGAACTCAACCCCGACCTTGGCAACGTGGTGGAAGTAGCCAAGACGAAGCTGCGCGAACACTTCAGGAGACGAGCGGCTGAAACTGCCGCAAATGTTGTGGAGGAGTGGAAGAAAGCAAAAGTTTATCCCTACGAGTCGGAGCCACGGGACATCCTCGAAGAGGCAGAACGGCAGGTTTTCGATGTCGTCGCTCTGAATCTAAATTCCTACTCGTTGGAGTTTGAGAGGTCAGAGGCCGACACGAAAAAACTTGTGCTGAAGCTGCTGCGCACTGTCCTCGGAACCAATCCGCCAGAGCTACAGCGGATTCTGAGCAGTGTTATCGAGCTTCCCGAAGACAAGCAGAAAGACCTCGCCGAACTGCTCAGCAAGACCACCCTTCAGGCAGTTATTAACGCGGCGAAGGTGGTCAGCAACAGACTAGATTTCTTGAAGGGTATCGAGCAGCTAGTCTTCGATGCCGAACTGAAGGAACGGCTGCTAGAGCGTAAGCAACTGCATCGAATTTTGGCTACGGAACCGTGGATTTTTGGTGAGCAGTATCACCTTGCGCTGGATGATGAATCTCTGACCAATTTGCTCAAGAAGCACAATCAGTTGTTGAACCGGGAAGTCGAGGTTTACGAGCCAGTTGTGCGTGAGGATAAGAGCGAGGGCATTATTGACTTGATGCTCTCGAAGCTGGTGCCGCTTCCTCGGGGGAACGAACGGGAGCATCTCATCATTGAACTTAAGCGACCAGCCCAGAAGATCAACTCCGAGATCGCACTGCAAATCAAAAGCTATGCGATGTCCGTGGTGACGGATGAACGTTTCAAGAGCACCAAGACGAAGTGGGTCTTTTGGGCTATCTCAAACGATCTCACTCAGGAAGTTCGCGAAGATGCGAGTCAGGCAAACAGACCGGAGGGGATTCTTTACCAAAGTAAGAGCGGCGATGTAACGGTTTGGGTAAAAACATGGGGCGAAGTGCTTCAGGAATGCGAAGGCAGGATGAATTTCTATAAGAAGCAGTTGGAATACACCGCCAGCCAAGCGTCTGGACTTGCACACTTGCGAGCTACCTATGAGAAGTATCTGCCTGATGTGCTGAAACAGGTGGATGGGAGCGCAGTACGGGGCGCTGCGAACAACGGCAAGTAGGGTGTACCGATAATGTATTCTCTGGCTGGAGGTGCCTTCCCTGTCAGTGCATCGCGGCGATAAGTTCTCGTCTTGATAGCTCGAACTGCTGGTACTCAATCGGTAGAGAGAACCGTCCCCTCAGAGTTGCGAGGTATCGTTCGGCGTCTCCGTCGAGCGCAGGTTCACCAACGATCACTAGTTTCTCGGCTTCCTGCGCACCGGGCCAGAACGAATACTCCAATACCTGAGCCATTCCCTCCCTGATGCAGCCTCGGGCGGACATCGCAGTCTTTATTTCGTAGAACCAGTATTTTTGTCCCCGCCGCACCGCAACATCCACTTGACCGCCCGCACTGTTGAGTTCAGTCCCAACGTCGTCAGCCCCGTATAGCTGGGCGAGATGGTCGTGCAAGGCTGTCTGGAGTTCGTTGTGCCGGAGCGCAATGTTGAGTTGCCGTTCCGCCAATGATGCCATCGTCTTTGCGGGTTTCACGGTGCAACCGGATTTGAATTGGAACCCACCCTTTTTGGGCTCAGCCACTTGAGGAAAGGTGTCCTTACCTTCTACGAACCGATACAGCGGCAGGAGTCGGTCGAAATCCTCGACGATGAGGTCGTAGTCGATGGCATCTGCTGCCTGCATGCGTCCCATGAATACGAACACGCCGCGTCGGATGAGATCAGCTTGAATCGGGGTCGGGGGATGGTCTGAGCCCTTTCGCTCGTCCCCATCCCAATGCCACATCGACATGTCGGCAAACTGCCGAGAATGCAGCGTGAGATACTCGTTGAAACGCCCGACGCTTGAAATCAGCGTCTCCTCTGGCTCAGGCAGAGTTCGGCTCGGCTCGAACGAGAACGCTACACCGTGGCGGAATCCTCCGGGCTCAAAGCCAACGTTGAACTGTAGCTCCGTCCTGCCTCCGTAATGGAAGGCATAGCCGCCTTCCTCGAAGATTGATTGCTGGGTGAAGATCGAATGAGTCACCGGACGCGAATGCCCCTTAATCTCTCTTCGAATCTCCTGAAGACGCCCTATTGCCAGCGTCTCTGCTCTGCGTTCGATTTCCTGCACGATTGCGGTTAGTGACAAGGCTGTCGTATTGTTTACAAAGTTTGGCATGCCATACCCTCCTCTGCTCGGTGAAAACACACACCTGAAAGCAGAAATTCCTGTGTCAGACTAGCTGAGCCATCTCAAGATAGCGGCAGAATGCGTTAGCAAGTTCGATCTGTCGTGGCGTCCGGCACTGCACTTGGAATAAAGCTGGGCTGGCGACAATCACCGCAACGCATCGAGCACGCGAGATCGCTACGTTCAGGCGGTTCAGGCTGTACAGGAATTCCATTCCCCTCGGGGCGTCCTCCGGAGTTGATGTTGCCATGGAGTACAAGACAAGCGGTGCTTCCTGCCCTTGGAACTTGTCAACGGTTCCCACTCTCGATCCTGCCGGGAGTCTGTCTATCAGAGCAGCGACCTGTGCGTTGTAAGGCGCAACAATGAGGATGTCTTGCAGCGTGAGCTTATGGTTTTTTCCTTCCTTATTCGTCCACGTTGCCCCCGCTTGCAAGAGACACTCCACCGCCGTCGCAACCTTTTCGACTTCTTCCGGCGACTCGTTCTGGTTCCCCGTGTGCTCGACAGAGGCAAAGCGCAGACCTGTCCCGCCGAGCGGATCACCAGCGTTGAGCCGCTGTTTTGCGTTCTCGGGACGTGACGTAAGCCGCCCCTCGTAAAAAAGCTCCGAGGTGAATGCGCAAACATCCGGGTGCAGGCGGCGTGTTTCAGTCAGAAAAACCCCTTCGTCTGCGGCTATCGTTGCACGGCCTTTCAAGAGATGTCCAAGTGCCGAGACCTCCGCACCCAGCGGATGTAGTCCCCTCTGTGGCTGGTCGAGTTGTTGCGGATCGCCAAGCAGGACAATGCTGGTCGCGGCTGGGGACAAAGCCAGCACGTTCGCCAGAGACATCTGACCCGCCTCATCCACGAAGAGTACGTCCACGGAACCAGCCATCTCCTCGCGAGCCCACATCCACGCTGATCCTGCACCTACGTTTGCTGCCCCGGCGTGCAGGGCATCGCAAACACCTTGGTTATCCTCTGCAATCACGGCTGCATGTTGACAGTGGCTTCCCTCGCTCGCTTTCTGAACTGCCTTGAGCGGAACACCATTCTTAGCGGCGGTGCGACATACCTCATCCAGCAGATTGCCAATGACCTTGTGGCTCACAGCCGTTATTCCTACCCGCCGCCCCTGCCTCACAAGCTCTACGATCATGCGAGCCCCGGTAAACGTCTTGCCCGACCCCGGTGGCCCTTGGATCGGAAGCACCGAAGGCTGACGAGGAAGCAGTTGGGTGAGAATCTTTGCGACTTCTGTTAATTGCTCGTCCTCACCGATCAATATGCCTACGGCACCCCGTAGTACGGACGGGTGTTCACGAAGGAGGAGTTCCCGTGCGGACTGGAATTTCCCTGACCCGGTGATGCCGTGATCAGCCACCCAAGATGCAATGCGAAGGATGCCATTGCTCAGCACCGCAGAGTCCACGATGTCATAGGGGATAAGCGCAGTCGGGTGTGGAACGGAGGAGGAAGCGCCTCGTTTGAGGTCAATCGTCCGATTGCGCTCGTCTACGGCAACAAGCTCCCCAGCGCCCTTCCCAGTCCTCGGATCGCGGACTTCGAGCGCCCGGTCGATGGCATGATCTTGCGGTGGAAACCCGTACCTATAGACTATCGACCGTTTGATGCGACCGACCTCCCCAATGCAGACGAGTCCGCCCAGAGCACTCTTGTCTTCTTGGAGTTCTTCGTCGGACAGTGCGCAAAGCCGAAAATATTCCCACCAAGCCGACTTTTCCTCCCGCCGATGCCATTCCAACATCTGCGCAAGGAGCCAAAGCGCCCGGTGTTCCTCTGTCCACTGGGTCTCGTCTTTTGGGAGTGTGGCGACGAGGCGAGCCATGATTGCTCGTGTTTCTTGAAGGCGGGCACTCAGTTTCTCCGGGGGCTCGCCAGATTGGGGTGTCGGTCGTAACAATTTACGACCGCATTTGTTTTCCATTTCCTTGCGCCGATCTTCAAGCCAATCACGCAGCCGCAGCGCCGACAGGCAGTCGTCCCTGTTGTAACCTTCGATTGTCTTAAGCAGATCGCCGATTTCTCCCAGATCGTGCCCAAGCGCCATGGCCGCCTCATAAGACTGAAGGGCGAAATTCGCATCTCGGAGGGCTACGTCGCGGGTGAATCCATAGAGCGGTTCGAGTCTCTTGATGGAATAGCTCTCGACCGAGGCTCGAATGCCTTGCCGAACGGCGCGGTAGAGATCGACAAAGACTTCCGCCCTCAGGAGTTCATCCACTTCATCGACGCACGTCCCGTGCCTGCCGACCAATCGCTTGATGGCGGTCGGCTCATAGGGGGCGTAATGGTAGATGTGCATCTCCGGATTCCGCTTCCACCGCTCCATCACCTTCGCTATGAAGGTTTCAAACGCCTTCCTCTCTTCCAATCGGGTAAACGACCAAAGGGTTTCATAGATCGGATCGCCGTCTGCACTCTCGGGAATCGTCACGATGCCGATGAGGTACTCCAAGCCTTGATCGAGCACATAAGGATTCGATTCGAGATCAAGAAACATGTCTGCCGACGACGGAGAAGGCAACGCTGCGAGCCCGTCACCGTCCTCGACGCCATCGATCAACTCGTAAATGACCCGATCTTCTTCACGACCTTGCACCTGAAGACGCGCCTGTTCCCGGATTCGCATCAATGCGGCGTCTCCGATGCGTTCAATCTTCGGCTTTGGGGGAAGAACCAACTTGGCAAGGGCAACAACGGTGCTCAAGTCGCGCTCAGCCAATGCCTTCCTTTGATTCCGCGAGATTCCCGCAACGAGCGACGTGTGGTCGTCCGCCCTGCGGCGGGTGTCGCACAGCGAAAACCACGAACACACGTCGCAATGCTCCGTCGGCTCAGGATAGGTATTGGTTTCAAGCTTCCACGCCTTCTCGAACTCACTTCTGACCTTGCGGAAATAAGCGATGTAACGTTGAACTTGGAACCGTTGGGGAGCAGCCGTGCCCCCGAGTACAACATGCATCCATTGGGGTTCCACACCTTGAATCCGAGACAACAAGTCCGAATAAAAGCAAAGCTGAACCAACGCTGTCGCCTTAGTGGAGTGTGCGAGTTTCGTTTCCACGACCTCGTAAGACCAAGAGCCGAGGGCACTGGGAGTGTTGACCCGAACAAGGAAGTCCGACCGACCGCCCCAAGGCGCGTCCAGAAACGTTGCTTGATAGACGGCATCGACGCCTTGGCGCACCGCCAGAACTGTCTCCGCAACGGCATCGTTCCAACGACCGTTTACGTCGATCTGGGCAATTGAAAGACCGCCCTTCTCAGCCAGTTCGCGCAGGTATCGCTGCTCGTGCTCAAGCCCCAGCTTTTGCAGTAAGTCAATCGTTGGGTTGTTGAAGAAAGGCTTGTTGATCGCGTTCTTAGATTCTGCTCGGTCGAGCGTCGCCGTGTGCGGGCAAGCAAGGAAGCTCGCTATGTCAGTCGCGGAAAACATGCTTGTGATCGCGTGGGCAACTGTAAGTCTACGTCACACGGTCAGCTTCACGACATGAGTTGGCGGTCGTATTCTTCTCTGGGCACTTCGTTGCCGAGCGCGTGACGTGAAGTATCCAGACCTTAATCATTTCCCGAAATCATCCAAGAACTCTGAGGCTGGAGCCACACCCGTCACCAGTAGGTGATCTCGGGCACGGGTGCAGGCAACGTAGAGAAGCTGCCTTTCCGTGTTGTAGACCTCTTCCAAATCCGAGTCATCGGCTACAGTCTCAATCCGCTGTTGCAGCGGAATAATTTCATCGTCACAAGCCATCACAGCCACGGCACGAAATTCGAGCCCCTTGGCGAGGTGCATGGTAGCTATCGAAGCATTACCGTGCACAGTCTCAACCCTGTTGTCGAGAATCTTGAATGGAACCGCAGCTAATTCGGCCGCCGCTCGGGCTCGATCTAGTTCCGAAGGTGAACGGACAAAGATGGCGATTTCGTGCGGCAGAAAGCCTTCTTGCGCTCTTGCCTTAATCCACTCGCTTACGATCTTCGACTCAGATTCAATGGAGTCAAGAGTCTGAATTGTCGGCGGTGGCCCGTTGAAGACAGATATCGTGGACTTTCGCCGCTCGACGATTCCGTCCACGTCCGCCATCTCTGGTCCCAAGAGCCTGTCGGCTTTCATCCTGATCTGGTGTGAGGTTCGGTAGTTAATCCTCAGCGTCGTGGCTCGTCCACGCACATCAACGCCTAGCGCCTTCCACGAGAATGGCTGTTGGAATATCCGCTGCCCCAAGTCACCAGCGAAGAAGAGACTGTTGGGGTTGTCCTTTCCCACAGCAGCCAAGAATCGGAGTTGAGCAATGCTCACATCCTGAGCTTCATCCACGATAATGAACTCAAAGGGTCTTGAAACATGCGTGGAATAGAAGGTCGCCAACTCGCTGAACATTTCAGACAGCGTAATCAGTTGCTTTGCCTTCAGAGCCACTTTCAGTTTCTCAAATATTGACCACGCGATTGCACGTTGAGGTTCTTTGAGGCGGGTCTTCCGGCCCAGCCGCACAACGTCTCGATAGGATTCCCACGATGCAAGCTGCCACGCATCCACAACTTGTTCCCACTCGGAGAACAGAAATTGCAAGGGGAAACGGCTGTCGGGGGTCTCTTGGGCGGCGTTCGAGAGCAGTTCTCGTAATGTATCCGTGGTCGCAAAACGAGGCTTGCCGATATTCGTTTCATACAGCCGCTTGCCAATCGCGTTTATCGAATGGACCTCGATCCGTTCCCCAAGCCGGGGCTGATTCCCCAGCAGATAACGTAGCTTTGTGCCCAAAGCGTTTGAAAGCGGCTCGGAAAAGGTGGTCAGCAGCAACCGCGCGTCGGGATACTTTTGAGCCAGATAGACCGCACGATGGACTGCCACTATCGTCTTGCCCGTTCCTGCTGATCCCGCAACCCGTGTCGGACCGCTATAGTCCCGTTCCACTAATTCTCGCTGAGCGGGATGGAGAAAGACTGTCCATTTCTCCCATGGGTATTCCAAAGCACGTTCCAGTTCCTCCGCGCTGCCGATCAGACGAAATCGTCGCTGAGCGTCTGGATGTTGGAAGGATTTGGCTGTGGGAACCGCCAACTCCTTCAGTGAGGGGATCGCTTCGGGTTTGAAGGAGTAGACCACAGGTTCAAGCGGCTCTGCACTAATCGAAACGGGCTGCGGAATCGCTCCGGTCGCAAGGTCCAGTAAAGCCTCTGCCGCCTCTTTTGGAAGGTGATCCGCAAGTTCCAGCAGACTCTCTTCGCTCGCTTTACGGACATCAGGGAGCCACTCGGAAGGCACGCCGTAGCCCAAGAGTTCACTGTCGGTCAGTGCCGCGAACAAAGGAGGCTTCGGAACTGGTGCAGCTTCGACATATCGAGGGATGGTGATCTCCTCGACACGTTCTCGAATTTCCACGAATTGTGCCGCACCAGTCTTTGGATGAGTTTCCAGCTTTCTCCGCTCTGCCCATTGATAGGAATCGTCGTGATGTCCGACATAACAGAGCAAGAGGCTGGTCTTTGTGCGATGGACGATAATCCGAACATCTTTGCTGACGCGGATCGACCAAAAGTTTGGGTCTTTAGGTTTCTCCAGCCTGTGAAACTGCAAGCTCGGATGGGAAGGGTTGAGTTGAAGATCGAATGCAGTTGTCTTGACGGTTTTTTGCTCATCGCCTGTCAGCCGCGCAAGACTATCTGTGAACGTATCTGCGATCCGAAATTCCATTGCTTCTCCGCCACTACCTTCAGGCTACAGCCGCCACATCTGCGTCCGTCGCAAACGGGCAATCTACCCAACCGATGCCAAGGCGCGTTTCTCCGACAGTCGTGACCTGCATCTGTCCGCGTTCAACCTTAAGGTCCACTGCGTGACAGAACTGCGAGAATGCCTGAAAGCTACAGTCCGGTGCCTTGAAGGACTGAACGATGAACGCAGCATTCGGCACGCCAAACCTCTGAGCCTCGATTACGCCAGCAGCACAACGATGCAACAACTGATATGGAACTGGCGAATACGCGTCGTCTGCCGCACTGGGCAGGTGCGTCCGAATGTGCTCCCATCGGTCTCGGCGATTCCGGCGGGATCGCTCCGACTCACCTGCAATAAGCCAATCACTCAGCGGCTCGTTGCCTTGTCCGAAGGATTCGTTCGCCTTGGCTTCAACAGAAAGAGACACACCACCGGAGGCGGTTTTCAGGAGAGCCCAAACGTCGCACTGGGAATCAGCCTTTCCGCCAATGAGCGGGACTTTGTGCTCGGCGACGGCAAGCAAAAGTGTGGCTTCGCCAAAATCACTTTCTCGAAATAACTTCGCGATTGCCTGCGGCAGTCCGGCAGGATTGTAGGATGCCCCTTCCCATGCCACGGCGGTCTCAAATGCTGAAAATCCCCGCTTCCACTGGCTGTCTGGCTTCGCCAGACGCTCGCGCCAATTGCAGATGCCGCGAGTCTCGACACAGAGTCGGTTCATACCTTAAAGACCTTCATAACTTCGTCGCCGAGATGATTGATGACCTTGACCGCTATGCGTCCTGACTTTGGCTTATCGAATGGTCGAGAACTATCGCTATGCAGCGACGCCCACACCTCTTCATTGATTTCCGCTTTGAGGGTCGTCTTCAGCGCTTTGTAAGGGTCGTTAGCACCAAGGAAATAGGCTTGGCGCACAAAGAAGCTCTCTTCGTTGTAGTCGCTGTCCACGAACCAGCAGGCAATTCCCTCGGCTCCGTCGCTGCGGACTTCTCCCGAAGTGGGGTGAAACACATCCACGCCGATGATCCTTACCTGAATTTGGCTGTCATTTGGCTTTAAGATTTGAATGTCGGGTTCGCCGAAGATGACGAACATGTTTCCCTTACCCGTGTTTTTCAATTCGTCCGACATGTGCAGGTCGGCGTTCATGCGTGCCTTCAAGACCGGGATTTTGCCCAATTTATTGAACTCGGAGGAATGCGCGTCGTAGTTGAAGGCACAAGTGATGAGCACATCAAATCCGGCATCACCAGCTTCGCGAGCAGCGGCGACGAGATCGGGGCGAGAGACTGTGCCGAACTCGGGACCGATGAAAATCGCCGCACGCTTTTCTGTCCCAGCCTTCCCATTGCCCTCGGTGTATTTGCCCTCCGCGCAAACAAAGTAGCCGGGCCACGGGACAATCGAAGAGAAAGTGATCTTGTCTTCCTTGTGTGCTTGTTGTACCCCAGACGTTCTCAGGTTTTCCAGAATCATCTCGACGAAATCGGCTTCGTCGTCCTTATCACCGCTGAATGTTCCGGACTTCTGGAGCAGTTCGTCGTCCTCGCCCACCGAGAGCACGCGGTGAGGAGACAGACTCTCGACCGTAAAGGGCCCTGCCACGCGAATCTTCTTGTTGTCTTCGTATGGCTTGTCGTAGAGATGCTCAAACTCGGCTTTGGCGTCAATAGACGCATCGATAGCCTTCTGACGAGCGATTCGTTCCTTCCACCACTCGACGTGAAGTTCCTTTGCCTGTTTCGACCAACTCTCATCGGCATCTCGCGGAATTTCCCATTCTTCCCACTTGGTCTTTAGGGTCTGATTGAGTTTCTGACGCAGAGGCTCCAGTTTGGTCTGGTACTCGTCCCAGATCACGTCGATCTCAGCATTGTTGGCGATGGACTTGAGTGTGATGTGGCAAACACGCTCGTAGACGAACCCTTGGCGAACGTCAGAATGGGTGGGCATTTCCGAGGGGGCTTTTCCGGTTATCTCGGCTTCCTTCAGTTGTCCTTCTCGACTGTCTGCAAGCAAGTAGTACGGATAGCGTGCTCCCATGACGCGAGCACGAGCAAGTGCTAGGGCGACCCTAGAAGTGTCAATCGTGATCCAACGGCGTCCCCACTGCTCGGCGACAAATGCCGTCGTGCCGGAGCCACAGGTTGGGTCGAGCACAAGGTCGCCGGGGTCGGTAGCCATAAGAACGCAGCGTTGGATGACGCGAGGGTTGGTTTCCACCACGTAGCGCTTTTCGGAAGCATCAAATCCCCAGCGGACATCTGTCCACAGGTCGGAAATCGGAACAACAGGGAAATCATCTAGAAAGCGCACGTATGAAATGCTAAGGTCTCTTGCCATCAAGCGATCAGATTTCGCTAAGCGTTCGAACCCCTCACGATTTGTTTTCCATCCACCCGGCCCGGGGGAGTAGTTAGTACCGTTATAGAGAAACGAAAAACGAGTCGTTTCCGATCCAGATTGACTCGTTGTAGGTGAAGGACGAAACCTTCGAAGATTCGTGGCGTTGGCTTTTTGCGCTTGCTTTTCTGTTAAGTATCGTCCGTATCCCATCCAAAAGCTCTTATATTCACCAGCCGAACTTTCGGGGTCGTTTGGGTCTTTCGGGGTAAGAAGTTGGCGATACTTGAGGTGTTCTATGCTCCGGGCATACCAGAGAATGAAGTCACACGTTGTCGGAAGGGCGAAAGCGGTCTGCGAGCTTGTCTTCCAAACAACTATCGTTGAGACTTGGTTTGCTTCGCCAAACACTTCATCCAGAAGAGCGCGGACGCGATGGACGTTTTCATTGCCTATTTGCATGAAAATCGATCCCGAGTGGTTCAGCAGGTCACGTGCAACGCTCAGCCTGTCACGTATGTACGTCAAATAAGAGTGGATGCCATCCCGCCAAGTATCGCGAAAAGCTTTCACCTGTTCTGGCTCTCGCGTTATGTGCTCGACATTCCCGTCTTTTACCTCCCGGCTTGTTGTAGACCACTGAAAGTTGGAGTTGAACTTGATGCCGTATGGCGGATCGAGGTAGATGCACTGAACTTTGCCACGCAGTCCTTCGCGCTCTGCGAGTGATGCCATCACTTGCAGGCTGTCGCCAAGGATCATGCGGTTAGCCCAATGGGCGTCGTGCTGGTAGAACTCCGTTTTGGCTGCCTCGCTAGGAAGCCCGTTGAAGTTGGCAAACAAGTCGAACTGAGGTTCTGAAGCCTTCGCGTTCATCTCGGATCGGCGCTGCAAGTCGTCAATCAACACCTTGGGATGAATTTTCTCTTGGATATAAAGGGGTGGGGCAGGCACTACCAAGTCCGACCAGTCCTGTTCGTCCTTACCGTGCCAGACAAGTTGGGGGTCTAGGTCTCGATTGCGGCGTTCGTAAGCGACCCGAATAGGGCTCAACTCTTCGGTTCGCATCACCGACTGATACTCCGCGGTGGGAATGTTCAGACGTGACGCCTTCTCGTGAGTTAGTGTCTCGACCTGCTTCTTTTTCTTCGTCGGAGTGCTTGATGTCTTGGTCTTAGCCATGGAATTCTATTGCCTATCCCATCCAACACGGATGCGTCTGTCATTTCACATAGAGATTGCAGCCAACGTGGTCAACGGCGAGGTCTTCTCCACTGGAGTGCTCGTGTACCGAACTGAACGACCATTTCAGCTTGTGATCTTGTGTAGCTCCCTTTTGTTTTTCGGGGAGCTTCTTGTCGAGGCTGTCGCGGAGATTCGTGATCACTTCCGCGATGTCCGCTTTTCTAACGTAGTTGAGCAGCAGTCCGCGAATTTCCCGCCCAGTGCTATACCTTCCCACTAGCTGTTTAATTCCTTTTTCATGGTACGAGGGGCTTGAATAGATTTTGGCTTCGCCAAGTTTTCGTCTAGCGGGGACGCAGTGGTCAGCGAAAATCGTAATATCGACATGCCCGTTCGAGTGCGCCTCCTGAGTCACCTTCAATCCGGGAACATTTAGGAACGCAACTATTACTGCCGTCAATGGAACTTCTCCTAAGCTTTTGAAATTGACGCTGTTCCTTTCGAGATGGGCAACCGCTTCTTGGAGAAGAGCCGTGAACGCGTCTTCGAATTCCCGCTCTGTTCCAGCGGTGAGGAGATCGAAATACTCGGGGGCTTTCCGTTGGATGAGTTGGGCATAGTATGCCAACGTATCTTTGTCGGCGATCACCTTCACGGCTCCGGTTATTTGGTTAGCATCCATCTCACGTGAACCTTTGAAGCCCAAGATTGCCACTCTTCCTCAGAAATTGTTTTCTTTCGCCACCACGCCGTGAGCATCCGAATGAAGTCGGAGGGGGGAATTTCGTGCCCATTTTGTCGCTCGGACAGAAATTCCATCCGGAAGACTCCTTCGGGCTCGTGAGACAGCAGAGCTAGGAGACTCAAAGCCTCACCCGGCTCGCATTTAACCGATCCCGCTGTTGCGTCTATATCCGCAAGGTGAAAGGAACGATCTGGCGAGGCTTCAATTCTCCGAAACACAGCGGTGGCGAGTTGATTCCACTTGGGGTCATTTCCGAACTGTTTCGCTAGATAGGTGCCTACTCGCAATACGTACCGTAAAGCTAGGTCCTGCTTCAGATCGAAGAATGGTTCCAACATACTGTTAAAGTTGGACTCAATTTGAGAGGCGAAGTCGGACTCAATTTGATAGACATCGGTGAACTCAGCAAAAGCCCAGCGACCGTACTTGCTGGAGTTGTTCACGCCGGGAACCCAATACGTGTCCATGGTGGACTTCTTCTCTTTGGCATCCTCACGGCGGTATCCCTTGATTTCGACAATCAGGCGAAGCGGGTCTTCTTCTCCGTGACCGTCGTCAATAAGGACGATGAAGTCTGGTCGGTATTTGCGATTCTCGGAACCATAGCGGTAAGGCACCTCAAGCCCAAGGTTGTGATTCTTAACGTAGGCTTTCACTCGCGGATGGGATTCGGCGACACGGCAGAATTCCGCCTCCCAGTCGCTATCGAGAATGACGTAGTTGATGTGGCAGCGCCGAGCGTCTGTCTCCCATCGATCCTTTTTGGAGGTGTTGAATTTGACGTGCATGGTTGACCCGATTGGGTTGTAAGCGTCGGGAATGACTTTGATCCGTGTTGTGTCCTTGTGCTTCAGCGTGATAGCGGTCGTGATCTTATTGCAGGCCATGTCCGCAAGTTCTTGGTACATGAGCAAACCCGGATAGGTTCCGCCCTTGCAGACGAGGTATTTGTCGAGCCATTCCTTTGTGATTCGCTTGAGTTGCCCGAAGAGGTGGAGCTTTGGCTCTTCGCCGGGATCGCGCCATTTCGTATACAGCAGGCGCTTGGTCACCTGAAACACTAGCGAGGACTGCCGCATATCGTCCAAGTGCTCAAGACTCAGATCGACGCCTTCGCCGATGATGCCGGAGTTGCGAGTGACGGACGGACCGACCAAATCTGGAGTCAACTCCAGCACCGAATCGGCGTTGAACTCGGCTTCGAGCCTTTCTTTGGGAAGTTCGACACGATAGCCCTGCACTCTGGGAAAGGTAATCTCCAAGGGGTCGCGCTCCGGACGCACGGCTTTGACTTGAATCGTCTCACGCGGCGGTTGAGGAGGAGCTATGACAGGCTTGGCGGTGAAATTGAACGGAATCCCAAGGACATCGGCGTATTCAACGCTAAACATGCCTTGGTTGGGACCGTCTTCATTGATCTCGTAGGACTGACGACGAAGGGCTCTGCCGATCACTTGTTCGCAGAGAAGCTGCGTTCCGAACGCACGGACGCCTAACACATGCGTGACAGTGTTAGCGTCCCACCCTTCCGTCAGCATCGATACCGAGACCACGCAGCGGATTGACTCGCCGAGTCGGTCTGGCTTGCCCACGGTATTCATGACTTCCCTAAGCAAATCCTCATCCGTGAGCTTTTCTGCCTGCTGGATGTCTCCTGTGCGCTCCACGATCTCGCGGCGAAAGCGGTCGATCTCATCCTTCGCCATAAGCCTGAACTTGTCGTCCAGAGCATCACCAGCTTCAAGCTGTTCGCTATCTATGAGGAGCGTGCGAGGGCGAGCTATGGGATTCCCGTGCTCATCGTAGTTGCGAAATAGAGCTAGTCTGCCGTTTTCCAGCGTCGTGGAGCCATCTTCGTTTTCACGTTGAAAGCCAGAGATATAGTCATAAACGAGCTTGGAGGTAGACGTGTTGTTACACACGACGATGAAGCAAGGAGGAACTCGGATGCCCTGCTTGATCCAGAGATCGTAGGTTTTTACATAGTGTCCGTAGAGTGCTTCCAGCGCCGTCTGCAACTCGACGGGTAGGCTGAGGGGATCGAGCGATCCTGATTTGCCCCTGCCCTTCTTCGGCATTTTCGCCCGGATGTGTTCCCAAAGGTTTCGGAACACGGGCATCTCTTCACCGGGGATGTTGTCGGCCACTGGAACTCTCGGGAGTTTCACGATGCCGCACTCGATGGCATCCATGAGCGAAAAATCACTCATCGTCCAAGGGAAGAGAGTGCCCTCGGCATAACCGGAGCCACGCAGAAAGAAAGGCGTGGCTGAAAGATCAAGTGCACGAGCAAGTCCAAGTTTGCGATTGACAGCCTCTAAACCTGAAATCCAGAGCCGGGCGGCTTCGTTGTTCTTTTCGGCTTCCTGCTTTTCATCGCCTTTAAGATCAAGCTCACCGTCCTCACCCGGTTTTTCGCGATAGCAGTGATGGGCTTCATCGTTCAAGACCAAGATGTTCTTCAAGCCCATCAGTTCAGGCATAACACGCTGAATCATCTGCCCCTCGGTTTCGAGGGTATTTAGCTCCTCGCCGCGCCCTTGCAGCAGGGAACGCCCGCCCTTAGAGAGTTCCACTCGGTCGCGTAGCTTAAAGGCGTGGTAATTCGTGATGACGATTTTGGCGCGTTCAAGTTCCCCAACCATGTCGCCGGGAACCAGTTCGCTGTTGATGTAGTAGTTGTCGGGATCGTTTGGCTGGAGGACTCGGAGTCGATCACGAATTGTCAGACCCGGTGTGACGACGAGAAACCCACGAGTAAAATTAGAGCTTCCGGGCTTGCGAATCGCGTTGATGGTTTGCCACGCGATGATCATCGCCATCACAGTAGTTTTTCCCGCGCCTGTAGCGAGCTTCAGCGCCAGTCGTGAAAGTTCGGGGTTGGCGTCCCGATTCGCATTGGCTATGTGCTCAAGAAACCGCTTGCCGCTCTTCCCAAACTTTGGGGCTACCTCAGTAAGCCAAATTGCAGTTTCAACTGCCTCAACTTGGCAAAAGAACGGACGAATGTTGTTGAACTTGAACTGCCGCCAATGCTGTAGAAGCGTTGCGGTCTCAGGAGTTACGAGCCAGTCGCTCGGATTCGATAGCTTGCGCCATTGGTCAACCTGATAGCGTAGCTCGTTGATGATTGGCGTCGGGTCGTACTGCTGCTTCTGCGTTGAGAGCCCCATGCCCTCATCGAAAACCAGATACTCCGTTTGTTTTTGCTTTTTCGGTTTAGGGATTGGGGTGATGAATTCAGCTTTGCGACGATTTTCGATGATTCGCTGGGTGGGCTGCCCCTGCGGATCGAGTTCCCAATGTCGGTCAGGTGGATTGTAAGGCGAGTTGAGAATCGGCTGCTCAAAAAAGCGATTATCCATAGACCGACCTGCACAACATCCTCAAAATGAAGGGAACACGTAGCTTACAACAGACGCCGTCTTCATGTATGCAGCTTGGGCAGCGGTACCAACTGTGTGAGCGGTAGCCGTTGCGTGCTAGACTCCCTGCGTAGCTGTCTCGCTAAAGAGTGGGAGCCGCAAAACCTGCCAAGAGGAAAAGTCTCGTTTTGAAGATGTCATTCATCCCCGGTGACCTGCATCTAGTGCAGGAGGGGAACGGAGAACATGTGTTGACCTTGGGCAGTAGCGAAATAATGCGAACTCGCTCTGAGAAAAAGGCGATTGCAAGGTTCAAGGAGCTTCGATCTGAAATGGAAGCGAAGTATCCGGCTCGCGAACTTACGCCCGAGGAGCGTGCTGCCATGTTTCAAGCTGCTCTCGCTGAAGCGATAGTTGGTAGTGGCACTGTTCGAAAGAGGAAGAAAAGCACGGCTCGTGGAACAAGAACCTTTGGGGGTTAGCACTGCCTCACGCACCAGACACTCTCCCACACCAGCCCGCTGGCTCAAAAAGGCAGTCGTCAGCCTCGACCACCTAATTTTTCGCCGTGTGCTTGCAGGTTGAGCTTTTCGGTTCCCAGCGTGGTCTGTTTCGGGAGGCGCAATTCCTCTTTGATCTTCGCAATCAGTTCTTTGCGCTTGAGGATGCAGCGATCAGCAAGAAGTGTGAAAGTGTTGGTGCTCGGGCTGTACATCGCCCTGCCGCGTGCGTATTCTTCGTACTCCGTTTCGGCTGGAACCTTGCCGAACTCCTGCCAACGTTCCCAGACGCGAATGTGGCGGCCCGGATAGTTCAACTGATCGCCGTAATGCTCGCATTCGCTCAGCGGGGCACTCTCAATAAGCAGTTTGCCATCGACCAACCAAAAGACACCCAATCGCGCTTCTGTTTTCGCATCGTGCTTTTTACCCGCGGTGGGTTTTGGCATCTGGCTGATCCTCCGTTCTAGTTCCTATGACGGTCTCAAGCTCGCGTGCTGAGGCAAAGAAGAAGATCACGGGAACTTCAGGTCGTACCCACATTCCACAAATCGCCGCCACGTTACGTGTCGCGTGTGGACTACATCTTCGCGCTCTGGGAGCATCAGCAGAAAAAGTTCCTCATCGGAAGCCTCAAGGACACGCCACAAGCCTCCCTCGTCGTCAGCAATGATCGCTCCGTGCTCAATCTCGATCCTCATTACCCGATCCTCGCTGCGGACAGTTCACTTCCAGCGGGCATTTTCCTTCCCACAGCACTCTCGCAGAGTTCCTGCAATCTCTCCCGGTACTTGGCGACCAGCCCCGACGCAGACGTAATCGCTCTCGCCGCCTTCTTGAGTTCTTTCTCAATTTCGTCCAGATTGACAAGAGTGCGGCGAACCTCGGCGGCGAGAGCGGCGTTCTTTTCGAGAAAGTCAGGTCCTTCTGTCCTCATCCTTTCGAGAACTGGCCTCAGGATATCCAAGTCTCTCGGTAGCCACTGGCGAGTCGTCCTCAGAATCCAAATGCTGTCCTTCGCAGACCAGCGGCAGTCTTTGTCAACCTGTCGAAGCTGCTCCTCATTGCGTGCGACCAGAACAGCGACAGAGATCGAGCGTTCTTTTGCATCCCGAAGTAGCTTCTCCGTGTCACTCTGCGATATCGCGGACTTATTCTTGACATCAACCAGCATTCGCGGCTCAACTTCGGCACCGCTTTGGTCTCGATACGCAAGAATGAAATCGCCGTTCTTCGGAAGTTTTTCGCTGACGGAGATGCCCGCCCATGTCCGCGCCTCGTGAGCGAAACTGACTTCTTCCAGCTTGCCCACGCGGGCAACCTTTGCCATCTCGGTTTCCAACTCCTGATTACGTTCCCGAAGCTGGGTGATCTCCCTGAAATAGTCCCCGACTCGACGATTGAGGTCTTCCCTTTGCGATTCCCCAGCGCGGAGCTTAGTTTCCAGTTCCGCTCGCACCCGCTGGACATCGAGCGCCTTTCGCTCGTCGGCGACTCGTGCAGCAGACTCAAATTCTTTGAGCCGATCACCGAGTGTCTGGAGTTCATCTCGCTGGCGCTGCTCAATCTCGGCGGTTTGCCTCGCGAGTTCGGACTCGAACCGAGCCCATGCGTCACGGTGCTCGTGGGTGTGCTTCTGCTGAAGCAGTCTGAAAGCTTCTTCGGCGCTTAACTGGGCAACTCTCGCGAAGTCCCTCACCCCGAGGCGATCCAGAACTTCAGTTCGTTTCAGCTTGCCCTCACCCAAACACAGAGGGCATTCCATGTTTTCACTCAACGCCAATGATTGCGTCGTCATATAACCTCCGTGGAACGATAAAAAGGGGGATATTGGGCGATGCACTCTGCGACGAATGGCAATCCATCACACCAGAGGCTTGATGGGCTGGCGAACCAGCGGCAGAGGAATGAGCTTCCGATGCTTCGAAGGGTTGCCGCTGACGAATTCCGACAATTCGACCTCCTCGCCCACCGCTAATTCAAACCTAAACGAACAGAGAGTCTGGTCAGTGAACTCCAAGGTCAAGCATTTCCACTCTTCGTCGTTCCTCCAGTGGACTCGCTTGAGTGTCTTTCCGACGAGATGCTCTGTGTAGTCGGCACGTCTCAACTTACTCATCGTCACCGCCAATCAGGAGTCGCGGTAATCAGCCCAGCAGACTCCAGAACGTCTAGCAATTCCCTTGTCGTGACCCTCTGCCAGCCCCGCCCTGCGGTCATCGGGATGGTGGTGTACTTAAGCACGAACTTCGGCAGGTTTTTATCCCACAGATTCTCGTTGTCGTCGATGGTGAACCACCCGATGCCTTCGATTTCGACAGCGATCCGCCGTTTGCCGATGGGCTCACCGTCGATCATCTCGTGCTGTACGCGGATGCTTCGGACGACTTCACCATTCAGGCAGAAGCGAAACTCAGGCTCCATTTAATCCTCCGAGAAAGTCTACGCACTTGCTATGTGGGGGGAGGCTGCGGGGGAGGCGACGGTGAGGCTACTTCTTCCGCCCGATCAGGAGACCGGGGTCGGCGCTGTTGATAGAAATTAAACTGTCGTGCTCATCGCGGGTAGTGTTGAATCGCTCACTGGTGCTCCCAGTGATATTGTTCTGTTCGTCCCTGACGATTGTCTCGAACGAACCAACGTAGCCAGTCGTGACCGAACCGATGATCCTGCGCTTTCCGTCCCGAATAAATTCCTTCTCTAGTGACATGCTTTCTCCTTGTTTGTTCTTAATTTTCAAACCAGCTTTACGCGCTGTACTAGACGTGAGCTTCTAACCGAGCTTCTCCGCTAGGAATTGCAACTGGGAGACTGCAATCGCTGTTCGCTTCTTTCATAAGGCGGCATACGGAGGCTCTCGAAATGTTGTGGCGCTTGGCGACCTGCGTTAGAGACAATCCAGAGCGGCGGTCAAGGAGGACCTGCTCCCGGTTCACGTCCAGCCGCGATCTTCCGATTTGGCGACCTTCCATGCGTGCCCTCCGCATGCCGGCCCGCACTCGTTCCCGGATCAAATCCGACTCCAATTCGGCAATGGACGCTATCAGAGTCAGGAAAAGTCTTCCCATCATGCCGCTCGTATCCACCTGCTCACGCCGGGAAATGAAAACTACCCCCAGACTTTCAAGTTCGTCGATCACCTGCAAGAAATGTTTGACGCTCCGCGCCACCCGGTCAAACGCCGTCACCAGCACTGCCGAGAACTTCTTCCTGCGGGCATCCGCCATAAGCGCATCCAGTCCCGGACGCCTTGCCTTGCTCCCCGAGATGCCGCAGTCGTGATATTCCTGTACCACTTCGATGCCGCGCTGCACAGCAAGCTCGCGCAGATCGTAAAGCTGCGACTCGACGCGTTGGTCGGCGGTGCTAACCCTGACGTAGATTGCGGCTCTCAATGGGTTCCTCCTAAGAAAGGGCGGCTAAAGTTACTATTCTGTCCACTGGACATATTATAGGGATCGCAGCGACAAAAGTCAACTGTGTTCTGTCCATAGGACAGAATGCTATAATTGCGATAATGGGCTGGAAATCGATGCGGGTTGCGGTGTGCGATGTGTGCGGGCACAGGTGGATACCAGAGACCGAGGACCCGCCGACTTGCCCCTCGAAAAAGTGCCGCTCAACCCTGTGGGACAAAGGAGGCGTTGATGGGCGGACACGAGAAGCCCGAATCAAGACGGGTCGTAGTCGTAAGACGACGGCGAGGAAGAACCGATAACACCCATTTTGATTGCTCGCACCGCGACCAGAATCGAGTGGTGGCGGTCGCTAAACCTAAGAGAATCAATGCTGGTCAAAAAGGGGTCTCCCTCAGCAGCCGCAAGCCTTTTGCTGTCAACGCCGACTTTCCTGCTTTTCATCTGGTCAGCCAGCATACCTTGTGGAACGATCAGGATCACAGCAGCAGTAGCGAAGTCTGGGTGTAACTTTATTGCAGCTTCGCGTACTCGGCTTTGGCTTGCTTCAGGATGGGATATCAGGGGTCGGCGTCTTTCCAGAGGGAGGGCGGTCACATCTCAGGATGACTGCAACACAAAGAGCCGCACATTAACGGTGCCGTCCTTTGTCTTTCGCTCGCCTTCCAAGTCTTTCTTTAGCCCCTCAGCGTTCGTTACAAGATGGTTGGGGTCGTAGACGACACACCACAGCGAGTCGCACTCTGGATGTCGTCGATAATGTTCGATGTCGATGATTAGCTAATTACCAATCTTTGTAGCGTGATTCGCATCGCGCACGAATTTCAGTTCAAGCACGAGCCTATGTGCTGGAAGAAGGAAATCCATGCGGGTGCTGGAGCCTGCGAAGCTTGGCGTGAATTCCTCGGGCCTGATGTCAGCGACCCACGGACGGAGAAGCACATGCAGCAAGTCTTGAACATCGTATTCCGTGGAGAAGGAAAGTGTCGTTGCTCCTTTACGCCTGTGCGTGAGCGGGTGCATTGCTCTCCGCAGGTTCTTCACGAGAACCAGCAACAGTTCTTCAACATCTCCGGGTTTTCTTGGTCCGCCAACTGCGGGCGCAAAGACGGATGGAAAAGCCTCTTCGGGTGGTAGTCCACTCGGCAGCACCCTTCCACCGCGATAGTAGCGAAACCCGTTATCCTCTAAGACCTTTACTACGCGTGCCCGGTCATTCTTCCACTGGCTGGCGGAGTAGGTCATGTCGTCCTGCGGTTCGATGTCCATGAACTCTTCGAGAATGTTGCCCAGAACCGCGAGGCTGTCAACGGCAGGGTCACTCCCCGCACGAAAAAGCCACTCTTTCCATTTAGTCCCGTGAGAAAGTTTTGGGGGTTCACCGGGCGCACCCGACGAAGCGAACAAAGCATCGAGATTAGTGTGGGAGCCACGCAGGACGCTGGCGGCAGCGGCGCACACGGCTCTCGGCAATCGAACGTTGGTCATCTACCAGCCGCCCATCAACTCGACTCGCAACATGATGTGGAAATTGCTCAACATATCCGCTGCTTTCCACGCCGCGTCTTCAGTTTCGCGGTTGGTCGAGTTATCGTGCTTGAAAGCCCGCACAAAATTTCCATTTTTGTCTTCGACTATCATCGCGTGTACTTTCTCTTCGCTTGCCTCGCTCGGGAAGAGTGAATCCAGAGACACTTCCTTAAAGGACGATTTCGCTCTGTCCGCATTTTCATTCTTCGTAACAGGGTATCGAAAATAGTCGCTACTAGGGTCAACCGCTCCGACGATGACAATCCACCCGTCGAGTTCGTCGGGAATGGTCATATCGCACCCGTGCTCCGATACTGCGCCCAGCCGCTCGATGTTTTCGGTCAGGAGCTTCTTCCAGTACCAATAGATCGCCAGAATGTCATGCGTCTTGAGCAAGGGTTTCCATAACCCCGCAGAAGTAAGCAGCATTGGCTTCTTGGTCTTGTATTCTTCAGAATCGTAGGGAAGTTTCAGCCTTCGGTGCATGATGATAATGCCGGATTTCAAAAACAATTCAATGGCATGTCGGAGCAAGAAAATGATGGGCAGTTCACTCCAAAACATCCGTTGCGAATCATCGGCCTTCACAAGTTTGTCGGCGGCTGCCTTAAATGCTTCTCCAACAGCACCAAAGCCGTCATCTGAATGTCGTTCGAGTGGGGCTAAGGTATATAGCAACGGGCACACTCCGCTTATTTCTTCTCCGAGTCGCTTGTCTCTTGCAACTTCAGCCAAGCGAGGACGGATGACCGACGAAATCTGAGGCCCATCGGCAGACGAGGAACTGGAATCGGATTGCCGTACCGCGCTTGGCTTCGGGTGAGATTGTAAATCGAGGACGGCTTGCATTTCAGCATTTCGGCGACTTCGGCAACCGTAAGGATGTCGTTGTCGGCTGGTGCCGTCGGTAGAACTTCTGTACCGCGTGTGGCACCGTGACAACAAAGGACGCGGGTAACTCAATTCCTTTTGTTTGCTTCATGGCTCTCCTTTGACGATACTTAGACCGCGAAGGTAACACGGGCGAAAAATTCCACGTCCGCCGCATACGTGCGAAGGAACGAGATGAGTATCGTAATTACAGTTGTCAGCAAGAATGGCATCGTTCAGGTCTCCGACGTTCGCCTGTCTTCGCTTAAAGACGGGGAGCCTCTTCCGCAATTGCAACGCAAATCAATGCTCGTTTTAGGCAGGTACGCAGTTTTCGTCATCGGATGGGCGGGGTTCGCCCAGACTGGTGACGGCAAGTTCAACACGGGCGATTGGTTGTTTCGTGCTTTGAATCATATAAAGGCTTTTGAACGTCCTCTCACAGCTATCGCTGGAGATTTGACTGGTGAGGCGACCCACGCATTCGGAGCACTGCCTACCCCTCAAAAGAACAAAGGATGCCGCTTCCTTCTAGGAGGCTGGCAACGAACTCGTGGAAACGCCGAGCTATTCAGTGGAGTCATTTTCAACGACCTGAAGTACAACGGTCAGCCTCAATACGGCGAGTCGGTGTGGAGCGAAAGTTCGACCGTGGACAAGCAATTCATGTACTTGCTCGCTTCGTTCGGTCCCGTCGAATTTCCGTACCAAGTACAGGCCATCGGAAGCGTCAAGAAGCCCGAGAAGATAAAGCGCGAGATGAGAGTTCTGAGAAAGGTGATGGACAATCATGGAGGAGTGGACGCTATCGCTCGTGCCTGTGTCGATGTCGCACGCGAAGCCGCCCGTCACACCCGCACCATTAGCAAAGACCTTATTGCGTATTCCGGGGCATGTGAATAGGGATTCCGGAGCGATGTGAATAAGGATTCCAGGAGGATGTGAATAAGGATTCCGG
>Ga0302320_10007088_pt1 | contig 24745 bp, 29 predicted proteins | sample Bog_T0_3_FD_202130 | JGI IMG/M metagenome (GOLD analysis project Ga0302320, IMG submission 202130) | Peat permafrost microbial communities from Stordalen Mire near Abisko, Sweden - Bog_T0_3 | ecosystem: Environmental > Terrestrial > Soil > Wetlands > Peat | place: Sweden: Abisko, Stordalen Mire...
TGGTGATGGCCAGATCGGCGCCGGCCTTTGCCAGTGCACGGGCAAAATATTGGCCAAGGCCGCGGCTGGTCCCGGTGACGAGTGCGATCTTTCCGGATAAATCAAATAAGGATTCGGACATTGGTTGCTTCCTTGGGAATCATACCTGCATTGCTTCAGGGCTCGAGGACAACTTTGAGCAGTCCTGGCTCGCGCCGGTATAAACGCTCGAACCAGGCGGGTCCGTCTTCAAGCGGCGCCACGGCGGAGATCAGCGGTTCCACTCGAATTGCTCCGCGCGCGATCATCGAGATGCATGCGGGATATTCGCCGGACGATGCGCAAGAACCTTGCAGGCGAATCTGCCGCGTTACGACCGATTGCAAACCGAGCTCGATGGTCGGGGCAACATTGCCGACCAGCGTTACAGCGCCGCCTTTTCTGACACTGTCGATGGCCAGCTTCACGGGGATCGTCGAGCCAACACATTCCAGTGCTGCATCCGCGCCGCGGCCCATCGATTGCTCAAGAATCTGCTGGATCACATCGGGGTTGCGGGAGTTGAAGGTGTGAGTCGCGCCGAGCCTACGGGCCATTTCGAGACGTGTGTCATCGACATCAAGGACGAAGATTTTTCCTGCCCCGGCTAGCCGGACAGCTTGAATTGTGAGCAGGCCGATCATGCCGGCGCCGACTACGACGACGGTGTCGTCAAGCGCAATCGGGGTGAGGGATACGGCATGAACCGCAACCGAGACGGCTTCGATCATGGCAGCGTGCGCGAAGGGCAGATTGTCAGGCAACTTGTAGGCTATGCGCGCGGGCACGGTGACGAACTCGGCAAACGCGCCCATGCGGCGAAACGCCGGCGTTGAGACCCCGATCACTTCGCGATTATCGCAGAGATTCACCTGGCCGCGCAGACAAAAAAAACATTTACCGCAGTAGACGGTCGAGTCGAAGGTCACGCGTTCGCCCGCGCGAAAGTTTTTTACCGCGCTGCCCACGGATTCGACTGTCCCGGCGGCTTCGTGGCCCATCACGATGGGAGGAAGACGCCGGCCCGTGCTGCCATCGTAGCCGTGCACGTCGCTGCCGCAGATGCCGCAAGCTTCGATGCGAATCAGCAGCTCGCCTTCGCTGGGCTGCGGCGCGGGCATCTCCACTACCTCGAGTTGTTTATAGGCGGAGAGCAACAACGCCTTCATCTCATCTCCATGTTTTTCAACTGCATGGCAAACATTACCTCAGCCGGAAAAAAGTCTACCGATCAGGGTACCGCATTCAGAGCGCGCGGAGCATGGCCGAGAGGCTCAATTCTGCCCAGAAGGAAGATGTATGCCGCGATTCCAATCGCCAGATAAATTGCCGATACGCCAAAGACCCACGTGTAGGAGTGCAGCGCGGAGAGGATGTATCCGGTGACGATGGGTGCCGCGATCCCGGAGATCTGATTGGAGAAATTCATGATGCCGCCTACCTTGCCGACGTTGTTTCCGGTGGCAATGAGCGAGGGAATCGACCAGCCAACCGGCGATGCCGCGGAGAGACCGCCGATGGATATGCTGATCCAGATGAGCGCCTGTGCCGGGGTGTGCGCGTGGGCGGCGCCCAGGATTCCGAGGCCACAGGTAGTGCCGCCGATGAGCACGATCCTGCGGACAAAACTGGAATTTGCGCCACGCTGCACCAGGAAATCCACCAGCCATCCTCCGACCGCGAGGTCGGTGAAGGTGGCAAAGAGCCATGGAATGCCTGTGTAGAGAAACGAGTGCAGAAGATCGATGTGCAGGGCAGAGGCGAAATAACTCGGCAGCCAGGTGAGCAGCAGGTAGAACACATAGTTATAAGAGCCGAAGCCGATGGCCAGGCCAATGACTTTGCGTTGCTTCAGGAGAAAGCCGAGCGACGAGGGCTCAGTAGGCATGCGCTCCTGGGCGTCAGAGCCTTCAACTTCTTCGCGAATGTAGTCGCGTTCCGCCGCGCTCAGAGCCGGGTCGTCCTTGGGGTCGCGATAGCCCTTCCAGAACAGCAAGAAGTAAGCGAAGCTGATGACGCCGGTGAGCGCGAAGCTCCAACGCCAGCCGAGCCCAATCAAGATCACGCCGATGATGGGAACGCCAATGGCCGAGGCAAATTTCGCTGCGCCATCGAAGATGGATGTGGCGAAGCTTCGTTCCCTTGCAGGGAACCAGTAGCCGATGGCCTTTGCATTTGCGGGGAAGGTGGGCGCCTCTCCCACGCCGAGTGCGAACCGCGATGCAAACAGCCCGCCGAGGCCCGGCGATGCTGCCGCACCAAGACTGGCAATGCTCCAGAGAAACGTGCTGGCGCGGCCAACGCGTCGAACGCCGAATTTATCGAGGAGGACTCCTATTGGCAACTGGCAAAGCATGTAAGTCCAGTTGTATGCGCCGGAGAGATAGCCGAAGGCTATGTCGGAGATTCCGAACGCCGCGAAGAGCGATGCGTGTGAGACGGAGAGATTGACGCGATCGAAGTAGTTAATTAGGACGCCGAGGCCGAGCAGCCATGCGATGCGCCAACGACGACGTGGCAGCTTTGCCGGACTAATGAGTTCCGAGTTTTCCAACCATCACCTCTCTACCAAGTCGATGGTATCGGAATCAGGGGGCTTTTCGATGAGTAGTCCGTTCAGGCGTGTTTCTCGCGGTCAATCAGCCGTCGCTTCACATCCGGCCACTCTGCCGCAATGATGGAGAACCGGGCGGAGTCGCGAGCAATGAAGTCGGCGGCCATCCGATGGGCGCGCAGGATGCCCTCAAACCTTCCGCCGATGCGTTCAATGGCGGCATGCGATCGCAGGTTGCGCGCGTCCGTGTGCAGACAAACACGGAGCACCTGCCAGGTCTCAAATGCGTGAGTCAGCATGAGGAGCTTCGATTCCGTGTTGACAGCAGTGCGAATGGCCGAGCGGGTCAGCCACGTGTACCCGATCTCGCAGACATCGGGATATTGGTGGCCATGGCGTGGGTGGTCCAGCGGCCAGGCCCATCGCTCCAGATCGAAGAAGCGGGTCGATCCGACAACGACGCCATCCGCGATGCGAACGGTTGCAAAGGCCACGGCGCGGCCGTCCTCACGCCATGCAAGTGCACTGTCGATGTACTTTGAGGCTTCGACGATTCCTTGGGGAACCGGGCTCCATTGATAAAGCGAAGGGTCGGCTGCCGAGGCCGAAGCCAGGCCGTCGGCATGGCGGTGGCTGAGCGACTCGAGACGAATGTGCTTGCCTTGAAGGGCCAGATGTTCCATGAAGATTTGCTGATCCTGTCAGTACTTTTGCACCGATGGGTCGATCTCGTCGGACCAGGCTAGGATGCCGCCGGCGAGGTTGACGACTCTGGGGTAGCCGGCCTGCTTCAGAAACTCCGCAATGCGCTGGCTGCGCGCGCCGGAGCGGCAATGCACAATCACTTCGCGGCCGCGGTCGATCTCGGCAAGGCGGTTGGGCACATCGTTTTGCGGAATCAGCTTCCCGCCAATTTGGGCGATCTGGAACTCGTAGGGCTCGCGAACGTCGATGAGGTAGGCGTCTTCGCCGGCGTCGATGCGTCGCTTGAGCTCTTTCACGGTGATTTGCGGAATGCCGTTCTTCACTGTCTTCTCCTCCGCGGTCTCCGGCGCAAAGCCGCAGAACTGCTGGTAATCGATAAGTTTGGTAACCGTCGGATGTTCGCCGCAGACCGGGCACTCGGGATTTTTGCGCAGCTTCAGTTCGCGGAAGCGCATGTTGAGGGCGTCGACCAGCAGCAGGCGGCCAATGAGCGATTCGCCTTTGCCGAGGATCAGCTTGATCACCTCAGTCGCTTGAATCACGCCGACCAGGCCGGGGAGAATTCCCAGCACTCCACCCTCAGCGCAACTGGGCACAAGGCCGGGCGGTGGCGGCTCCGGGTAAAGGCAGCGATAGCAAGGGCCGGTCTCGGTTGCAAAGACGCTGGCCTGGCCTTCAAATCTAAAGATCGACCCGTAAGCGTTGGGCTTGCCCAGCAGCACACAGGCGTCGTTGACCAGATAGCGGGTAGGGAAGTTGTCAGTCCCATCGGCAACGATGTCGTAGTCCTTGATGATGTCGAGGGCGTTGGCGCTCGAGAGCATAGTGTCGTGCTTGACGATGCGGATGGCGGGGTTCAGTGCGAGCAGCTTCTCCTCGGCGGAGTCGAGCTTTTTGCGGCCAATGTCTTTGGTGGAGTGAATGATCTGGCGCTGTAGATTGCTCGCGTCCACAACGTCGAAGTCGACCAGGCCGAGGGTGCCGATGCCGGCGGCTGTGAGATATAGAGCCAGCGGCGATCCGAGACCGCCGGTGCCCACGCAGAGCACCTTCGCGGCTTTCAGCTTCTGCTGGCCCTCCATGCCCACTTCAGGCAGGATCAAGTGGCGCGAATAGCGGGAAAGATCGTCTGTGGTCAGTTCGGGCAGCGAGGCGGGTTCAGCGATGGTGGTCATGGTGGCTTTCTCAGTGAACAAGTGAACGAGTGAAAAGCAGAACAAGTGAAAGAGTGAAGAAGTGAACAGCTAGCGACCGCCCGCGATTGACGGGATGATCGAGAGCGTGTCGGCAGCGGAGACGGGGGCTGCTTCCTTTTCGGGCAGGTAGCGCACGTCTTCGTCATTCAAGTACAGGTTAACAAAAGCACGCAGCTTGCCCTCGGAAGTGAACAGGTGCTTGCGCAGATCTGGATGGGCCTGGGTTAAAGCCTCAAGGGCCTCTGCAACGGTGGCGGCGTTCACTTCAACCGCATCCTGTCCGCCTGCATAGAGACGCAAGGGTGTGGGGATAAAGATGGTCATGTGTCCTCGCCCGCAATCTATAGATGATGTTTGAGATCGATTGGATTTAGGAAATGGATTTTCTGTTGAATGTGTGGCGATCGATGGGGATGATCGAACCTGTGAAATTCCCAAGATTGCCAAGACAATTCTAACGGAACCGCGCGGCAACCACCTGAATGCTGAACGCTCTTACGGCATTGCAGAAAGAAACGGCTCCGGGAATGCCGGAGCCGTTGGTGCAAAGCGCCAATTTTGACCATGTGAAACAGGAAAAAGTGGTCTATGGGGTCTTCATTGCCGGTGCGGCGGCTGGCTTGGCAGCGGCTGCCGCGGGCTTGGCCGCTGGCTTCGGGCTCCAGAATCCGGGCTCGGCCTTGATCCATTCGGGGTCGACATAGCTTTGCTTCGGGTTCACGGCGAACAGTTGTGAGTCGGAGGAATCCACGGTATCGGCAAACAGCCTATCCAGTTCCTTCATGCCGTCCTCGCCCAGTGCATCGCGGAACTTTTTGTCTTCGGCATAGCCTGTATCGATATCCGCCATGGAGTCGTCGGCGCTGAGGGCCAGGAAAGTGCCGTCCGGGGCGCCATAAGCAACCTCAAACATCGCCCAGTGCGCGTGGGTTCCTGCCTTGTCATGCGCGTCTTTGACGATCTTCGCGATCTTATGCCAATCCTTCTGGTGTCCAGCCCGTACATGGAACTCGGAGATCTCCATGTAACGCGCGTGGGAAATGTCCGCATGCGGCTTGTAGCTGAGGTCGTCGTCGCGCGTAAACACTCCGGAGTCCACTTCATCCAGCAGCTCGCCATCGGCTACGCTTGCGCGCTCCAGTTCTCCCGACAGCGTGGGGTTCTTGTCGACAAGCTTGTTGTCCTTTTCCCAGTCTGCAAACGAGTCGTACTCGGTGAGGAAGAGCGCCCGCGCTTTCCCAGAGAGCGAATCCAGCCCAAGGTAATAGGCAGGGAACTTGGCCTTGGTCATGGCTGCGATGAAGGCGCCTTCGGTCTTGTCGTGCAGTGCGCCCCCTTTGTAGGGCTTCGTGAATTCGCGGGTAATCTGCAAGACCTTGGGTATCGAAGCAGTTTGCTGCGCCGCGGCGATCGAACTGCCAGCTACCGCGAGTGACAATCCCAACAGAATGGGTGCGATCTTATTCATGGACGGGCTCCTCCTTGATTTGGTCGCAGATAGCGCGCCGAGTGAGGGGGGGGGAACCGGGAGGAAGAGCGGGCATTCTGAGACTTGCCGATTATGCCGTGCAGCAACGCTGGGTGTAAAGAGATTTCGCAGGAGCACGAGGAATTTAATTCGATGTTTGCATTTTGCTTTGTATCCAATTTCTCCACTTTGCCCATTTCCATCGACGATTTGCCCCCGAGGTCAGCGGGGATTTCGATTCAGTGCATTTGGACGGTTAGGGGTTTGGTTCGATGCTCTCGTCCACTACGATGGTCTCCTGCTCGAATCGCTTGTCTTCCTCCGTTGCGCCGGCGAGCAGGAACGAGTTGGTGACGGTAGCTTTGCCCAGAGCAACGGCGGTGATCACGTAGCTGCAGCCAAGCCAGTGGGCCTCTGCAAAGTCGGTGGGCGACCACTGTGCAGGGTGGTCGGGATGGGAGTGGTAAAAGCCGGCGATGCCGAGGCCCTGACGACGCGCCTCCCGCTCAATCTTCACCAGCTCAAGGGGAGCGATGTTGTAGCGGTTGTGAGCGGAGTCGGTACGTGTGTTGCCTGCGCGCAGGGCTTTCTGAACCTGCCAGCCATCGGGTGTAGGCGTACCGAGCAAGGCACCGCAGCACTCGTTGGGATAGGTCTCTTCACCGTGATAACGAATGGACTCATAGACTTTCCGTATCAGATGCAGAGTGCTCATGCCTCCTCCCAGAAGCGTTCCGAGAGATATTTTTCCGCGGAGTCGGGCAGCACCGTGACAATCACGGCGGCGCGGCCGGCCGCAGCTTCTTCGCGGGCAACTTGCAGGCTGGCCACTACGGCCGCGGCGGCGGAGATGCCAACCAGCAAACCCTCATCCCGGGCCAATCGTTTGGCCATGGCGTAGGCTGCCTCAGTTTCAATCTCCAACTCGCGGTCCGCAAGGTGCGGGTTGTATATGGCCGGGACGATGGAGGTGCCCATGTGTTTGAGGCCTTCAAGCCCGTGGAAAGGCGAGTCGGGCTGGAAGCTGATGGCTTGCAGCGCAGGGCTCAGTTCCTTGAGCCTGCGGGTTGTGCCCATGAACGTTCCGCTGGTTCCAAGGCCGGCCACAAAGTGAGTCACCTGGCCCGCGCTCTGCTGCCAGATCTCCGGCCCGGTGGTGCGGTAGTGCGCCAGCCAGTTGGCATCGTTGGAGTACTGGTCAACGTAGCAAAAGCGATCTGGGTCGTTGCCCACCAGCTCGCGAGCGCGGCGAATGGCGCCGTCAGAACCGAGGTCTGGGTTCGTCCACTCCACCTGCGCTCCGTAGGCACGAAGAATCCGCTTGCGCTCGGGAGACACGTTGGCGGGCATGGCCAACTGTACTGGAAAGCCCAGCGCCGCGCCGAGCATGGCCAGGGCGATTCCGGTATTGCCGCTGGTGGCGTCGAGCAGAGTCTTGCCCGGCCGCAGCAGGCTGCGGTCGCGGGCATCGGCAACCATCGATGCAGCGGCCCGGTCTTTGACGCTGCCGCCGGGGTTGGCCCACTCGGCTTTGGCCAGCAGGGTGATTCCGGGGTCACCGCCGAGCGGCCGCAATGACTGAACAATCTGATCCAGACGAATCAGCGGCGTGTTCCCGATACGCTCAGGCAAAGTGGAGCCGGGCTTGACTTGCACTGCGTTTGTCTCCATCGGGAATTGCCGCCTGTACTCCGGTTGTGCGAGATTGAAGAAGCGAGAGGTTTCACCGCATGCCCTAATTCAACATCCTCTCAGACTGGAAGCGCCCTTGGCACGTAAATCCCGCAATCCGAACTTTGATCAGACTCTGGAGATCCTGCGCGCGCATTCGTTTGATGTTGCACCTTTTGCCGGCGTTGCAGGCGGGATGCTGGTGAGCAAGCATGGGGCGGGCGCCGTAATCGTTCCTTCGCAAGATAAGGATGAAGCGGCGGCGTTTGCCGAGAGTCCGGGAGCGCGTGTGGGTGGCGTCGTGGCGCGCCTGTTGGATCGGGGATACCAGAAATTCCTGAAGACACCCAAGTTTGAGTTGCCGGCGTCGGCTGCTCAATTGCAGGGGATTCACCTGTTCAGCGAAGAGCTGAAGCAGTTGATCGGCGCAATCAGCCTTTACAACGAATCTTTGGGCACGACCAGCGATCTGTACGAGTACGATCGATTGAAGGGGCGTGAGGACGCGCAACCCGCGGCCGCTCGCCCGTGGGAGTTGACTCCGGGACATTGAGGGGCGAAAGCGAACTGGCGGTGCGGGCAATGGCAGAGGAAGAAAAAGCGCAGATTCCGGCGCCCGATGGAGCGCAGACACGAGCTCACCTCCGGCATCCCGTCCATGACGATGCCGTGCTCAATGTGATTGGCCAGATCAACTTTATCGGGCAGAGCCTCAATGTCCATTGCAGCGTAATTGACTTGAGCCTTGGGGGATGCAGGTTGCGGGCCAGGGATCCGTTCTGGGCCAAGCCCGAGCTGCCCGTCGAAGTGACCTTTAACATTCGCGGGCTTCCCATGCTGCTTCGCGGCACCATCCAATGGACCGATGGCAACGGAGTGTTCGGTATCTGTTTTGTGGACGTGAGTTCCCGCCGTAAAGAGGCCCTGGATGATGTCCTCACCGAAGTTATAACGTTCCCAGAGGAGGAAGAGGCGGGAAGATTGGACGGCGGAGAGGGCCCATAGGGCCAAACCCGGGTTCCCGAAGTCCATTAAGACTCCCCAAGATGAAAGTTGCCACCGTCGGCCAGCTAATTGCACGGGCATAACCAGCTTAGAGCGACGAACTGAAGCAGTTGACTCGCGCGACCAGCCTTTTGAACGAGCCGCCGGGCAGTAGCGGCGATGTCAGTGAAAGACGATCGATGAAGAGGCTGTGAGACTGCGCAACCTGGGGCGAGGTTCACTGGCAGTTGACCCCTGGCCATGGATTCGCTCAAGAGTCTGGCGGAGCGGTTTATGGAAGCGGAAGCACAGGCGGCGCTTCAAGCAGTTCAAACACCGGAACAACTCCGTAAGCGGCCGCGCTTCGCTGTGGATCGAGATGCTGTTCTTCTGCTGGTAGATCATGGACTCTCGCTGGCTTGCAGGATCATGGATTTGAGCCTGGAGGGGTGCCGGATGAGCACCGTCGCGCGCTTTCCGGCGGGGCTTGGGGTCCGCGTCGAGTTGACATTCAGCGTCAACGGGATTGTCTTCCGATTTGGCGGCGCAGTTCGATGGACCGATGGCCGAAGTTCAGTAGGCATTCAGTTTGTCGGAGTCACTGCGCGGCGTATTGGGGAGTTGGCCGAGGTGCTGGGCGAGGTTGAAGAAGATCTTGCCGCCAAGGCCGGGCGAGAGGCAGCCGAAAGACTTGCCGCGAAGGAACAATCGGCAGCGGAACGGGCGAAGCAAGGAGTCGCCGAAACTGAGGCAGACGATGACGAATCTTTTGAAGATTTGGCCGAGACCCAGGCGGTGGAGGAGTATTCAGCAGCTCTGCCATTGGGCGTGGCGCGTGAGCGCCGGACTCATTTCCGGCACGAAGTGTCTCCCTCAGCAACAATCTTTCTTGTCCACACCGGATTCAATCAGACTGGCTGCATTCTGAACCTGAGCCTGGACGGCTGCCGCATCTGCACGGACGAGCGATTTCTGCTCGGCATCTATACGAGGGTAGAGACAGTGTTTCGGCTGGCAGGCCAGCCCTTCCGAATTGGCGGCGTGATTCAGGAAATTCATCAAGGAAGCCTGGTGGGCATCCGCTTCCTCGATGCGAGTGACCGCGATCGGCAAGCATTGGAGCAACTGGTTGACGAAATGAGAGAGACAGAGCGGAAGCGGCCCAGGGGACAATCAGCGGAACCGGGCGTCGGATAGGACATCGAGAGTCAGCTGGTTGTTTGCGCTACCGAAGCGTTTTTTGCCGTTCCGGTAGCGTGAATAGCACCCCTTACAATCCGCGCCGGCCGCTGATCAGGTTGATGATTAGCACGATGACAGCAATCACGATCAGAATGTGGATCAGGCCGCCGCCAATATGCATGGTAAAGCCAAGCAGCCACAGAACCACGAGTACAACAAAGATTGTCCAAAGCATACAGTCTCCTTTGCCTGCTGGGCGTCCTGGATTTCACAATCCGTTGCGGACGCCCATTGGCAATCACAAGTGACGGTTCAATTGAAAGGAAAAGGCTATTAGTTTGAAGCGACTGCCTGCGCCTTTGCATTCATGACTGCGTCGAGGAAGGAGTGCGCCGAGTCCGGCACTGGCACTTCGCCGCGCAGAATACGGCCTGTCGAGACGTCATGCCCGTAGATGGCTTCTGTGGAATCGTCGTCGCGGCGAATTGCGGCGCCGGTCAGTGTGAGTCCCGCGAAAGCGCCCCTGGCACGCGAGTAGGTGAGGACTTCGGTTTCAAGCTTCCAATCGGTATCGGCAGACGCATGGCGTCCAACCGGACCGGCTGCTGCGGAGGCGTCTCCACCAAGCTCGAACTTGCTGCCAATCAATTCCCGCATGCCGCGGTCGTTCTGGATGATCATGACCAGATCGACGCCTTCAATGCCAATCTGCGCGCCCCAGCTTCCGCCGGTGATGGTAAAGAACGCAGGAGCGCTCCAACCGTTTGCGGTGCGGCAAGTGGCAACGCCTCTGCCATTCTCCGCGCCAAACACAAATCCGCCCTTGAGTAGATGGGGCACAACGGCCACGCACTTGGCGTGCTCGAGAACTTCCTCTGGAATGCCTCTGTCCGGTGCTGACATTACCTCGTGCAGCACGGCGCCAGCATGATCCATCCGGTCGATTGTTGATTCGCGGTCCGATCCCGCCCAGGCGATGCTGGACAAACTGAGTACTGCGACAAAAGTCAGAATCTTTTTCATGAATTTCACCTTTTTCTACCCATGCGCACCGTCACCACATTTACGCGCATTTGCGACGCACAAGGTAGTTTCACGTTAGGGCCATCGCCTCGCCGGGTCTGAGCAATAGGGCTCAGGGCAGCAATGGCAGTTGAACCTTGCAGCAATCTCGAAGGAGATTCAGCCTTTCGATACTCCTCCAACTTGAGGACGGCATTTGCCTTCCTTGGTGACTGGTATTGCAAGACAATTGCCATCCTCCACAGTCGGGGCGCGTTCTGAGCCCATCTCATTTATTTATAGATATTTACAGAACGTGAAGGGTTTAAGCGCGGCATAGATCGTTCTAGAAAGGTCTTGAAAAATTTACCAAAAAGTGAGCAAAATTGACCAGTTCGCCCGTTTTCAGTGGTGCGATGCTATGGGAAAATGTGGCGGTGAGTGTGCGTCCCAGGGGTATGTGGTTTGGTTGCTTGTGTGCTTGAAGTGGACCCACAATCACGTCCCTGCCGGTCAGGTCTCGACTCGCCGGCAAGACTCCGCCTTCAAGATGAGTGAGATGCGGGCGCGGCTGCCGAGCAAAGTTTGGTATGAGTACTGAAATAGGAAGGAGGGTCCTCGATGGTTGAATTGGAAAAGCCTGCATTCGATGCTGCCGCTTTCCTTGCCAGTGCGGGCCTTGGCCGAAGGATTGTGCAATTGGCTCCGAAGGCGCCCTTCTTTTCGCAGGGAGATCCAGCGGAAGCGGTCTTTTATCTGCAGAGAGGCCGAGCCCGGGTGATTGTTGTTTCCGCAACCGGGAAGGAAGCCACGATCGCGCTCCTTGGCGATGGTGACTTTGTGGGAGAGGAAGCGCTGGCAACCCTCGGGGGAACGCGGCTCGCCACCGCCACTGCCATTACCGCGTGTACCGCGCTCAAAATCAGCCGCGATGAGATGATCCGCGTCATGCACGAGCAGCATGAATTCTCCACGATGTTCATGAAATTTCTGCTCGAGCGCAGCATGCGCATCCAGGCCGATCTTGTCGATCAGCTATTCAATTCGAGCGAAAAGCGATTGGCCAGAATTCTGCTGCTGATGGCGGAGTTCGGCAAACCTGGTGAGCCGGAACAATACATTCCCAAGATCTCGCAAGAGACGCTGGCGGAGATGATCGGCACAACGCGGTCGCGGGTCAGCTACTTCATGAACCGGTTTCGCAAACTCGGCTTTATCGAATACAACGGGCGCATCAAAATTCACAAGTCCCTGCTGAATGTGATCCTGCACGATCAAGTGCCGGAAGACATTGCCTGAAAGCCTGAAATCGCGGGCCGGCCATCCGCCTAAATGGATGCCGCCCAATAGCCTCGGCGGTCCTGTGCGAAACTGACCAGATTTGCAAATCCCTAGATGGGATACTCACTCCAATTCCTGAATGAATTCTCCAGGGGGTGAGGGATGAGCGACCGAAAACAGAGCTGTCTGGCCAAGCTCCTGATTGTGGACGACGAGCCGTCAATTCGATATTCGCTGACCTGCGTACTCACTGAGATTGGGTACGAAGTACGATCGGCTGCTGACGGCAACTCAGCGATGCTCGAGATTCGCAAGGAAGCTCCGGAGCTTCTGCTCTCCGATCTGCACATGCCGGGTATGTCGGGCTTCGAGTTGCTCTCAGAGGTCAGACGTCAGTTTCCTGCTATTCAGACTGTCGCGATGAGCGGTGCATTCAGTGGCGATGAGGTGCCGTCTGGCGTAGCTGCCGATGGCTTCTATCAAAAGGGCAGCAGCATGGGCTCTTTATTACGGATTATGGGCAGCCTTCCCAGGCGGGATCGGATGCCCTGCCAACCGACAAAGCTGGAACCAGCGCAGATTCTTGAAGCTTCCAGGTGCGAATCGATTGCGGTCAATCTTCCCATGCTCTCCTGCTAAGAACAAGAAAGAGTGGTTCCGATGCGTACTATTGCTGAATTGAACGTGTTGATGCGTGTGCAGACTGAACTGCCCGATGGCCTCCGAGTGGCGACTCAAGAGTTTCGCGAGGGCTGGAGTTTCGTGCGAGCCGCCACTGCAAAACGCCTGGAAAAGAAAATCAGGACGCGGGGATGGAATTTCATCAAGATCGCAGACGGTTCGCTGCGCAGCGGTGTTGGAGACACGTCCCAGGAAGCCATAGCCAGCGCGCTCAAGCTGGCGCTTCGACGTATCAGTGAACACTTCAATGCCGTCGAAGTGGAACACATCGAATTGACGCAATATCCGTGGTTCTTTCTGGCCAGGGTTAGAGTGTATCCATACCGGATTCAGCAAGGGCCGATACTGCATCGGTCGGACGAAGCTGCATCGACCCCGAACACCATCCAGCATCGTCTTCTGCCGGTTCAGTCCGCCGCGCTCTTTCCACACTTCGGAAGCGCGATGCCGATGCTCAAAGAGATGCTGATTTCATCCGCCAGTGTTGAAACGAGGATGTCATGACGTTTTTTGATGCGGCGATACTGATGATTCTCTTTGGCAAATTCTTCCTTCACGGATTCCCTTTTCAAGGCACCTTGCGGGACGATCTGGAGCCGGCAGTGAGCCGCGCCCGTTCTCGCTGGAGTTCGCGGTAGACGTCGCTCTTTGACTGGCCCAACTCGCGCGCTATGCGCTTGAGTGCTTCCTTCTCATCCACGCCAAGCTCAGCCTGCAATCGCGCAACCCGATCGGCGATTTTTGCTGGCACCGTATCTGCGGACGATGCGCCTGCCTCTTTTCGGACCTGCGGCAGGGCCTCGACCAGCAAAGTAATTTCGCCGCGGATGCGATCGCGTGCGGCCAGTTGCTGGTGAACGTAAGCGACCGTCCCGCGTAGAAACTCTTCGTGAATTTTTGTGAGTTCACGGGCCACGGTCACGCGCAGATTCGGCCCCCACACGGCTTCAAGATCGGCGAGAGTCTCAACAATCCTATGCGGAGCTTCGTAGAAGATAAGCGTCCGCGCGGTTGCTGAGTTTCCAGCCTCGGTGGCCAGGTCTTCAAGCCGGCTGCGACGGGCGCCGGCCTTCTCTGGCAAGAAGCCCAGAAACTGGAATTCATCTGTAGGCATGCCTGAGGCAACAAGCGCGCTGAGCGCCGCATTGGCGCCAGGGATCGGAATCACCGGAACCCCTGCGGCGATGGCTTCCGCGGCCAACCATGTGCCGGGGTCGCTGATTCCGGGCATTCCCGCGTCGGAGACAAGCGCGACCCGTTGGCCCGCTTTGAGAGCTTCCAAAATTTCGTGGGTTCGGCTTCGCTCGTTGTGCTGGTGGCAGCTTACGGTGGGCGTGGCGATCTGGAAGTGGTTGAGCAGCTTTTGCGTCTGGCGCGTGTCTTCGCAGGCGATGCGGTCTGCCCGTTTGAGCACGTCGATGGCGCGCAGAGTGATGTCGCCCAGGTTGCCAATCGGGGTGGCCACAAGGTAGAGGCCGGGCGCAAGCGGCGATTCATCGCTGGCGGGCATAAGCACTCTCAGTCCTGAGCTTCCTCGCGTTCGAGGCGGCGCTTTTCTGCCAGCAAAGACATGGAACTCATCAGGTTTTGCACGCTCACAATGCCCACCACGCGTCCGCTTTCAGTGATGGGGATGAGGGCAAGGCCGTGGCCTGCGGTGAGGCGGCGAATGGTCGTGCCCAGTGTGTCGTCGGGGCATGCCACCTGAAACGCTCGCGACATCACCGACTGCACGTAGCCGTTGCCGTCGTTGCGGAGAGCGTCCACAATGCGCTGGCGAGAGACAATGCCCACCAGTTGCGGCCCACGAACGACGGGGAAGTCTTCCTGCAGCGAATGGACGCAGCGGCCAAGTGCATCGGCCAGTGTGTCAGAGGGCGAGAGAGTCGAGAAGTCGGTCAGCATGACCTCGCGCATCTGCACAGTATCCACGACCGACTGGAAAAAGACGCCCTGATCTTCAATCTGTGCGCCGATCATGATGAAAAAGCCGGCGATGCTGAGCCAATAATCGCGCAGCAGCATACCGCAAACAACGGCGGCAAGGGCGATCACCTGTCCCAAACCGGCCGCGGTGCGAGCGGAGAGTGCAAGGCCGTGCTGGCGGGCAAAACTGCCGCGGATCAAGCGGCCGCAATCCAGCGGATAGGCGGGCAACAGGTGCATCACGCCCATAAAGACCTGCATCCACATCGCGCTGCGCAGCAGGTAAGTGGGCGTGATGAACGGCTGAGCGAGCAGGTTCATATCGCCGCTGGCCCCGAGAAACATGGCGGCAAGCACCAGCGCCGTGGCCCAGTTGGCCAGCGGGCCGGCCAGCGCAATGGCAAATTGCCCGGAGCCTGAGTTCGCGTTTTCCTGGCTTTCTGGATTTGCGTACGCGAAGAGTCCGCCGATTGGCAGCAGCAGAACAGCGCGCAACCGGAGTCCCAGCCAGGCGGCGACCAGCAGGCGCGCAGTCTCTCGCACCACAACGGCGGCAACCACCACCAGGAACAGGCCGATGCCGCGCGCTACGCCGCAGGAGGCGCTGAGAGCAAGGCAAACAATCGCCAGCAACGGGAAGAAGGCGTGGACGCGGATTTCGACGCCCATCCAACGGCCCAGCGGAATTGACCAGCCTCGCATATTTGGATTGTAGTGGGTCGAGGCTGGTTTCGCTTCCGGTATGCTGGTTTGCGATGCGCATCATCGCTGGAACCTACCGCTCACGCACGCTCGCGGCCCCCCCCGGTCTGGCAACCCGGCCCACCAGCGACCGGCTGCGCGAGACGCTTTTTAACGTGCTGGCTCCGCGCATCGAGGGCGCGGCTTTTTTGGATTTGTATGCCGGCTCGGGAGCTGTGGGCATCGAGGCACTCAGCCGTGGTGCTGCGCTGGTGGATTTCGTCGAGCGCGCTCCAGCGGCGCTTTCTGTACTCAGCGCCAACTTGGCCCGCTTGGGCGTGACGGCGGGATTCCGGGTACACAATCGCAGCGTGGGCGCGTTTCTCAAGGCTCTCAAAGCGGGCGCGGGATTCGATGTGGTTTTTCTCGATCCACCCTACGACGCGGATCGGGAGTACACGGCGACGCTGACGCAGTTGGGCGGGGATGCGGTCGGAGTATTGGCTCCGGCAGCGGTCGTCATCGCCGAGCATCGGCGCAAAGAGAAGCTGGAAGATGAATACGGCGAGCTCAGACGGACGCGACTGTTGGAACAGGGTGACGCGGCATTGAGCTTTTATGCTGTTCAACCTTGAACCTGTCGCCTAGTCTCATAGTCTCTAAAGACGTTCGGCGCAGGCTTGGGCAACAGGGTTAAAGTGTTGTGCATGAAGATTTCTCGATTTCTCCCGGGGTTGGGTGCGCTGGCTTTGATGGTTGCCGGGTTGGCCGGATCAAGCGCGCAAGCTGCCCCCGCAGCCGGCCAGCCTGGATCTACAGCTCAACTGGTCATCCTAGACACCGACATCGGCGACGACATAGACGATGCCTTTGCGCTGGCGCTGGTTTTGCGCAGTCCGGAACTCAAAATTCTGGGCATCACGACGGCCTACGGAGACACTGAGCTGCGCGCTCTGCTGGTTGAGAGATATCTGAACGCGGTGGGGCGCGACGATATTCCGGTCTATATTGGCATTCCTACGCCGCACTCGAACGTATTTACCCAGGCAGCATATGCGCAACCGCCGGCGCTCCAGCTGGGCGATACCTGCACGCACCAACTGCTTTCTGTATCTCAGTTACCCACTCCCCAACGCGAACAAGACCGATATGACGCCTGCGAGAAGGACCGCGGTGATGCCGTCGGTTTCATCCTGCAGAACGCCCGCGCCCACCCCGGCCAAATCACTCTAATCGCCATCGGCCCTCTGTTCAACATCCAGGCTGCCATCGAGCGCGATCCAGCCACGTTTCGCCAGCTCAAGCGGGTGGTGCTGATGGGTGGCAGCATCTATCGAGGTTATGGGGACGCCAACGCGCCTCCCAGTTCCGAGTGGAACATCAACCGCGACCCGGCCGGAGCCAGGGCTCTGCTGGATGCCGGTGTGCCGGTCTTCATGATGCCGCTTGACTCGACGCAGATCCACCTCGAGGCCAAGGACCGGGAGGCGATTTTTTCCCATGGCTCCCCGCTCACCGACCAGCTCACCCTGCTCTACCACCAGTGGATGGCCGGCAGCGAAGGACACCCAGTCACGCCGACACTGTTTGACCCGGTAGCCGTCGCCTATGCGATTCATCCCGAGTTGTGCCCCGCGACGCCGATGCGTCTCGAGGTTGATGATAAAGGGTTTACCAGACCTATTGAGGGCGCGCCCAACGCCCAGGTCTGCCTCAAATCGGACGAAAGCGGCTTCCTCAAGCTGCTGCTCCACCGGATCACGACGGAGGATGCTCACTGATTTAGCCTGCCCGGATCTCATTTTTCTGCATGGTTTCGCCGGATCGTTTTGCACATTCCCGCGCTGAATTCCGACAGGTGTGCGCAACGTCACTTGCAACACCATTGACAGTGCTGGAAAGTAGGTGAAAAATGACGGGTCGAGCAAACTTGAATGGTTTGACGAGGTCTACGGAGGGAAAGTGAAAAACACATTGAATTTGAAGGTTATTTCTGTATTGGCAATCGCGGCTGTTGGGTTGATGCTGGCGCCAGTGTTGACCGGCTGCAAGTCGGCGCCGGAGCTGACCGCGGCGCAAGCACAGGCGTTGATCCAGGCTAAGTATGACCAGACCCCCGCAGTGGGCGCCGACATCACCGTGGACGATCTGGGCATGAGAATGGGCGTCACGGCCAAGTATTGGGACCGGAGCAAAGCCTATCCAAACAAGTTCTGGGCCGACTTTACGCTCAGCCCGGATGGCAAAAAGGCGCTGAAGCTCCAGAATGGCGGCGACGTGATCGAGTGGCGTCCTGAAAGCGCTGACGATAAGAGCTTTTCGATCATTGTGGTCACAACCGCGGCGAACCATTTGAAGGCCCGCGATGTGAAGGACCCGCAGGATGACCCGGGGGGCAAGGGTGTGTCCTTTACTGAAGCGGTCAACCTGGACGGCGTTCCCCCAGCGCTGCAAGACATAGCCCACAACCCAGGCAACAAGCTGAGCTACAAGCGCCAGGCCGAATTTGCCGTTGATGGCGGCACGTGGAAGCTGGTCAGCATTAACTAGGAATGGGTGTGAGCGGGGTCGGGTTCTCCAACCCCGCTCACACCTCAGCGCTCCGACGAGTTTTGGGGTTCGGAGCATCCCAAAGGCTCCCATGAAAGATGGGGGATATTCGATGCGCATGATCTTCTGTTCCGGAGCGGTTCTGGTGGGTCTTGCGGCCGTGACCTTTGCTCAATCAAACACCCAGCAGCTTCCTCTTCAGACGACATCCGGTACCGGGATTAGCGGGGCGCCATACTCCGGGAGGGAAACGACCGTCAAGACGCAAACCCTGACAGACGGCACAACAACGACAGAAACGCATGTGGAGCTGGTCTGGCGGGATGCGGAAGGGCGGACCCGGAGGCATATGATCCGGCACGCCGACTCGGGCGCGGAATTTGGGTCGATCATCATCACCGACCCTGTAGCCGGGATTTACTTGAAGTGGACTTCCGGGGACGAGGTCCCCAGGCGCGTGGTAAGCATCTGGCCGGTTACTCCCGCGCAATTGGTGACGGCCGCGCCGCCGTCCGGTCCGCCATTGACCTCAAATTCAAGCGCAACTTTGTCGACGCCCGATTTTCAAAGGGAAATCCTCGCGCCTCAGGACATCAACGGGGTATACGCGGACGGCACGCGCACCACCCGCACCATTCGCCTGGAAGGGGAAAGCAGCGGCCGCGTCATCGAGGTGACCAATGAGCTATGGCTTTCCCGCGATCTCAGGATCATTGTGCGCCATATCCACGACGATCCGCGGTCGGGAAGAACAGTGACCGATCTGACCGATGTGGTGCGCGGTGATCCCGATCCTTCGCTGTTTCAAGCGCCGGAGGGCTACCAAGTGATAGACCACCGGGTGAAGAGCGGCCAGTAGCTTTGAATTTTCGAATTGCCGCGATCCTGGGGCATTTCTGCGTTCAGCCCGGTGCGGCGGCGACAATCTAGTGTGGTAAACCCAGAAAAATCCTGCCATGGGGTGGAATCCATTGACCCGACCCGCGTTTCTTGCTATTGTAAAAAGGTTGCGCAAGAACGCGTCCGTCAGTGTGTCTTGACGGCGGAAGCGTACGGGCAGCCCGGACTGATAGTTGTGACGGGCGATGATCCCAAAGGCCAGGAGCAGTCAGCCGGCCAGACATGACCCCGAATTGGCTCTCTTCTTGCGGAGGGCAGGGGCAATCGCATCGGAGTCCGCGCGTTCTCCACCTTGGAGGGCTATGCGGGCCGGAACCGCGAAACGGAGTTGGCTTTACCCGCGAAATGCAGGGAAACGCCCGGCCACCGTCCCGGTTCTCGTCTGAGATTGGAACGAAGACAGACGCGAAGCAGCAACGACAGGGCCTCTGTGCGCCCGCGGTTAATTTTGCTCGGCTGATTTTCGGCCGGCTCAATTGCTGCACAAACGCACCCGGTGGCCCCAAGGGACTGCGCGCGGCTTGTGGGTTTGGGTAGAACGGTTTTTGGCGTAAGGAGTTTTGGTTTGCCTACATTCAATCAGTTGGTTCGCAAGGGGCGCACGGCCCCCCGCTACAAGACGGCATCGCCGGCATTGCAGGCCTCGCCTCAGCGGCGCGGCGTTTGCACGCGCGTGTACACACAGACGCCCAAGAAGCCAAACTCGGCCCTGCGCAAGGTAGCTCGCGTCCGGCTGACCAATGGGATTGAGGTCACCACCTACATTCCCGGCATCGGCCACAACCTGCAGGAGCACTCGATTGTGCTCATCCGCGGCGGCCGTGTGAAAGATCTTCCCGGCGTCCGTTATCACGTGGTCAGGGGAACGCTTGATTCAGTGGGCGTGGCCAACCGCAAGCAGAGCCGGTCAAAGTATGGGGCCAAGCGAGCCAAGGGTGGCGCGGCGCCGGTGAAGGGCAAGAAGTAGAGGGACGAGCTCTAAGCTTTCAGCCTCCAGCTTGTCTGGCGGCGGATTGAGCCGATACGGCGAGCGCGAGCGGAATGAAGCTGAAGGCTGAAAGCTGAAAGCTGGTTTTTGCGAGGATTTAGAGGATTATGCCGAGAAAAGGGCACATTGCGAAGCGGGAAGTGGCGCCGGACCCAGTCTATGGTTCCACGCTTGTCACCAAGTTTGTGAACTCGATGATGTGGGGCGGCAAGAAGTCGACGGCCCAGGGCATCTTCTACCAGTCGATGAAGAACCTTGAGGAAAAAGGCGGCGGCGACGACGCGCTCAAGCTCTTCAAGAAGGCGGTAGAGAACTGCAAGCCGCTGCTTGAGGTCAAGACCCGCCGGGTTGGCGGAGCCAACTACCAGGTGCCGATCGAAGTGAATCCGGATCGGCGAACCTCGCTGGCCATTCGCTGGCTGATCACCTACGGTCGCAATCGCGGCGAAAAGGGAATGATCGACAAGCTGGGCAATGAGTTGCTCGATGCGGCCAATGGCCGTGGCGCGGCGATGAAGAAGAAGGAAGACGTTCACCGCATGGCCGAAGCCAACAAGGCTTTTGCTCACTACCGCTGGTAATCGCGCGGAAGCGGGAACGAAAGAGTTGAAGTCGGCTTGATAGCTTAATCCGGCGAATTGAAGATCCAAAGCAATTTGGACCTTGGTACGAATGAAAAACCGCGGGCTGAACAGTTCGCAAGGAAAAACATCGTGGCTCGCACTACACCTCTGAACCGCTGCCGGAATATCGGAATCATGGCGCACATCGACGCCGGAAAGACGACAGCGACAGAACGCATCCTGTTCTATACGGGCATCACGCACCGCATCGGCGAAGTGCATGAGGGCACGGCGACCATGGACTACATGGAGCAGGAGCAGGAGCGCGGCATTACGATTACCTCGGCCGCCACGACGTGCACATGGAAAGACGTTCGCATCAACATTATCGATACGCCCGGCCACGTGGACTTCACTGCTGAGGTTGAGCGCAGCCTGCGCGTGCTCGACGGCGCGGTTGCGCTGTTCGACTCCGTCAGTGGCGTTCAGCCGCAGACCGAGACGGTTTGGCGGCAAGGCGACAAGTACAAAGTTCCGCGCATCTGTTTTGTGAACAAGATGGACAAGAACGGCGCCGACTTCGAGCACGTTCTGGAGACGATTCGCAAGCGCCTCGGCGCGCGCCCGGTTGCGCTGCAGATTCCCATCGGCGCCGAAGCCGGCTTCAAGGGCGTCATCGACCTGATCGAGATGAAGGCGATTTTATGGCACGACGAGGCCATGGGCTCCGAATATGACGTTGAGCCGATCCCCGACGCGCTGCTCAAGAAGGCTGAAGCGTTCCGCCTTCAATTGATTGAGATCATCGCCGAGACCGACGATGTGCTGCTTGAAAAATTCCTCGAAGGTGAGACGCCGACGATCGCCGAGTTGAAGTCCGGCATTCGCCAGGCCACCATCGATCTGAAGGTCTTCCCGGTCATCTGCGGAAGCGCTTTCAAGAATAAAGGCGTTCAGACTCTCCTTGACGCGGTCATCGATTACCTTCCCAGCCCGCTCGATAAGCCGCCGGTTGAAGGCATTGACCCCTCGCATCATTCGACCATTGTTTCCCGCAAACCGAGCGACACCGAGCCGCTGGCTTCGCTGGCCTTCAAGATCATCAACGATCCTTTCGGCAAGCTCTGCTTTGTGCGCGTCTATTCCGGCTCACTCAAGACCGGCGACACGATCCTCAATCCCCGCACCGGCAAGACCGAGCGCGTGGGCCGGCTCGTGAAAATGCATGCCAACAAGCGCGAAGATGTGACGGAAGTTCTGACCGGCGACATTTGCGCATGTGTGGGCATGAAGGATCTCAAGACCGGCGATACACTCTGCGATCCGCACCACGCCATCGCTTTGGGCGCGATCGTCTTTCCTGAGACGGTTATTTCCGTGGCCATCGAGCCCAAGACCAAGGCCGATCAGGAAAAGATGGGCGTGGCGTTGTCGCGCCTGGCTGACGAGGATCCGACCTTTAAAGTTCGTACCGACGATGAATCGGGTCAGACCATCATCAGCGGCATGGGCGAGTTGCATCTTGAAATTCTGGTCGACCGCATGAAGCGCGAGCACAAGGTTGAAGCCAATGTCGGTGAGCCCAAGGTCGCCTTCCGCGAGACCATCCGCAAATCCGCTGAGGCTGAGGGCAAGTACATTCGCCAGACCGGCGGATCTGGCAACTACGGCCATTGCAAGCTGCGCATCGAGCCCAACGAGCCGGGCAAGGGCTACGAATTCATCAATGCAATCAAGAGCGGTTCGGTGCCCAAGGAATACATCAAGCCCATCGATCAGGGCGTGCAGGGCGCCATCGAGCTGGGCATTCTGGCCGGCTACCCGCTGGTGGATATCAAGGTAACGCTGTACGACGGCAGCTACCACGAAGTCGATTCGAACGAAATGGCCTTCAAGTTTGCCGGTTCGATTGCCTTCAAGGAAGCAGCACGCAAGGCCTCGCCCGTTCTGCTCGAGCCGGTGATGGCGGTTGAGGTCACGGTTCCTGAAGAGCACATGGGCACCATCATCGGCGACATCAACTCGCGGCGCGGGCGCATCGAGGGCATGGAGCACGTGGGTGGTTCGCAGTTGATCAAAGCAATTGTGCCGTTGAAGGAGATGTTCGGCTATGTGAACGACATTCGTTCGTCCACCCAGGGCCGCGCCTCCTACTCGATGCAGTTTGCAAGGTACGAAGAGGCGCCGAGAATGATTGCCGATGAGATCATCGGGCGGTCGCAGGGGAAGTGAGCTGTTGGCTTTTAGCTCTCAGCTTTCAGCTTGCGCATCGGCGGAATGAGCAGATACGGCAGGCGCTGGCGGTATGGAACTGAAAGCTGAAGGCTGTTGTTAAGAGTATTGGGGCTGGAGCCGGATGGCCGGCGCCCCTGGTTGAAACGGGCAGCACGAGCTATGAAAGGGATTTGGGACTTTTATGGGCAAAGAGAAGTTTGACCGTTCGAAGCCGCACGTGAATGTAGGAACGATCGGGCACATCGATCACGGCAAGACGACGCTGACGGCGGCGATCACGAAGGTATTGCAGAAGCACAATCCGAAGAACACGTTCCGTTCGTTCGATTCGATCGACAACGCCCCTGAAGAGCGGGAGCGCGGCATCACGATCGCGACGGCGCACGTTGAGTACGAGACCAAGAACCGTCACTACGCGCACGTTGACTGCCCCGGTCACGCCGATTACATCAAGAACATGATCACCGGCGCGGCGCAGATGGACGGAGCGATTCTGGTTGTTGCGGCCACCGACGGGCCGATGCCGCAGACCAAGGAACACGTTCTGCTGGCTCGCCAGGTTGGCGTTCCCTGCATCGTGGTTTTTTTGAACAAGTGCGATGCGGTTGAAGACGAAGAGTTGACCGACCTGGTGGAGATGGAAGTTCGCGAGCTTCTTTCGAAGTACCAGTTCCCGGGCGACGATGTGCCTGTGATTCGCGGTTCGGCGCTGGGCGCTTTGAACGGCGAAGCGCAGTGGGAAGCCAAGATCGACGAGCTGATGGAGGCGGTGGACACCTATGTTCCGCAGCCTGAGCGCGCCGTCAACCTGCCCTTCCTGATGCCGATTGAAGATATCTTTTCCATCTCCGGCCGCGGCACGGTTGTGACCGGCAGGATCGAACGCGGCAAGGTGAAGGTTGGCGAGGAGTCAGAGATTGTGGGCTTCCGCGAGACGCGCAAGACGGTTGTAACCGGCGTCGAGATGTTCAAGAAGCAGTTGGACGAAGGTCTGGCGGGCGACAATGCAGGTTTGTTGTTGCGCGGCATACCCAAGGAAGACGTTGAGCGCGGCATGGTGCTGGCGAAGCCGGGATCGATTACGCCGCACACGGTGTTCAAGGGCGAAGTGTACGTGTTGAGCAAGGAAGAGGGCGGCCGTCACACGCCGTTCTTCAAGGGCTACAGACCGCAGTTCTACTTCCGCACGACGGACGTGACGGGGGTTGCGGAGTTGCCTGAGGGCGTTGAGATGGTGATGCCGGGCGACAATGTTCAGCTGACAATTGAGCTGATCACGCCGGTGGCGCTTGAGAAGAGCCTCCGCTTCGCCATCCGCGAAGGCGGACGCACGGTGGGCGCGGGCACGGTTTCAGAGATTGTGAAGTAGTGAAACAGTGAAGTAGTGAAACAGTGAAGAAGTGAAAGAGTGAAGAAGTGAATGGGTGAAGGAGTGAAGAAGTGAAGTTCGTGAGTCAGCATGGTACAGGCTGTTCACTTATTCACGGCTTCACTTACTCACTGCGTTCCCGAAGGGATTGGGAAAATGCGGGAAATTGTGACATTGCAGTGCACTGAGTGCAAGGAGCGGAACTACTCGACGACGAAGAACAAGAAGACGACCACCGGCCGTCTGGAGTTCAAGAAGTTTTGTAACCGCTGCCGCAAGCACCAGCCGCACAAGGAAACGAAGTAAGAGCAGTGAACAGTGGTCAGTGAATAGTGATCAGTAAAAGCCTTGGAACGATGGGCGATGCATACTGACCACTGTTCACTGAGCACTGACCACTGCCTTTAGGGGCGTAAGCTCAACGGCTAAACTGTCGGTCTCCAAAACCGAACTTGGGGGTTCGAATCCCTCCGCCCCTGCCAGATCGCAAGTGAGCTCTTAGCTGCCAGCCTCCAGCTATCAGCTTTTCAACGGGCCGGCGGACTTTAGGGTTCACCGGGAATGGGCTGGAAGCTAACAGCGAGAAGCTGGAAGCTGTTTTTGATGAATGCGACCGGCAGGACGCCGGACGCAAAGGAAATGGAAGTATGGCAACCAAAGCAGCATTGGCAACCCAGGATAACCGGCCGAAAATGCCGGTTTTTGTCGAGAAGACCCTCGGTTTGTGGACGGAGTTCACGCGCTTTCTCAGCGATGTTCGCGGAGAGATGCGCAAGGTCGTTACTCCCTCG
>Ga0302320_10007089_pt1 | contig 24745 bp, 32 predicted proteins | sample Bog_T0_3_FD_202130 | JGI IMG/M metagenome (GOLD analysis project Ga0302320, IMG submission 202130) | Peat permafrost microbial communities from Stordalen Mire near Abisko, Sweden - Bog_T0_3 | ecosystem: Environmental > Terrestrial > Soil > Wetlands > Peat | place: Sweden: Abisko, Stordalen Mire...
CCTGCTTTGAAGGTTTGCTTATCCGGTAGCCGACTTTTTAGTTTTGCCTTAAATTCCTGCAGATGGTTTGCGCGTTTCTGTTCATTCGATTCGGACGACAAATCACGTGCGGCGGCGGCGTACATCTTTGAGACTCCTCCTGAGGACGATTGTCCGGCCACGGCCGTGTACATAAAGTGAAATCGCTCGATAGCAGCAATCGTCTCCCGTGCTTGCTTGAGTGAAATCTTAGCTGCGAAGTACGCTCGCAGTATCGCGAGAACGAGCGGGGTCGGCTGGCGGACCTTAAATATGTTCAAAGCAGCTAGCGAATTCCGAAGCGTGCCTTCCTCTTTCTTCCAGGAAAAATTCTCCGGTTCAAAAATCCTACGATACGTGTCCACACCCTTAACAATCCCGTTCAAAAATTCAGAGGCGTTTGCCTTCTTTACTTGCCGCTTCACCTTCTCGAAGAGAGTTCTCTCCGGCGTATAGTCGAAGTGTGATAGCCAGTAATGATGAAGGTATGTTGAGGCATCCAGGTTCGCTGCCGACTCCGAAAGCGACTGGATCATGCCGTTCCACTTCATCTTAGCTGAATCTACGTCTGCCGATTTGGCTGGAACGAGTTTGGTCAACAGATTCTTAATGAGATCCTTTGGTTCAAGGTCTTTGCCTCTCGTGTTGAGAGTCTCAAACACGATGTAGGCGTCATCCTCGCTAGCGAGCTGGATGACGATAACATCTAGCGAGAGAAGCGCATCTCTGAACTCCTCAAGGCACTTCTTGATCGCCAATTTTTTTTGCCCAACAGACTTAGTGCCGGCTCGAATTTCATCCACGATGGCCTTGAATCCTGCCCTCGCGAACTGGTATGCATTTTGGATTCCCTTCTCTTCATCCGACGGCGTGAGATCGAGTTCGGCCGCGCCCTGCTTTTGAACGTACTCTTGCAAATAAGGGTAAGAAGTTTCGGTAAGGAGAACATACCTATTTTCGGCGTTAATGTCGGGGCGTTCGATGAATCCCTGTATGCCCTTGGCTCGTGCCGTCTCACCGACCTCCGTCAGTGTGTCACGCAGCGCGGCCAAAAAGATTGTTATTGTCGTCAGGCGCTGCTGGCCATCGACCACGAAGAGATCTTGTGCACCTTTACCAGTGTAGAAGACCATCGACCCGATAAAGTGACCGACCTTGTCCGACATAACGACGTCAGCCCAAAAGTCCTCAATGTTTCCCTTGTCCCAGGAGTATGGTCGCTGAAATCTAGGGATTTTGTAAAACGCGGATTGAAAGAGCTTTTGGATTCGCGTGTCGTAGGGTTTGATATTCACGATCGAAATCCGATTATTGAATGGCTGGGTTGGTTCGGTTGATCTGGAGTTGTTTCAAGTTTCATTTGCACCGAACCGTATGCGATTAACAGCTTGAGTCGCAATGGCGTGATTCGAGGCTTAGCCGTTCTCTTCCGAAATCTGTTCTGGGGATAACCCGGCGAAAGTGCGGCCGTACGGGTTATCATCAAGGCAATGACCAACGACTTGTCGCGACAGGTCGCGACCACCGACGACAGTGAGTATTCCCTCTCTGTGGACGAAGCGGCCGAGCGCTACGACCACGCCGGCCACCCCCGGACCACTCGTGCGATCCAGCGATATTGCGCCAAAGGCGATCTGGATTGCCGCCGGATGGAAACGCAGTTCGGCGTGAAGTACGTCATCACTCCCGCATCCGTCGCGAAGCACATCGCGTACATTGAAGAGGTACGGCCTGTCACGACAGGTCGCGACCAGTCGCGACAAGACGCGACAGTTGTCGCGGGCAAAACCTTGGACGATAATGCAAAGAGCGGCTCGACGACGACCGACGAACAGCCGCGACCTGTCGCGACAAGCCCCGACGAGTCGCGCTATGTCGCGCGTCTTGAAGGCGAGGTGGAGTTCTTGCGCGGGCAGATTGCGGTCAAGGACACGCAGATAGGGGAGTTGACCGAACGAGCTCGCGAGACAAATCACCTGATCGCCGGGCTTCAAAAAATGCTCTCGCCGTTACTTGGTGCACCGAGCCCGGACGTGATCCATGATGTGCGATCCGAGACGGGACAATAGGGGATAAGCGGCGCCGCTTATCCGTTCTGTGCCGTATACTTCCGGTATGGTTTCCGGTTCTGAACGCCACATCGCCGACATTTTGCGAGAACGGAATATTGAAATCATTGGCGCTGATCCGGTGACACGCCATGGCTTTACTCAAGTCCCGAACTTCATTCTCACCAAGCAGGATGTCTCAGTTGGCGCAAAGCTCGCCTATGCGATGTTGTTGAAGTACGCCTGGGGTGACGACGCCTGCTTTCCTGGCCAGACCAAGCTCGCCCAGGACATGGGGTCCGGGGAACGCAGCGTGCGCCGTTATTTGGAGGAACTGGAGAAAGCGCAACTCCTGGAGATCGTGCAGCGGGGCCTTGGCAAAACCAACCTCTATCGATTGTTCCTGACGGTGCAGAAACCCACGGCACATGGCCGGCGCTGACCGGCCAAATTGGCCGGTCTTGACCGGCCACAGTTGCCGTTCTGGAGCGGCCAAATCAGCCGGTCTCTCTATATAAGAATACGCATCTAAGAATACTCAAAATAAAAATACCCAGTTAGGGGAATGCATTTTTCAAATAAAGGAAATCCTCCAACAGGCGCCAAACCATGTTGATGGATACCCCGCGTTACGCCCCGCCAATAGGGTAGGGCGGGGTCTAAAGTCCGCAGACGTTGCAATGACAAGATAATTCGGGCCGCGCGCGTCGGGCTACCCGCCCGACCCAATGTCTTTTCGGTGCCGCGTTGGGACTTGCACCGACGGCGTCCGTCGCGCGTCGTCGCACGATCGGACTTGCCCTCCATCGCTCTGGGGAGCGCTGAGCGGGAAAGCCATTGGGTCGGCCGGGATCGCCCCTCAAGAAAGCAGTCGTTCTCTCTGGTTCCAACGCGTTCTGACAGAAAGCAAAGCCGACGCGCGCGGCCCGCACAAAGTTGGCAGCATTATCGGAGACTTCCAGCGCAGTCGCACCGAAAAGCGCCCGCTCGTGGGCGAGCGGCTACATGGTGCATCCGATTGCGATAGCTCGCCGCCGCTAGGCGGCGCGCGCGGGTCTATGATAGATTGTATCGATGGTGCCCAACCTGGAAATCCGGGGCCGCATCTATATTCCGGTCCATGAGGCGGCGAGAGAGTCTGGCCTGTCACAAACCTATATCGGACGGCTCGCACGCACCGGCGTTCTGTACAGGACAGATCATCGCGGGCATGTGGTTTCTCGATCGGGGACACTTTCGCGAGTTCACCGCGCAACGCACGAAAAGTGGCTCAACAAAGCCCTAGAATGTCGGCACTCATTTTCTTGGCTCTGTTGAGCCATATTCCGAGCTTCGCACAATATTCTTTTTGCGAAATAAAATGCAGGGAGCACAAGTGACACAGGTACGAGGGAAATCTATCCGACAACCAACGAGATAATTTTCGCCACCAAGCTGACGATCCCAACGACGGCTCCAATGACGACACTTGCGACCACCCCGACGGAGCGGAATGGGGCATGGTCGATGTCGAAAAACCAAATTAGCCAAGTAAATAATGGTCCGCCTTTGGCTATCGCTCGTGTTGCAAAAACGGAGAAAATGAACAGCCAAAGCCAGATTGATGGGATCATGCTGGCATAGAAAAATACAGATTCGATACCACCCAGAGACGCATACGTCATCAACGCGTCTTTAACGTGACCGATAGGAAGCAAAACTGACTGGAAGTTAGACTGGATGAGTTCCGTTGCTTCGCTTAAATCACTGCCCACTTCGAAAGAGACCAAGACGAGCTCGGTGATACTGAAAAATGCAAAGAAGACCGCAATGCCAATAACGGCATCAACAAACAGGATAACTGTCAGTTTTGAAGGGCCATAACTTTTTCGCTTCAGGACACGTAGCAACATCCTTGTCTTGAATAGATTCAGAAAATCGATCCCCAAACTGAACAGCGCCCACACGCCGGGGATGACAAGCAATGGGTCATCAAATTCGGTCACACCGAACAACTGCCAAAACGGCGAAACGTCTTCAGCGTCCGCGGCAAACTCTTGATAATGCGAAAAATAAGCCGCGGATAGTAGTATGCCGACGCCTAATACCGAGAAACATGCTGAACGCACGAGACATTTCAGCGAGAACTGACGTTTGCCGAACAACCTTTGGAAGATCTCATATGTCCCCTCCGGCAACACCGCGCTTTGGGTGACATCAAATTCCTTAAGGCGTCGCGCTAGTGCCCTTTTTGCTTGTTCCGACGCTAAGCGCTCGACAAATTCGAATGAAGCGTAGGTACTTGCAATTGCTATGGCTGGAGCGCCAGTGCGACCAAATAGCTCGACAATTTCTTGCAACACACCTATTAGCCCTCGCTGCCTCAGCCAAATGATCCGCAACGTTTAAGCTACTACATGCTAGCAAGTTAATGCAACCAAAAGGCGACTTTGGAATTAGAACCGGTCCTGACAATCAATCGCACGTGTCTCCGTACATTATCTGTTTTGCGTCTTACCGGTCCAGGGCTGTGTATGCGCGTCGTGCCTCTTCGATCGTTTGCTGCAGCGCGCGCGGACCGCCCCGAATCAGCATGTATGGAATTACCAGATGGTAGCCGAAGCTTTCAAAAGTCCAATCCAACATATCCTTCGCGACAGCTGACTTCGGCGACCCAGCGAATCCAAAAAGCGAGAAAACCAGATCAACAAATTTCTTTGGCAGAATGCCGAGCAACGCTATCGCGATCCGCATCACGCGGCGCCCGAAGCGGTCGTGATCAAGAATGACTGTGTCACTAATAATCTCATCCCGGCCCTTCAAGAAAGCATCTAAATCCATGAAGCGTAGAGCAAGGTAAGGAATTCCCTGAATGCGGATTATCTTGGTGGGAGCGAGATTGCTCCATCTGGAGAAACCAGCAGTGACGTAGTAGCCAAAAATCAACAGCCCATCTTCGCTCATCTTGATCGTGATAGCGGGGTATTTCCATGTCCAACCCCAAGCAACACTTCCAGTCCCGAAAAAGATCAAACCAAACACACCTATCGCAAATGGACTCAGTGTAGACAGATCGGTGATACTACCACTCTGGATGGCGTGAACGATTAACAGGATGCTAGTGGATATCAGGAGTAGAGCACAAAATCCGGCAAAGACTCGGTACAAGATTGAAAAATTCAAATTTACTATCGTCGCCTCAGGCAAACGGTGTGATTGCTGGGTCTCGGGCACGAGAACCGGAAAGCCATGTGAATCTGTTGCCATCGCGGAAACGCTTCGCTTTCCTCAGCCACACTTCCATCTCTGACGTTAAGCCGCTCGCCGACTATAGGTTGTATATTCCTTTCAATGTGAGCTCGCAAGCAAGGTTGGAGTTTTGCCACCTCAATACCTGCGCATTGACCCCGGCCGTGCCCGATGGCGGAGTTTTGCCGATTTGTTATAATGCTTGCGTATGACGAAATTGCTCGAAGAAGCTATCGATCGCCTGCGCGGATTGCCGGCAGCGATGCAGGACAGTGCGGCGCGCGCCGTAATCTTACAGCTTGAAGAAGAGCCCGAGCCGGGTGACCTCGAAGCAATAGAAGAAGGCCGCCGCCAGTTCGTGAATGGAGACTACATTACATTTGATGCATCAAGAGGTCCTGCACGGACGCGTTGAACAGACTATATGAAATCGATCCTTCAATTCAACATCACACACGACGATAACGTCTACACCGCCGAAGGTGTCAACGCGCCGATCGTTACCGAGGCCGGGACGTTCGAGGAGCTTGAGCACAACATCCGCGACGCTGTTGCGCTGTATTTCGAGGGCGACGATCCCGCATCCCTTGGTTTCGACAAGTCGCCTGCGATCCTGACTAATTTCGAGGTTTCCCCAATCATGCATGCGGGGAGGGCTTAAGGTCCTCACCGGCGAGGACCTCATCGCTATATTTCACCGCTTCGGGTTTGTCGTTGTCGGCGGGAGCAAGCACTTAAAGCTTCGTCGCACAACCCCAATCGGTGACGAGACGCTGGTCATCCCCTACCACGACCCAATCGCGAAGGGCACGTTGCGTGCAATCTTCTCGCAAGCGTCGCATTATATTCCGCAATCCGAGTTGCGTCCGCATTTTTACAACGAATAGCGTATGGCGGCCCGGCTAAGCCGTCACGCTCTATCGCGCTGACGCGTGACCGAGCCCTCTTCCCTTCCGGTCTCGGCCCTTCCGGGTAACGATCGTTGCCGCGATGATATCGAGCCCCTCGCCGGGGGCACTCGGTCCCGCACCCGCCGCAGAAGCGGCGCCGCTATGCTGGCGCTCCTGCGGGTGCCCTATTAAACCGGTCTCGGGGCCGCAGTCGGTCCCGCGTTCCGGCTTCGCCGTCGCTATGCTAACGCTCCTACGGCTGCATTTTTCTTTGGAAGCAAGCGACTGGTGATGGTCGCATGCGCAATGCCGCGTCCCTCAAGGCCAAGCCCGTCGGGTGCGTTCCGCAGCCTTGACCGACACGAACGCGCATGCGGCTAGAACCGCGTCGGCTCCGGGGGAATGTCGAAGGCCCGTGTCTCACCAGGGGAATAATCGGCCGCGAATTTCAGCGGTCTTAATTTTCCCCGACGTCGTCCATATAGGGAGCGACTGCAGACCTTCCTTCCCCCGTTCCGTCTCATCTGGAAAGTGCCAGCAGCCGATATTCGTGACGGCACGACGTTTACCCTCACGATCGGCGACGTTCTCTAGGCCCTCTACAGCTATCTAGTGAACTACACGAACTAGCCAGAAAGGATAGTGGATTCGACCCCGCTTACTTTGGAGTTTAATGCTTGGCAGGTTGTTTCTGCCTAGATATACATCCTAGAATGCGATCCGCCCCCAATAGGGATGATGGCAATGATCCGCCTTTTCGTCGTGTGTGTGGTATTGCTAGGCTCCCTTTCAGCAAGGGCAGCGACTATTGTTTATCACCCCAAGTTTGCGCAGATCTTCATTGTCGGAAAAATAGTGCCCGGAGACTTTGCGCGATTTGAACAAGCTCTCAAGGCAAGCAGAGGCGACGTGACCGCGGTGAACGTCATTTCTCTTGGCGGCTCCGTATCGGAAGCCATCGAAATCGGACACCTCATTCGAAAGCTGTCCTTAGGCGTCAACGTTCCCAACCTCGCCAGCTACGCTCCTCAAGCTCGCACCCTAGTCTGCACAGAAGCGGCATCAATTGCCTCATCACCGTGCACTTGCGTAAGCGCTTGCTTCCTCATTTACGCTGGTGGCGTTGCCCGCTCAGGCAATGATATTCACATCCATCGCATCAGGTTTGACGATAATTCTTACGGCAACCTGGCTCCGGTAGAAGCACAGGCTCAATATACCCAGGCTATGCAAATGGTTCACGACTATCTCAAGGAGATGGAAATACCTGACAGCATATTTGAAAAGATGGCCAACATGCCTTCCTACACTACGGAGCAGCTTGATTGGCAAGTCAGCAATACTCTCACATGGCCGCCTTCATTTGCTGAGTGGCTTTTCGCACGTTGCGGAAATCCGTACCAAGCTAATAGCAGTTGTTTTACTGATCAGCAGTTCGCTACCGCGAAGAAAGCGGTCACCGCTTATATTTCACAGCATTAATGGCGGAATTTTCGTATTCCCCATTTCCTGTGCCGCGCCCCCGCCTCGCGAGGATACAATCGAAGAGGTCACTATCCCGAAAGGATCGTGGCCGGAAACGAGCCGGCAGTGAGCGGGGGGTTCGGCAGTCAAGTCATTACGCACAACGACGCGACGCCATGTAGCCCCGGCGCACCCCGTGGAACGGGTGCTGCCCGCGCCAATTCCAACTGAGGCGCGCACGGCACACCGGCTCCATTCCGGCTATGACGATACCAAGCCAACAGCTTTGCATCGGCGCTCACACGTTGGGCGGCTCTGTCACACTCGATCCAGCGGAGCGGCGCCGGCATCTTTACGTCGTCGGTCAGACCGGCACCGGCAAAAGCACGCTTCTCCTCAATTTGATCCGGCAAGACCTTTTAGCCGGAGAGGGCATCGCTTTGCTCGATCCGCACGGCGACCTGGCTCTTGCTGCGCTCAATCTCGTGCCGAAACATCGCAGTAATAACCTCGTCTATGTCGACCCTGCCGATCGCGATTGGCCGATCGGTTTCAATCCCCTTGCGGATGTCCGCCACGAGCTGCGGCCCGTCACCGCCGATGGCGTGGTCGCAGCCTTCCGTCATGTCTGGCCGGACAGTTGGGGTCCTCGTCTCGACTACATTCTTACCAATGCCGTGCGGGCATTGCTCGATGTGCCCGGTGCGACGCTTCTCATGCTTCCCCGCCTCCTCATTGATGACAGTTTCCGGCAGCCGCTGATCGACCGCCACGTCACCGATCCAGTGGTGCGGGCTTTCTGGTTGAACGAGTACGTCGGGTACAGCGCGAGTTTTCGCTCCGAGGCTATCTCCCCCATCCAGAATAAAATCGGAAAAGCGCTGATGGTCCCGAGCTTGCGCAACATGCTCGCCCAGCCGACCAGCTCAATCACGTTCCGTCGCCTGATGGACGAGGGCGCAATCATTATTTGCAACCTTTCGAAGGGCGCGCTTGGCAACAGCACTGCGCACCTCTTAGGCGCATTACTGACCACCGCAGTCGCGCAAGCGGCGCTTTCTCGCACCGACATTCCCGCCGCGGATCGCCGCGTATTTCATCTTTACGCGGACGAGTTCCAATCCTTCGCAACCGAGAGCTTTGCATTGATCCTTTCGGAGGCCAGAAAGTATGCCCTGACGCTGACCATTGGGCACCAATACCTCGATCAAATTCCTGCCTCACTGCGGGCGGCGGTATTCGGCAACGTCGGGTCGATGATCGCCTGCCGCGCTGGCGCCGCTGATGCTCCGATCCTCGCCGAGCAGATCGGATTGGGAGGAGCTGATGCGCTGCTCGATCTTCCCAACTTCACCGCCTGGGCGAGACTGTTGCGGAACGGCGTGCCCACTTCCCCGATCCGGCTCGACTTGTATGACGCCCCGCCCACGCGCCGGCAGAGCGCACACCGGTTGATCAATGCGAGCCGCCTGCACTTCGGGCGGCCGAGAGCGGCCGTCGAGGCCCGCATCCGAAAGTTCCTCGACGTGGCCTGATCCCTGCCTACGCGTCTGGTTACTCCCCTATCTACTGCTCTCCTTCCTGTACCCATACCCAGTACCCAGAGGGTCAACGGAAATTCGTGCCTGATTTCAATAGATTGTGCGGCATCAGCTACCCCACGCAAAGCCCGACAGAGGTATGTTGCTTGTTGTTTGTTTGCTTTTTTCGCGTGTCTTTCACCACGCGATGGACGGAGGTGTAATTGGAGGAACTTCGTTCCTCGGCACCTTCGGTGCCTCGGGCGTCATCGACCTAAAGGTCGAAGCGCCCTCGTTCGAGTTCGCTGAACCGGACCCGTCCTGACAGTAGTCGTAATCCTAAAAGGAGAACCGCTCGTCCTGTCCCGCGCCGACGGAGTACCGCGGTCACGGGACAGGCGGATCGGTTCGCTGCCCTCGACGCCGCGAGAGGATAACGAACACCCAGCGTCCGGGCTATCGAACGGCACAGCCGTCCGATAGTCCTCCCTGGGCGTCACGTTATCTCCCGCGCCGTCCCGTGCCGATCCCGCTGTAAGCATCGGGTACGCTTCGGGCGCACAAAGGCTCCCATGCGCCGCAACCAAGTCGCTCGCGGCCGAGACGCCGGCGGAGCCGCTTCGGCAAGCCTCAGCGGAGCCGTCGTCATGACGGCCGCGAGCGGGACCGAAGGAGGCGCCCACCCGCCCAAAGTGTGCGCCCAGAACTCTCCGCGTTCGCATCGCGTCTTCCGTACTTTTGTTCGCTCCGCACGCTCTCTCATGGTAGCGGCCGCAGCCCGCCGTCAAGGGACAAGCCCTTGACCGCGGTCTTGGTCGGCCGCTGCTCCAAGAGAGCGTCTTGCGGAGCAGAACGCGCCGCGAGAGGTCGACCTTATCAACGCTCATTCACAAACCGTATGCCAACTTGTTCGTTGTGCCACCATCCTGGGGCAGAGCATGACTGGAAGTCTCCTTCATGCTCGGCGCCCAATTGCGTATGCCTGCGGGACCACCCGAGGCGCATTCGCGGCGGATGCCTGCGCGTGTGGTGCACGAGCCTCAAGTACAAGCCTCTCACCGACTTGCCCAAGCCGGTGAACCGCTTTATCGGCCGCGCGAGGCGACGCTAGGCCGGTAGTCGAATTATCAGCCTTCATTACCAATCGTATGGGAATCGATATCTATGCCGAGTGGAAAGGCATGTCCGATGCGGAGAGAAAAGCCCAGGTCACGGGCTTTAGCGTCGAGCATGGCCACGTCGGCTACCTGCGGGAAGCATACCACGGTGAGCCGTATGCGACCCACGTGCTCGTTGCCGAGTCGTTCGAGACCGGGCGCGCCGCCATCCCGGCGGCAACGCTGCGGGAGCGGCTGCCGGAAACGCTGGAGGCCGCAGAGCAGCGCGAGCGTGAACTCTACGGCGAGACCGACGAGGCGGCGATCGGCCGCGTGCTGAAGAGCTACCGCGACTTCGTGGAGCTGTGCGCGCAAAAGGAGGATGAGACGGGCGCTCCCTGTCTCATCATTGCGAGCTACTAGCCCGCCCTTACCCGCCGCTCACGCGGCGGGTAAGGCATGCTTCCGCCTGGGTGGAGGCGCGGCCTCGTTTGCCGATCGAGTTGCAAGATAGGGAGATTGCCTCGGCCGCGCGCACACCTTCGACCGAGCGCTTCCGAATGGAGCCCTTGGCATTCCGCAGTAATGCGCTCTTGTGGTATTCCTCATAAGCTTCCGGGGACGCGACACATGACGTTTGACATGGAAAAATTTCTCAACACTCCAATGTTTGCTCTCGATCAGCTCGGAGTGTTTTCGAACGTTGCCGACTTTCTGGAGTTCTCAGAGGAGAATATCGCGCACCAGAAAGCGGCTGCCCTGCAAAAGGTGGATCAAGATGTCTCGGAATCGGGTATCGAGGAACCGGAGGTATATTCGTATCGAGAACATCTCTTGAGAGGGATCGACTTCCGATATGATGTCGCGCTCCCAATGAGGGTCCGCTATGCAGCTCTAACGGCTTTCACATCGACCGTTGAATGGTCGATGACCGTATTGAAGCCGTCATTCCCCGTGCCAAAGGCTCCCAAAGGCACTGCGTTGCCAATTCATCTGCTCAGAGTGTTCTCCGATCACTGCGACCTGTCGTTTACGCGTGAAATTGGATGCCTAGAATTTCTCATCTGGGTACGCAACAGCATCATGCACAACGCCGGCGTTCTCAAGGGCTACAAACACGAACAGCAGGTTCGCGACAGTATTTCTGCCTATGAGCCCAGCTTCACAATCTCCAACTGGCACTACATCGGTGATACCGTAGAAATCAAACGCGGCGCTCTTGAGCCGCTTATTGAATTGTGGACCGAGATCATTCGAGAGCTGTACACCACGGCGTCGAAAAGGAAGCTGTTACTATAGCCGCTTCACTTCAGGCCGAAATATTGGAACAGAAATCTTTCGCGACTTCCTCTTCGATTGCGACTCTGGCCTTCATTTCGGCCTTGCACCAGTCGATCCCCGATCCGATATATAATCGCTGAAGGAGCCGCGAGGTGACCGATAACGTAACGCCGCCGCCAATTCTCGCCGAGATGGGCTATGTCGAGCCGCACGCGCCGTTGCTTCGCGCGCCGCCGGACGGTCAATTGCTGTACAAAATAATGAAGGTCGAACATTTGCTCGGATCGGTCGAGGGCGGGTACCTGCATTTCAATCGCGTCGATGCTTATTCCGACTTCCCGAACGCCGACCGCAGCGACGGTCAGCAGCTTCCTCGCGATCTTCCCGGCAACGCGCGGTCGCGGTTTGCCAAGGCACCGAATTTCTCGGCCGCGAATTATTACGACCAAAGCCGCGCCAGAACCTATGCTTGTTGTTTGTCGCTGGAGGACTCCGCCTACATCTGGGCCAACTATGCGAACGGCAGCACTAAGGGGAAAGTCGGCGTCGTTTTCGATTACGCGAAGATGCGTACGGTGATCAATCGCACCCTGCAACCGGGAAACGCCGGGCTTCTCTACAACGGCGTCGTCCAGTGCCGTCAGATCTTTTCCGTGAATTACGGGATTGTCGATTACGTCGATTGGGACACCCACCAGGCGAACGAAACACGACTTCCGAACCCGATCGTTTACACCTACCTCAAAGACCGGACGCAGTTCTCCGAGGAAAAGGAACTGCGGGTTTCCTTGTCGGCGTTCGGCATGGGGCACTTTGTCCTGGATGACGGCAGCCGGATGGATTTCCCGACCAGCCTGCATTTGCCGTTCGACTTCAGGTCGGCTTTCGCGGACGGGACGATTCAACAGATATTGCTGGGCCCAGACTGCGATCTCGACTATTTGCACTCCGGGATGCGCGCGCTTGGTGTCGGCCCGGCTGATGGGTCTGACCTACCGGGGCCGATCCCGGCGAAGCCCTAGATGGGCACCTTCGAAAAATCGTGGGCGAACGCATATTCCTGACACCCTCCCCAGACCAAGCGGTTTATTTCCGCAAGGTTCTGCGTCGTGATGGTGCCGTTTGGACTCGGTGATACCAAGCCCAGCGTCGGGGTGAGCGGGATCACCTGAGGTATCGGAACATCGGGGACGATGAATTCCCCGTACTGCGGAGTGATGATCCCCCACTGAGTGGCAGACGACAGTTCGTCGGCATAGCGGTAAATTCGGAGATACAACTGCATCGCGTTGATCTGGCGCGCGGGCATGCGACCGCCTTCGCGCATGAACATGTACCCGTTGGCCTCAAGGCATTCTTCTTCGTCTTTGGTCAGGCGGCTGCCGGCCATGCCGTTTGCGTGGATTTCCTGCGACTCGAGATTTCTGTATCGGGCGCGCATCTGCCAGAGCGCAAAGAATTGATTGACGATCGGCTTCTCCGTTTCGCCGATAGCGGTGAGCGTACCGTCTATGATCTTGCCGGCTAGGACCTGAAACGCATCCTCGATCGATTTCATATAGCCGCTTTCGGCTTTATGGTCCCACGCGCGGCGCGCGCAAAATACGAGATCGCCGGGAGCGGCGGTGCGTCTCGCAATCCGCGATCCTTCGAAGAGCGTTACGCGGCCGTCGCTGTTGGTGAACCGAGCGATGCTCGCCACCGGAAAGACGTGTTGCTTGATCGCAAGCCCGCGCGGATTTCCCTTTTGCTGCCGCTCGTATTTATATGCCGCATTTCGGGTCACGTGGATGCGCTCGCTTCGAATTGCCAAGATCGGGTTTGACCGGCCGGCCCTGACTCGGGTCGTCCCTACTCCTACCACATTCCTGCCATATCGGAAATTCTGCATCCCACTTTTTCTGCGAATCACCTCCGATGAATTATCCGATCGACCACCATTTCATTCCGGCTTTCTTTCTTGCGCAGTGGATCGACGCCAACGACAAGCTGGTGGAATATACGATCAAGCGCGGCAAGCTGATCCCGAAGCCGGTAGGTCCGCGCGGCACGGGATTCGAACCGCACCTCTATTCGTTCCCCGAACTCCCGCCGGATGCCGCTCAATTTATTGAGCAGGTCTTTTTTAATTACGCAGATCGCGTCGCCGCAGACGCGCTCAACAACCATCTCACTAAGACGCCTGCGCCATGGAGCGTCGATCTGATAAGCGCCTGGTCGCGGTTCGTGATCGCCGTGCACTTGCGTCACCCGGACGCCATGCCCGAACTGCGCGCGGCGGTGAAATCCATCTGGGACGGGAGCGGCACTGCGTATCAGGCCGAGTACGAAGCGACCAAGAAACCGGAAGACCCGCCGACGTTCGACGAATATCTTGCCGTGCGCGATCCATTGGTGCCCAGCAAAATGCACGTCAACATGATCGTAAAGGCATTTGATAACGACGTACTCGGAAAGCACATCAACAACATGATATGGGGTGTGATCGATGTGTCGGCTTCCCCGCACCGGTTTCTTCTTTCCGACCGGCCGGTACTGATTGCGGATCTCAAGGAGCCGTTTGGCATAGTTGCGCTCCCTATCGGGCCGACAAAACTATTCATCGCGACAAACAGCGATGCCGGAACACGACACCTGCGGTCGCTTCATGCGCGCGAGCTGGTTCATAAATTGAACTATTTTGTCGTCGGCCGCGCCCGGAAATTCGTCTGGGCGCACGATCAATCGCAAACAGCGTTCATTGAAAAACACATGTCAAAGCGGATGGAGTCCACGCCTCTCTTTCCGAATATCGGCAAATATCCCGATCCTTCAATATCAGGGGAGGGAGCCGGGGCTGGGTTATAATGTCGGCATGGACACGCAGACGCTATCTGCCCCAACCCGCCGGCCTCGATTCCGCCGGGCCCCGGAGCCGCCCGCGTTCCGCGTCACCGACGATGACGTGGTTATCATCCGCCAACTTGCCCGGTATCGCTTCTTGAGATCAACTCACATCGCTGCGCTCGTCGGTCGCTCCATTGATCGTACGAATGATCGTCTCGCTCGACTCTTCCACGCCGGATATCTGGATCGGCCGCGCGCCCAGCTCGACTACTATCCGACCGCAGGCTCCGCACCGATGGTGTACGCGCTCGCGAATCGCGGCGCGCGGCTTCTCATTGATCAATACGGGATCGAATTAGCGAATGTTGATTGGAGCCGAAAGAATCATAAAGCCGGCAGATCGTTCATCGAACATCAGCTTGAGATCGTGGACTTCCAGATCGGAATACACCGCGGCACGCGTGGCCGCGACGACATCGCGATTATGCACGCGGACGATCTCATTGCTGGCATGCCCGAGCAACCCGCTAAACGAAATCCATTTGCGCTTCGCGTGAAGCTCTCGCACAAGGGCGCTGCTCGCAATATCGCCGTCATTCCTGATTTAGTGTTTGGTCTCCGATTTCGCGCCGGGGCCTCGTACTCGTATATGGTAGAGATTGATCGGGGCACGATGCCAATCGTGAGGAGCAATTTCGAGCAGACCAGTTTCGAGCGAAAAATGCGCGCGTACCTCACCGCCTATGCAGCGAAACAGCATTCGCAATCGTTCGGATGGAAAAGCTTTCGCGTCTTGACGGTGACTACCGACGAATACCGAAGAAAATCGATGATCGAGGCGTTAAATCGGATACACATCCCGCGCAGTCCGGGAGCGGGGCTGTTTCTGTTCACGACCCGCGAGGCCCTACATTACGCCAATCCGGTCGGACAAGTGTGGCAGGAGGCAAGCGGTAAGAGCGTCTCGCTCATCTAGCTACCCTCTTGCGTGGGCTTCCGAGGGAACTTCTCAACGCGCTTGTCGTCTTCGGCTTGTCCATGTCGCCTTGCGAATCGGTCGATTGTTTCGAGCGATATAGATACGTGTGGCCGGAATGGACCGTTCTCGGGGTGAAATGCCGTCGTGTAGATATGCGGTACTTCAGCCCAATCGTCGCCTTTGTCGTCAATGTCGAGAATATTCTCAAACGGCAAGATATGCTCGACTTCGAACCACGCCTTATTTTTCTCGGGGAATTTGTCCCAAATATCCATCATGGCGCTACGACGTATGTACCGGTCTTCGTCCTCCGAGCACCAGGGGTTCTCGTGCCCTGAAACGATCGAATCATCGACGGTCTCTGCGTAGTCCCAATGCACGCCGTCATCGTCAAGGAACGCGAAGTGCCGTTGCGTGACGAAGTGCAGTCCGTCATGGAAACACCCCTTGTAGTTCCGCACGACCCACCGCCCGCGTTCGACGCGGGGTTTGCCCTTGTCTTCGTCCAAGTACGGATAGCGATCGTCGGCCGCATCTCGTATGAGCGCAGGACTACTTTCGTTGAGTAGACGTAACGCTTTGCGCTTCGTCGTCAATTTCGCGCGAACATCCGTCTTTAGTTGGCGTTTGCGCATTTGAAGGGATACGCCGAAGTAGGCAAATAGAAGATGATCATTCTTTGGCTGGAAGAGCAGGTCTTCGACCTCGCCCTTCCCCCACAAGTAGGCCTCCGCGAAGCCGAGTTCGCGAGCCGTGGCGCGGAAGCTGTCGCGCGCGAGCTTAGAAAAGTCACTCGCGCCGACGAATATCAAGCCGTATAGACCGCCCCGCTCGCTCTCGGGAATGTCGCGCAGATATCCGACCAGCTTCTTTGGAGGAATTGTCTTCTCGCGCTTGCATTGAACGAGCCACACCCGATCCTCTGCGGGCGATCCGCTCGAAACTTCGCCATCGGCGTCTGTCTCATCCGGCTCGACTTGCGCTTCCCCGGAGACGATCTCAAAGCCCCGTGCGTCAAACCCATCGTCAGAACCGGATCGACCGGTGGGTTCAAGCGCGCGCCAGTTTCGAAAGTCGTAGATCAACTGACGCACGAGATCCTCGAACCGATGGGGTTCGAGGTCTTCAAGGTGTAGGGGACCAAGGGTGCGAGTCGGGGTTACCATGGCACCTGTATATCATGTCAGCCGTCAAAGCCGGTTGCTTGACGAACTGCTATCCCCAAGTACGCTACGAAATAGTTCCGCCATTCCCCGAGCTGCGAGCCGCGCTGGCAGGCATCAGGCCGTGCGTCCTGACGCCTGCCCACGCAGGACATCGCAATCCGCTCAAAAGGAGAGTTCACATGGCGGAGAATAGAGACGTAAAGCAACCGACGCACCGCGCCTACAGCGTGATCAAGCGCGGCGACGGCCAGGATGATTTCTGGCTCAATCTTGGCCTTGTGTTTCCGCACAAGGACGGAGGCGGCTTCAATATCATGCTGCAAGCGTTACCCCTCGACGGCAAAATCGTGTGCCGCGAGGTTACGGCGGACGACCTTGCGGAGAACCCTGCGCCGCCCCAACGCGCTGAACCAGATCGTCGAAGCGGAACCAGCCGCAGGAGCCGATAGATGGCCGGCTCTCAGAGCCTCGATCCGACCGCGACCATCATCAAGAGTGTCGAGTTCTTCAGCATCGAACTCGCACCCCTCGTCGATGGCAGGGTCTATGTATCGATGACCGCGACCACCGTTGACAACCAAGAGCCGCAGCTTCTGACGCAAGAAATCGCGCGTGATGCCGTCGCGACGATTGATGACGCGCTAGCGGTAATTAAAAAGGGCCTGACAGCCCCTACGTGATCGCGAACCGTGACTACGACCGAGCCCCGCTGCGACGCGGGGCTCATTCTTTGACCGACGTCCATTACATGACCGCCCTTGCGCTATGTAGAATAGGTGGTCGAACAAGCTCACTTACTCGTTGCGGCTTCGAGAGCGGCGATCTCCGCCATCAGAGCCGCGACCTCCTCGTAAAGAGAAACGATCGTGCGTGTTTTGGGACCGAAGTAGCCGAGCGCTGGGCTGATCTTATTCGCCGCCTGAAACTTTGCGAGCGCAGCTTGGGTACCAACGCCGAAATAGGTGGTTTCTTCGCCGGCTGAGCCGGGTCCCGCCTCAGCGACGGGAAACCCGTGAGCATTGAAGTAAATTTGGAGTAGCATCACGTCGCTCCCGCGCGTGCCGAGCGTAAGGTCGCGCGCAAACGATGCCGCCTGCCCAGAGCCGGCGGTTTGAAGCACAGTTGACGAAGCCGAACTTGTCGCCACCCCCGGTGGTACCGCATTCAGGTTTACGAGCGATCCCGAACCGATAGAACCAGCTACGGGGCCACCTCCACCACCACCTCCTCCCCCACCCGAAGCCACGGGTGCAGCTGCGGTTGTGAACATCTCGTCGCTCGATGTAGCGACACTGCTGGACGCGTTGATGGTGATGATTTGGAAGTGAAAAGTTGTGTTTGTGCTCAACCCAGTGAGTGTCACTGAATGCGATGCGACCAGCGTCGAATCCAACGTGGTTGTCGCTCCATAAGCGCTCGTCGTGCCGTAGGCCACCTGGGAATTTGCGAGAACGTCGGTCATCCACGTGATCGTCGCGCTAGTTTGCCCTGGCGTTCCGGAAGAGATCGAGGAGATAACCGGAGGTGTCGCGGTGGGAATAGAGGCAGTTGTAAATGTCTGATCACTCGATGTGGCGGTGTTGCCCTGCGCATCAGTGGAGACGATCGCATAGTGGTAGGTGGTTGATGCGACGAGACCGATAACACCGATCGAATGAGAGGTAGCAAGACTTGCGCTGCTCGTTGCAGAACCGTAGGCGCCTGTGGTGCCGTAGCTTACTTGAGAGCTTGCCCCTTCGTCCGTCGTCCACGTGATCGTCGCGCTAGTTTGCCCTGGCGTTCCGGAAGAGATCGAGGAGATTACTGGCTCAGTGCCGCCATTGCCGTAGGTTCCAGCGTTATAATTGCTCCCACCATACGTTGTAGCGAGTGCAAATGATGGTAGCGAGATGAGCAGGAGGATCAAAAGGCCTCGTGCAATCCCTATCTTCCCTCTACGCTGTATTCCCTCCATATGTGCTGTTGCCATACGCGGCACCGGTGGGTGACGCCTTCGCACCGGTCGCCGCGATCACGTGCTTCACGCTGCTAAATTTAAACAGCACGGCGGCGAGCGCCACGCTACCGATAAGGGCCAAAAATTGACCCCGGCTTAGTTTCTGCTGATCGTTCATATTTCAATTTGAGAACATTGGTAATCGTCAAACGGTCTCCGCATTATACACGAGCTTCGAAAGCGCCAAGCCGACCTCTGTGAGCAAGAGCCCTGGGACGCAAACCGCGAGCAGCGTGATTGCGTCTGGGGTCGGCGTAATAATTCCCAAGAGAACCAGAATCGCTACATACAAATACCGTCTATGCGTTGCCAGCCAAAAAGGGTTGACCAGCCGGACATAGGCGAGCGCGACGATGACGACCGGCAGCTCGACGACCACGAAGCATACGGTCGTTACTAGGAACACGAAATTTACGTAGCCATCGGCCGTCAGCAACAGCGAAGTGCCGGGGACGACATAGTGAGAGAATGCCTCAAAACTGATCGGCACCAGGTATCGGTAGCTTACATAAAGCGAAGAGCCACCCATCGCCGCAGCTACGGCTACAAACCAAAGGAAGCGCCATCGCTTGCGCAACGGCAAAGCCTCGCCTCCGAACCGCGATAGCAGAAAGAGCCACAACGGAAACGAGACGACCGCTGCGCCGACGAACGCAACATGCATCTCGAAGAAGAATGGCCCTGTCGGCGTCAGGAACACCAGCGGCTGGCCATGGAGAGGCGCCAAGAGATAGCGCGTGATGATGGTATTGGCGAAGGCGAAGAGGATGATCGCGCACGCGATGAAGAAGATGCCGCCGATAATTACATATCGGCGTAGGACACCAAAATGCTCCCAGAATGTCAGCGTCTCGATGTCCGTGTGGTCATCCGGCATTTACGATTTTTTTGTGGTCGTCCGAGCGCCTTCCTTGTTGTCCTCTTTGGGCGCTGAAACGCCTTCGCTGAATCCGCTCTTCAACTCATTCATTGAGCGGCCGATGCTTCGCGCAAGGTCTGGTAATTTGTCCTTCCCGAAAAACAGCAACAGCACAAACACGATCAAGAGGAGTTCTGGCGCGCCGAGTCCGAATAGTTCCATATTGGCTGGGTGTGGATAAATCTAATACCTGTCTATGATACCATGTGGGGGTGAAGCGCAAAATAGCTTGAGACTTAATCGTAAAAGCGCAGATCATTTTTCTAACGTATGACAGTGCGACTACCAACTCCTGGCTCTGATAGCGGCGCGTGGGGCACTCTGCTCAATGCATTTCTGCAGGTTGGGCATAGCTCTACCGGTCTCAATATCGGCGCGGTCGTAGAAACCTCTCAAAGTACCAACTACACATTGGCAACTACCGATAACGGGACGCGAATTGTAGTGACTTCAGCCGTTACTATCACTGTTCCGGCAGTGGGCACGTTGGGAAATGGATTTGAGTGCGAAATCGTCAACGACTCGGGTGGCACCGTCATTCTAGACGGACCGGGCTCGACCAACGTCAGCATGAACAGCGGAGATGTCGCCTGCATTCTTGAGGTAAACGGAAAGCAGCGAGTGATAAGCGGCGCAAGCACTCTCATCTCATAGGTATGAGCGTACTTCGATCAGTACCTGGTCTCCTTGGGAATGCGGGGAAGCCGCCGCTACCGAAATGGAAGGCGGCGCAGGCGCTTCGGGCAGCTGGAGTTCGCAACGCGATCTTTTTGGTTGTTGGAGATTCGACGGCTGCGGGCCGCGGCGGTGCCAATACGTCTGCCAGCACCAACGATGAATCCTATTCGTGGCCCCGACAGATAGCGTCGCTCCTGCCAAACGGCAGCAATTCCTCTCTGTGGGGCGATTATAACTCGGCGATTTGGGTGCCGCTTTCTACCTTCGATCAACGCGTCACGCTGGGATCATGGGTTCAGACCGCGAACAGCACGACCGCAACCATCGGCGGTCCGGTTGTGAGGTGCAACTCTCCTAGCACGTCGGCGTTCACATTCACACCGCTGAATCAGGTCGATACATTCGTCGTCTATTGCTACCAGACGCCGGGCCTTGGCATCATGAATATCGGTATCGACAGCAACACGCCGACATCTTTCAATGCGGCAGGCACTGATGCCGTCGTTCCGATCACGGTCACCGCCGCGCTCGGAAACCATACCGTAAAGATTTCGCGCGTCTCCGGTGGTACCGTCGCGATCGCCGGGATTATCGCTTACAATTCAGCCAGTAAAGAAACGACGGTCATCAACGGAGGATGGTCAAGTTCGCTTGCCGCGACTTGGTTGAGCACTGGCTCATCTCTCTATCCGGTCAACACTATTCCACAAGTAGCGCCCGATCTTTCGATCATTTGCCTAACGATCAACGATTGGGTCGCTGCGACTTCGACCAGCGCGTACACCGCGTCGATCCAGCAGCTTATTAACATCTGCAAGCAGACCGGGGATGTTATTCTGATGTCGGGCGCTGCGAGTGAGATAACGGAAGCATCGGTCGCTCAGCAGCAAATCTATATAAACATTGTCCAAGCACTCGCCGCCAGCAACAATCTTCGGTTTATCAATATGACTGCCCTGATGGGAAGCTGGGCGACCAACAATGCTCTTGGCTGGGAGTTTGATGGACTGCATCCGAACGCGAACTATTACACGCCGCAGGCAACACTGATCGCCAGTGCGATTGCGGCATAGCAGTGCAGCAGAGTTACCTAGCACATGCTAACCCCTCGCTCTCTCAGGGAGAGTGGGTCGCGCAAGGAAGAAAGCTGGAATGACATGATGGTCGAGCGATGTGCTCATTCTTTCCTGGGAATGATCGTATCCGTCACGCGATCTAGAATAGCCGTCTGATCACAGACGCGGCGAAAATCGATCAAGCCGCGGTCACTCAGCTTGGATCGCTCTGACAGCGGCCTTCGGTCTATCGTCACCACCGAGGGTACCTTGGTTGGCTCAGCCTCGGGCAACCACTCACCATAGGTCATCGATCGCCCTCGTTCCTAAAGCCCACTCAAATCGTCCGGCGCTTCGCCGAATCTCTTGAGCACCTGGGCATCCTCAAAGGTCCCCGAGGAAAGGTCGCCGGTGCGGCTGAATGCGATCGAGCCCACGATTCCCTCGCGACGCGATAGATATTCTGCACGCAGGATCGCGGCTCTCGCACTGAGGCATTCGACCGGCTCACCGGGCGCAACACCATCATCGGCCGGCACGAACGGCAGTGCGACGAAATAGGTAATATCGGCCATGACCGCTACTCACCATCTTGACCACGCGCCGATATTGTTCTCTTTATGTTCTTCTGTCAATCGGGACGCCGACCTAGACTGCAAACGCTGGTCTGGGCGAAGGGACTGCGCTTCCCCCTTGGCAGACTTGGAAGCCGCCTTATGTGCCCACGGTGCGGTAGCACAGATGTAAACGTGACCTTTGAACCGCCGCCAACGGCGGTACGGGCCGCAAAACGACAGTCCAAGGCTCCCGAACAGAGCGAGCATTTCGGATATGAGCGTAAATGGATCGACAGGGAGCGAAGAGAGAGCGCCGCCGCCTCAAGCGAGCGCCTCTCTCTACAAATATGTTCACATTGACGGGCTGATCCGCAGTCTGGGTGGCTCCATTCGATTCACCCAACCCGGGGCCTTCAACGATCCGTTCGAGTTGCTTCCCGAGCTAGTCGCCCCTGCCGTCGAACATCCGCAAAATCTCACGATTTCGTTCGATACCATGGCGAAACGCCGAGATCCTCCAGTCGGCGAGATTCCGAACTCTGAAAAGGTTGATTCCAGCGACGTTATTTCCCGGGACATCGTCAAGGAGTTCAACAAGTCCATTGGAATTTTCTGCCTTTCGCAGATTAGCGACTCGCTTCTCATGTGGTCCCACCACGCCGATCAGTATGCCGGCGCCGTCATTGAGTTCGACGGCTCCAAGGATTTCTTCGCGGGACAGATTGAAGTCGAATATCGTTCCCTTCGGCCGAGAAAGAATATCAGCGCCTACCTTGTCGCAAATCAGCCGGTACCCGTGGCAGAGTTGTGCGTGAAATCTGATCAATGGCGATACGAACAGGAAGTGCGCATCGTTCGGGCGCTTTCCGATTGTAAAAAGACCAATGCGCTGGATTCCAGGGGCTTCCCCATATTCGTGCAGGATATTCCGATCGACTGCATCAAATCAATCACGCTCGGGGAGCGAACTAAGGTCTCCGATCAACGTGCGGTCTTTGAACTCGTGAAGGCAACGAACATCGGTCTAGCTTTGGCTGCCGTCGACCACCAAGGGTATGCGTTTAGGCGGGAGGTGGTAAAGTTCCCTGTCCCACTTTCTGTTTCGGGCCCGATGATTTCCCCGAAGACAGCACACATTTCAGTCATCTGAATAACGGGTTTGGACAAATCGCGCGGACCCTGATCGAAAAACATCCAATGAGCAAAATCGTCAACAACACGGTATAGCAACCTTTGAGCATCAACCTCTCCGAAAGCCTTCGCAGCTATGTGCTGGCTAATCTGCCGCATGATCGCACCAACGCAGACGTGGTCGCTGCGTTGAGGGAGATTACGCCGCCAGAACTGTTGGTGAGATACATAAATTGGCAGAACCGACTCATATCGGCTTCGCCTCGGAAAGTTCTCCAATCGTCAACCTTTGCTAGGAACCCGCTCGTTCAAACTCGTTCGAAGATAATTAGAAAGATCGTCAAAGATATTGAGCGAGGAAGCGACCTCACGAAGTATCTCAGCCGTGGGGTACGGGTCGGATTTTCGCTCCCTCGCGACCCAGGTAAAAAGGAGTTGCATCGCCGCCCCGATCTTGATCTCCTTTTGAACGATTGGGGCATTCACCATCTCCACATTTCGACAACTGTCGAAGCGGACGGCTTTGTAGAGCGCGATGGTCCACTGATCTTCGCGGCATTCAAAGAACAGACCGCATATTTGATCGACGTGATGAACCACCGCGAGTGGACGAATGATCACCTGATAAAAGTCATCGTAGGATCGTGGCCGAATGCCGGTTTGGCATTCGAGTTGAAAGGTATCATCCCGTCCGAGCAAACTTATACGGCCGAGGAGAGAGCGCAGTTGCGCGGAGCCGGGCTATCGACATGTGTAAAAATTGACGGTCGCGCATTTATGCCAAACTCCGGGATTTCCACTGCCGGCACTTCAACCCGAGCGTCGATGACCGCAATGAACATACTTCGAACGCTGAAAAAATTTGAAGACGAGGTAAAAGCCAACCTCGCAGGAGTCATAAACTTCATCCATAAGAATGGAGGCAAAGTTCAGGGCGATCCTACATTTGAATTCTCACTTTTCAAGCAAGGCTGCGGGGTAGTCGAAACCACAACCGGATTTCCCATCTTGCTAGGTTGATCTTACCGAAACCCGCGCCTCAAACGGCGCGTGTTAGGTTTTGAAGGAACGGTTCTTCTCGATTGCGTCATTTGGACTGACTCCCGCAGGATCGGCGGCCTTTTCTTCCGCGGCGGCTCGCCTCCGCAGTTCGACGAGGCTGATTTCCTTATCCCGGCCGCCCTCCACGGCCTCTCGGAATTGGTACCGGCCCTTGTTCTCGCGATCGATGAATGGCCGTATCAGTTCGATGTGCTTCTTCCGCTCTGCCAGGATTTCTGCAGCCGTATCATACGAGCCCAGGAACTGGCCCCAATAGCTGAGGCGATAGCGCTTAAGCATTGCTCCCTCGACCAGCAACGGCCTATCATGTTCAGACAAGCTGGCGGGCCTTCTGGATGAGCCGGTCGATCTCGTCGGCTTTCGCAGTTTCGCCGGCATGGGCGAGCATCTGCCGGAGCTGGCTTGCGCCGGTCAGATCGAGGCCGACTAGTGGATTGCCGGGCGAGCGGAAGTAGAGGTACGGCACCTTGAATTGTGGATGGAAATCCGGCTCGATGTCGCACTCGGCGTCGGGGATTCCAAATTCCTTAAAAAATGACGATTTCATTCGAACACTCCAAAACGACTGCCCAGCTATGTAGGAAGCGATTTGGTGTTCTGCTATCTCAGCGCGAGGAGTTTTGCGACGTGCGGGTAGGGATAAGGGTACGGCTCGCCGGATGGCCGAGGAATGCTCAGCCGTTCAAGGGGTTATGGGGAGAGTTCGATCCCGCCCCTGGCACCATGACGGTCAATGCTCCGCAACGCCATTACCGCTCGCCACCGCGTCCTTCGATTGCTTTTCCGATCGAGCCGCGCGGGAAAACGCATTCAGCAATGCGTCCGGCGAC
>Ga0302320_10007091_pt1 | contig 24743 bp, 21 predicted proteins | sample Bog_T0_3_FD_202130 | JGI IMG/M metagenome (GOLD analysis project Ga0302320, IMG submission 202130) | Peat permafrost microbial communities from Stordalen Mire near Abisko, Sweden - Bog_T0_3 | ecosystem: Environmental > Terrestrial > Soil > Wetlands > Peat | place: Sweden: Abisko, Stordalen Mire...
CGAATTGATAATGTTCGGGATCGCGCAGGGGCGTCGTTTCGGCATCCATCTCGCTCTGCTTTTTGCCGACGTTGGCCTCGCGCAAAATGCCCAGCCCTTCCGCATACGCCGCCATGATGCCATATTCGATGCCGTTGTGGACCATCTTGACGAAGTGGCCGGCGCCATTGGGACCGCAGTGCAAATAGCCTTGCTCCGAGGTGCCCCCGAGTTTCTCGCGCCCAGGTGTGCGCGCGATGGCCCCTGTGCCGGGTGCCAGCGCCGCGAAAATCGGATCCAAATGTTTTAAAATGTCTGGTTCGCCGCCAATCATCATGCAATAGCCGCGCTCCAGACCCCAAACGCCTCCGCTCGTGCCCACATCCACATAATGAATGCCTTTCGGCGTGAGTTCCCGGGCGCGGCGGATGTCGTCCACGTAATACGAATTACCGCCGTCAATCAGGATGTCGCCTTTGGCCAGCAGCGGCAGCAAGTCGGCGATGGATTGATCCACAGCTCCCGCCGGAACCATGAGCCAAATGGCGCGGGGCACTGCCAATTGCTTTACGAATTCGGCGAGTGAATCAGCGCCGGCCGCCTTTTCCTTCACGAGTTGTTTCACGGCGTCCGGGGAACGATCATACACCACGCAGGCGTGGCCATGCTTGATCAAGCGTCGCACCATATTGCTTCCCATTCTGCCCAGACCAACCATTCCGAGTTGCATAATTCCATTCCTTTCTTTGTGTTTGTTATTTGACTGTGGATGCCTCATATATCTCCTGAATGGCTGAATCGAGTTGTGCGTCAAAGTCCGCGTCGGATTGCCCGGCCGTCAGGCCTTCGACCAACGCCCGCGAAAAGCTGGCGACGACGCCGTGATTTCTGCCAAGTCGTTCGTCGGCTTCCGTTCGCGAATAACCTCCCGACAGCGCGACCACTTTCAGAACCTTGGGATGTTCGATGAATTCGGCGTAGAAATTGTCCTGTTCTGGCAGCGTAAGCTTGAGCATGACCAACTGGGTTGCGGGCAGCGAGTCGAGTTTTTCGACCAGGGCGGCCTTGAGCAGCGCCTCGGCTCCGGGCTTGTCGGGACAATGGATGTCCACCTCGGGCTCGATGATCGGCACGAGCCCAGCGGCGAGAATTTTCGCGGCCACCTCGAATTGCTGGCGGACGGCGGCCTGGATGCCGGCGGCGTTAGCCTGATTGATGACGGAGCGCATCTTGGTGCCAAAAATGCCTTTCGTGTTGGCCTTGTCGAGCAGCGCTGGCAAACCCGGCATGGGTTTCATCAAATGGACACCGTCGCGCTCGTCGGCCAGCCCTTGGTCCACTTTCAGAAACGGCACCACGCGCTTCTTGATCCAAAGATGATCGGCGCTGGGCTGCCCCTCGATGCTCCGGTCCATGGTGCCCTCAAACAGGATCGCGCCGAGAATCCGGTCGCCATTGAAGCTGGGGCTGGTGATGATGCGCGCCCGCATTTGATGGACCAAGCTGAACATCTGTTCTTCGCCGGACCAGGCGCCTTCCTTGAGGCCATAGGCCAGCAGCGCCTTGGGCGTGCTGCCGCCGCTCTGATCCAGCGCGGCCAGAAAACCGGGCTGGGTTCTGATTTTTCGCTGTTGTTGTTGCTTCCGGCTTAATGGTTTCACAATGCTCCTTTCATTTTTCGATAATGGCGAATCAAGTAATTGGTCGAACTGTCATGTTTCAGTCCGGGTTCGGTTTTGCTTTCCAGTTCCGGCACGATGCGCTGCGCCAGCACCTTGCCCAGTTCCACCCCCCACTGGTCAAACGAATCAATGTTCCAAATCACACCCTGCGTAAACACGCTGTGCTCGTAAAGCGCGATGAGCTGGCCCAGGATTTCCGGCGTGAGCTTTTTGGCGAGGATGACATTGGACGGACGATTGCCCTCAAACACGCGGTGCGGCACGAGCGACTCGGCGGTGCCTTCGGCTTTGACTTCCCCGGCTGTCTTGCCGAAGGCGAGGGCCTCCGCCTGGGCGAACACATTGGCCAGCAAGAGGTCGTGATGCCGGCCCAAGGGCGTCAGCGCTTGGGCAAAGGCGATGAAGTCGCACGGAATCAGTCGCGTGCCTTGATGGATGAGTTGATAGAAGGAGTGCTGGCCGTTGGTGCCGGGTTCGCCCCAATACACCGGGCCGGTCTGGTAATTCACTTTCCGGCCGGCGAGCGTGACGTGTTTGCCGTTGCTTTCCATGGTCAACTGCTGGAGATACGCGGGAAAGCGCTTGAGATATTGCGCGTAGGGCAACACGGCCACCGTTTCCGCGCCCAAAAAATTCGTGTTCCACACCGTCAGCAGTGCGAGCAGCGCCGGCAGGTTCTTTTCAAACGGCGCGGTGCGAAAATGTTCGTCCATTTCGTGAAAGCCGGCGAGCAGCGCCCGATAATTATCCGGTCCGACTGCCAGCATGGTTGAAAGGCCGATGGCCGAATCCATCGAATAGCGTCCGCCGACCCAATCCCAAAAACCGAACATGTTGGCGGTATCAATTCCGAAGGCCGAAACCTTTTCAGCATTGGTCGAGACCGCCACGAAATGTTTCGCCACCGCTGTGGCCTCGTCGCCGAGGCCGGCCAGCAGCCAGTCGCGAGCTGTTTGGGCGTTGGTCATCGTCTCCAAAGTGGTGAAGGTTTTGGAGGAGATGATGAACAGCGTTTGCGCCGGGTCGAGGTCGCGGGTCGCCTCCACGAAATCAATGCCGTCCACGTTCGAAACAAACCGGAAGTTCAGGTTGCGATCGCTGAAATGTTTCAACGCCTCGTAAGCCATGACCGGGCCGAGGTCGGAACCGCCAATACCAACGTTGATGACGTTGCGGATGGGCTTGCCGGTGTGGCCCCTCCATTCGCCGCTGCGAACACGATTTGCGAAATTCGCCATCCGGTCGAGCACCGCATGAACTTCGGGCACCACGTTTTTGCCGTCCACCAGGATGGTGGCATCCCGGGGCGCGCGCAAGGCGACGTGCAGCACGGCGCGATTCTCCGTTACATTGATTTTTTCGCCGCCGAACATGGCGTCAATCTTGGCGCGCAGGCCGGATTCACCGGCTAACTTTAACAGCAGGTCCAAGGTTTTGCCGGTGATGCGATTCTTGGAGTAATCCAAGAACAGGCCGGCGGCGGAGGCGGTGAAGCGTTCGCCGCGCGCCGGATCATCGGCGAACAGGTCGCGCAGGTGCGATTTCTTGATCGTTTTGTGGTGAGAGACAAGCGCCTTCCAGGCGGGTCGTTGAGTAAGGGGTTGGTCGGTTTTTTTCATGGTTTTGTCTGATGTTTTGGGTTTTCGTCGAGTCCCGATCGGAATCGGGAAAGCTCCGCGCTCCGTTCTTTCGTGATTCGATGGAGTTGGCCTTGCGGTGCTTTCGAGGAGGCGGGACGATGCCCGGCGTTCCGCTGCTTCCAGAGTCGGAAGCCGCCGCGAAAGGCGTTGTTGTTCTCGCCGGCGCGGCAGCCCGGCGGCAGTTTTTTCAATTTTTTGACGTTGCCGCCGCCCAGCACCACGTCGTCAGGTTCGAGCGCGGCAATCAATCTTTTCACCACGTCAGTCACAGAGTTCCGCCATTTCTTTTTGCCATGGTTTTTAAGTCCCCGAATCCCGACATAGTCCTCGAAGGTGGCGTGTCTGTAGGGCAGGTGACCCAACTCCATGGGTGCGACCGTGCCGTCCAAAATCATGGCCGAACCCAGGCCGGTTCCGAGTCCGAGAAACAACATTCTGCCCCCTTTATAACTTCCGAGCGCCTGCATGGCGGCATCATTCACGATTTTGACCGGACGTTTGAACGCGCTTTTAAAATTGAACCCCACCCACCCTTTCCCCGATTCCACGGCTCCGCCACCGGCCGATCATGCAGGACCGGTCCCGGGTAACCGATGGAGACGACGTCATAGTTCCAACCGGTCACGAGCTTTTTGACCACGGCAATCATCCGTTTGGGCGTCAGTTTCGGTCCGGACTCGAATTCGAGGTGAGTGTCCCGGCCCGTGGCCAAGACTTTCACGTGAGTTCCGCCGACATCAATGACGAGCACGTTCATGATAGCATTCTCCTTGTTCAGCAATATAACCCTTGCTCGCGGGCTGGCGCGAGAAATATTCCCCCTTAAATTGGGGCCTCGGACCACGGCAGCGGACCTGTGCAAGCGCTGACTTTCCCGACCTCAAAGGGATCCGTTTCACGCAGGCTGCCACGAGGTTCACGGGGTGATTGAGCCCGAGGCTCTGCCCGGGGTTGGGTTGCATTCATGGTTCAATCCCTTACATGCCGGGTGTCGTTCCACAACCGAATCACCGGTTGCGACAAGTTGTTCTCGTATCCAATCGCACTCAAGCTGGCGGTGTTCAACATGAAAAAGCGCGCGGCACCCGGTTCGAGTCCGAGCCAGCGGGCGGTGAGCACCCGGAGGAAATGTCCGCTCGAAAAAATGAGCGCATCGCCTTCGACGGCCCGCAGACGGCTCAAAACGCGGTCGGCCCGCGCGCCAATTTGGGCCGGCGACTCGCCGCCCGGACAACCATCGCGGAACAACTGCCAGTCCGGGCGTTGCGCGTGAATCTCCATCGTTTGGAGACCTTCGTATTGGCCGTAATTCCATTCAACCAGGTCGCGGTCCGTTTCCGCGGCGGCGCCGAAACCGGCCAACTCGCACGTGCTTGCGGCCCGTTGCAACGGACTCGTGAAGACCTTCGCGAAGGCCAGTCCAGCCAGCCGTTGCCCAAGCCGGCGCGCGTTGCTTTCGCCTCGCGCGGTCAAGGGCAAATCGGTCAGTCCCGTGTGCTGGCCAGTGAGGCTCCAGGCGGTTTCGCCGTGCCGCGCCAAGTACAAAGATGGGAGAACAGTTGAATTCATAACACATTTATTTGCCAATTCCGGCCTTCCCAGCGCTGATCACCCTTCCAAAAGAAGGTGAAATTAAGCACGGAGTTGGCGCGCCACTCCAGGGTCGGAAAATCCGCAAACCACAGGTTCAGTCCCCGCTCGCAGGTCATCTCCGTCGCGCTGATGTGTTTCCAGCCATCCATTGACGAGACGATCTTTGCCTCCGCTGCGAGAATGATTCGCAGTATTTTACCGGGAGCCAGGTGTCGCAGCGGGTGACGCAAGCTCCAGATTTCGTGGCTGCTTTGCACCGGCTGCGCCACATAACGTTGATAGGCCGGTTCAACCCGGTCAAAACAGACGCCGTCATGTCGGCTGCGCACGAGCGAAATATATTCCGCGTGCGACCAGCACAGCGGCATCGCTGCTCCGGTCGCCGCCCCCCGTTTCAAACAGCTGTCCGGCAGGTCATCGGCATCCCAAAGTTGCTCGCTGATCATCCCGCCTTGGTTGGCGAACTTCTCCATCGCCGTGATGAACGGCAGCGGGTCGCGGCCCGCTGCCAGTTCGTAATGTCCGCGTTCCCCGGTCAAAATGGGCCAACACCGCCCGACGCCCGTCCCATCGAAAGCGCCGCCATCGTCTTTCTGCCCATAGCCATCATGGTTGTACCGGCGCCAGCCCGGGCCTTGCGGCAAATCGCGTTTGATTACGCGATCAATCACTTGGATCGAATCCAGCACCACCGGATCGTCCGCACTGCGAATCCCGAAACGGACGAGGAGAAGGAAATCGCCGCCCACCACGTTCCGTGCCGGACGGAGGCCGCCGCCATTGGCAATTGCGAGAGTGGTGGTGTTCGGATCCGCGTGCGGAGCCGGCGCGCTGGAGTCGGTTGGATTGATTCGAATGTAATGGCGGGGGAAACCCTCCGCCAATTCTCCTTTGGTGGTGACGGTCCATTCCTCGAGGTGCGAGACCAGCCAATCGGCGTAAGCCAGAATGAAGTCGGCCGACTGGGGATGGTGATGTTCCCTGGCCAGCTCGGCGGCACAGACGAGCGCGGCGATGACCGTGGCCAGCGTCGAGGGGGAGTAGCCGGCATTTTCCTCCCACCGCTCCTGGCAGGTGACGGGCCCGTGCTCGATAAGATAGGCCGCCGAGCGCACCATCATCTCGCGGGGATTGAAAAGGTGCAGCGAGACGTTCTGCTCGTGCAGACGCCAAGCCAGCAAGAGCGGAGCGGCAATTTCATCGAGCTGCACGCCGGACCAATAGGCGGCGCCATTGATCCAGCTATTCTGGGGAAAGCCGCCGTCCGGATGCTGAATTGCAGCCAGCCAGATGAGCGCGCGCAACGGCGTGCTGGTCTGGCCGGTGGCCAGGAGCGCGCTGGCGCTCTGCACCAGGTCGCGCGTCCAGACCAAGTGATAGCCGCCGCGGTCGTTTTCCCCCTTCGTCTCGCCCCAGGGAATGCTCATCGAGGCCACCAGCGCGCCTTGAAACACTTTGTCCTCATGGGCCAGCAGCACACAACGGCTCAACCGATACAGGTGGCCGCCATCGGACGTGTCCTGGCTGAAATCGAATTGGGGGTTCACGACCGCGCGCTGCCATTGGCGGACGTAGCCTGCGCGATGCAATTCGAACGGCTCGGCCAGGGATTGGAGCAGCTTGGCCACCGTGCTCTGATAGCTGCCGCCGCACGCAATGGCAATGGTGAATTCCCCATCAGCCGGCGGCTCAATTTCCCCGGTCAACGCGATGTTGCCCTGCCGGGCCGAATCAAATTCCCAGTCCATTTTGAAATTGGCCTTCAAATCCTGCCAGCCATCGCTGAAGCCAACGTAACCGACAGACCGGCGGGTGAATCCTGAGCTGCAGCCGGCCACGAGGTGAATCCCTTCGCGCTGGGCATGGAGCAACGTGCTGTTGCCAATCTCCGAACGCCGCCCGGAATTGCCGGCGCCTTCTGGCGCCAGCAGCGCATAAAGACGCAGCTTGCCGCGCAACGATTCATCCCGCACCTCGAGCTTCGTGTGCATCAGCAAGACCGACCGATGCGGGTCCGTCAGGATGTGCTTGATCAGCCGGTAGCGGCCATGCTCCTCCGAATTCGTCAGTCGGTAGAAGAGGCAATCTCGCTCTGGGAATTCGACCAAATGATCGAGGTCGCGCTTTTCCTCGTGGCAAAACGTCTCGCCGTCGCTGATCAGGAACTGGAAGTCGCGCGTATTCGGCTGGTCAACGTGCGGATAATAAATCTCGTTGATGATGCCGTGGCTGAGCGTGAACCAGAGCCGGCAGCTGGTGTGGTAGGCGGTGCCCACGCCCACTTTCGCGCTCGAAGTCCAGCGTGGCTCGATTCCCGGCGCGCCAAACGGCGCGGTTTTTTCGGGCGGATTCATACATTGAGTTTCATGATACTGCCTTTCGATCCTGCCAGCCCCCGCCTAGTGCCTTGTACAACTGCACCAGGTCCTGGGAAACGGTTTGATCGCTTTGCACCAGCGCATCCTGCGCCGTGTAGAGCGAGCTTTCGGAATCCAGAACGCGTTCGAAGTCCGCCAAGCCGCTGATGTAAAGTTGGGTGGACAATTCCAAGGCTCGCTCATTCGCCAGCACCGACTGCACCAGGGATTCGCGCCGGACTTGCTCCTTGGCATAAGCGGTGAGCGCATTCTCGGCGTCCTCCAATGCGGTCAGAACTGTTTGCTGGTACGCTTCCAGCGCCTGTTCCTGCCGGGCATTTTGGACGCGAACATTGGCCCGGATGCTGCCGGCTTGGAAAAGTTCCCACTGGACAGTCGGGCCGACGGACCAATACCGGCTCGCGTATTCAATCCAATTATCCGCCGATACGCTTTGCAGATTGCCGAATCCCGTCAGCGAAAACTTGGGAAACAAATCCGCCCTGGCCATCCCGATGTGCGCCGTGGCGGCGGCCAGCTCGCGTTCCGCGTGTTGCACATCCGGCCGGCGTTGCAGCAAATCCGACGGCAAACCCACCGGGATGGTCGGCGGCGACAGTGGGACCAATTTTTCAGCGGAGATTTCGTCGAGCAAAACGCCGGGCGGCTGGCCGAGCAACACACCCAGATGATGGACGGACTGGTCGAAACCGCTTTCCAGCGAAGGCACCTGCGCCTTGGTGGCGGTCAGCAGGGCCGTGGCCTGTTGCACATCCAAGTCGCTGCTGAGCCCTGTTTGAAAACGGTTGCTGGCCAGGTCCAAAATCTGCTGTTGCACCTGGATGTTATGACCGGTGATGGTCAGGCGTTGCTGGTATTCGCGCGCCTGGATGTAATTTCGCGCCACTTCCGCCAGCAACGAGACCAGCACATCGTGCCGGCTGTACTCCGCGGCGCCAATTTCGGCATTGGCCGCCTCCACCGCCCGGCGGGTGCCGCCGAAAATGTCGAGCTCCCAAGCGGCATCAAAGCCCGCGGTGTAAAGATTGTAATCCAGCGGAATGCCCGGGAAGTTTGCCAGTGGTGGAAAACTGTGGGCGCCATAGTGATTCCTGGAATAGGAAGCCGAACTGCCTACCGATGGCCACAAGCCGCCGGAAACCACGTCCCGTTCCGCGCGGGATTCGCGCACATGCGCTTCGGCCACGCGCAACGTGAGGTTGGAGCGGATCGCCATCGTCATGAGCAAATCAAGGTTGGTGTCGCCAAAGTTTCTCCACCAGACGGCCAGGTCCACCGGCCCGTTTGTCTCGCCGCCCGCGAGAGCTGAGGTCCAGTGCGACGGCGGGCTCAACTTGGGCGCCTGGTAGTTGGGCCCCACGGCACACCCGGCGGCAAGGGCGAGACACAGCAGGAAGGGGACTCCCCCAAGCATTTCGCGCCTTGAACCCCTGAACCGGAGCGAGGCGTTCACGCCGCTTCGCCGCACAAAGTTCTTGAATCGTTGAGAGTTGAAGCGGCGTTCACGCCGCGCGCCAATCGCCGGTTTCATAATTTGTCCGCCCCCTCAGTTTGGTTGGCGGTGTTCAGCATGTGCAAAATCGTCTCGACCGTGTTGTCGTCGCCGATGCCCGTGTTGAGCATGGCGTGGAAGAGTTGGCGGTTGGGCCAGTCATGGCCAAAATAGTGTTTGACGAACTTCCGGCGGTCCTCGTCCATGTGGTCCACCAAATCAACGGCCTCCGCCTGGTTGTTGCCCACCCGTTTGAGCACCCGGCGGAATTTAAGTTCCCGGGAGGCATATAAAAAAACCGCAAACGTGTCGGTGCGCTGGCGCAGAAAATACGGCGCGCCGCGGCCCACGATGACACAGGGACGGTTTTCTGCCGTCTGTTCCACGACCCGCTGAACCACGGACACCAGCCGATCCGTGTCCAAAATGGCCAGGTCCGGCGACGGCAGGTTTCGGTCGAAAGTTCCGCGCCAAATGACGTTGATCAACCGCTGCAACCAGGGATCAGCCCGTTCCTCGTGGCGCCGGCAGACCGCCACCGGAATTCTGGCCTGCCGGGCAATTTCCTGGCTCAAGGCTTCGTCGAATAATCTCCAATGCAGGCGCGCCGCGAGTTTTTCGCCGATGGTGCCGCCGCCCGCGCCAAATTCCCGGTCCACAAGCAGGATCTGTTTCATAAGGAAGCGGGTCGTTATTCAGCCGCCGCCACGGCATGCATGGTCCGGGGTTTTTCATAAAACAGGATGCCCAAGACGCACCCGGCGCAAATGCAAGCCACCAGGAAAAACAGATCCATGAACGCCCAGTAATCGGACTGTTGGAGCAGCGTGTTGTAAAGCAGGCCGCGGGCCCGGGCCAGGGCGTCGAGCGGGCTGGAACCCTGTTCGAAAACGTGCTGTAGCGCGCTGGAGTGTTGCAGGTATTGGGGATTCAAGGCGGACATCTGTCCGGCCATGAAGGACTGATGGGCCTGCGCAAAGCGTTCTTGCAGCGTCGCCACGAGGGAGAGACCGATGCTGCCGCCGACGTTGCGAATCAGATTCTGCAGGCCGATGGCGTTGCCGATCTGTTCGTTGCGCAGCGTGCCGACCGCCAGGGTGGTCAGCGGCACGAAGAGGCAGCCGGTGCCGAACCCGGCAAGGATATTGGCCCACACTACATTACCCATCGCCATTTGCAGGCTCAATCGGCAGAGGAGGAAGCTGGACAGCCCCATCACCGCGAAACCAAGCCCGGACAGCAGGCGCGAATCCACCCTTCCCACCAGAGCGCCGACAAAAAACAGCGCGGCAAAGGCGCCGAATCCACGCGGGCTGACACTTAACCCGGCGTCAAAAGCGGTATAGCCCAGGAGCGACTGGAGAAACAGCGGTTGGATCGTGATCAGGGCATAGAGCATCATGCCGAACAGCCCAAACAGGGCGCAGCTCACGGTGAAATTGCGGTTCTTGAAAACGTGCAAATCCACCAGCGGCTCTTGGATGAAAAGTTCGCGCGCAATAAACCCGGCCAAAGCCAGGACGGAAATCACGGCGAACCAGCGGAGCCAGACCGCCGCAAACCAGTCCGCGTCCTGCCCCTTGTCGAGAACGATTTGCAAGGTTCCCAACCACAGCGCCACCAGGCCAAATCCCATGCTGTCAAAGCGGCCCGACCGCTTGGCCCGAATGTAAGGCGGATCCTCCACCAGCCAGGACATCAAAAAAAATGCGAGCACACCCACGGGCAGATTGATGTAAAAAGTCCAGCGCCAGGACCAATTGTCCGTGAGCCAGCCGCCCAAGGTGGGACCGAGAATAGGCGCGACGACGATGGCAATGCCGAACAGCGCAGTGGCCGCGCCCCGCTTGGCGGGCGGAAAGCTCTCCAGCAGGATGGCCTGCGATAACGGTTGCATGGCGCCTCCGCCCAATCCTTGCAGCACCCGGGCGGCCACCAGCATCGTCATGCTGGTGGCCAGTCCGCACAGCAGGGAAGCCACCGTGAATAGGACGGTGCAGCCGATCAAAAACCGTTTCCGCCCGAAAAAACCGGAGGACCAGACGCTGGCCGGCAACACGATGGCGTTGGCCACCAGATAGCTCGTCAGCACCCAGGTGGATTCATCCCGCGTGGCGCCGAGATTTCCGGCGATATAGGGCAAAGCGACCACGGCGATGGAGGTGTCCAATATGACCATGAATGTGGCCAGCATGACGGCCAGCGCAATCAGCCAGGGATTGGCGCGCGGACGCCATTCGACTGCGGGAGTTGAGGCGGCATCGTTCACAATCATTTCACCTTTACCTCTGGCACCACGGACATGCCTGGGGCAATGTCCAGATTGGTCGGCAACAGTTCATCGAAAACAATCTTGACCGGCACGCGCTGCACTACCTTGACGTAATTGCCGACGGCGTTCTCCGGCGGCAACAAGCTGAACCGCGCGCCGGTCCCGGTCTGCAGGCTGTCCACTTTGCCTTTGAATTTCCGGTTGGGATAAGCGTCCACCCCCAATTCAACCGGCTGTCCCGCGTGCATCCGGGTCAGTTGTGTTTCCTTGAAATTAGCGGTCACCCATACATTCCGCGGCACCAGCGCCAGCAAGGCCTGGCCGGGCTGCACATAATTTCCCAATTGCACCGTGCGCGCCGTGACGCGGGCAGCCAGCGGCGCCACAATTTTGGTGTAGGAAAGATTCAACTCGGCCTGCTGTAGTTTGGCCTCGGCCTGTTGGATGGCGGCAGCGGCGGTTACGACCGCCGCCTGGCTTAGCGCCACCTCCGATTCGGCGGCTTGGGCCTGGCTCCGCGCTGCCTCCAGATTGGCGCTGGCGGATCGGGCCTGGGCCCGGGCTTGATCGAAAGCGCTTTTGGATACTGCACGGCTTTCCACGGTTTCATAGCGGTTGAGATCTTCTGTTGCCCGTTGCGCTTCGGCATCGGCCGACGTCACCGCCGCCTGCGCCTGCGCAACCTTGGCCTGACTGACCTTCACCTGGGCCTGGGATTCATCAGTTTGGCTGCGCGCCACGGCCGAATCGGCGCGCGCTTGGGCCAGTCTCGCCTCGTAGTCGCGAGGATCAATTTCCACCAGCACGTCCCCTTCCTTGACCTCCTGATTGTCCGTCACCAGCAGCCGCGTGACTTGTCCGGGCACTCGCGGGCTGAGCAAGGTGACATAACCATCCACGAAAGCGTCATCCGTCGATTCGTAGGGCGCCACGAATCGCAAATAATAGAGGATGACCGCGGCCAGGACGGCCAGAACCGCTGCTCCCGCAAGTAATTCCAGCCAGCGCTTCCTCCTGCGTGGCGGAGGCGGCAGGGCTTCCTGGTCCAAAGTGCCCGGACCTCCGGCTTTTTTTTCTTCTCCTTCCATGGCTTTTTGGCAGCGGCGTTTCGAGGCGCGACGGCCTCGTTTTTACCAAATTCGCGCGCCGCCTCGAATACCTTATTTGCACAATTAGAATGGTTTTTCAACTATTATTCACCACTTGTCCCGGCGCGGGCCGGGGCCAGCGGCCAAGTTGGCCGGACGCGCAGCCGCCGATTTGCCGCGCCAGAGCGGCAGCGCGCGGGCGCAGGGAGGCGGATTTTTCCAATGGACCCGCCCTTCTGGGCCGCCTCCTTGAGTCGGCGGCTTCTTGGTCAACCGTCTGGGGGGCGACCGGGTGTTTGGCCATCGGACTTTGGGGCCCGAATTTCAGCTCTACGCCCGCGGATGCGCCGCGTTGTAAGCTTTCCTCAGCCGCTCGGTCGTGACGTGAGTATAGACCTGCGTCGTCGCCAGATGCGCGTGGCCCAGCAGCTCCTGCACGCTGCGCAAGTCCGCGCCCGCGTCCAGCAAATGCGTCGCGTAGCTGTGCCGGAGGTTGTGCGGCGTCAGGTGGGGATCCAGTCCGGCGATGATCAGATAGTTCTTCAGGCGGCGAGAGAGTTGCAACGGCGACAGCGGCGCGGCCTTGCAGGTGTCCGCGCGAAACACCGGCTGCACGCCCGCCGGCGGTTCCAGCAACCGCGTCCAGTAATCCTGCACCGCCTTCATTGCCGGCTCGCCAATCGGCACCAGGCGCTCCTTCTTGCCCTTGCCGCGAACGCGCACCAGTTGCTCGTTGAAATCAATGTCCTCCGCGCGCAGTCCGCACAGCTCGCTGATGCGCAGGCCGCACGAATAAATCGTCTCCAGCACCGCGACGTCGCGCCAGCAAACCTCAGCCGAAATCGGCCGGCCCGGCCCCTTTTTCTGCTGCTGGGTTTCCAGCAGCTTCATGGGCGCCACCAGCAGCTCCTCCATCTGCTGTTTCGTCAAGAATCGCGGCAGCCGCTTTTCCAGTTTGGGCAGCGACAGGTTTTTGATTGGCGTGGCGGCTACGACGCCGTGCCGGATCAGGAATTTGTAGAACGTCCGCAGCGCGGAAAAACGAAGCTGGGTGGCTGCGCGGCTCAAGTGATTCCGGCCCAGAAAGCGCACGTAACCGCGGAAGTCGTCGCGCTGGAGCAGATCCCAGGCGGCGGGCGACTTGCGCTCGTCCAGATGCCAGCGCGCAAATTCGGTCAGCGCCTGGCGGTAGTTTCGCTGGGTGAAAATCGACGCGCCGCGATCCGTGGCCAGATGCGCCAGGAATTTCTTCATCCACGGGTCGTGGGTTTCAGCCGGTGAGGCAGGTGCGGGCGCTTCCATCGCTGGTGATCTTATCCGCGAAACGATCGGGCGGCAAGGTCGCCAAAAAGCGTCCCCGCAATCGAAAAGAACGCAACCATTCGCGTCTTGGAGTGCGCCAGCCCACTGGCGCTTTCCCACGCGAGATGAACTGGTGCGACGCTTTGGCGGAATCTTAGAAACCCACCGATTCGGCGACCGGCGATTCACCGGTGATCCCCCGCCCGCCCAAAGCGGCGGAGGGCCGCACGCAGTCCAAGACGCTGGCGCGCGGAACAACGATTCTCGAAATACGCGCCTGGAAAGTTCACCGCCACTTTCCCCGAGCCAGCCAAGCTGCTGAAGTCCGCGACCTCCGGCCTCGCCCCGCCCGCAAATGAAACAAAAAAGCCGCGTTTGCACGCGGCTTGGGAATTTCAAAGGATCAGGCTCATTGGATGGGACCTTTCGGGGTACACCAGATGAACTGTCCGCGGCGGTTCTTGGCCCAGGCGGCTTCATCATGGCCGGTATCAACCGGTTGATCTTTGCCGTAGCTTCTGGTCTGAATACGCATCGGGTCAACCCCGATCTTGGCCAGCGCTTCGCGCAACGCCAGCGCGCGGCGTTCGCCGAGCGAGCGGTTGTATTCTTCCGTGCCACGCTCGTCGCAGTGTCCCTCAATCAGCAGTTTTGCAGTGAGATCCGAGCTGAGCGCCTGGCCGACGTTGGCCACATTCGCTTGTTCGTTATCCTGCACCACCGCGCTGTCGAATTTGAAGTGCACCGTGCTGGCCGCCAGCTTGTCCCGGTCTTGATTCATCGTGCTTGGATCCCAATTCGGCAATTCACCGCCGCCAATCTTGGTGTTTTGCCCCGTGCCAGGGATGTTCTGGTCGCCTCCGGGTGGCAACTGGCCGCCGGGCATCTGGCCGCCGGGCGGCAAGGTGCCTCCAGGATTTTCGTTGCCCGCGATCGCGTCCGCCCGATGGCCCGGCAAATTCGTGATCTTGCCGTTGAATCCATGTTTGCAGCCGGTGGTGGCCAGCGTCGCAATCAGCGCGAGGGCGAGCGGTAAAACAATTTTGTTTAATTTCATAATTTTGCTTTCGTTAAAAACTTTTAAGCTGATAAATCATCAGTCGGGCTGAGAAGTCGTGAATATCTTGCATCATCTCGCCTCAGCGGACAGGGCATTCCTTCCCGTCGCGCAACGCTAATCTTTATATTCTTTGGGCAAAACGTCAAGCTCAACCGTATTCACTCACTGCGCCGGAACTTTTGGATGCAGCAAAATGAACTCGCCGCGGCGGTTCTTCGCCCAAGCGGCCTCATCATGGCCGGGGTCAACCGGTTTGTCCTTGCCGTAGCTGATGGTTTTGACGCGCATTGGGTCAAGATTGACCTTGCCCAGCGCCTCGCGCAATGCCAGCGCCCGGCGTTCGCCGAGCGAGCGGTTGTATTCCTCCGTGCCGCGTTCGTCGCAATGGCCTTCGATGAGCAGCTTCAAATTTGCCTCCCCCAGCGCCTGCGCGACGCTCGCAATATTCGCCTGTTCCGAGTCTTCGACCACCGCGCTGTCGAACTTGAAATGTACCGTGTAGGCTGCCAGCGTCTGTCGGTCCAAATTGTAATTCTCCAGGTTAATCTCCGCGGTCGGCGGGTGTTCCGGCATGGCGGGTGGCGTAACCGGCGTCGAGACCGGCGGGGGCGTGGGCGGTTCAATGGGCGGCGCAGGCGGTATGTTTGGGTTGGCCGCGGTTTCACCCGTGGTAACGGCCCCATGATTCGGAAGGTTCGTGACCTTGCCGGCAAATTTATGGGTGCACCCGGTGGTGGCGGCGAGCGTCGCGCTCAGCGCGAGGACGAGCGGCAGGACAATTTTGTTCAGTTTCATAATTTTTCGGTGGGTTGAATTTCGTTTAGGCTGTTTGCATTGCTAAAAATTAATTGGTTTGAGTCGTGCGCATCCGGTTAATCATCTCGCCCAAGCGGGCTCGGAATTGCTTCCCGGCGCTCGCCGGCAATCTTTGGTCTGTCTGGTAAAAACATCCAGCACCGCCAGCGACTGCCGGCTGTTGGGGCCGTGGTTATAAACGAGCGTTCGCGAGTTCGGGGACCACGATGGATTCTGCCCGGGCACCAGCACCACCGGGCTGAGGCTGCCATCCGCCGCCATGACACAAATGCTGAAATCGCCCATCTGCGACGTAAACGCAATCCACTTGCCATCGGGCGACCAGTCCGGCTCGGTCGGGTTGGACACGCCGGAGGTGGGCAGACGCTGAACTTCTCCGCCGCCCGCCGGCACCTTGGCCAGCACGCGGCGGAAATTGATTTTGGCCGCGAAACAAATCCATTCGCCGTTGGGCGACCAGCAGGGCGAGGAATCCTCGACGCCTTTGGTCAGGCGTCGCAGGTCGGTGCCGTCGGCGTTGCAGACCCAGACGTTCGGGCTGCCGGCTTTGCTCAAAATCATGGCCACCTTGGAGCCGTCTGGCGAGACGGCCGCGCCGGTGTTCAAGCCGGAATATCCCGCGATCACCCGCCGCTGGCCGCTCGACAGGCTGTGATAAAAAATGTCCGGATTGCTGCGCGCATAGCTGGTGTAATACAGCGCCATGCGCCCGGGCATCCACGCGGGTTTGGCCACGATCGCCCCATCGGTGGTGACCGGCTTCGCGTCGTTGCCGTCAAAATCCGCCACGTAAATCTCGCCGCTGCCGCCCGGCGATTGCGACTTGAATGCAATCTTTGTCCCGCCAATGGGTTTCAGGTTGCGGATCGCCCCCACGATGTCGTCGGCAAACGCGTGTGCCTGTCGCCGCGCACTCGCGCCGTTGTACGTGCGCGAAAGCAGCATTTTGTGCGCGAAGTTATCCGTCAGGCTGCCGGTCACGTTATCCGCGCCGCTGCCTTTGATGAGATACTGCGCCGCACCCGGCGACACAAAACTGAAGCCTTGCACATAAAGATCGAACATCAGAACGGACGCCGCTTCGCCCGTGAATCCTTCCAGTGCGACGGGAATGGGTTTCTGGCCGAAAATAGATCCTCCGCCAGAAACGATGATATCATCGGCCCAGGTTGCCATGGTAGCGACCATGGTGAAGCCTATGACAAGGTAGTATAGTGTATTTTTTTTCATCCGAGCATCCGTTTTAATTTAAGGTTGAAGATAATTATGAACTCTTTTTCCTTTTCGGTCGAGCCGTCGGGGAACGGCGCGATGAAAGTGACTCGCTCCAAGGTTTGCTGCACGCTGGCATCCACCTTTGGATCCCCGCAGGGCGTAAGAATGTGGGCGGAAATGACTGAGCCATCGCGGTTAATCGTAACGCTTACACGCGTGTTTGCCTCATCATTGGAGGCGTCTTCCGGTGTCCGCCATTCGCGCTCATAGATGCTTTTGACCACCGAGGCATAATTCGCATACGAGACGCTGCCAGTCCCAGGCATCTCAATTTGCATGGAAGACGAGATGCTTTCCTTGATGGTGTTTAGGGCACTCTGCATGGCCCTGACTTTCGCTGCCTGCGCACGCTGCGCCGCCCTCTCCGCAGCTTTCTCAGCCGCCTTCTCCGCCCTGGCCTCCGCCTCGGCTTCGCGGTTGTCGGGCTTCGGTGGGCTTTTGTGTACGACCGGTTTCATAGCCACATCAATGACGTGCTTCAGCGGTTTCGGTTTCGGTTCCGCGTGCTCCACCGGTTTGGTCACGTCCGGCTCCGTCGGTTCAGGCGGCTTGACCGGCTCAACCGGCTTGGGAGGCTCGATATGTTTTACCTCTGGAGGGGGCGGCGCTGGCGTGGGCGGTTGCGGCGGTTCCACCTGGTTCGCCGGCGGCGTGGGCGGCGCTGGCGGCGGCGGTTGCGCATTGCGCACTCCGCTCTGCAGCGCCGCATCAATCAGTTTAGCCGGAATCACGTCCAGCACCTGCGAATCATCCGGCTTCGGCTTTGACGGGATGAACCCGGAGCAAAGCAGGACCACCACCACCAGGAAATGCGTGCCGGCGGCGGCGACGAGGCATTTTTTTTGCAGGCGGTTCATCTTGGCGTGGGGTCGGTGCGCAGGGAATAGCGCGAAATGCCGTTTTTCTGGCAGCCATCCAGCAGTTGGGCCACGAAATCATAGCGGCATTCCTTGTCGGCGCGGATATTGACCACAAGATTCGGGTTCGTTTTCGAGTCCTGCACCAGTTGGGAAATAATCTGGTGGAGGGCCATCTGCCGGGTTTCAAACTTGTAATAGCCAGTGGTGGTGATTTCCACCGTGCGAATATCCGACTTGTTCAAGCGGGCTTCCTGCCGTCCGCCTCGCGGCAGCCGCAAATCGATGCTCTGCGTGAGCAGCGGCGTGGTGATGATAAAGATGATGAGCAGCACAAACGCCAAGTCGAGCAGCGGAGTGATGTTGATTTCACTCAACGTCACCAGATGACTGCGTTGTGAGAAGCGGCGCATCGCAAATCAGGTTAATGTGCCGGGAGTTGAATGGATGGCGCGCGGCGTTCACGCCGCTTCCACGTCCGTCGGCAAATGGACGCTGAAGCGGGGCTCTGAAGCCCGCGCGTGTAACGTTTTGCGCCAAATTCTGGTTTATTCTTGTTCATTCGCAATTTCATTCTTCGCCCAGGAATTCCGTCTCCATCTTGGAAACGAATTCCTGCGCAAAATTGTCCAGTTCCACTGTGAAGGCGCGCAAATTATGCACCAGCCAGTTGTAGCCAAACATCGAGGGGATGGCCACCAGCAAGCCTGCCACCGTGGTCACCAGCGCGGCCGAAACGCCCGGCGCCATCACCGCCAGTGTCGCGCCCTGCGGCGATTGCGCGATCCCCGCGAACGTGCTCATGACGCCCCACACCGTGCCGAGCAGGCCCATGAACGGCGCGCCGCTCACCGCAATCGCCAGCAGAATCAGGCCCGATTCCAACTGGAGCGATTCCTTGGCCACCACGTTTTCAATGGCGCGCTTGATGTGCTCCATGTTTTTGAGGCTGATCTGCTGCTTGGCGCGTTCGCCCGTTGGCCCGCGCAGGCGCGAATCGAGCTGCGAACAGCCGGCCTGATACACCGCGTAGAGCGGACAGCCCTCCACCTCCAGTTTACGGTCGAACATCTCCAGCACGGTTTTTTGCGACGTGAATTCCTGGCCAAACAAGCCGTTCAGTTTCCGCGCTCGCCGCATCTGGACTACTTTGAATATCATCATCCACCAGACCGCGATGGAGGAAAAGAACAACAAGACGATGATGACCTTGGCTTCTGGTCTCGCCTGGCCCCAAACGTAAAGCAGCTCCACCTGTTGGGTGGCGGCTGCGATGATTGCAAGAGATAACCCGCTCATAATAAATCTACACTTGGTGGTGAGGAACCGGTTTTTGGCCAAGTAGCGGAACTCCGAGCTCTCGTCCGCCAGCGCCCAGTATCAGCATACCCCGCCCGAATTGCAAAGACTTTTTACGGGAAAATCATTTCGGCATTTCCATCCCCACCTTCGCAGCCACCTGCGCCACGTCCTTGTCGCCGCGGCCGGACAGGTTCACGATGATGAGCGCGTCTTTGCTCATTTTGGGCGCACGGACGATGCACTCGGCCACCGCGTGCGCGCTTTCGAGCGCGGGGATGATGCCTTCCAACCGGGCCAGTTTCATGAACGCCGCCAGCGCCTGGTCGTCGGTGGCGTAGGTGTAGTCCACGCGTTTCTGGTCGTGCAGCCACGCGTGTTCCGGGCCCACGGCCGCATAATCCAGCCCGGCGCTGACGCTGTGGGTAAGTTGGATCTGGCCAAAGTCGTCCTGCAAAATGTAGCTGCGCGTGCCCTGCAACACGCCGAGCGACCCCCCGTGGAACCGCGCCGCGTGCTGCTCCGGCTGGAGGCCACGCCCGCCCGCTTCGACGCCCACCATCCGCACGCCTGCGTCTGCCAGGAAGGGATAAAACAGCCCGATGGCATTCGAGCCGCCGCCGACACACGCCAGGAGCAGGTCGGGCAGGCGCCTTTCCTGTTCCAAAATCTGCGCGCGCGCCTCGTCGCCGATGATGCGCTGAAAATTCCGCACCATCACCGGATACGGATGCGCCCCGTAAGCCGTGCCGAGGATGTAATGCGTGCTGCGGAGATGCGTCACCCAATCGCGCATCGCCTCGTTGACAGCTTCCTTCAGGGTTTTTTGTCCCGCCTGCACTGGCACCACGTCCGCGCCGAGCATTTTCATGCGATAAACGTTCAGTTCCTGCCGCTGGCAATCCACCGCGCCCATGTAGATGACGCATTTCAAGCCGAACATCGCCGCCACGGTCGCGGTGGCCACGCCATGCTGGCCCGCGCCCGTCTCGGCGATGATTCGCGTCTTGCCCATCCGCCGGGCCAGGAGGATCTGCCCGATGGCGTTGTTGATCTTGTGCGCGCCGGTATGGTTCAAGTCCTCGCGCTTGAGGTAAATCTTCGCGCCGCCCAGCTCGCGGGTGAGGCGTTCGGCAAAATACAGCGGCGTGGGCCGGCCGCAAAACTCCTTGAGGTAATAGGCCAGCTCGCGTTGAAACTCAGGATCCTGCTGGGCGCGGAAATACTCCGCCTCCAGCTCCTGCAACGGGTGCATCAACGTCTCCGGCACATACCGTCCGCCGTACCGGCCAAAATGGCCTTGGGCGTCGGGCAAATTCAATTCGGCAACTGCGCTCATGCCTCTCAGTTTCACGCAAAGAGGCGCGGCGCGCAAAGAATTTCATCCGAAAGACTCCCTCAGTCTGCCCTCATGGACCAAGGCGCATTGCTAAACTGTGCAAGCCCGGCGGTCGCGCCAGCGTTTGGAGTACGGTGGTTCAGCGCCGCTTTGGAACGGGCGCAGGGAATCATTGGTTCGTGGGCGCGTTGTATTCTCGCCTGCCAGAGCGATTATGAATAACGGAAGGATATTTGAAGTTTCAATATTCTGCGGCTCCCATAGCCGCGCTCCGGAAATGGAAACGCATTTTGGAAACATGCCTTGACACCATCTGTAATTTCGCGCGCTGCTGGATTGGGACAATCCGCGCTCCAAAAAATGCTAGATCTTCCGGCGGCGATTCAGGCCCGCCAACATGCCCACGCCACCGGCCACCAGAACCCAGGTTTGCGGCTCCGGCACGGTGACCACCGTCAGCCCCCAACTCACAAGTGTGCTCTGGGCGCCGCTGGACAAATCGGCGATGAACAAAGTCCATGCGCCATTCGGATTGTCGCCCGCGAACGAAGTTAAATCAGCGGTGGGGGTGGGCGAGTCAAATGTGCTTCCGGAAGACTCAGGGTCAATATTGCGTCCGTCGGGCTGCCAGCTGCCGGTCAGCTGGCCGCTGCTGGGAGAATCGAGTTGGTAATTGTGAATATTGTAGGCGGCATTCTGATCAAATATCACATTAAATCCAGTATCGCTGTAACCGAAGGCATCGGTACTGGTGACTCCCACGCGGTTCAGCAACACGGCAAACCCGCCTGCTGGACCGGCCAGATACGCGTACAAATCGCCATTGAAACCGCCCGAAATATCCAGCGAAACCGTCACGCTGATGATCGGACCATAAACCCCGGAGAAGGTATTCTGAGCGGTCGTGCCAACGAAGCTGCCCTGCGGAATTGAAGCATTCAGGGTGGGAGAATTCAAAATATTGGTGTTATCAACCTGGCCCTGCGCCACCCCAGCGAAAACAAGGGCCACCGAGGCGGCGGCTAAGGCGTGCAGCTTCATGATGTTCATCAGGTCAGACTTTCCAAATGGCGCACTATTTTCGAAGGCTCAATCAGACAAAAAAAATCACTGGCGAAGTGCGTTGGGGTTGCATTCTTGATTGGCATCGCAGTGCGAATTTCTTCGATTTGGCAATTGCTGACAAGGAAAAACTTAAAAAAATTAAATCGAGCACCCACCCGGGTATTAACCACACAAATCCCTCCCCAGCCAGGCGTGACCGGCTGGGGACGGCTCACGATTAAGGATTCAGCCGATACCCACGCGCTTGCCGGCCTTGCGCGTCTCGTATTCGCTCTTGATCCACTTGTACGTCTCCGCCAGGCCCTTGTTCAGGGTCGTGGACGGTTCCCACTTCAGCACTTGCTTGATAAAGGTATTGTCCGAATTGCGGCCCGCGACACCCAGAGGCGCACCGAGGTCGTATTTGCGGTTCATCTTGACGCCCGCAATCTTCTCAATCTTCGAGAGCAATTCGTTGATGGATACGAGTTCGCTGGAGCCCAGGTTGATCGGCGTGGCGATCAATTCGTCGCAATGCGTGATCTTGTCAATGCCCTGCACGCAGTCGTCAATGTACATGAAGCTGCGGGTCTGATGGCCATCACCCCAAATGGTGATGTCCTTGCTGCCGGTGTCAATCGCCTGGATGACTTTGCGGGAAAGCGCTGCCGGCGCCTTTTCCCGGCCGCCATCCCAGGTGCCATGCGGTCCGTAAACATTGTGGAACCGCGCAATAGCCGTCTTCAGTCCGCGTTCATGCCAGTACTCCTCGCAGAACATTTCCGAAACCAGCTTTTCCCAGCCGTAGCCGCGCTCGGCCATCGCCGGATAGGCGTCGGACTCCTTCAAGGCGCGGACATTCGGGTCCTTTTGCAGCAGCGTGTTGTAGGCGCAGGCCGAGGATGAATAAAAATACCGGCGCGCGCCCGCGTTGTAGGCGGCCTCGATCATGTTGGTATTGATTAAAATGGAACGCAGGCATTCCACGCGGAACCGTTCGATGAAACCCATGCCGCCCATGTCCGCGGCCAGATTATAAACTTCCACCGCGCCTTCGCAGACCCGCTTGCAATTGGCCTCTATGCTCACATCCAAGCACAGGTTCTGAACGCCGGGAACGTGCAAATACCATTCGTACAATGGCTTCTTGTCCACGGTGCGGAGGTTCGTGAATCCTTTCTTGGCAAAATAATTGGCGAGGTTGCCGCCGATGAATCCGCCCCCGCCCGTGATGACGATCAGGTCGTCTTTCTTCAAGGGGGGGTCTTTTTCCACAACGCGTTTTTTCTGTTCCATAATAATTTTTGGTGTATTCGGACAGCACCATGGCCGCCGCTCGTTCAATGTTCGCCCTGATGTTAGCGCGCCGGTCGCGTTAGGGAAAGTCCTCATTTTGTGACTCGCAGAAAACGGGCAATCAGAACGCGTTTGAAATTAAACGATGGAGCGGGAAGTTCCGGGCCAGGCTGCGGCTCACCGAGCCGAGGTCCGCAGACAAATCAGCTTGGTGACAGAAACTCCCACCGGGAGAACATGGCGGCCTGACCGCAAAGCTCGCCGTTTTCGGAAATCAGATTCCACACGGTTGCCTGCGCAATGCGGAAATGGCGTCCGGTCTTGGAAATCCGGACGCCCGAATAATCGTCGATGAAACCCCGGGCTGTGACCGCGGCCAGCAGCCGGGCCCGTTCCTCGCGGTTGGGCGCCTCGGCGGTCAGGCGCGAAGGAGTACGCGTGAGTTCGGCCCACGAGATCTCCCAGAGTGCCAGGGCGGCCTGGTTGCCGTAGTTCAAAACCGGATCAGCCTCGGTCCCGTGCGAGACGAGCACAAACGGCGCGTGAAAAATCCTTTCCGCCATTTGGGCGGGTGGGAAAGCACCCGGCAGCAAATCGCGGCCGGTCCACTGTTTCAGGCTGCGCGCAATGCATTGGGTTTGCGTGATGACTGAGAGATTTTGCCAGGGAGCATTCACGTCATTCACAAAGCCAGCCGCAGAGTTTGCGCCAGTTCCTCCGGAGTGAGCGCGATGGGATTCGCCTTCATGCTGCTGGCAACAGCGGCTTTGGCCACGAGGTCGCCAATATGTTCTTCCCGGATGCCATACGCGCCCAGTTTTGGCATGGGCAGGTCGGCAACCAGTCTTTCCACCCATCCCACACCCGCGTCGGCGGTGGCGTGCGGATTGCCGGTGAGCAGCGCGGCGACGCGGTCATACCGGCTGAGGGCATGATTGCGCGGATCGCGTTCGCGGAGCGCGCGGATGTTCGCCGCCATGACTTGCGCCAGCAACGCGGCGCAAACGGCCCCATGCGGCGCGGGAAATATTCCGCCAATGGGCCCGGCGAATCCGTGGACCGCGCCCAGGCCGGCGTTGGCCAGCGCAAGTCCGCCGAACAGGCTGGCCAGCGCCATGTCTTCGCGCGCGGACTTGTCCTGGCCGTGGAACACAGCTTCGCGCAAGGATCGCGCCGCGCGGTGAAGGCCGTCCGCGCAAAAACCGTCCGTCATCGGGTTCGCGCGCAGGCAGACAAACGGCTCGATGAGTTGTGTGAGGGCATCGAGGCCGGTGCTGGCGGTCAGGGCCGGCGGCAGATCGCAGGTGAGTTCCGGGTCAATCACCGCTACCCGCGCCAGCAGGAGGGGGCTGCGCAAGCTGACTTTGACTTTGTGTTCCGGAGAAGCCAGCACCGCGTTGCGCGTAACTTCGGAACCAGTTCCGGCGGTGGTGGGAACGGCGATGAATGGCGCGGGCCGTTTTTTCAAGCTGTGCCCGCGACCGATGATTTCAAGATAATCCAGCAACGTGCCTTCGTTTGTCATCATCGCGGCAATTGCCTTCGCGGTGTCAATCACGCTGCCGCCGCCGAGCCCGAGGACGAAATCGCACTGCTCCGTTTTGGCGAGCGCGACGCCGTTATCGACGGTGGAAATTTCCGGTTCGCCGGCAACGGCAAAAGTCGCGGTATTGATGCCGCTGGCCGAAAGCATGGCCAACAGCCTTTCTGCGCGCTGCTGGTTGCGGCCAGTGACGACCAGTGCCCGGCGGCCAAAACTCCTGGTGTGTTCGCTGATGTGCGCGACCGCGCCCGCGCCGAAGATTATTTGCGTGGCGGTGGCAAATTCAAATTTCATATCGCTTTTTTTCGAGCGCCGGTCTCCGACACGGCTCATTTCCGTTGACCAGGCCCAAACGCGGCGGGCGGGAGACCGGCGTGAGTTTTAAGCAGACACGCGGTCGAATTTCACGCTGACCCGCGGCTCGGCCATCATGGGCGCGACGGCGTCGCGCCAGACGGGATAATGCGGCGTTTCCTTGTGGGCGGTGCCGGCTGCGGCATCGCGATAGGTTTCGAGGAGCATAAATTTCGCCGGGTCATCGGCCTGTTGCAGAAACTCGAAACCCAGGAGGCCTGGCTCCAGCAGGCTCAACCGGGCATTGACGAGCGTCGCGGTCTTGAACGCCTCGACGCAATCGGGTTTTACGCGGACATGCACATGGACAATCAGCATGGCTGCGTGATAACCGAAAAGTTTTCCGCACACAAGCGCGGGCTTTAGCCGCCGAGGTGGGAGACGGATTCTTCCGAACGAGTTGCCGGCTCCGGGCCGCCTCGCCGCCTCGGCGG
>Ga0302320_10007092_pt1 | contig 24741 bp, 19 predicted proteins | sample Bog_T0_3_FD_202130 | JGI IMG/M metagenome (GOLD analysis project Ga0302320, IMG submission 202130) | Peat permafrost microbial communities from Stordalen Mire near Abisko, Sweden - Bog_T0_3 | ecosystem: Environmental > Terrestrial > Soil > Wetlands > Peat | place: Sweden: Abisko, Stordalen Mire...
GGGTTCCTCTACCTGTTCATCGCCGCCATCATCGTCGGCAGCATCTGGGGCATGGACCGCCACATCCTGATTCGGGGCTTCCTGAAGATCATCGTGCCCACGGCCATCGGCACGATCCTGGCAGCCGTGGTCGGCACCCTGGTGGGCGCCGCCTTCGGCCTCGGCTTCCGGCACACCTTCTTTTACATCGTGATGCCGATCATGGCGGGAGGGGTGGGCGAGGGCGCGATCCCGCTGTCCACCGGCTATGCCGACATCCTCCACCAGGGCCAGGGCCGGATGTTTGCCCAGGTGCTGCCGCCGATCATGTTTGGCAGCCTGATCGCGATCCTGCTCGCCGGGGCGCTCAATTTTCTCGGCAAGCGGCGCCCGCGACTGACGGGCGACGGCCGCCTGGAGGCCGGGGAGCACGACGAGATGGATCCGCACCAGCAGGAGATCACGGGCCGGATGGACGTGGGCCACGTCGCGGCCGCCGGGGTCACCGTGATCACGCTCTACCTGGTGGGCCTGGTGGTCTACCGGATCGGCGCGAAATTCAATTTCACGGTGCCGGCGCCGCTGACCATGCTGCTCCTGGCGGTGCTGATCAAGCTGGGGCGGGCGGTTTCACCACAACTGCAGGAGGGCTCTTTCGTCGTGTATCGGTTCTTCGCGGTCGGCGTGACCTATCCGCTGCTTTTTGCCATCGGGGTCGCGATGACCCCGTGGGAGACGCTGGTCGCCGCGTTCGCCCTGCCCAACCTGGTCACGATCGCCGCGACGGTCTTTACGATGGTCGGCGCCGGATTTGGCGTCGCCCGCTGGATGAGGATGTACCCGGTGGACCTGGCGATCATCAATTCCTGCCGCTGCGCCCAGGGCGGCACCGGCAACGTGGCGATCCTCACCGCCTGCGACCGGATGCAGCTCATGCCCTTCGCGCAGGTCGCGACCCGGATCGGGGGGCTGGCCACGGTCTTCGGCGCCCTGATGCTCTACGCTAAAATGCACTAGGGACCAGCTCGGGCACCGCCGGCAGCTCGAAGATCACCCGCAGCCCCGGCCCCTCCGACCGCTCCTCCGCCCAGATCCGGCCCCGGTGCAGGCCGACGATGCTCCGGGAAATGGCGAGCCCCAGGCCGCTGCCCTTTTCCTGGAGGCTGCCATCCGCCTCCGCCAGCCGGACAAAGCGCTCGAAGATCCGTTCGCGCTCCTCCCGCGGCACTCCCGGGCCCTCGTCCTCGACGGCGACGCGCCACGCGCCGTCGGCCACGATGGAACTGACCCGGATCAGGCTGCCCCGCGGCGCGACATTGAGCGAATTGGCCAGCAGGTTGAGCAGAACCTGCCGGATCCACTTCGGGTCGAAATCGACCAAGCCGCTGCCGGCGACGCTCTCGGCGAAGCGGAGGTCGCGGTGCTCGACCAGCACCCGGGCATCCAGGGCGAAGTAATGCAGGAAGGCGCGCGGATCCTCCCGGCGGGTGACGAGCGTGATCGCCCGGGCCTCGGCGCGGGACAGGAAGAGCAGCTCCTCGATGATCTGGTTGAGGCGGGCGATTTCCTCGAGCTGCACCTGCACCGCCTCCTCCTGCGCCGGGGCCAGCCGGCCCTCGATCAGGAGCCGCTCCGCCTGCAGCCGGATCAGGGAGAGCGGGGTCTTCAGCTCGTGCGAGGCCTCGGCGGAAAACCGGCGGATCTGATTGAAGGAAGACTCGATCCGGTCGAACATCTGGTTGAGCAGCCGGGCCAGGTTCGAGATCTCGTCGTGGACGGCGGGCACGGGAATCCGCTCGCTCAGGTTGTCGGACCCGATGTGGGTGGCGGTTTCCTGGATCAGCCGGACGGGCCGGAGGGCCATCCGGCTCAACAGCAGCCCGATCGCCGCGCTCATCCCGAGCATGAAGGCCGTCAGGCCGAGGAACACCGCCCGGTAGCCGCGCATGACCCCCAGCACCTGCTCCTTCGAGGTCATGATCGAGACGATGAGCGGACCGAGCCGGAACCGGTCGACGCGCATTTCGAACCTCAGCCCGGGCAGGTGCACGTTGTAGGCGTCGGCGCCCGCGGCCTCGGGGATCAGGAGTCCGCCCAGGTTGGGGGAATTGAAGAGGATGTCGCCGTCGGTCCGGTGGATCTCGACGTAGAAAAGCACCGACTCGCTGTTGGCGATCTTGAGCATCCGCTCCCGGATCTGCTCCCGGCCGAGGGCCGAGCAGTCGGGGCCGAGCTGGGAACGGATTTGCGCGAATTCGTCCTGGATCAGCAGGTCCACGCTGTGCACGACGTACTTCTCGAGCAGGTACCGGCCGGCGATGAAGCTGCCGGCCATCGTGCCCGTCGTGGCCAGCGTGTACCAGAGTGCGAGCCTCGCTCCGATCGACTTCATAGGAAGTGGTAGCCGACGCCGCGCACGGTCTTGAAGAGCGGCTTGTCCGGGGCGGTCTCAAGCTTCGCCCGCAGCTTGCTCATGTAGACATCGAGGAGGTTGGTATCCACGTCGTAGTGGGACTCCCAGATCTTCTCGGAGATGAGGGTCCGGGTGAGGATCCGCCCGGGATTGTGCATGAAGATCTCCAGGAGCGCGAATTCCCGGCTGGTGAGCTCAACCGGCTGGCCGTTCTGGGCGACGGTGCGGCCGATGAGGTCCATGCGGATCCCGTGGTGCTCCAGGATGGTCTCCTTTACCGCGCTCTGGCGCCGGAGGAGCGAGCGGATGCGGGCCTGGAGCTCCTCCATGCTGAAAGGCTTGGCCAGGTAGTCGTCGGCGCCCAGGTCCAGCCCCTTGATCCGGTCCTGGACCGCATCGCGGGCGCTGAGGATCAGGACGGGCTGGTTGAAGCCGCCCTTCCGCCACTCCCGGAGCAGGACCAGGCCGTCCCCGTCGGGCAGATTGAGGTCGAGGACGATGACGTCGTAGACCGTCTCGCACTGCGCGTCGCGCGCTTGCCGGCAGCTCTGGACCCACGTGACGGTGTGGGCGAGCTCCGTCAAGCCCTTGCGCAGAAACTGGCCAAGGCGGCGCTGGTCTTCGACAATCAGGATTTTCACAACAATCGAACCGGGGGTAGGGGTACTGCGGGCGGGGATTCAAGCCTGTCCCCGGGTGGCAGGCGAGTAGATTGTGCGCGAAAGCGCGGCTGGGGACTAACGATTTTTCAGTTTCGATTCAGCCTTGATTAAGGCGGTGAATCCACACTGGGGACATCAACCCCTCTTCCCCGGCTCGTCCGCCCGGCGGAAGCGATCGAAAAACGAGTACGGGCGGCCCACCTCCGAATTTTCGCGCCATGCCTGTCGCTCCCACCCGCCTCATCCTGCCCCTGGCCCTGCTCGCCCTCGCCCTGGCCCCCGGCCTGCGGGCCCAGACCGAGCCCTCCGAAGATGTGCGCAAGGCGCTGCTGGCGCAAAAGGAGCGCGCCGCGGTGGTGCTGCAGCGCGGCCGCCAGCCCCACTATGCGGTGAAATTCGATCTCAGTGGGCTGCCGCATTACATCCCCGGGCCGCCGCTCAGCGGCTGGCTGCGCCTGCACGGCAGCAACTACCTGGCGGACGGCGCCCTGGGCGAATACTGGCAGCGCGCCTTCGCCAAATTTCAGCCGGACATTCGCATTTCCTACTATCTGCCGACGGCGGCGGTCGCCTTTGCGGCGCTCTATTACAACGAGGCCGACCTGGTCATGGGCCACCATCCCGGCTTCTATGACCTCCTGGCCTACGAGCGGGTCATGAACTGCGACCCGATCGAGTTCACGGTGGTCACGGGTTCCTACGATGTGGCGGGTTGGGAAAACTCCACCGTGATCCTGGTGAACCACGCCTGTCCCCTGCAGGGCATCACGATGCGACAGCTCGACGGCGTCTTTGGGGCGGCGCGCGACGGAGGCTGGGCCGGCACGAACTTCCGGCCGGACCGGGCCCGGGGGCCCGAGGGCAATATCCGCACCTGGGGCCAGCTCGGATTGACGGGGGCGTGGGCCAACCAGCGCATTCACGTGTACGGATTCAACCTGCGCTACAACACGGCGACGGACTTTTCGGACAAGGTTCTGGCCGGGAGCGACAAGTGGAACGAGGACTTGCACGGCTTCGCGCACATTGTCCGGCCCGACGGCACCCGGTACATCGAGGCCGACCAGATCACCGACGCGCTGGCCCGGGACCCCTACGGCATCGCCTACAACCGCTACCGCGGCGAGCGCCCCGGGGTCAGGCGCATCGCGGTGGCCGCCGCGGATGGCGGTCCGTTCATTCCCCACACGATCACGACCGTGCAGAATCGCACCTACCCGCTGTACAACGAGGCCTACTTCTACACCAACCTCAAGCCGGGCACCCCGCTCAATCCGCTGGTGAAGGAATTCATCCGCTTCGTGCTCAGCCAGGAGGGGCAGGCCGAGGTGGTGCGCGACGGCAAATACCTGCCGCTGACCGCGGAAGTCGTCCGGGAGCAGCTCGCGAAATTGCCATGAGCCTCCTCCGCCTTTTCCTCGTGGCCGCCGCGGCGGCCGGCTCCGTCCTGCCGGGTATCCATGCGTCCGAGACGCAATCCGCCGCGGACATCCCCGGTGCGGGGCTCCATCTGCTGGAGAAGATTCCCCTGCCCGCGATGAAGGGCACGTGGGACCACTTGACCTCGGACCCCCGGACCGGCCGGATCTTTGCCAACGCCCAGGACATCCACACGCTCGAGATCGTGAGCCTCGATTCGGGAACGGTGGTGGGAACGGTCCAGGGACCATTCAACCGCAACCAGGGCGCGGATTACCTGGACAACCTCGGCGAGATCGCGATCAGCAACGGCCGCAGCGGCACGGTCGTGTTCCTGGACGCCGCCACGCTCGGCGTCCGCCAGACCGTGGGCATCGGGCTGGGCGCCGACCTGATGGCCTATGATGCGGCGCGGCAGGAGCTCTTTGTCGATCATGGCGGACGCGACTCCAACCGCGGCTTCGGGGCGGTGGCGGTCATCGACGCCGCGAAGGGCGAGCTGATCGCGGACATTGCCACGGATTTTCGGCCGGCGGCCATGGCGGCGGAGGCCGCCGGTCCCCGCCTTTTTGTCTGCGTCCCGGGCGCGAACCAAATCGCGGTCGTCGACCGTCCGACGCGGCAAATCGTCGACCGCTTCACCCCACAGTCGGCCAAAAAGCCGGTCTCGGTCGCCTTGGACGAGGCCGATCATCGGCTCTTCGTCCTCGACCGGACTCCCGCCCGCCTGGTCGTCCTGGATTCACGCTCGGGCGCCACCGTCGCCTCCCTCCCCACCGTGGGCGAGTGCGAGGACGTGTTCTACGACGCGGCGCACCGGCGCCTCTATGCCACGGGCCTGGAGGGGATCGTCTACTGCTACACGCAGGAATCGGCGGACGCGTACACCCTCAGGGCCCGCGTGCCCGTCCGGGCGCACGCCGGCTCGTCCCTGCTCATCCCCGGATTGAACCGGTTCATCGTGGCCGTGGCGGAACACGGCGCCGATTGCCCCGAACTGTGGGTCTACGCGACGCTGCCGTGAAACGAGCCTGCACGGCCCTGCTGGTTTTCCTCCTCCTCGCCAGGCCGGGCGCCGGCGCGGATCTGGCCGCGTTCCCCGCGTATGTGCCCGGGGCGGCCGTCACCGGGACGATCACCAGCTGGGGGCACGTCTTCATGAAGCCGGTCATGCGCCGCTGGGAGGAGGGATTCAGGCGGTATCACCCCGGCGTGCGTTTCAGCGACAACCTGGTCAGCAGCGCCGCCGCCACCGGCGCGCTCTTCACCCGCACCGCGGATCTGGGCCTGGTCGGGCGGGAGATCCGCCCGATGGAGGTGGCGGGCTATGCGCGGGTCATGGGCTGCAAACCTTTTGGCGTCCAGGTCATGACCGGGGCCTACGCCAACGCCGACAAGAGCGTGGCCCTGGGCGTGTTTGTGCACCGGAGCAATCCCCTGTCCCGGCTGACCTTCGCCCAGCTCGACGCGATCTTCGGGGCGGAGCACCTGCGGGGCCAGCCCGGGAACATCCGCGCCTGGGGCCAGCTGGGGCTTCGGGGTGAGTGGCGGGACCGGCCGATTCAGATCTATCAGGGCCTGCTGGATGCCGCGCCTGCATTTTACTTCTCCAAAGAGGTGATGAAGGGCAGCCTGTTGTGGAACGAGCGGACCCGGCTGTTTGACGACCTCGACCTGCCGGGCGGCAAGACCCGGACCGCCGGACAGCAGATCGTCGATGCCCTGGCCGCGGACCGGTTTGGCATCGCGCTCGCCGGCGTGGGCACGGTCAATGCGGAGGTGAAACTCCTCGGTCTTGCGCGGACGGGATCCGGGCCCTGGGTGGCGCCCTCCCTCGTGACGATTGGCGACCGCTCTTATCCCCTGGCGCGGTCGGTGTGGATCTACCTCAACCGGGCGCCCGGCGCGGCCCTCGAGCCCAAGGTCAGGGAATTTCTGCGCTACATCCTGAGCCGCGAGGGCCAGCAGGACGTGGCCGATGAAGGCGAATACCTGCCCCTGACGCCGGCGCTGGCGCAGGAGCAGCGGTCCCGGTTGGATTGAAGGGCTACCTGATCCGCACGGTCACGATCTGCTTCGCCTTGAGCGTCACCGGCAGCTTTCCGGCGGCGGTGGTGCCCAGCTTCCCGATCGCGCGGCTCTCGAAGTCGACCTGGTCGGCCTCGCCTCCGCGTTGGCCAGGACCGGCCAGGGCGCCGGCGTCCAGGGTCACCGCCGCGGGTTCCAGACCGGGGTTGAACATCCGCACCTCCACGCCGGCGCCGGCCGAGTTGCCGGTCCGCCGCGCGCTGGTCACCACGGCCGGTCCCTCGATCCGCAGGTAGCTGGCCGCCGGGGGCAGGGACTTTTCGCCGCGAAAGATCTCGATGTCTTCCCGGCGCAGCTGGACCACCCGCAGCCCGGCCGAAAGCCGCTGGCCCAGCTCGCAAAGCTGGGTGCGGTCGGGCGCGCCGGAGAGCGGCACGAGGAGGTAGCGAAACGCCAGGGGGCCGCGCATCTGCCCGTCGGGTTCACCCCCGGTGAAGATCGTGCGCCGGGTGCCGCGGAACAGGGTCAGGGCGATGGGCCGCTCGCCGAGGTCCTGGACCGCGGTCTCCAGCAGGCCGTCCGCCACCACCGCGAGGCCGCCGGTGGCGTCGTGCACGGCCGTCCAGCTCTGCTGGGGCTTGGTCTCGACCTCCAGCTCCCGGTATTCATGATTGTCCGGCCGCAGGGCGATGGGCCGCTCGACCACGTCGAAGGCCGCGTCGGCCAGATAGGTGTCCGTCCGGGCGCCGGACGGGAAGAGCACCCGCAGGCGGTGGTCATCCGCGATATTGTCCACCCGGGTCTCGATCTCCAGATGCGGCTGGCCCGGGCGCAGACTGATGCGGGTGTCGATCTCCAGGTCCACCCGCCGCTCGGAGCGCGTCATGCGGTCGAAGCGGAATTCCTCCGGGATGCGCAGCGGGATCCGGATCCGGAAGGTCGTGAGCATGGGCCCGTTGTGCACCAGCGCCACGTCCGCCCGGCACGCGCTCGAAACGTAAATCTCGTCGTTGGCCGCGATCCCATGGTACCAACCGTCGCCGATGTCGGCGCGATCCTCGAAGGTGAGCTGGCGGGGATAGACCCGACCGGTCCGCCGGTCCTGCACGGTCAGCGTGCCGTTGGGCTCGATCCGGACCTCGAGGTGCTCGTTGGCCATCGACCGCTCGCTGGTCGCCAGCCCCGGCACCTCCGGGTGGCGGGTGTTGGTCACGTGCCGGGTCCCCCGCACGGTGAGGGTCGTGTACCCGGCGGCCGGCACGTCGAGGGGCAGCGCCACCCGAATGTGGTGGCTCAACACGCCCTCGGGCCACTTGGCCTCGCGGACGCGCTGGCGGGGCTGGTTCATCGCCTGGCCCAGACGCTGATACGGAATCTCCGCCCCGTCCGCGGCGAACACGCGGAAGGCCGGCTTGGGCTCGAAGCCGAAGAACTCATTGAACGCGAGCCAGTCAGTCGGCAGCTCGAGGGAAATCTCCGCAATCCCCGCGAAGTCGCGGGGCAGGGGATTGAAAACGGCGACCCGCAATTCGCGCCCGCCCAGCTCTCCGGCCACGCTGGCGGCGATCCGGCTGGTCGCTTCGGTGGCGAGCCGTTCGGCGATCACCCGGCACTGGTCGAAACGATACATCATGTCCCGGTGCACCTGGTCGATGCTGCAGCCGTCGATCGAGTCGTGGGCGTGATTCTGCAGCAGCCACTTCCAGGCCAGGTTGAGGAAGCCCAGGGGGTACTCCAGCCCGATCGCGGCGCGGGCGAAGGCGCTGAACGGTTCCGCCCACTGGCAGAGCAGCGTCTGGCACCGGCTATTGGCCTGCTTGAGCCGCACGCGGCTGGCGAGGACCCCGGGGATGACCCATTGCCCGCAGGCGTCGAAAGGATCCGCGCCCTCCGCCGGATAGCGCCGCCCGGGGGTGCGCAGTTCGCCCTCCAGGGTCGTGGTGATCCGGTCGCGCTGGGCGACGAGCGCGCGCAGATGCTGGTCCAACCCGGTGTGAGCGACCTTGAAGCGCGGGTGGTCGGCGAGAATGCCGAGGATCAGGGCGTACTGCCGGGGATTCCACTCCTGATGGTCCCCGCCCTCGAGCAGGAGGATCGGGTCGATCGCGGTGGCCGCGGCCTCCTGGTCCAGGTACTTTTCCAGGCGCGCGCGAAACACCCCGGGCTCGTCCGCCGCATTCGCGTCGTACTCATGCCGGCGCCCGACCTGATGCCCATACGTCCCGTAGCCCTGCGCGCCGAACTTGTGGCAGGGCAGCTCGGTGCCGTCCGCGCCGCGCCAGATGAAATTCCGCTGCTCAATGTTGTCGATGCCGCGCCAGATGAAGGCGCCGGTGATCCCGCTGCCGGCGAGGATCTGCGGCAGCTGGCTGGTGTGGCCGAACATGTCGGGGACGTAGCCCGCGTTGGACGGCTTCGCGCCCCAGGACCGCGCCATGTCCCGCCCGAGGCGGAGGTTGCGGACCAGCGCCTCGCCCGAGACGGTGAACTCGTCGGGCATGGTGTACCATGGGCCGACCTGCAGCCGTCCGGCCCGCATCAACTGCTCGACGTGTGCGCGCTGGTCGGGACGGATCTCGAGGTAGTCCTCCACCAGGATCGTCTGGCCGTCGGTGTGGAACGGGCCCCGGATCCGGCCGTCCTCCATCGCCGCGATGGTGCGGTCGAGGAGCCGGACCATGGCGTAGCGGATGTCCTGGAAGCTCTCGCGCCACTCGCGATCCCAGTGGGTGCTCAGGACCAGTTGCACGGTGCGTTTTTTCATGGTTCAAATCACCCGGTCGTTGCCCCCGTCGACGGGGACCTGGGCCGCGGTCGTCTTGGCGAAGAGCGGGCCGCACATCGCGGCGGCCAGCTCCGCGACGTCGCGGCTGAAAATCTCGACCTTGAGCACGTTGTTCGTCTTGTACGCCGCGACGCTGAGGCCGTAGTGCCGGGCGCGCGCCTCGAGGATCTCGGGGGTCCAAAGCGCCGTGTCGAAGACCATGTTGGGGTGCAGCGAATTGATCCGGATGCGATCCTTGCCCCATTCCAACGCCGCCACGCGGGCGAGCTGGTTCACCGCGGCCTTCGAGGCCGAGTAGGCCGCGGCCCCCGGCCCGGGCGCGGGCACGTTCTTCGAGCCGATCACGACCACGCGCCCGCCCTGCGGGGAAAGCTTGAGCAGGGGGTGGCACTCGCGCAGCAGCAGGAAATTGGCGTCGAGGTTCACGGCCATGACCTTCCGCCACAGCTCGGTCGTCATCCCGGCGATGTCGCAGCCCTTGGGAAAGATCCCGGCGTTGAGGACCAGCATGTCGAGTCCGCCGAAGGCCCGCACCGCGCCGTCCAGCGCGGCGGTGACCTCCGCTTCCCGGGTCAGGTCGCAGACGATCCCGTGAAAATCGGGCCGCGCGTACCGCCGGGTGATGCCGGGGTCGATGTCCAGGCCCACCACCGCCGCGCCCCGCTGGAGCAGGGACTCGACGCAGGCCCGGCCGATGCCGGAGGCGGCCCCGGTGACGAGCGCCACCTCCCCGGTGAAGGGCGGCGGCGCGCCGCCCGCCTTGAGCTTGGCCTGCTCGAGATCCCAGTACTCGACCTCAAAGATGTCGGGGGCGGGCAGCGCCCGCCAGCCGCCCAGCGCGGTGGCGCGCAGGATGATGTCGATGGTATGCTGGTAGATGTCGCGCGCGATCGCGGCGTCCCGGGCGGTGCGCCCGACGGTGGCGAGGCCGAACTCCGGGTCGAGGATCACCCGCGGCGCCGGGTCGAGCATGGTCGGCCGGGTGGGCAGCGCGGCCGCCAGCGGCTGGAAATATATTGCGTAGGCGGCGCCGTACGCGGCGACGTCCCGCCCCAGCATGGGCACGCGCTTCGTGCGGATGACGTGGTCGGGGGTGGCGGGGCCCTGCTGGGAGATGACCCCGATGTCGGGCCGCCGCGCGAAGGCGAGGCCCGCGGGCGACGGATCCATGGACAGGATCGCCGGCGCGCCCAGCGCCAGGGAAATCGACCGCCGCAGCTCGGAAATTTGAACAGGAAGACCGGGAAGATCGGGAAGTTTGGCGCGATCGGACTCTTCCCGACCTTCCCGATCTTCCTGTTCAAACCGGTTGGGGGCGGAGATCACGTCCCACGCGCCTTGTTTTTTGAGATAATCCTCGGCGAGCGTGACCAGCTCGATCATCCGCTCGTACGCCGCGCGCGCGGTGTCGCCGAAGGTGAACAGCCCGTGGTGCATCAGGACCATGCCGACGGTGGCCGGTCCCGCCTGCGGCGGGTAAAGCTCGGCGCACCGGCGCGCGAGCTTGAAGCCGGGCATGACGTACGGAATCACCACCACGCGGTCGCCGTAGATCTCGCGGATGCGGTCCTCGCCCCCGGCGGTGTTCATGACGGCGATCAGCGCGTCGGCATGGGTATGGTCCACGTATTTGGCGGGCAGGATGGCGTGGAGGATCGCCTCCACCGACGGCATGGGCGCGGCCGCGTTGGTCAGGTTGCTCTTGAGCTCCCGGGCCATCTGGAGGTCGGCCAGCGTCTGGAGCCGCGCCAGGCGCAGGAGATGGCTCATCCGGCAGGGGGAGAAGCCCGCCGCCTGGATCGTCTCGAGGTCCCAGCCGCTGCCCTTGACGTAGAGGATGTCCTCCTCGTCGCCCACGATGTTCCTTTCCCGCACCTTGACGGAGGTGTTGCCTCCGCCATGGAGCACGAGCGAGGGGTCCCGGCCGAGCAGGCGCGAGGTGTAAACCCGCTGCCCGAGTTCGCCGGGATACTGGCCGGCCTCGGCGTCGCTCCAGAGGCTCTTCATGCGCCGTCCTCGACGATCTTCGTCGCGCGCCCGATGGAGCGGTCGGTGAAGAGGTCCTTGTCGTCGGTGCTGCGGGTGGAAAACTCGGAGACGACCGTGCCCTGGTCGCCCGCCTGGAACCAGTGCCAGGTGTGCGGCATGATCGTGTACTGGTCGCCGGGGTTGAGCTCGATCTCATGCCAGACGGTGTAGGTGCTCTCGCGGCCGGGCGGCGGCCGGCACGCCGGATGGGCCGCCGGGTCGCCCTCGACATAGAGGAACACCCTGCCCCAGCGGCAGCGGAAGGTCTCCTCCTTGCCCAGCACGCCGCCGACGGTGGGATGGATGTGCTGCGGGCAGGTCTGCCGGGGCCACATCGCGAGCTCCTTGGCGCAGCAGCGCTCGGTGTTGACGTAGACCAGCACGCCGAGGCCGGTCACCTCGAAATCGCTGAGCCCGAAGTCGGCGATCTCGATTCTCTCGTGTTCCGCGGCGGTGATGACGAGCCCGGCCTTCTGAAGCAGGCCATAGGCCTGATCCTGGCGTCTTTTCAGTTCAGCTTTGGTTATCATAGGGGTTTTGGGGGTTCGATCGTGGCACGGGCATCCGGCCCGTGTTCGTGGATGACATGGGCTGGAAGCCCATGCTCCAAATGGTGCAGCCTCCGTACTGCCGCGACAATCTTCTTGGCGTCCGGGCGGTATTCATTCTCCAGGATCGGACTGAAGGGCACGGGAACGTCCGCCGACGCCACCCGCGCCACCGGCGCCTTGAGGCTCGTACCGAACCGCTCGGCGATCCCGGCGGCGAGCTCGGCGCTGACGCCGCCGGTCTTCGGGCCTTCCTCGACGATCACCACCTTCCCCGTCTTGCGCACCGAGGCGCCGATGGTTTCGTAATCGAAGGGCGACAGGCTCCGCACGTCGATCACCTCGGCGTCAATCCCTTCGCCGGCGAGGGTGGTGGCCGCGGCCAAGGCATGATGCGCCATCAGCAGCCAGCCCAGGATGGTGACGTCCTTTCCTTCCCGGCGAACGGCCGCCTGGTCCAGCGGCACCGTGTAGTCGCCCTCCGGGATCTCGCTGGTCGCGTCCACCGCCCCCGGCTCGGCCCGCGCCCCCTTGGAGCCGTAGAGCAGCTTGTGCTCGAAGATCATCACCGGGTTGTCGTCCCGCACCGCCGCCTTGAGGATGCCCTTGGCGTCGTACGCGGTCGAGACCGCGACCACCTTCAGGCCCGGCACGCCCGTGAAGTACCGTTCCATGCTCTGCGCGTGCTGCGAGCCACGCCCCGTCGCCCCGATCGGGGCGCGCATGACCATCGGCACCTTGACGGTGCCCCCGGACATGTAGCGCATTTTGGCCGCGTTGTTGATCAGCTGGTCGCTGGCGAGAAACAGGAAATCCCCGTACTGCATGTCGGCGATCGGCCGCATCCCCATCATCGCGGCGCCGATCGCGATGCCGGTGAAGCCGAGCTCGGCGATCGGGGTATCGATGATCCGGCCGGGGAATTTCTCCGCCAGCCCGAGCGTGACGGTGAACGCCCCGCCCCAGCCGCCGGGGACGCCAATGTCCTCGCCGAGGCAGAACACGCGCGGGTCGCGCGTCATTTCCTCCGCGATGCCGTCGCGCAGTGCCTCCGCTATGCCTTGTCGTTTCATAAGGGTGATTGCTACTTGGCAGAATAACAGACCGGTGAGCCGATGGGATCGGCGAAATCGTGGAGATAGCCCGCCTCCTGCCAGGTGGTGCCCGGCCGGAGGCCGGACTTTTCGGTGCGCAGGTGGACGGCGAAGCTCACGCGCGGCCCCGGCCCCTGGTTCGGCCCGCTGCCGTGCACCGTCAGGCGATGATGAAAGCTGACCCCGCCCGGGGGCAGCACTCCGGCCACCTCCTCCCACGCGCTCCCGCCCTGCTTTTCCTGGATGCGCTGCTTGAGCGCGTCGAGATTGCCGCCGAAGAAGTCGCCGGCTTTGAGCAGGCCCCAATGGTTCGAGCCCCGGACGAACCGCATGGGTCCGGCCGCCGCGGTCACATCGCTGATCGCCACCCAGGCGGTGAGCAACTCCCCCTCCAGGGCGGCGTCCCAGTATTCCTGGTCCTGGTGCCAGCCGACATTGGCATGGCCCGAGGTGTCCCCGGCCGTGGGCTTGATCAGCAGCTGGGTGGCGAAGACCTGCACGAACCGGGCGCCGGTCAGCGCCGCGGCCCAGCGCCCGATCGCCGGATGGCTCACCAGCTCGAGGATCGTGCGGTCGGACCGGTGCGCGTCGTCGATCTTCACCAGCGAGCGGGGCGGTTCCTTCCGCCCCGCGGGATGGCCGATCGGGGGAATGCCGGTTTCGTATTCCCCGGCATAGACCGCGTCGATCCGCGGGCGCACCCGCGCCAGCAGCTCCCCGGGGATGACCGAGGAAGCCAGGTAAAAACCGTCTTGTTCGAATTGCTGTTGTGGGGTCATGGGGGGAATGGGCGCTGGATCGACGTGGCATGGGCTTCCAGCCCATGTCTCTTAGACACGGGCTGGAAGCCCGTGCCACGTATTTCAGCGTGGGGATTTAGGCATACACGTCGGTGGTTAGGTCGGTCAGGGTGGGTTGCGGCGCCGTTTTGGCTTTCACGACCGCCTCTTCGATCTCCTTTTCAATCCGGGTCCTGATCGCCGCGAGGTCGTCAGGTTTGACGTCGCTTCTTTCCAGCAGCCTGGTCGCCAGGCGCTCGATCGGATCCCGCGCGAACCACGCCTCCTTCTCGCTCTTGGCCTGATAGTGGCAGGCGTCGCGCCGCGAATGCCCGGTCCGCCGATAAGTCAGCAACTCCAGGAGCACCGGCCCTTTTCCCGCCCGGCACTCCGCCGCGGCCCGTTGGGCCGCCGCGTACACCGCGATCACGTCGTTGCCGTCGACCGTTTCGCCCCGAAACCCGTAGGACGCCGCGCGGTCGGACACCTGCGGGTTGCGCATCACCTTGTCGATGCGCGTGGAGGCGCCGTAGAGATTGTTCTCGCAGACGAAGACCACCGGGAGGTCCCAGATCGCGGCCATGTTGACGCCCTCGTGAAAGGCCCCTTCCGCGACCGCGCCGTCGCCAAAGAAGCAGGCGACCACCTGGTTCGTCCGCTGCAGCCTGAAGGCCAGCGCCATGCCGGCGGCGAGGGGGATGCCCCCCGCGACGATCGCGATCCCCGGCACCATCCCCTTGGCCATGTTGCCCATGTGCATGGAGCCGCCCTTGCCCTGGCAGCAGCCGGTGGAGGCCCCAAAGAGCTCGTCGAGCATTTCCTGCACCGTCAACCCCTTGGCCAGGGCGTGCCCGTGCCCGCGGAAGGTGGAGGTGATGAAGTCGTCCGGGGCCAGCGCGGCGCAGACCCCCGTGGCGGTGGCCTCCTGGCCCTGGCACTGGTGGATGGTCCCGGGCATGGTCCCCTCGAGGAAGAGGAATTTTACGCGCTCCTCGAACTCGCGAATGAGCACCAGCTTCTCGTACAGCCCCAGCAGGAAGGCGCGGTCGAGGGAGAGGACGGGATCGTCGGTGTTGGTTGTCATAGAATTCAATGCGGGAGCGAAATGCCTCTAATGCGTTTGGCTTAACGTGGCACGGGCATCCTGCCCGTGTGCGTTGCTAACATGGGCAAGATGCCCATGCCACTTTTGATCGGCCACCACGACCTGCCGCCACTTGGTCTTGATCCGGATGGTCGTGTAGATCGTGCGGGACGCCTTCACCGCCAGGAGGCTCAGCCGGCCGCCGCGGTAGGGCATCGCCTCCATCGCCACCCAGCCCCACTCCTTGGGCAGCACCGGATTGACCTCGAGCCCGTTGGCGTGCGGGCTCATCCCGAGCAGCCCCTCCCACGCCGCCCACAGGTAGGATCCGTGGATGAACGTGCTGCGCGGGGCGCCGCGCTGCACCAGGTCGTCCCCGTTGTAATATTCGGGAAATTCGCCCGGCGTCACATTCACCCGGTCGAAGTCTTCCCGGTCGGCCAGCCGGCGGGTGGCCCGCAGCGCCCGCACGACCAGGTCCGGCCGCCCGGCGTCCGCCGCGGCGCGCGCCGCCCACAGCGCCAGGTTGGGCCAGACGCCGCCCTGCAGGCCGTAGGTGTCCGGGTCGGCCTTCGGCTGGTAGCCGGCCTGCGCGGCGCTGACGGTGCGAATCCCGCCCGCCCCCGTGGGGGAGCCCTGCCAGAACCGTTCACCGAACAGTTCGTCGAGGATCGCGCGCGCGGTCCGCCGGGAGGCTGCGCCGAACAGCGCCGGGAAAAGCAGGTCGCCGGTCATGGCGTCCACCCGCCGGCCGTCGGGGTCGATGTTCAGCAGGTAGAAGGGATTGTGCGGCGTGTCCGACCGCAGATGGAGCTCGATCGCCGCCTGGAGGGCCTGCGCCGCCGCCTCCAGCCGGGCCGCATTCGGGCGGTCCCCGGCGGCCTGCGCGAGCTCGGCGGTGACGGCGAGCGCGCGCCGGCACTCGGCGTTGATCTCGGTGACGGCCCCCGAGAGCTGGTAGTTCCGCGTGCAGTTGCGCCAGCCGCACAGCCCGCGCACGAAATGGTCCCGCGACCGGCACCACACCAGGCCCTCGGGGTTGCGCTGGGCCAGGATGTAGTCCGCCGAGCGCAGCAGGGCGGGGTAGGCGCCGGCGAGAAATCCGCGGTCGGCGGTCAGCGAGTAATACTGGTGCGCGGCGATCAACAGCAGCGGCGTGTTGTCGTTGATGTTCAGGCCGTAGTCGTCGCGGAAGAGCGGCTCGCTCGACGCGTGCAGGTACTCGACGAACTTGCCGTTCGGCTCGACGCCCGCGCGCAGCCAGAAGTCCAGCAGCCGCCGCGCCCAGGCTGGCGCGTGGTAGCTGGCGCCGGCGAGGAACCAGAAGGTGTCCCGGCCGACCAGGACGTCCGAGGGCGGATTGTTGCTGAAGCCGGCCCCCCCGCGGTACTCCTGGTAGTCCTTGAGCTGGTTGGCCTTCGCCCAATCCAGGCCGTCGTTGATGAAGGCGTCGGGCGTCCGGAGGCGGCAGGTCTCCAGGCGGCCCCGGATGGCCGCGGTCGTCTCCTCCTCGATCACCCGGAGCCGGCGCAGATGGGCGGCCGGGCTGCCGGCGTCGGGGGCGCACGCTTCCTGGACGGCGGCCAGGGGCACGTGGATGCCCCGGGTCCCGTAGGCGAAAGAGACGCCGTATTGCCGGCCGCGGTCCCAGGAGAACCGGGCGGCCAGCTCCACCTTGCCGTCCGTCGCAGTCGTGGCGGCGAAGGCCGCGAGCGGCCCGCTCGCCCAGATGACCCCCGCGGTCCCGTCGGGATAGGTGATCGCCAGGTGCCGGTGACCGTCCTGTTCCGCCTCGGCCACCCCGGTGCCCGGGGGCAGCACCGACCGCGAAGTCACGACCAATGCCTTGAAGGTGGCACGGGCTTCCAGCCCGGGAGTTCCGACGCTCACGGGCTGGAAGCCCGTGCCACGTTCCAAGACAAAATGGGCCGCGGTGAGCAGGTTGTTCTCGTACGGCAGGACGAACCGCTTATGCCCCGTCATCTTCCCGAGGCGCAGCGACGTCGCCTGGCCGAACGGCGAGAAGGTGGTCTCGACCGGCTCGAAGCGGTTCTCGCCGGCCGCCAGCCCGACCTGCCAGCCGAACAGATAGTAGTTCTGGCTGTACGCGTCGCGCATTCCCTGCCGCATCGACCCCGCTTCACCGAGCACGTCGGAATTCCCGTCCAGCGTGAGATAGACGGCGGAATTCCCGAACGAGTGCCCCCGCTTGAGGCGGGCGGCGGGGAAGGAGTAGGTGAGTGCCATGGCCGTGGCGGGATCGAGGTGGAGCGCGTTGCTTGTCGCGGCGGAGCGCAGCGGAGACGGATCCCCAACGCGCGGTTTGGGTATTGTCCGCCTCAGACCGCGGTCCCGGCCGATTCGCCGCCGCCGCGCGGCTTCGTCGGGTCGGCGTAGTGGTTGCCGGCGTGGTCCCGGCCGCGGGCCAGGTAAATCGGGAAATTCCACTTCTCGAAGGCGGGGTGGTTCTGCGGCGTGAACCTCACCTTGGTGGAGAAGTAGCGCACCGTGAGCACGGAGCGGAGGAGCGAACTGTTGTTCGGGTTGGAGCCGTGCATGATCTTGCATTCGTGGATCGAGGCCTCGTTGGCCTGGATGCCGATGTCGACCGCCTGGGACTCGTCCAGCTGGGCGGGCTTGATCTCGATCCCGAACACCTGGTCGTCCTTCACCGAATCGTACTCGGAGTAGCCTCCGCGGTGGGTGCCCGGGATGACCCGCAGGCAGCCGTTCTCGGGGATCGACGGCTCCAGCGCCAGGGTGACCGACGTCACCTCCATCGGCGTGAGCGCGCCCTTCCAGTAGGCCGAATCCTCGTGCCAGGGGACCCGTTTGCCCACGGCCGGCGGCTTGCGGAGCAGGTGACAGGCGAAGATGCCGATGTCCGGCCCAAGAATCGGCTCGACCAGGTCGAGCATCTCGTCGGCGGCGATCCATTGCCACAGCGCCGGGTCGGCCCAGTGCGGGCAGTCGATCAGCGCGGGGGTGCGGCCGTCCTTGGTCGCCTCGACGAACTTGGCCGCGCTCACCCGCCTGATCGCCTCGAACTTGTCGGGGGCGAAGACCGGGTGGTGCAGGATGAGATAGCCGTCCTGGTCATACTTTTTGGCCAGCTCGGGTGTGACGATGGGTTTCATGGTTTTTTGGGTTGGTGGTAAGGGACGGCAGCGGTTCAGGTCGCGATCACTCCGATCACCTGCCCGGCAAAAAGCGAGTCGCCGACCTGCGCCCGCTGGGCCTGCAGGACGCCGCTGGCGACCGACTCCACCTCCATGGTGGACTTGTCGGTCTCGACCTCCATCAGGACCTGGCCCCGCTTGACCGGCTGCCCCGGCTCGACGAGCCAGCGGAGAATTTTGATGGCCGAATCAGTCGTGGCCAGGTCCGGCATTTTGATTTCGATTTCCATATTAAAGGTGGAGCGTGTTATCGCTGACGCGCGGATTGGGCGTGGCACGGGCTTCCAGCCCGTGTCGGGGATGACATGGGCTGGAAGCCCATGCTACGTCGATTCGAATGCTCATAATTTGCCGATCTTCACCTCGAGCGGATGTTCGGCGATGAATTTCTCCGCCTCCTGCGCGCTGAACACCCCGTCGGTCGTCCCGACCGCGCGGGTCGCCGAGGCGCCGAGCGCGCTGCCATACCGCAGCGTCCGCGCCAGGTCCCACCCGCGCCGCAGGCCGGTCACGACCCCGGCGCTGAAAGCGTCCCCCGACCCCGACGGATCGACGACCTTCGCCGGATAGGCGCCGCACCGCCAGTATGCCCCGCCGCGCGCGGCCGTCGCCCCCGCCCTGCCCTGGGTGATGATCACGGTGTTGGCCCCCGCGGCGGCCAGCGCCTTCAGCTGGCTGGCGGCCCCGCTCTTTCCGGTGATCATCCGCGCCTCGTCGTGGTTCGGCAAAAAGTAATCGATCTCCGGCAGCAGGGTGCTCAGCTCTTCCCGGCCGTCCCAGTGGCGCGGGAGCACCACATCCACCACCGTCACGATTTTCCGCGCGCGGCAAAACCGCAGCAGATCCCGCAGCTCCGGCGCCCGGAACGCCGGCATCAGGAAAAGGCCGCCGAGATAGAAGACATCCAGGCTCTCCACCCACGCGCGCTTGATGTGCCCGACCGAGAAGGCCCCGTTGGCGCCGAAGACGTGGATGTACCGGCGGTCCTGGCCCGCCACCAGCAGGATCACCGTCTTGCTGGTGGGCGGTCCGGCGACGCGCGTGACTTGCCGGCAGCCGACGCCGTTTTTCTCCAGGCAGCCCTGCAGCACGTCGGCGGAGCCGTCGCGGCCGAGACAACCGGCCACCTCGACGGCCAGGCCCTGCTTGGCGAGGTCGATGGCCACGTTGGCGGCGCAGCCGCCCGCCTTGACCGGCATGCCGTCGATCGCCAGCAGCTCGCCCTCGCGGGGCAGCCCGCGCATCGGCCCGCAGAAGGTGTCCTCACAAAGAATGCCGGCGCAGCCGATCTTTTTACCCATGGATCATTTCCTCCAGCAGCACCCCAGCGCCTTGATTCGCTCCAGCACGGCATCGCGGACCGCGAGCCGGCCGGCGACCATCACGTCGGGGTCGCCGCCCATCCCGAGCAGCTCGTGGGGATTGGGCAGGTCGCGCTTCAGGGCCGATCGCACGGCCTGCAGGTACCGCTGCTTGAGGTAGGTGCCGTAGTTGACCTTGGTGACGCCCAAGGCGATCGCCTGCATCAGCGCGAGCGGCGAGATCCCGGTGCCCCCGTGCAGGACCAGCGGGACCGGGACCTTTTTGTGGATCTCCCGCAGGCGCTTGAGGTTCAGGCCCTGCTCGCCCTTCACCCGGATGTGGACGTTGCCCACGCTGACGGCCAGCAGGTCCACCTTGGTCTCCGCGACAAACCGCGCCGCCGCGTCGGGATCCGTCAGCGCGCCGCCGGCGGCGCCGCCGCCGGCGCTGCCGCACGGCAGCTCGCCGACCTCCGCCTCCACGCAGGCCCCGCATTGATGGGCCAGGGCGGTGAGTTCCCGGACCCGCCGCGTGTAGTCCTCGGGCGCCGCCGCGGCATCCGCGGGCATGACCAGGTTGAAACCCGCCATGGCCGCCCGCTCGACCCACTCGTCGTTGGGGCACTCATTGAAGATCAGCCCGCAGGGCACGTTGGCCGACCGGGCGGCCTCCTTCCCCAGCTCCGCATACCAGGACAGCCGTTCCTCGGCCCGGCGGCCGGCCCGGCTGAGGAACTCCCCGTTGAAACCGATGATGACGGGCGCGCAGACCGACTCCGCCGCGTCGATCGTGCCCTGGAGGGACTCCAGGTTCCAGCTCTCAAAATACCCCACGGCGTAGCCGCCCTTGCGGGCGTCGTCCATCAGCTGGCCGATGGGTTCAAGCGGCATGGTGGTAGTCCTTCCGCGCGGCCTCGGCCACGCACACCCGGACCCCCGCCCGGGCCAGCGCCGCCTGGTCCGCGCGGCGGACCTGGTCGTCGGTGACCACGGTGTGAATCTGGCCGATGTCGAGCACCTTGCTCAGGGCGCGCTGGCCGAACTTGGAGTGATCCACCAGCAGCACCAGCTCGACGCTCTGCGGCGCGATGATCTGCTTGATCCGGAAGGTGGGCAGCGACGACTCGAACGTCCCCTTGGCCGGAAGGAAGCCCTTGGTGCTGACGAACGCCGTGTCGACGAACAGCGTCTTGGCCCAGTCCTCGGCCTGCGGCCCGACGTAGCACAGGCTGTCGGGGTCATAGTGGCCGCCGATCCCGACAATCGTGTTGTCGCCGCTCTGGCCCAGCTCCATGCAGGCCAGGGCCGAGTGGGTGACGATGGTCAGGCCCTTGTGCCCGCGCGCCAGCGCCCGGGCCAGCTCCAGGCAGGTGGTGCTGCCGTCGAGGAAGATGGTGGAGCGCGGCTTGACCAGCGCCAGCGCCCGTTGGGCGATGGCCCGCTTCTCCTGCCGGTGCGCCGCCAGCCGCGAGTGCAGGGCCGTCTCGTAGAGGTAGGAGGGCGCCTGCGCCCGCTGCACCCCGCCGACCGTCTTGATCACCACCCCCAGCCGGATCGGCTCCTCCAGGTCCCGGCGGATCGTCATGGTGGAAACCCCCAGCGCCGCGGCCACCTCCGCGTAGGAGCACGCGCCATGCTGCTCCAGGCGGTCGAGGATGAACTGTTGGCGACGATCGGCGCTCATGGGCGGGGCCGGACGGGGATGGGGTGGGGCGCCGGGGCCGGCGCCGGTGTTGATTTAGCACAGGCCAGTGTTAAAAAATAACATTGGCAAGCGCAATTTTTCCCGCCCGGGTCCGGGCGGCCCGGCGATCAACCGCCGTAGCCGCTGGCCTGGTCGAGGTACCGGCGGGTCAGCCCGGGCAGGCGCTCCAGCAGCCAGTCGGCCATGTGCAGGTCCTCGGTCATGTTGTCGCGGCAGGACTTGGCGATATCCTTCAGGTTCGCCTCTTCCGCCGTGGTGATGATCACCCGGTAGGTCGCGACCTCCAGGTGCTCCAGCGTATAGGCGGCGGCGCAGCCGGAGAGGACGGCGTCCTTGAGGAAGCTGGTGGTCGCCGCCTGGCCGACGCTCAGGAATTTCGCGACGATCGACTCAAACTCCGAATGCGCGCGGCCCAGCGATTTGAGGCAGCCCTCGAGGCGCCCGCTGTGGCGCTGGGTTTGCGCGATATGCCCGGTGATCCCGGCGCTTATTTCCGGATAGTCCTTCACCGTCGCGGCGTAACTCTGCAGCGTCCGTTGCACGTGCTGTTCGACCGCGTACGCGTCCTGCAGCCACGCCACCAGCTTTTCCGGCAGATCCATCCGCCAACCTGCCGCAGCGGGCGGGAAATAGCAAAGCCGGACGGAGTTTTCCGCCGCCCTACCGGTTCGCGTCCAGCGCCTGGGCGACGACCTCGAGCAGCTGGTGCGGGACATAGGGTTTGAGCAGGATGTCGGCCACCCCCATGGCCGCCAGGACGGCCCGGTCGTCGCCCGGCTCCATCCCGGTGACCGCGACGACCCGGATCCCGGGCGACACCACCCGCAGCCGCCGGATGAATTCCAGGCCGCCCATGCCGGGCATCATCAGGTCGACGATCGCCAGCTCGATTTCGTTCGCGTGCTCCCGGCGCGCCGCCCCCGCCCCCACCCCCCGGGCGGCGGGCAGGGCCCGGTAGTTCCGCGTCCGCAGGATGGCGCTCGTCACCTGGCGGATCGCCACCTCGTCGTCGACCACGAGGACCAGCTCGTCATTGCCGACCCGCGGCGCGGCCGGGACGGCGGGGGCCTTGGCGCCGCCCGTTTCGGGCTCGGCCGGGAGGTAGATCCCGAACGTGGCCCCCGCGCCCGGGGTGCTCTCGACTGTGATAAAGCCGCCGTGGCTCTTGACGATGCCCAGGGTGGTCGAGAGCCCGAGCCCGGTGCCCTTGCCGATGGGCTTGGTGGTGAAGAAAGGGTCGAAGATCCGGTCGATGACCTCCGCCGGAATCCCGGTGCCGGTGTCGGAGATGGTGACGAGCACATGGCGGCCCGGGTGCGCGTCGGGGTGCGACGGGAGCCGGTCGGCGTGGAGCTCGACATTTTGCGCCCGCAGCGTGAGCAATCCCCCCACGGGCATGGCGTCGCGGGAATTGACGCACAGGTTCATCAGCACCTGGTGCAGCTGGGTCGCGTCGGCCGACACCGGGTGCAGGTCGCGGGGAACGTTGTCCTTCACCGTGATGTTGCGCGGGAAGGTCGCCCGCGCCATCTCGGCCATCTCCAGGATAAGGTGCCGCGGCTGCACGGTCACCCGCTGGCCCTCGATCCCCCGGCTGAAGGTGAGCAGCTGGCGGATGATGTTGGCGCCCCGCTGCGCGCCGGACTCGATCATCGCGAGCATCTCGGCGCTGCGGGTGTCGCCGGGCCGGCAGGAGATGAGCCCGGTCGCCATGAGCATGGGAGCCAGGATGTTGTTCAGGTCGTGCGCGATCCCGCTCGAGAGCGTGCCGATCGCCTCGAGACGCTGGGTGCGCAGCAGCTGGGCCTCGAGCTTCGAACTCTCGGTGATGTCCCGAAACGTCCAGATCCGCCCGTAAAACTTCCCGGTGTGGTCGCGGACGGGGGCCGAATAGCGGTCGAGCCGCCGACCGTCGGCCAGATCGATCTCGTCCCGGCCGATCTCATCGGGATGCTGGTAGAGGTGGGCGATCCGTTCGCTGAATTCAACCGGCGACTTGGTCTGGGCGATGACGTGGCGGCGCAGCAGCGCATCGTCCCCGCCGGCGGCGATGCTCTCCGGGATGTTGAACATCGCGACGAACTTCCGGTTCATTGTGAGGATGGTCCCGCGGTCGTCGACGACCAGCGTGCCGTCGGGCGTGGCCTCAAACTTGGCCTCGAAGAAGGCGTTGCGCGCAAGAAGGGCCTGTTCCGTGGCCCTCAGGTTGGTGATGTCCTCGGAAAAGACGATGATCCCGCCGATCGAGCCGTCCGACCGGTGCCAGGGCTGGACTTCCCAGCGAATCCAGGCGGTGGTGCCATCCTTCTGGACAAAAGGGTCCTCCTCGTTCCGCTCCACCGCGCCCGCCAGGCAGCGCTGGTGAACCTCCTTCCATCGGGTGGGGAGGTCGGGGAAGACGTCGTAGTGGCTGCGCCCCACGACTGACTCTTCGCCGAGGTGATATTCCTCCATCCAGCGCCGGCTGACGACCAGGTAGCGCATCTCGCGATCGAACATGGCAATGGCGGCTGGGCTGTGCTCGGCGTAGATTCGCAGCTGGTCCCCGATCTCCCGTGACTCGGCCGGGGAGCGGGAGACAGGCTCGGAGACGTCGGTGGCGTGGAGGCGACTCATGGGAAGACGGAAGCACCGGAGGCTAACAGGAAAGCCGGTTCGATGCTCCGCGTTTGTGGCCCGCTTTTGTGCACTTCTTGCACTCAGGAATGGGGATATCCTCAATATCCCCATGAACGCCCTGTCCTCCCGCCACCCGGCTCCCGGCGAAAACTGGGATGCCATCGTCATCGGCTCCGGGATCGGGGGCTTGGCGGTGGCCGGGCTGCTTTCCGCGCACGCCGCCAAGCGGGTGCTGGTGTTAGAGCGGCATGCGGTGGCCGGGGGGTTCACGCACGTTTTTCACCGGCGGGGCTACGAGTGGGATGTCGGTCTGCATTATGTGGGCGAGGTGGACGGCCCCGGCGGCCTGGCGCGGCGGGCCTTCGATGCTTTGACGGAGGGCCGCCTGGAATGGGCTCCGCTTCCGGAGGTTTATGATCGCGCCATCATCGGGGGCAGTCCCTTCGACTTTGTCCGCGGCCTGGAGCCGTTCCGCACCCGCCTGAAGGGGTATTTCCCGCGCGAGACGGATGCGATCGACCGGTATCTGGCGGCGGTCATCGCGGCGCGGAAGGCCAGCGTGCCTTTTTTCGCCGCCAAGTCGCTCCCGCCGCCCCTGGCCTTCCTGCTCGGGGGCGTCCTGCGGCGCGGCTTCCTGCGCTGGTCGGATTGCACGACGGCCGAGGTCCTCGACGGGCTCACGCGCAATCCGGAGTTGAAGGGTGTGCTCCTGGCGCAATGGGGTGATTACGGCCTGCCGCCCGCCCAAAGCAGCTTCGCGATCCACGCCATGATCGCCAGCCACTACTTGCAGGGGGCCAGCTACCCGGTCGGGGGGGCCGGACGCCTCGCGGAGGCGATCGCCCCGGTGATCGAGCGGAGCGGCGGGCGGATCGTGCTCAACGCCGAGGTCACCGAAATCCTGCAGGAGGGAGGGCGGGCGGTGGGGGTGCGGACCCGGGACGGGGCGGAATTTCGCGCCCCCCTCGTGGTGAGCGACGCCGGCGCCCGCACGACCTACGAGCGCCTGCTGCCGCCGTCGAGCCCGGGGCGCCAGGCGGCGCTCCGGGAGCTGGAGGGAACGCCGCCATCCACCGGGCACCTCTGCCTGTACGTCGGCGTGAAGCACACGGCGGCCG
>Ga0302320_10007097_pt1 | contig 24734 bp, 21 predicted proteins | sample Bog_T0_3_FD_202130 | JGI IMG/M metagenome (GOLD analysis project Ga0302320, IMG submission 202130) | Peat permafrost microbial communities from Stordalen Mire near Abisko, Sweden - Bog_T0_3 | ecosystem: Environmental > Terrestrial > Soil > Wetlands > Peat | place: Sweden: Abisko, Stordalen Mire...
CAAGTGCGACGTGAGACGCCAACACGGCGCAGATCGCGAGCCCCCGCAGCTCGTCGAGCTGCGCGTCGCGGTTCTCTTTCGGTGGGCTCGACATTGGCGGAGCGGCGTCCAAATTTTCATTTACTATGCTATATCATATGGCCTATAAGCTACAGCATCACAAAATGACACGCCGCCGAGCACGGGGACGAACCCTCTTCATGCGCAAGCTTTTGGCCCGTTTTGGTCTCGCCGCGACGATCGCATTCTCGGCGGCGGCTCTGGCGCAAGCAGCGCCCATGACGCCGAATCCCGACAAATGGCGCCCCGTCGTCTATCGCGACCTTCAAATCCCCGGCCCGCTCGACGCGCCCTTCACCGGCATTTGGGCGGATATGATCGACAGGAACAATCGCCGCTATGCCGCCGTGGGCGACGGCCGCTACGCCGTCGGCAACGCGCCGGCGCGCGAGGCGCATTTCGTCGTGCGCGGCGGCGACAAAATCGCGATGCTGAGCGTCCTCAATATCGCGACCGCCTGCAAGACGATCGCCGCCGACGCCGCAGCCAACATCAATGTCAAGATGTGTCCGATGCGCCTCGCCTTTTGGCAGGGGCCACGAGGCAGTGTTCGGCAGGCGCAAGGCTGCTATCTCGAGCCTGGCGCGGAGCCGGGGAATTTTACGCCGGACCCGAGCTATGCCGTCTCCTACGCCTCCTATGACGTCGCCACGAAGAGCATCAAATTGGGCGTCATTCTCGCGCACAAGGCGGTCGAGAAATGTTCTCAGATCGTCCCGCTCTATCAGAGGTAGGAGGTCCCGTTGTTCACCGCGATTTGGAAAACCGTGCAGAAGGCGATCAATTTCATTTCCTATGTCCTGCTCGCGACGGCGATCTTTTTCGCCGTTACGGGCATCGTTTTCCCGTTCGTCTATGGCCCCAACGAAATCATGGCCTCCATCGGGCGCTTCGCGATCGCCAGCCCCACATTCATCGTCGGCAGCTATCTACAGCTTTTGGTTACGCTCACGCGCCGTTCGCGCCTGCGTTATGACTGCGCTCTGATCGACGGCAATGCGGGGCGTTCGCGCGTTGTTCAAGACGGCGCCGCGATCGACGCGGCGCTCGTTCACGCGAGAGACCAACAGCTGGCGTGGTGGGTCAACCATCGCGGTTGATGTAACCCAACGGCGACGCCTCGACCTGTTACCAGTAAGCGAACCGTTTTTGGCGTCGCGCCCATTTGGCTGCCGCTCGCTCGAGCCGCGCTTGTTCGAGCGCGCTCTGGCCCTGCTCTTGGAGCAACGCCGCCGACGCGCGTTCAGCCCAAACTTTCCGCAATTCCGTTCGCCGGCAGGGAAGGCCATGAAGCCGTCTCCCGCTAATGTCCTTGGCTGCGCGATTGCTCACGCAGGAGCATAAGCTCGCGCGTTGCTTTTTCGTCGAGCGTTGCGCGTTTGCAGCGCCAGAACACACAAGCCCAGTAAATCAGATCGTTCGGCCTCTGTTCGAACACGGCCTCCGCAACGAATTTTGCCACCAGCCACGTCAACCGCTCGTTGTCGCCGCCACAATATTCAATGAGAAATTTCGACGTTTGTCGTGCGGTCCTTGTGATCCACTGCTTCCCGTCGATCAGCTGTCCTTCATCGATCATGCCGGCCTCCAATCATCAACGCCACCCGCCGTGTCGGCCGGGTGTCGATAACGTCGAAGTGCAGCGCACGCGCCTGGGACATAGCCAACGCCACCCGGATGGTCGGAGGCCTTCACTTCAAGGTTATCAAGCCTCGTCCCGCAATCCGGGCGGGACCTTAACCTTGACGCCATCCTTTTGTTTTAAAAAAGTCGAAAATGGGTCTTTTCATCGGCAGCTCCGTGCACATTTTACGGGCGATTGCGCGTCAATCGCCTTCGAGCTCGCGCGGAGCAGCGGTTGAGGGGTGGAGCAAGCCCCGGCGCGGCGGCGCCCGCAAGAACGGGCGACGTTCGCCTCAACATGTGCAACGCGGCTGCGCCGCGCGCGTGCGACCGACTTGCTTCACCCCGCGGTCAAGGCGAGACTTCCAGCGCCAGGGGAGGCGGAGCTTCCCCAAGAGCGGCTATCGCACCTTAGAAATGCGGCTTATGACGCCGCCCACCTTGTGGCGCGCGTCATAAGCCCGTTCCGGCATGCGTTGAAAAGTGTGATGTTTTTGAAACGCGTTCGCAGGCGCAGGGCCGCTATCGCTTTTTGCCTGCGGTTGCTCCGACCTTCTTCTTCGTCTTCGTAGCGGCTTTTGGCGCAGGCGCGGCCTTTTTAGGCTCTTCTCTTTTCTCGGCAGGTTCCGGAGCCGCCGCGTTCGGCGCCTTCGGCTCTATGCTTTGCATCGAGAATTTGTTCGAATCGACCCTGATCGTGCTCGCCCTTTGATGCGCCACGAGTGTGTTCACTTGCCCAAGATCGATGTCTTGACCGGCGAGCCAGCCCCGCACGATCTTTTCGTCGAGACCCAGCATTTCCCAACCGGACAGCCCCAAAGCCTCGCCGGTGCGGGTTATCGTGTGAGCCGTAGGATTCCCAAGACCTCTCAGAAGCTGAGAATAGGTCGCGAACGACATGCCGATGGTTTTCAGAAACTCTTCGACGCTCGGGAACTCTCTCGATTTGCGTTGCAGCATTGCGCTAAAGATCGTTCCGATGGCGGTTTGCCTGGCCTCACCTTCCTTTTGCGTCCCCATGGTCTTCTCCGTTCCGCCTCCTCATCCCATGCGACGGCGCCGCCGCGCATTTCATCGCCGTTCGACTCGCGACGATTTCCATTTTAGTCGCCGCTATGGTGATTCCAAAGATAAATCTTACAAAAAACAAAGTCTAGTGGTTAGCGCACAGCATCCCTGGTTTCGGGCGGTTTTTTCGTCGAAATTGTCCTGCGGCGCCCACATGGCTTCGAAATGACGATCCAGCGCCGCGGCGTAGCGGATCAAATGCGAGCCGTTATCCCGCGGTTTTAGGCCGGATAGGCATCGAACGCGCAAACGTTGATCGCCTTGTCCCAGTCGGACCTACGATTCAAAACAGAAGCTAAAGATATAATGGCGCATGATGAAATGAAGCAATCTTGACGTGCAAATAATGCCTTTGCCCGTCTTTGCGTCTCCTTCGGATCGCGCTCTATTCGCGCCCCGCAGGCGCTCACGAAGCCGCCTCGGCGTCTTCGCCGTCGATCGGTAACGATCGCTGACGCCCGTTGCACGGGCAGGAATTTTGCGCGCCGTAACCGGCGCAATTTGAGGGGGCCGAAGGGGTTCCCCTTACGCCCCCAGCAATCGAAAAATCGGGTCTCCCCAGTCTTCCGCGCGTCGCCTTGCGCCGCTTGTGCAGACCGCCGGAAATCCGCGCCTCGGCGCGGATGCTCGGCACCCTCAAGGGTGGGCGATCCCCCTCCCGATTTTTCGTTTGCACCCCCGTATCCCCGGTTCGCCACCTGGCAAGCGGTATGGCAAGGCCATCCGCGCCTTGGCTGACTTGGGGAGAGCCAAAATGGACGACACGAAAGCCGAAGAAATCGCGTTGAAGGCGTTGCGCCTTCATGTCGCGCGTCTCGAAGACGAGGGCGACAAGCCGCTCAGCATCGGAATGGCGATCGAGCTTAGCGATCAATTCGCAATTTCGGGAATGAAGGCCGAAGACTTCGTTTTGAGCACCGTTGCGAGCTTGCTTGTGAGCATGGCGCAATGGCCGCAATCGCGCCTTGGCGACTTGTTCCGTTGCGATCTTGAGGACGCGGCCGAACACATCACCACTCACGGACTCATGGCGATGTTCAACAACGCTTGACCCTTGGCGGGCCGAGCATTGGGCCGTCTCGCCTTCACAAACTCAAACGCTTTCAGCCTGCGCCAATGCAGCCGCCGACCAACTCGCGTTGCTCCTGTGAGGGAGGAGGCGAGCGCAGGCGCTCGCGCAAGGGGAACCCCGCGCCGCGTTCCCCTTGACCCCTCCCCACCCCTCGGCGTCGGATTTCCATCCCCGACGCCCCAAACATTCGCCTCCAGCGCTAGGCTCTCTCCCAGGCGCAGGCGGCTTCCCTTTCTGCTACGTCTTATGCAGAATATTAAACCATGAAGATCAAAGCAAAGGCAGTTGCGAGAATTTTGGGAGGCCATGCCGCAGGCGGGGGCTTCCTGTGTCGTTGCCCGGTCGCGAGCCATGGCAAGGGCAGGGGAGATTTGCGCCCGTCGCTCGCCGTCTGCGACGGCGACCGCGCCCTGATCTACAATTGCTTTGCGGGGTGCGATCCGCGCGATGTTCGCGCAGCGATCGACAAGCTCGATGTGAATGGGGCGCCGCGCCTCAATCCGTCCCCCGCGCCGGCGCGCGCAAAGCGCAAGACGACGACAGCCGACGCCCTTGACCTCTGGCGCGAGGCGCAGCCCGTCAACGGCACTCCCGTCGAAATCTACCTACGCGCGCGAGGCTTCAGAGAGCCGGTGCCCGCGACCATCCGGTTTCTGCCGCGCTATCCCTACTCGAGCCGGAAATCCTTCGCCTGTATGATCGCCGCCGTTCAGGCGCCGACGCGCGAAATTGTCGCCGTGCAGCTGACCTTTCTTCACTCGGGCGGACAACGCAAAGCCGATGTTCTCGAGCCCCGCCGCGCCATTGGCCCGCTCGGCGCCGGCGCGTTGCGCCTCGCGCCGGTCGCGGAACATATCGGCCTTGCCGAAGGCTTCGAGACGGCATGGGCGGCGCAGCTCCTGCACGACATGCCCGTTTGGGCGGCGCTTGGAAACAAACGATATTTGAAGGTCTTGTTCCCCAGCGAGGTTAAACGCGTGACGATCTTCGCCGACGATGACGCGCCGGGCTTGCTCTATGCAGAGAAATTCAGGGAAGCGCGTCTGGCGCTCGACGTCGCGATCGTGACGCCTGGAGGCGGCATGAATGACTTTTCCCAGCTCTGGCAGTGCGAAGGCGCAGGCGCGAAGTCGGCGCGCGACCTCGCCGTTGTTCGCTAAAGCGTTGTCGAAACCAGAGCGCTAGCTTAACGATATAGTCGACGTAGAGGCCAATTTCCGGGGGTAGGCGCGCTGCCAAGCCCGACTTGCGTCGATTAGGGCCTTCGCATATGCTTCGCTAAACAATTTAGCGTGAACCACATCACGAAGGAGCGAACATGCGCGTCGAGCCGCAAACCCCCACCCATCGAGGTTCAGGCTGGCCCCGACCGGCCGCCGCTCGTCAAGGCGACCCTGCGGGCGCGCTGCTCGCGGCCTTGACGCGTCGTTCGGTCGAGGCCCGGTCCCATGCAAATTCTCTCGGGAGGTTTGCAATGTGCTCGGTCACAACATGTCTGATCCTCGCTACGCTCGGGACCGCGCCGACGGCCGCTCAGCAGTCCGAAACGCATCGCCTTTTGGCCGAAGCGCTCGACCTCACACAAAGCCCGGCGGCGAATCTGCAACTCCAAATCTGGAGCGACAAGCTCCCCGAGATCATCGCCAAGCGCCGCCAGCTTCAAAACACCGTTCCAAGCCTCCACTTGAAACTGATAGCCGAGGTTTTCACAACGTCCTTCAAGGACGGCGACCGAACCATCATCGTCTCTTCGATCAACGAGGATTGCGCATCGTCCCAGGTGGCGCCCAACGAAGGCGATTGCCCTGCGCGCGTCGCCGAAGTTCAGAACGGCAAGTTGCGCATTCTAAAAAACCTCTCCGAATTTCCGGTTTCAGCGCTTCGTGGAGAAGCCGGTTACGACGCCTCGACGAATAAAAACACCCAGTACATGACGCTGCTGACCTTCAATCCGGCATCGCAGCGGATCACCACCAAAATCGTTTATGGCGGCGAGACGGGCGAGCGCGCTCCGATCGACTTGAAGTAGTTGGGTCGGGCGATGCAAAATCCATATCGCTTGAAGGCGCTATTCGCCGCGGCTCTTACAGCAGTTCCCATCGTCGCTTTGGCCTGCGCCACCTACAATGCAAATCAGGTGAGCCAAGCCATTCAAAACTCGCCTTATGCAAACTCAGCCCTGCAAAGCAGCTCATGCACTTGGGGCGGAGCTTCTATGGCGGAATCGGGCGGCAACACTTGCAGCTCCAACGGCAACAATTTTGGCGTCTTGCAGCTAACGAGCAAAAATCTTCCTACTGGAATGAGTTCGAGCCAATACATGGCTCTGCCCCTTCAACAGCAAGTCGACATCTGGATTCAGCAGGCAGGCCCGTCGTCACAGGGCAAGGCTTTCAACACCGTAAATGGCGATGTTGGCTCGTCTGTCAATGGCTATCCGATAACGTCCGGCACCGCAGCAGCGTGCGCCCAATTCGGCGCGCTCATCTGTTCAAAGGACCTTGCGTCCCTCAACGCGACCGGCCAATGCCCGAGCCAAGGCAACGGTGGCGTTCGCGCGACAAACGCCACCCTTGCTAACGGCACGGCTAACCTCGACGGCAACGGGCAAAGCATCTGTTCCTGGGGCCAGGTCATTCAAAAGAAGATCGACGCGTCGGGATGCAGCAACGGAAATCAGGCGTCACCGAGTCAGCCGATAAATTGCCCCTCGCCGACCCCAGCCACCGGCGGCTTGATGGCCGGGGCTCCAGCCGCCGGCGCCTCAGCGGCGTCCGCCGCCTCGCCGCTCCCAAGCACCGCCAGCCAGCCCGCTGTCGCAAGCACCGACGTTGTTGTTTCAGGTGCCCAAATTTAGCGCTGGTGGCGTTGGTGCATGAGGACTCGCTATGTGGGGTTTCCCGGCGTTCCGCTCCGACTTCTTGAGTTGTTGCGCGGAATGAAAACTCCTTGCCTTTCTCGGCGGCGAGCGTGGCGGTGGTCTCGATTACAGCGGTCGTCATGGTCTTTGCTCCCAATCGCAGGGTTGAAGCGCAGTGCTGCGCTTCAACCCTGCCCGTCGGCGAGACATGGTAGCAAGAGCAAGGGCGGCCGGGCGGAGGGGAAATCCCCCGGCCTGCACAAACCGATTTCCGTATTTGCGAACGTGTTGGAAGACGTATCCGCGCGGAAGGTCGAGTAGATCAGCCCCGGATGGTGCCGGCTTGCCTGGGCTTCACCCTTGCCCGCGCGAGGGCGGAGCCCTTGGCGAACCCCCTTTCTGCGTAAGCGGGAGCGGGAGCCAAGCGTAAAATCCGGATCAGGATGTGCTGGAGGCGAAAGTTGCAGAAGCCGGGAATCCTGATGGCCGCTTCGGGAAACGTGCCGGCCGGCTTGCGCATCATATTATCGCAAATGCGCAACAATCGGTCTTTCTATGCATCGATATATGTGTTATATGCACCATTAATGCGTGACGGTGCAACACGCGCACAAGGACGAAACATGGATCATTTCTCAATCGTGCAAGCTCTTTGCCGCGCAGCGATAGCCGGTGCGTCGCCGGCCGTGCGCAAGCAGATCGAGCGCTTGCGCGACGCGTTGGCCAAGGACGGAGATCCAAAGCAGTCAGCCGCGCTAACCAGCATCCTGACAACGGCGGACCGGACGAAGGAGCTTTCACCGAGCCGCATCGAGCGTTCGAAGGCTCAGTTTTCTGGCGAAGCTCTGACGCGCAACACGCCGGTTCCTGTCGATCGAGAGACGGCCGCCGCTCTGGCGGACGTGATTTTTCCGACGGATATTCAACCGGCCGCGCCACTGTTCAACGCGACGGTCAGCCAGGCCATCGAAACGATCATCGAAGAGTGGGCCAATTTCGAAGCCCTGTCCGAGATCGACATCCGACCATCGAAGACCTGCCTCATCTATGGGGCGCCGGGTACGGGCAAGACGCGGCTAGCTCTGTGGATCGCTCAGCAACTCGATTTGCCCGTCGTGCTGGTGAAGCTGGATGGTCTGGTGTCGTCCTTCCTGGGCACCACTGCGCGCAACATCGGCAATCTCTTCACATTCGCGAATCGGCATCGTTGCATTCTCCTGCTCGACGAGTTCGACGCAATCGCTAAGGTTCGCGATGACCCGCAAGAGGTCGGCGAGATCAAGCGCGTCGTGAACGCGCTCCTGCAGAACCTTGATGTTCGTCGCGATATTGGCTTCACGATCGGGATCACCAACCATCCCAAGCTCCTCGACTCAGCCGTCTGGCGACGATTCGAGGTTCAGCTCGAAATCCCGAAACCAGACTTTGAGATGCGGAAGGCGATCGCCGCGCATTTCATGCCGCCCGTGAAAGCTCCAGACGTCCATTTGCGGTTGATCGCTTGGTTCACCGAGGGGTCGACGGGGGCGGAGATCGAGTCTCTGGTGCGCACCTATAAGAAGGCTACCACGGTTCGAGAGGAGGACAGGCGGGGGCTCCTCGAAACCCTGCGCCAGTTTGCCACGTTGAATGCCGCCCGTGTTCAAAGTGAGCGCCGCGCGCTGCTGTTCGACGATTCGAGCAATTTGTTTCGGGCAATGCGAGATGATCCGATTCTTGGCTTCTCCATGGCAGACATTGGCGAGATTGCCGGCAAGGACAAATCAACCGTGAGCCGTCAGCTCGGCCGAGCAGCCAAGTTCGGCGAAGGCGAGGTTCCGAATGGCTAGCCCAATCCAGATCGTCCTCAATCCAGAAAATTATGAAGAGGCCCGCGAAGCCGGCGGCGGCGGCGGGCGAAAGGACTTCTTTGCCCACCGCGATGCCGAGTTTGTGGCCCATAGAAATGCCCTCGTGGGTCAGCTCGATACAATCTCTGGTGTCCTCAGCGCACAGTCGCAAGGCGACATCGGCTTTGTGAAAGTCGTTTTACGCCGAGAAGCTTGGGCGAAAAGTCACCGGCCTGTCGCAAGCCTGTTTCGCGACAATCGCACCCCCGTCGTGGGCGGCGGCGATCTCGGCGTCATGATTGTCGAAGCCCGACCCGGCGCGCTCCGGCAGGTCGCGGCTGAGATTGCAAGGGCTGAGACCCACACCGAGATGCGATTCAACGAACAGAAGCAAAGGGATGAGCCATACCCGTCCGCGCGAAAGAGTGAGACGGGCGCGATCGACCGGATCGAACTCTATGGACCGTCGGACCGTCGGAACTTTTCAGTCGAGGAAGCCGTCGCGTGGCTTTCAAACCCGATGACCGGCAGCAGTTATCAGGTTGAGTTGTTCGATAGCCCACCTCCGCGTTCGGAATGGGATCGCCTCGACGCGGGCCATCGTCGTCTCGCGGAGAGTTTTGTCGCGGGCTTCAATGCCCTTGAACGCGGGCTCGCAGTTGAGCGACTGCCAAGTCATCGGAACAAGCAGCCGATCCTTTCCGTCCGACTTGACCAGTCGAGCGATCAACCCGTCCTGCGGCTGAATGAAGCTTCGGTCGGCGAGCGCCGCCGCGAACTGGCCGTGTTCAATCCCGACGTCGAACGCCACGCGCGACTTCTCGCGTTTCTCGACAGCCACCCGCTCGTCCGGCGGATTGAATTGCCAGGTATCGTGGTCCGGTCGGCCGGGGTGTCGGTGCCAACCCCGCGCACCCGGCCAACCGACGCGACCATTCCAATCCGCGACAGCCTACGCACTCATCCCCGCATGGGCATCATCGATGGTGGAATCAGTGAGGCGCTGTCGGACTGGGTGATCGACCGCTGGGACATCCTCGCCGACGAAGATGTCGATCTTGCCCATGGCACGTTCATTGGAGGTCTGGCTACGGTTGGTAGCGCATTGAACGGCGCGGAAACCTGCCCGGAGCCCGACGGCGCGGAGTTGGTCGACGTTGCCGTCTTCCCGAACGAGCGCAAGGCTGGGGCGTTCGCCTCCTACTATCCGGATGGCCTGCCGCAGTTTTTCGACGAGATGGAATCAGCAATCTCGGACGCCCGCGCGCGGCACGGGGTACGGGTGTTCAACATGAGCCTCAACATCCTTCAACCGGCTGCCCCGGACCGATACAGCCCCCACGCTGCGCGACTCGATCAGATTGCGGAGACCAACAACGCCGTCGTGTTCATTTCGGTCGGAAATATCCAGCCCCAAGATCTCCGCGCCGAGTGGCCTACCGACGCCACCGCGGCGCTCGGCAACCTCGTTAACGCCCGCAACGACGGCTTGCTGACCCCCGCTGAAAGCGCACGGAATGTCGCGATCGCCGCGCTTAATCCGCCCGGGCATGACGGCTGCGTACCCTTTGCACCCACTCGTTTCAGTCGGCGGGGGCCTGGCCTGCGCGCTGGGGTCAAGCCAGACTTGGCGCATATTGGCGGCGCGGGTTCCCAGCATTCGGTGCTCGGGCACGGGCTGTTCTCGATCCTGCCCGACGGAACGATCATCGATGGCTGTGGAACGAGTTACGCCTCGCCGCTTGCCGCGAAAACTGCCGCTGTGCTCGACCACGCCATCGAGGGAGAAGTCTCGCGCGAGACCCTGATCGGTTTGCTCGTCCACCACGCGGAGATACCCGTGCCGCTGCAGGCCAAGGCGCTCGCGCCGATTGCGCGGCATATGGTCGGCTTCGGCATGCCGCCATCCGCCGATCGGATTTTGGAGACCGGCGACCACGCCATCACGCTCGTCTTCGCGTCGCGCCTCAGGCGCGATCAGCAGATCAACTTCCGCTTTGTATGGCCCGCGTCGCTGGTGGGTCCAGGGGGGAAGTGCCGTGGCCGAGCGAAGATCACACTTATCTCCACGCCCCCGCTGGACGCCCGATTTGGTTCAGAGTTCGTCCGCGTGAACATCAACGCCACTTTGCAGCAGGAGCAGGTGGGGGGTGGATGGAAGGGGCGGCTTGAACCGCTTTATCTCCCCTCGAAGCGAGAGTCGCCTGCTGTCGAGGCGGAACTGATCGAGCACGATCTGAAGTGGAGTCCTGTCAAGGTTCTAGCCAAGACCTTCCCGCAGGGTGTCGGCCCATCTTCGAACTGGCGGCTGTTCGTAGACTATCTGACCCGCGCTGGCGAGGTTATGCCTGAGGAAGGCGTGCCGTTCACGGCCATCGTCACGATCAGCGATCCCGACGCCGAGCAGCCCGTGTTCAACGATATGCGCCAAAACCTGCAGGCCCTCGGTACGCAGATCGCTGATATTCGAACCGCCGCGCGGATTACGCCGCGCATTTGATTTTTCTCGCAGGGGGTTACCGTTGGACGGCCAACGGCGAAGTCAACAAGCATGCCTTGACTCAAGTCTGCCGAACTCAAAAAGCTATGGTCAGACAGCGCTGGCCCAATTTGGAGGTTAATATGGCGAAGTCAGTGTCTCTCAGAACCGGGCGAGCTTTCGGGACCGTTACGGCGGCCAACGAGCACTTCGCGCTAATACTAAACGGCCGAGGGCTGAAGCAGGAGTTTTCCGGCGACGAGCTAGCCGATATTCGTGCAGTTTACGAAGATTACTGCGCCAAGACCGGCTGGAATTTGCAATCGCCTCCCGCATCCTTCTACCCCACGTACGATCGTGGCCCAGGCTACACCACTCGATGCTATGGCGTGATCTTCGAAGATGGAACGACTGGTAACTTCTCGATGGAAAAAGCGCTGCGGGCGATTGCAGCGCAGCCTTCAAGGAGAAGCGCTTCTCCGCCTGCGTAGCGGCGGCGAACCAGGCTTCGCGGCCCTAGGGCCGCGCTATCCTGCGGTCTTTCATCACCGGTTCGGTGACGTTCATAGCTCGGCGCCCGCTGCTCCCTTGAGAAGCTGGCCTTTCCATTGCGCGATCTGGTTCGAGTGGACATCGAGCCTGCGGGCGACACTGCGCGCGTGAAGCGGGTTACACAGGACCGCAGAACTGATAAAAGTGTGCATTAACTATTTGATATAATTGGCTTTTAAGTTCCATAATGCGAATTATGCGAATCAAAAAAAGATATAAAACACTAGCGCAACCACTACCACCCCTCCTCACGTAATTTGACATTGCGCGCGGCGGTTTACCCGTCCGATAAATGATTACGTCACAGGCGATGCAAATGGCGCGAACCTAAATCTGGCCGCGCCGCTGAAGTTTGGTCGCAACTCATGAGCGGAGAAGCAGGATTAAGCATCGGTAGGAGAGGTACCAGTCGCTCCAGTAGGACCGACGGAACCAGTGGGACGAAGACTTTTTCGAGCTTCAAGTCGGGCGATGAACTCGTCACTCGTACTATGGTCTCCGCGTTCCGCAGCCGCAACTATCAGCCGATCACGCACTTTCGCGGCTGCTGCTGGCGGCCAAGTCTCGGCGATACGAAGATAGGCACCACGAAACCTTGGATCGCTTAAGTGCTCATCCCACAAATTCGGATCGTCAAGGAAAGCAGCTGCGACGAAGAAATCCCAAATTCGATCGTGCCGGAATTGGATCCTTTGTACCGTCGAACCGTCCAGCCCACGGACGGCGCGTTCCACCAACAGCCGCCGTCGCAGAAGGAACGGTAGTTCTGACGCGAAATCGTCGGGTTTGAACCAGTTCCTATCTTCAATCCGCATCGCTACTGCCAGCCGTCCGAAACGCACCAGAGGAAACGATTGTCCGGCTATGTCTCGATAACCCGGCTCGCCCGGTGCGCCCACGTCCGCCAAGCGAAACGCCTCGTCAATCAAAGCAATAGCGGATGGCATTGAACCCTGCGCCAGTAGGTCTGCCGCAAGGGTCAGATCGAACGGGTTTGACAACACTAGCGTCGCGGCGCGTTGCTCTTCGTCGCTAGGAGCTTGATCGAGTGCCCGCCTTACAAACGTTTCGACCGCGGAGACGTACGCGTCACCGTGTATCCTTTGCTGGCAATCTGCGCGAACTGGGCGCGAGAGCAGAAAGCGCTCGGCCTCTACGCGTTCGAGCGGCAGCAAATCGACAACCAGAGCGCTAGGCGGCGGCGTCCATTCGATTGGTTGAGTTCCGATGAACACGTCGCCCCTTGACATGTCTTTGGCAAAGCCACTGATCTTCTCCCGAGTATCGGCTGATACTTCGTTTAACCCATCCACGATGACGCTTAACGCACCGGCATGGACCATGCTGCGCACAAATCCTATGTCCTGCACGTCACGGATCAAGCGAGCGATAGCCACGTCTACACCTCCGGCACAATCCCTCGCGGCGAGAAATGCAACAGGACGCGTGGACCGCGCAGCAAGGCACCGAAGTGCGGTAGTCTTCCCGAGCCCAGCATCGCCCCTAATTATGACAACGCCTCTCAGATCTTGTAGGATCATTTCTAACGTCAGTGACTGGTTGTCGTGCGACCGCACGCGGCTTTGGCCGAAGAACGCTAGCTTCGGCAGATCCTCAAGGCGTGCTGCGGCAACTAAATCCTCTCGAAATGGAATAAGCAAGCGCCGACGCAATGGAGGCAAAATTAGAAGCACCGCCGGAACGAACCACAAGCTCATCATGTTCCGCACTTTAGGGTTCCAGAAAAACAACGCTTGAACTGTGCGTGACCACGGAAAGGCGAAAAGGAAAGCCACCCAGAATATGAACCAGCCGAAGAGGCCCCATGTCAGCCATTTAAGAGTTAGCACCCCACGGTCATCCCTGAGAACGGCCCTTAGAGCTTCCTGATAACCGGCCTCTGGAACCCCAACTAGTAAGCTCTCCAAAGTGTTTTGTTGCTCCTTCGACCAACAATGCGACGCCGTGCCTGGCATCAATTGATTGCGGGCCCACAAAAATGTTGTAGCAACCCACTCCTCTGACTTTATCTTGTTGACCTGCTTTGAACAGGCCGCGTAGACAATTGCAAGAATACGTGTTTCGGCCTCTTCGCGTATCCCCGCGCTCGCCGTGATTGCGGGCCAGTAAAGCTTGAAGTTCTTAAAAATAGCATGAGCAGCATCCGGGGAATTCGTTACCGACGCTAAAGGTAATATGTCGGGCTTACCAAGCCAACTTAATAACGCAACGCTACCCTCGTGCTTGTTGTCTTCGCCCGTTGCGACATGTCCGATCGCGCGAAGTAACGGCGTGAACTGCGCGTCCTGTTCATGTATATGTCGCAACACTGATAGGACAAATGTGCCACCTCGTGGACCCGCTTCCACAAGTGCCTCTGCCACCGCCGTGCGCACGGTGGGGTTTTGAGCCAGCAAAAGCCATGAATGGTTATCTAATACTTGTTCGTCAAAATCTTCACGTAAGATCACAGTTAGAATGCTCTTCTCTGTCGGGCGCACTTCGTCATCATCAAACGCCATGTGCCCTATGATTCCGCCGAGCACACTTGCGCGCTTACCAGGAGGAATCGGGATCGCTAGGAGCGCCTCCCTCACGGCCCTGTGAACGTTCCCATCTTCTACCGCCAAGAGCGGTAACAGCCCATCGATTGCTTCGTCAACGAAACGACCAGGAGTGATCTGAATCACGCCCAACGCCCGCGCACTTGCCCCACGCACTGGGTTCAACGGTGAGGCCAGTAGTTGGATTAATCTATCGATCACTACATCAGCACGATTGCCAAGAGGGATCGCGCCAAGCGCGCTGATCGCGGCCGCTTGCACATCTGCTTTCGACGACGATCCCAGGAGTGGAAGCAGCCGTTCAATCACTTGGTAGGCGGAATCGCCTGGAGGAATATGGATGGCCGCTAACGCCCGCAACGACGCTTTTTGCTGGTAACCCTTTGACGAAGATCCTAAAAGCAAAAGCAGTCTGTCGATCGCCTGGCTAACGCGATCCCTGGAAGAAATTGGAATGGCGGTTAAGGCCTCCGCCGCCGCACTCTGTACATCGCTTGCTGACAACGGTCCCAAGAGTGGAAGCAGCCGTTCAATCACTTGGTTGGCAGAATCTCCGGGAGGGATATGGATGGCCGCTAACGCCCGCAATGACGCTTTCTGGGCACCAACCTCTGACGAAGGTTCTAAAAGCGGAAGCAATGCGTTGATTACTTGAGTAACGTGATCGCCGTTAGGTTTCGTGATAGTCGCTAAAGCCTCAACAGTAGCTATTTGTATGCCGAGGCTAGATGATTTTAGGAGGGGCAGCAACCTATCGATAAGTTCTCCGGCCCGATTGCCGGGTTGAATCGACCCCAACACTTGCACTGCCGACTTTCGTACTTTACCGTCTGGCGATTCCAGCCGAAGGAGATACCGGTCTATCGATCGGTTGGAATGCTCCCCATAAGGGACCGCTCGCAACGCACGGGCGGTCGCGTTCTGTGTGTCCCTATGGGGCGCATCCGATGACTCTACAAACGGCAGCAATCGATCGATCAACTGTCCGCTATCGTCACCGGATGCAAGAGACACCAGCGCCTCACTGGCTGCGACCTGATCGTCGAAATCCGCCGACGGATCCAACAGTGGTAAAAGCTGCTCGATCACCTGGTCTGTTTGCTTCCCAAGGCGAAGCGCGCCCAAAATCCTAACGATAGGCGCATGTGTCGTAAGTGTAATGCCCTTCGGGGCCCTCAGAAGGGGAAGGAGTATGTCAATCACTTGGCCATCGTGATCCCGAGTTGCCAGCAACTCAAGGGCTTCCTCTGCCGCAGTCTGAACATTGCGAGACACCGAACCTAGCAGCGGTACGAGACTGTCAATCACGTCGTGGACGCGATCACCTGACGGAATAGTCCCCATCGCACGGGCCGCCGCGGCTTGTATGCCTAAAGTTTCGAAGGATGGCGATTGTTTCAGAAGCAAAAGAAGTTGATCGATCGCGTGGTTGGCCTGATCACCAGGAGGTATCGAGATAGCTGTTAACGCCTGCGCCGCAGAGGTTTGCAACGGACTCGATGTCGACGATAGCAGCGGCATGAGCTTTTCAATCGCTTCAGCCCTGCGGTCATTGGGCGGAATTGCCGCCAATGCACGAGCCGCTGCGGTTCGCGCGTTGTCATCAGACGATTCGAGTAGCCGAAAAAGTTTGTTAATTACGTCACCGCGTTGATCAGTCGGAATGGCACTAAGTAGCGCACCAGAAAAATTTAGTTGAAATGCGCCAACTTGGGCACCGGGATCCTGAATTGCTGAGGTGAAACCAACAGTGATCCAAGCTGGCGGGGGTGAAGCGCTGTCCGCTACCGCGCTTCCCCCTACCGCTAAGAGCATCACAACGCCGAGAGCACGCCACCACATCGAGCATCCGATCTAGATTAGTTGGGCCGAAATCACCCGATGGCTGGCCCGTTTGGGGAGAAATATGCCTCGATTTGACGCCTTTGACAAATCGCCGCCGTTCCGGCGATCTGCCCCAGCCAACCCTGCAGTCCATCGCGACCATTGTCGAGGTCAAAGGAAGAATGATGCTTTTGGTTAAGTACATCACGATCGTCAAAAAATGCGCGGCGCGCCAAATAAGCTCACTAATTTCTGCAATCGCCGCTCAAACAAAAAACCGAGCCGTCAAAAGGCGCTCGTCAACTCGCTTCGTTTGCTGTCAAATTTAAGCGCAAAAAGGCAGCTGATAGGCTGCGCCTGAGACCTCAAGTTTTTTCGACTTTCACCAGCCGCCGGGCTCGCTGTTCCATTGCGAGGCTATGATAGCAGATCGGTACCATGTCAGCCGCGCTTCGCGCGGACGGCTCGGCGTCATTTCGCTTCGCGATTTCCGAAAGGCCTTTCGTGCGTGATGAGGCGCAGGAATCACGCCAGCCGCAGCGCATGACTTTTACTATGGTTTATCATATAATATTTAGATCGATTCAAACCCAGGAGACAGGCCCCGAAAAAAGAAAAGCCCGGCGCAATGGCCGGACCTCTCAGATCGTTTGCTATGAGGGACGCCAATCCCTCACCGCCCCAAAAAACCTATGGCGGCAATAGTAGCGATCTCCCCACAAAAAGCAAGAGGTTTGGGCGTTCGCGCCACGGATAATCTTTGCCTGTTTTCCGGTTATCCGGAGAACGAGAACGATGACGCATGGCCAAACTTCCCCGACTGGGCGCCGGCCGGATTTTGCCGCAAGCTACCACGCACGAGCGCAATCTCACGCTCCACTCTTTACCGTCACCAACAAGCAGCTTCTCAAGGCCGCGGCAGACGCGGCCCAGGCTCTCGCGCTGAACCCGAAGGAGCGACAGGTTTTGACGGAGCTCGCTCTTTGCTTTGGCGGGCAGCAGTTTGCCGCAGGCCTCCTATGTTGGCCGTCCAACGCGCATCTTTCGGCTCGGACGAATATTCCAGAGCGCACCCTGAGTCGCGTTCTCTCTGGGCTTTGCAGGCAAGGGCTCATCGTTGCGCGGGAGAGCGCGAACGGCAAAAGGTTTCCGATAAAGAATCGCAAAGGCGAAATCGTCGACGCCCGCGGCTTCGACCTCACCCCGCTTTATACGCGCGCCCCGGCCTTCGCCGCGAGATGCAAAGAGATTGAGTTTGAAGCCAAACTTTGTCGCCAGCTGCGCGGCGACGTGACCGCAGCCCGCAACTCGGTTCGCGAACTCTGCGCTGCCGACGGCTCAGGGCTCTTGAACAAAATAGCCGCGCGCCTCGACGCCCTGCCCTACCCGCTGCCTCGTTGCGCAACCTCGCTGGAGATCGCGGCGGCGGCCGAGAGCTTCGTCACCCTGGCCGACGACGCCCGGGACATCCTTTATGCCGCGTCCGAATCGTCCGAAATGACGGGCTATGCCTGCCAAAATGGCCGACACTCAGAGCAAGACACAGAATTTCCCATCGAAGATTGCAAGCAGAATCGGAGCGCCGCTGCCGCGACGCCACTTTCTCCCGAAAAAGGCGCCTACGGCGCGAATGAGGCTTTCCGAGAAAAGAAGGGCGGAAGCGTTCGGCATAACGAACGATCTGTGGGGCAAGCCGAGAAATCCATTCCGAAAGACTTCGAGCTCTGGCGAGCCGCCTGTCCCGAGCTTGCGGACTTTGAGCCAGTCAGGTCGATTGAGCAGGCCGCGGCGATTGGCGCGGAACTCTTGCGCGCCTGCGGACTCGCCCAGCGCGCGTTCGACGGCGCGGCGCTTAGCATCGGCGTCGTCAACGCCGGCCTGGTCGCCCTGTTCGTCTATCAGCGTCACGCTGACGGTGAGCGCCCGGGCGGCACGCCGATACGATCGCCGGGCGGCTTGTTCGTCTCGCTGATCCGCGAAATCGAACAGGGTCATCACGATCTTGCGCGTGTGCTCACGACGATGCGCGAGAGGCGCCGCGTGGAGCGACGACATTGAGCCGGGGTTCGAGGGTTGGGCGGCGGCGACCAACGCCTGAAATACGTCGTCTCGCTTTGCGCACCGCGGTCTGCGCGCGGCCGAATTTTGCGAGGAGGTCACCCCGCCAAATGTTTCGACGCGAGCCCGAAGCCGATCGACGACGACGCGGTGATTCTTTGACCCCGGCCAATCGCGCGGCAGTTCTGTTTCGCCTCGGCGCCCCGGAAGGGAAATCGCCGGCCATGCCGTTGCACATTTCCTCACGCGCAAAGGCCAAGCGAGATCGTGACGAAAGTTCCGCGGCGGTTCGTTGCGGCGCCCTGCCCTCGCGAGGCGTGGTGTCGCGCAAGATGACGAGCCGGTTCTTGCCGTGCTCCTCGTTTCCGCCAGCGGCGTTGGGCGGATCGAAATGGCTTCGTCCAACAACTAAGCTCATCCGTTGGAAAAGCGATGACCCGTCTGCATGGCTCTTTTTCCTATGAGCGCCGTCCCCAATCGAAACCCGTCGCGTCAACAATTTTCCCCTTGGCGCCATGCGCCAATTCCTCGCGCAAGGCAAAATTGCCGCCGCTCAGGGTCCGCCGCTGCGCTTTGGCCTCGCGCCGCCGACGGCGCTTCGGTTCTATTGGGTCCTATGGCGCTCATCACGGAAAGCCATCGCAAACGGGGCATCGCCCCAAAGATGGAGAGCTAAGATGAAAAACTTCGCAGAATTTCAGATCCTCGGCCGCGTGGGCAAGATCAAGGAATTCGACGGCAAGGTGAACGTCACGGTCTGCGCGAACTACCCGACCAAGAAGGACGGCGAGACGCGGGACAATCCGCACTGGAACGAGGTTTCGATCTTCGCGGAGGCGGTTCGCGGCTACGCGACGAAATACGCCAAGGCCGGCGACCTGGTCTACATCCGGGGCCGCATCAAGCAGAACAGCTTCGAGCGCAACGGCGAGAAGGTCTACACGGTCGATATGGTCGCGGAGGAGTTTTCGATCCTCGCGTCGAAAGCCGAGAAGGCGGGCGAGACCACGGAACAGTCCGAGCCGGCGAAGAAACCCGCACGCGGCAAGAAGTGACGCGGACCGGGGCGGCGCGAGCCGCCGCCCCTCACCGGCCTCAAGGGCGCGATCCTATAATTCCAGCAGCCATCGCACCGACGATCGCTCGCCGAGCGCGACCAGGAATTTGCGCAAGATCAGACCGGCGAGGACGCCGCCAGCGACGCCGAGAACAAGAGTCCATTCAGAGAGCAGTTTCAAAAATCCTGCCCAGCCTATCGGCCCAGCCCCAGCGACCGGGGCCGGAGCGCCATCCAGCCACAGCGGAATCGTGCAGGCCCGGGCGCCATGAGCCAAATAGGCGGCTTTTCCCCCCGCCCCGCAATTTTCTCGCAGGATCCTTGCGACGTCGGAATTCGCGGAAAGCAGCCCGAGCCAATCGTCGGCGTCCGCCCGCAAAGCCAGGGCTTGCCATCGGCGGTCGACCGAGGCTCCATCCGCGCGCCCGAGGCCGTACCCCGTTCCTAACGCGATGGCGCCAATGCCGACCGCCAGCAGGATCACCAGCAGCGGCGCTACGACCCGCTCACGTACGGCCAGGCCGCGCAGCGCGGCGAGCGCCGCCGTCTGGATTTCGGCTTTCGCGTTGCCGACCACGAGGTCTGCCGTCTCCGCCATATCGGCGCGGACGGCCGCCGTCGTGGACCGCGAAACCTCACCCACCGCGCGGCGGGCCGCTTCCTCGACGCGCTCGGGCAGCGCATGCATCGCCGCGGGAACGTCCACCGCCGCCTTTTCCAACACCCCGGCCAGGGCGATGAAGATCACCGTCGGGTCATCCGCCGATAATTGGAGATCGCCAATACGGCGCCATGCGAGCGCCCGGGCCTCTTCGTCGAGGCCGAGCACCGCCGCCGCCTTGTCGAAACGCGTCTTGGCTTCCGGGTTCACTGCGTGGTCTCGATCCCGAGCACTGGGAAGGCGGGTCTCACGGCTTCGCCAAAATCCTTCCAGAATTTAGCGACATGCGCGCGTTCCGAGATCGTCAAAAGGCCGGCGTCATCCGCGACGGAGAATCGAACGTTTTCCGCGTCGAGCTTGGCGAAGGTGCCGCTCTGCAACGCGGGGAATTGGATTTCCTGGCCGCCCTTCGCCAGCAGGCGCTCGCGAACCTTGCCGCCCTTCGCTCCGCCCTTCGCGTCGGTGAAGCCATACCAGAACGGAAAATCCCCCTCGGGCTTTCCGTGCTTTAAATTGATGACGGCCACATGGTCAGCCCGATCTCCGCTCATCTCCAGCCAACGCCCGACCGATAGCGTCGAGCCTATGTCCGGGGAGATCACGTGAAATACCGTCAGCCGATAGCCGTATTTGTCGAAGGCGTCGAGCAGCCCAGTCAGCCCGTCGCCGTCGTCGACGATTTTCGACAGATCGGTCAGCAGGCCGCCGGCGAGGTCATGCACGTAAAGCCGATGTTTCGACTCGATGGAGTCGAGCAGGATGTTTCTTTCGCCGTCAGCTCTGCCGTTGTAGCACCTGACCCCAAGCGCCGGGTCCTGGTTCCTGATGGGGGCGCCCTTCCCATCCTTGAGACCCAAAATCCGAACCGTCGCGCCAATCGTCCCGTCCGCGTCGAAAGCCGCGACCTGATGCTTTTCCACCCGGAGCCAATCGATCAGCGTGCGCGTGAACACCGACTTACCGACGCCGCCCTTTTCATTCGCCACCAGCGCTACCCGACCCGCCATTTCGATCTCCGTTCCAAAGTTGAGATTCACATGATCCAACGTATCCGGCGCGCAGTCAGGCTTCGTCCTCGCCCATGTATCTCATTGCGTCCGCCAGCTTTCCCGACGTCTGCTCGGCGGGCCTGGCCACTTGGCTGCTGATCGGCGGGCGCGTTCGCTCTCCTAACGCCGCCTGACCGCTCGGCGCCGGTTCGACTTTCGATCGACCCGCGCTAGCCTCCACACTCGGGTTGGCTCTCGCTTCGCCGTTCACTGGCCGCTCGGGTTCCGACACTGCTTTCGGCAAGGCTTTGCTCGGCTTCGCGCTCGGTTTTGCGCTCGGCTTGGACCCAGGCTTCGCCGTCGCCACCGCTCGCTTTCGCCTCGCCTCGGCGTAATAGTATTCCAGCGTCTGTGCTGTGATCGCTATTCCGACGCCATTCAGCATTTCCGCTACGTCAACGTAGCGGTAGCCCTTGGATTTCAGCTCGGCGATGCACTCGGCATTGGCCTCGACGTAGGACTTGGCCGACGCTCGGCTTCCAACTCGGACTGGGGCTGCTTTCGCCCTATCCTGAAACTCTCTCCATCGCTCGGCTGCATCGTCTTCCGCGCTCGGCTTCACAGGCTTTTGAGCTCCGGCTGCATTCGGGTCGCCATCATACGCTAAATAGTGAAAGCTGCAACCTTCACCTAAGTACAACCACTCGCCTTCGCATAAAAGTTGCCTCGGGATGCGCATTCGGGCGTAACTCGGTAAACCGAGCGAAAGCCTTATAAAAACCGAGCAGAAGCCGAGCAGCATCCCGAGCACGAACCCGAATAGGAACCCGAGTTGAAACCCGAGCAGAAGGGCAAAAAAGCAAAGGCACAGTGTAAGTAATTTGGTGTTTGACAAGATACTGGTTTGTTATGTATGCCTGTGGATGAGGCGCTTCGGCGTTGCCACGAGCGCCGCACTGGCCTTTGCCCCTTCCGTTTCAGCGAGAGCCCCCGACGTGGCGCAGAAGCGAACCCCGACAAGCGCAAAACGGCAGTTGGTCGTGTTCCTGGCCGCGGAGGATTTCGCTCACCTCGAGGCGGCGTGCCTGGTTTTCGGCATCGGAAAATCGGAGCTCGTCCGCCGGCTCATTCGCGCATCGGCCGACATCGGACCGGCGCTTTCCATCGAGGACGGGAAGAAACTGGCGCCCATCGGCAAGGAGTTGCGGGCGATCGGACGAAACATTGCGCAGATCGTGAAGGGCATAAATCTCGGCTACGCGCCGCAGCTCACCGACAGCGAAGAATTGTTCCGCACCGTCTATCTGACGCTCGCGCAAATGAACGCCACGATCCAAACGATGATCGTCGCCTACGGCTCGCGCCTGCGGCGGGGCGCCGGCTTGAAGGCGCTTGCCGACAAGGAGCCGGCGTGATGGAGGCGAATGTTCGCGCCTTTCTCGTCGCGGAATTTGCGCGCATCGGGCAGGAGCAGGAAACTGTCAGGAGAAAGGGCGAGGAGCGGAGCCGCGCCCTGCTGGACGCATGGGCGGGCCATGTCGGGACCGCCGCCGCGCGTTCGGTGAAGATCGCGCAGGAACATTCCCGAGTCTCTCCCGTGACGCCCCTGCCCCGCGCCATGGCGACGGATCGGGTCTTGAGGGGAACGACGATCACAGGCGACGAGGACGAAGAAAAGCGCCGCACTTTGCCGAACGCGTCCGGCAAGGCGCAAAGGAGGCCCCCTGCCGAAGCGGGAAAGGCAGGTGTCGCGATCGGGCGAGGAGCCTCGACCAAAGCCCGCGCCGCCGCCCTGGCGAGCGGCTATCAGCCCGCGGTGGTCAAAGTCGTCTCCTACGCCCACGGAGCGGCGCGCGCGTCCGCCACGGCCAACTATGTCGACCGCGAGGACGCGATTCTCGAAACCCACGAGGGGATCGAGCTCAAGGGCCGAGAGGCGATCAACGCCGAAATCGCCGCTTGGGCGACCGACTTCGAGCAGCGCGCCGAGAGCCAAGACATCAGTTCCGTCCGGCTTCAGGTCATGGGTCTAAAAGACAATGACGCCGACCGGGCCACCCTCGAAAAAGCCGTCGCGGCGGCGTTCGAGGGTCATTCCCATGCTTACCGGATCGACGCTCTACAAGGCGGCGCGATCGAGGCCCGCGCCGTCGTCGCTTTCGCCGGATCATTCGAGCCGGCTGCGGTCGGAGAGTCCCGCCGAACCGAAAGATTCAGCGTGACCGAGCGCCAGATCGGCGCCGGCGACGAGGGCTTTCGAGAGCGCGTGTTCTCTCCAAAATCCGAGGCCCGCATGAAGGCGCGGATCGAGGAAGCGACCGGCCTTGGACAACACCGGCTCGGTATCGAGCCTGGCGCCCCCGGCCATGGACAATCCAGCGTCATTCACCGTCTCACGCAGTTGACGGAGGGCGGCCCGGCGATCTCGGGCGCCGGCGCGACGATCAAGGACGCCAGCGCCATCGCGACCGAGGCGCGCGCCTGGCGCCGAGACCTTCGATCCTTTTCGCCGCGCGACACCATGCACATGATCGTTTCCGCGAAGGCCGGAACCGACGTCGAGGCTTTCACGAATTCCGTGCGGGGCTTCCTTCACGAGCAGTTCGCCGATCACAAATTCATGTTCGGCGTCCATACCGACAAGGCGGACGCGGGACATATTCACGCCCATGCCATCGTGACCGTGCGCAACGGCGACGCCCAAAAGATCACCCCTGGCCCGCAGGACTTTCGGAGGTGGCGCGAGGTCTTCGCCGAACACGCCCAGGCGAATTCTCTCAAGATCGTGGCGACGAGCGCCGCCGAGCGCGCCTCCTCCCAGAGCTATGGCCCCAAGGACAAGGCGATCGTCGAGGCGGCCGACCGGCCACGGCCCGGCCGAGAAGCCCGCGACCGCGCCTATGCCGCCGAGCCGGCCAATCAACCGCTGATCGACAACGCCCGGCGGCGCATCGAGACGGCGAGGACGAATCCGGTCCGCATTCCAAAAACAGAGCGCGCTCTTGCCATCGTCAACGACGCCCGGCGCTCTTGGCGCGACATCGTCAAAAGCGATCCACGCAATCCCGTCGCGATCCAGAATTTAGCTCGCACGGTTCTCGCGCAAGTTGGCGCGGGCCTTGGTTTCCAAATGACGTCATCGCCAAAGATGGAGCCGACAATGCCGTCCCTCTCAACATCCGAACAATTGTCCAGTAGCCTCAGACAAATCGATAAGACCGTCGACACCGTCTACCAGAGCATCGACCCGTCCGCGCGTGAGGCTTTCAACGATCTCTCGACGAAATTTCTCAACACGCTCGCCGTTCGCGCGGACGTCACCCGTTTGGTCCAGTCGGGCCAGAGCGAAGTTTCGCCCCAAGCCTTGCAGCAGCTCGCTGGCGACCGAAGCGCCGCTATCCTGGCGCGAGCAAACGATCTCGCCAAGACGCAAACGACGGAAGCCCGGGGCGCCGACCGACTGGCCGAAACCGTCCGCGCCGGCGAGCGCCGAGACGAAGCCCAAACGCGGCTCGACCCGGCGAGCGTCAAGGATCTGACCGAGGAACGGCGCGCGGCGGCAATTACCGAGCGGAGCGCCGCGCAGACCGACCGCGAGGCGACGGCGGCGCGCGAGGCCGCACGCCAGCTCGCCGCCAATCCGGCGCGGATGATTCCGCAAAATCTCCTCAACAACGATCCAACGCTCGAACAGCTCCGCATCGAGCAGGAGCGCGTGTTGAAGGAGGTCGAGGCCGAAACCCAAACCGAGCGCCAAACGCATCGTCAGAAAATGCGATAAGAACCAAAATATTAATCCGTTCATAAGTATCTCTACGTTCACGCGGCATATCGGAGAGATGGTTTTTGGTAGAAGGAGCGGATTTTGGCTGGGTTATTTTGCAACTGCCGCATTGACGAGCGGACCTTGTTTTTGAAGTCGTCCTTGCTCGTCACCGTCATGCGCCCGACCGTGTCGGCTTTCAGATGCTTCCACACGAGTTCGTCGGGATTGCGATCGGGCGAGTAAGGCGGCAAATAAAACAGCCGTAGCGCACC
>Ga0302320_10007100_pt1 | contig 24729 bp, 17 predicted proteins | sample Bog_T0_3_FD_202130 | JGI IMG/M metagenome (GOLD analysis project Ga0302320, IMG submission 202130) | Peat permafrost microbial communities from Stordalen Mire near Abisko, Sweden - Bog_T0_3 | ecosystem: Environmental > Terrestrial > Soil > Wetlands > Peat | place: Sweden: Abisko, Stordalen Mire...
TATTTCCGCCCTCCTCGGTGACCTCGCTGAGCCGGTTCGTTGCGGAGCGGGCTGCCACGGCGAAGCTTGTCCCCGATGGGCTGCTGCGGGCGATTGTCCGCGATGCTCTGCAGCGGCTTAATCTGCGTGAATTCGCCGAGGTTTCAAGCACCGCAGGGATGACCGCGACCGTTCTCGAGACCATCGCACTTTTTGAAAATGCCGGGTGCACGCCGGAAAAGCTGGCCGGGGTGCGCAAACTTTCGGCACATGGTAAGGCGTTTGAAAAGGTCTGGCGCGCCGTCGATCAGAGGGTACGGGAGTGCGGATTTACCACGCGGGCCGGAATCATCCGTGCGGCTGCCGGCAACTCCGAACCTCTGCGAGTCTGGATGGACGGCTTCATCCACCTGAGTCCGCTGGAGAGCGAACTGGTGTCTGCGTTGGCGAGGACCTGCGATTTAACCCTCACCATGATCGACACTCCCGCCGCGGACGATATGCGTAAGCTCGCACTGCAACTGGGCGCGACGGATCGGCTGCTGACCGCGGGTTGCAGAAAGGCCAGCGTTACGGTGGCTGCGGCCGCGTCGATGCCACGCGAGGCGGACGAGATTGCCCGGCGTATCCTGACTCTGCACGAGCAAGGCACGGCGTTTCGCGAAATCGGCGTCGCGCTGCGGGAGGCGTCGTCCTATCCGCCCTTGCTGCGCGGCACGTTCGAGCGCTTCGGCATCCCGGCTCGGTACTATTTTTCAACGCCTTTGCGCAAGCATCCGGCGGCGGTGTTTCTGGGTGGGCTGATCGCATGCGCCCTCCATGGATGGGAGTTTGGCGCGGCCATTGAGGCGTTACGAGCGCATCCCGCCTGGGGAAACAGCGCGGCGTTCGATCGTTTCGATTTTGCAGTGCGCGAGGCCATGCCCGGCCACGGCGCGGATGCTCTGCTGGCTTTGTGCGAACCGGATCTGCGTCAACGAATTGGCGAATGCGTGGCCGTGGATGCGTGGCTAAACGACCGTCTGCGTCCTGGCGCGTGGCAGCATCGCTTCGAACTGTTGGCGCAAACGCTCTACCGGCCTGGCAGGCTCGACGTGGCGCGGGATCACGCAGCCGTTGAATCTGGACGCAGTCATGTGGCCGCCGTGCGCGCGTGGCTCGATGCCGTCGCCTCGGCTGCCGCGTTCTGGGTGGATGGCGCACAACAGATCACGCTGGGCGAATTCTGGCATATCGCCGCCGAGGCTGTGGAGGCCGCATCCATGCATAACCGTGACGAGCGAGGGGATGTGGTCCATGTGATGAGCGTGTATGAAGCGCGCCAGTGGGATGTCGGTACATTGTTTGTCTGCGGCGTAACGGATCGGGATTATCCAAAAAAGAATCCGCCGAATCTGCTGTTTCCCGATAATGAAATCGAGGCTTTGCATAAGAGCGGCATCCGCCTGCGCAAGGCCGCCGAACTGGATCGCGAAGAGCGCGAATTATTCATTTCGCTGCAGAGCCGGGCGCGCGATTCGCTGGTGCTGACTTATCCCGAGCACGATGCGGCGGGTAAGAGCGCTTCTTCGTCGCGTTATCTGGCGGACCTGGGTCCACTCCCTCACGGTCGCGGTTCGGTATGCACGCCGACACCAGCAGTAAGTCGGGCGCATGCGGGACGGGCCGGCCACATCGAGGGCCCGGCTCTGCTGACGGCACTGGCCGCGCACCACCAGCGCATCAGTCTGACGGCCCTCGAAGACCTTGCGCAGTGCCGGTTCAAATTTTTCGCGGGCCGCACCCTGGCCTTGAAGGGGCGGCCGGAGCGTCCTGACGAGCGGTTGCACGCCGGCGTGACCGGCCTGATCCTGCACAAGGCGCTGGAGGCGTGGCTCAATGTGAACCGCGAAGGCGAATTCGTGGCGCAGTTTGAAACCGCTTTTGACGTGATGTGCCGCGAGAAGCATCTGCCGGCAGGTTACAGACTTGAAGTGGAACGCATGAACTATCGCGAGATCGCGCGCCGTGTGAGCGCGTACAAAGAGCCCTGGACGGCCGTATCCTCCCAGGCTGAAGTGGATCTGACGCTGGATTATCCGGGCGGCATTACCGTGACGGGCCGCGTGGATCGGATTGACCACCTGAACGACCGCGATTGCATCATCGTGGATTACAAGAGCAGCAAGGTTGCACGCGTCGAAGGGTTGGTGAAGAGCGAGGTGAAGCTGCAGGGGCCGCTTTACGCCGCGGCGGTGCGGGAACGCCTCGGCCTGAACACAGTCGCCATGATGTACGTCGCGGTGCGCGAAGACAAAACCTTCGGCTGGGGCGCGGTCCCTGGCGCCGACCTGGGCCTTCTGGAGATGCCGCCGCGCTGGATGGAAGACGCGCGCGACCGAAGCGTCGAACGCCTTGCAGGTTTTCTCCGGGGAGCGATTCAGCCCGAGCCGGCGGAACCGGATCAGTGCAAATGGTGCGACTACGCGCAGTCGTGCCGCATCGAGCAGGAGCACTTCGTGACCATCGGAGCGCGCGGTGCCTGAGTTTACGCCGCGGGATTTTACTGCAAATCAGTTGGCAGCGATTGAGTACCTCTCGAAGGATGCGTGCGTGGTGGCCGGACCGGGTTCGGGTAAAACCACGGTGCTGGTGGAGCGTTACCGGCGTTTGGTGGAACGGCACCTGATCGACCCGCGTCGCATCCTGGCTGTCACGTTTACCGAGAAGGCCGCAGCCAACATGAAGGCGAAGCTCGCCGAGCAGTTTCGCCATAACGACGTGCTGCTGCGCGATGTCGAATCGGGATGGGTTTCCACGATTCACGGGTTCTGCGCGCGGCTGCTGCGCGAAAATGCCATCGCCGCCGGCATCGATCCGCGCTTTGTGGTGCTGGATGCGCGCGAGGCGGACGACCTGCAGTTCGCGTGTTTGAACGAGGCGCTCGACGAATTGATGGCGGAGCGGCGCGAAGAGGGTCTGGCGCTGATCGCAATCTTACAGGAACCGTGGATTGCCGGCGATCTGAAGAACGCGTACGACGGCATTCGTTCTGCGGGGAAAACAGTGGAAGACGTGCGCGCCATGGCGAGCCCCAACGCGGGCGTTACGCCACAGAGCCTGGCTCTCCGGCTGGTTGAGTTGTTGCGCGGTTGGCCGGAAAAAATTACGCCCTTGCAGGCAACTCAACGGGCCGAGCTGATTGCGTGGTCGCAAACGCTGGCGACGGCGAATGCGGGCACGGACGTCAGGGAACTCATTAAATCCGGTCCGTGGAATATGCGCCGCGTTCCGCAAGACGAGAAGAAAGCGCTCGAAGCGCTGAGGGACGCTCTGAGTGGCGCTGCAGTGGATGCCCACACCGCGCCTTTTCGTCAAATTATTTTCGAGGTTCTGGCGCGCTTTGACGAGCTTTATCGCGAGCGCAAAAAGGAAAGGGGGGCGCTCGATTTTAACGATCTGGAACGCCGCGCTATCGAACTGCTGTGCCAGAACCAGGAGGTCGGCACGCGCATCCGCTGTCATTTTCGCCAGATCATGCTCGACGAATACCAGGACATCAACAGGCAGCAGGAACAGCTGATCGGCCTGATCCGGGGCGAAGACGTTTTTTTTGCCGTGGGGGACATCAATCAGTCGATCTACGGCTTCCGGCACGCGCGGCCCGATATCTTTCTCGGCTACCAGGCGGAGATCGAAGAGAAGGGCAAACACAAGGCTGAACTGTTCGATAATTTCCGCAGCCGGGAAGAAATTCTGCGTTGCGTGGAAGCGCTGTTGAACGGCGCCGAGGGTATTGAACACCGCGCGCTGCGGGCGGGCAAAAGCTTTTCCGGGAAGACGCACCCGTCGATCGAGATCCTTCGCGTGTTGGAAGACGGCGAGGACAAAGCCGGCCGGCGCGAAGCACGATGGATTGCCCACCGAATTGCGCGGTTAAGCGAAGAACTGCCCGCCCGTTTCGGGGATTTCGCCGTACTGTGCCGCAACAGCGAATCGATGACGCCGATTCTCACCGAATTCGACCGCGCGGGGATTCCCTATGTTTGCGGACGCAGGCAATCGTTTCTGCTGTCGCGCGAAGGGCTGGATATTACGGCGCTGCTGAAAACGATTGCCAATCCGCGCGACGCCATCGCCCTGGCAACGGTGCTTCGTTCCAGCTTAGTGGGCATCGGAGACGAAGCTCTGCTGCGGCTGCGTTTGCTCGCCACATCGCTTACCAGCGGCTTGAATATGGCCGCCCGCGATCCTGAGCTGCTGAGCGATTTTTCCGAAGAGGACCGGATTAAGCTCGAACGCTTCACGGCCGATCTGAAACGATGGCGCGCCGACCAGCCGGGGGTTCCGCTCGATGTGTTGATGGTCCGCATGCTCGGCGATTGCGGTTTTCGATGGTCACCGGACTCGCTGTTGGGCGACAACGTAGAAGCTTTTCTCCAACTGGCGCGCACCAAGGGCGCAGAGTTGTCGCTCGTCGATTTCCTGCGCGAGCTCGAGAGCATGGAAGCTGCTGTCAGTACGGAGTCCGAACTCTCCGACGAAGACCAGGGCAATCGCGTGCAGGTGATGACTGCGCATGCCGCCAAGGGACTGGAGTTTCGCGTCACTATCATCGCGGCCATGCACAAGGGTACGCAGCGTGAGTCCGCGCCGGTGACCTTTACTCCGGAGCATGGTCTGGGCATCAAATGGAAGGATCCTTCCAGCAAAGACGGCATGAAGGATTCGTGGGCGCGCGCCAACAGCGAACGTTTGAAGCAGCGCGAGAGGGAAGAATCGAACCGGCTGCTTTATGTAGCAATGACGCGCGCCGAGGAGCATCTGATCCTTTCGTACACCTGCGCTAAACGGTTGACCAACTGGGCCAGGTTGGTGGACGATTTTTTTCAGCGTGTTCCGGAGCCGGAAGGATTTGAAGTTTCCGTGGTGGTGGCCGACAGCGATCCGCCTGTGGCCGATCTTCGCGCGTTGCAGGACGGCAAAACCATAGATGCGCTTACGCTGGCTCGGCCCCATGTCGAGGATCAGCACGATACGGCGGTGAACGTCACGTCACTGGCCGTGTTCTCCAGTTGCCCGCGGAAGTATTATATACAGCGGTATATCGGCTGGAATACGCGGCGCTTTGCGCGTTTCGATCCGGAGAGCCTTCCCGAAGACGATGCCGACGCGGATTTGGACGCGGCCGAGCTGGGTTCATTGGTGCATGAGGTGCTGGCCGGCAAAGCGGGACCGCATCCAGCGGCGGCTCATAAGCTGGCGAATGTATTTCTTGAAAGCGATCTCGGCCGGCGCGCCGCGCAGGCAACGCGGGCGGCGCGGGAGTGGGATTTCATCGCCGATATAGACGATACATTGGTGCGCGGCACGATCGATCTCTGGTTTGAGGAAAACGGCGAAATTCATCTGGCGGATTACAAGACCGACGCGGTCGCTCGGCCCGCGGATTACGCGCCGCAACTGGCGCTTTATGCGCTGGCGATGGAGCGGGCATTCGGCAAACGTCCGGCGCACGCGTGGCTGCATTTTCTTCGCTCCGATTTGGTGGTCGAGGTGCCTTTGAACGACGCCACGCTGGATAACGCCCGACAGCTGATCGCGGACCTTCGGGAGGCTCAGGACCGGCTGCAGTTCGATCTGCGTGTGGGGGCGCACTGTGAGTCGTGCCAGTTTTTCAAGTCCATTTGCCCGGCGGGTTTGGGCGACCAGGAGCAGGTGTCGAGATGAGTGCGCCGGGTCAGTCTTCTTCTTCGCGGCCTCGCGTGGATGCCACGGCGGCCAGCACTACAAAGAAAACGATCGCCACCGCAGTCCTTTGAATCGGATAATCGACCAGACAATGGGCGAACACCGCCACGATTCCGGCTCCCCATCCGCTGCCTAGGGCACGGGGAATGGCCCAGATGGCCAGCGTCAGCATGATGGCAAGCAGCGGTATGCCGCCTTCCGCGGTCCACTGCGCCCAATCGTTGTGCGCCTGATTGGCGAAAGCTCCGTCGTCGAAAATTGCGTATCCGGGATAGGCGGTGGCCCAGTTGCCCAGTCCGAAGCCGACAAGCGGGCGGTCATGAATCATGCGCATTGTGGAATCGACGAATTCGCGCCGGCCGGCATAGGGGTCGGCTGCGGAGAATCTGTCGAGAACCCTGGATGGACCGGCCGCCAGTACGAGCATGACAAAAATTCCGCCGAAGAGAATGCCCGCGGTCTTGACGACACGCGAAGAAATGCGATACCGCCGAAGCACAATCAGGGGCACCAGAATCAGTTCGATGGTAGTCAGCACCACGCCGGTGCGCGAGGCCGCGGCGATTACCGACGCATACATGATGGCCACCGCCAGCACGTAAAAGGTCCGCAATGGCCGGTCGACGAGTGCGTTGTACAGAGCGATCGGCAGCAGTAGTTCAATGAATGCCGCGTACTGATTGGTGTAAGGGAAGGGCCCGTAGGGAACCCACCAGATTTTGGGCGGATCGAAGAGAAACAAGACCTTCGTTCCCGGTTCGAGCGCCTGCAGTGGGGCAACGACAGCGATGGCGAAACCGAAAACCACCAAAGCCTGGAGCAGCCGCATTTTGAGCCGGCGATCCGCGAAGATCTGCAGACCCACGAAGAAAAACGCCAGGTTGGCGGCCCAGTAAAGGAGCGCTACTTTGGTGTGCCACGCGTAGACGGTGGCGCCGGATTCAATCTGAAAGCCCGCCCATAACAGGAGGGCGGCGAGGGGAACCATGCCGAAGCTGAAGCGCAGTTGAACCCAGCCCCCCAAAGCGGCGGCGACCCATATTGCTCCCAGGCTGAACGCCACCGCTTCCGGCAGGGTGGTGGGCCAGCGCGCCTGGACCCACATGACGCAGACCGAGACCGCGACCGCCAGAAACAGCACCACTGCGGAGAATCTTTTCATGGAACCGCCTTCATTCAGGGAACCGCCTCCATTCAGGGAACCGCCTCGATGGCGACCCTGCGCAGGGCCACCGTGCCCTGATGCCTGACGGTTCCCAGAGCGCGTTTATAGCGCAGGGACAAACGGGCGGCGCTGCCTGCTGGGGCGTTGAAATTCAGGTGACCGGAGACCCAATCGCCGGTCATCTTCAGATGTTCGGACTGTATGTCCGTGGCTTGGGAGCCCAGCGAGACGATCTCCCAATTCAAGCCGGAATCCTCATCCACGGCATCGCCGCGATACTCGTAATCGAGACGGTATTTGTGGCCGGGGGCGAGCGGAACGATCTGCGCCAGCAACAGACACTGTTCGGGTTGATTGCCCGACATCTCGATCGAAGCTCCGCCCCCTGCCGCCGCGCCTTCGGAAGCCGCGCCTGCCGTAACGAAGGCACCGTCCACACGCGACAGCCGCCAGTCGAACCCATGTTCGGTGGGCTTAATTCGAAAATCTCCGTTGGTGATCACATGCCCGTCGTCCGGCGAAAGGGGTTCGAAGGGAACCAGTTTGCGCCGGCAGAGAACGTTCCAGACCTCGAGCGCGGCATCGGTATGACCGTCGACCATAGCATCGCAGTATTGAATGAGAACCGGAAGGTTTGCGGCATCCGCCTGCAATGCGATGTTACGCGCTACGGATCGGGCGGCGTCGAGGCGCTTGGTGTCGAGGAGAAATTGCAGATACTGCAACTGCGTTTTTTTGCCCGCTGGCTGATCGGCGGAGGGAAGCATCGTCTCGATGGCGTGTGCATCGTTGGTGGCGAGCCAGCAGAGTCGGAAAAGCGGCGTAAGATCGCCGTAACTCATAGCGAGCGCCCGCCTGGTCCAGACCGAGAACTCGGGCAGATTACCGCGGCGGAAATAGAAGTTCATCAGGTACCAGCGCGGCTCGAAGCCGACGTTCACTTTGGCCGCCTGCAGCAGATACTTTTCGGCGCGTGGGTAATCCCGCTCCACTTCCGCGCGGGTGGCCAGCCCGATCCAATGGCTGGCTTCGAGGGGGCTGAGACGCACCGCGAGTTCGTGTTCGGCATCGGGATTGCGCCCCTCGCTTTCGAGCGATTCGGCGAGAAGATCGTGATAAGCGGCATTGCCGGATTCGAGACGAACCGCTTCCGCGATCGATTCCGGGGTTTCCTGGCGGATTGACGCATCGGCTACAGCAAGGCGGATGGTGAGCCAGATGCCTACGGCGAACAGGGGCAGCGCGAGCAGGCAAGCGGTGCGTTCGATCGCCGTCCTCCAGGGAAATCCGTGTGGAGTGCGCAAGCGTTCATAATATACGGCATTCATACAGACAGCGCCGGTGGCGAATGGAGTTGGGTACACTAGCAGCATCGGTGCCCGCGGCGGAATGGCGGAACTGGCAGACGCACCAGACTCAAAATCTGGCGTTGTTCACTCAACGTGAGGGTTCGACCCCCTCTTCCGCCACCAATCGAAAGCAATAGCTTAGAGAGAACAACACAGCCCTCGCCTACTCCCCAATCGCCCGTCAGAACAGGTCATTGATAACTTCCGCAATGCGCGTTGCTGGGGGACTTTGCGTGGAGACCCACGTTCCGACATCTCGTACATCGAGACAGTGCGACCGGTTTATCGAGTCTACGTCGCGTATAGCGCCGAACAGCTGCTTAACGAGAATCTATACTTCCAGATTCCCTTGAGTTTACACTTTCTGTATGAATCCCCTGAAACTCTACATAAATGCCGACGTAGAGGCAGATGGTGATCCCGCGTGATTACATCACCGCACGGTCGTTCTGCTTCTTCTCCCTGTCGGCGGCGGATCTGAAGGTCTTCATGACGGGGAATGCTTCCAACCTTTCTTTCTCCGGTAGCGCGCGCCGCGCTTTCGGCAAAAGCGAGGTCGATAACGGGTGCTGTCCGGGCAACGGCGGCGAGTTTCTCTGGATCGATTCCTCTCGGCGAGCTCAGATAGAACACCCGCCACCTGAATGAGTCCGCCCGCGTGACGCGTCGCGTAACCGACGAGATCCAGCGCCGTTGCCTCGGGCGACGACACGAGGAGCGTGCCCCGCCGGGTATTGAAGTTCTGAACGGGGCACATCTGTTCGCGCACATACTCCTTGAGTGCCGGAGTTTTTGCGGCAGAGCCAGGATGCTCCAGCAGCTGCGAGGCGCTTCCGCGCCAGAAAGGCAACGCGCAGCGCTCCGCCGTGGATCGACTGGCGGTTCTTTGCAAGGAAGCCTTTACACTTCGGCGTCGCCGAGGTGTCTGCGGGAGGCGCTGCGGGCGCTTTGCGATCACCCGGTCCGATTTCGGGAGCCGGATCGCAAGACCTTCGCCCCCGCCAGTACCAGTACAAATTTGGGCAATCGACAGCGAGAAAAAGCGGTCTTGTAAGCGGTTGAAAACTGGCCGCTCGTGATAGGCTAACCTTGAGTGTCGTTCTGGCCTGGCCGAAGAATCCACTCCGGCTCTGATGGAATGGGGCTGGCTGGTTAGGGGGAACAATTCATGGCATTTAGAAATAGTGCTCTGATTACATGCCTTTTGATGGCTTCGACGGAGGGCTTCGTCTCAGGTCAACTTGGTCCTTGGGGCGCACGCGGGCCAAAAGGTATCTACGCCAACTTTCTCCTCAATGATAAGGTGAGTCTGGCGGAGGCAGCGGCTTATCCCAGCGGTTCGTCTGCCTATCCCAATCCGGCTGCAGATGCAGTTCTCGTCAAATACTTCACCACACTCCTGGATAATCCCGCAATTTCCGGGCTAGCGCCCCAGATACCGTGGTACTTACTCAACCCGAACGACCCCGGTTTCGACTCCTTCCACCCGGCGAAGGGAGCCTATACGTGGAACGCGCTGGATGACGTCTTTATCGCGGTAGATCAATGGAACAACGCTCCCGCTAACCGGGGGCTTCCACCGAAAACGATTCAGCTCATCATTTCACCCGGCTATAACTCACCCTCTTGGGTCTTCAACAACATCGACGCCAGCGCGTGCGGATGGAAAGAAAACTGTGGCGGCGCGGGCTCCTGCGACGGGTTGTTCATGACTCCCGCGCCAGTGCCGGCGGTTTCGCATCAGTGCGGATATACGACCCTCTTCTGGCAGGTGGAAAGCGGCACGCCAATTCAAGAGCAATTTCCGCTGCCATGGAATTCCGTCTACAAAAAGGATTGGCAGACCTTCCTGGTTGCGCTCAACCAGCACATTCAGATGGAACCGGCGAGCTACGCTTTTGACTCCATCGCCATGGGCGGACCGACGGCGTCCTCGACGGAAATGATCCTGCCCAACTTGGCTAACCAGAAGATAAGCCCATACCCCCCCAATAACCCAAACCCGAATTCCACCAACGTGGTGGGTGGGAAGGCGATGCTGACGTTAATGGCGCCGGGCGTCGTCCCCGCCAGTGAGACGGCAATCACCGTCGATGTGCCCACCGCATGGAACACCCTCTTCCAAAATTTCTATGGCTCGGATCCGAAATACCAAAATACCGATCTCCCGTTCATCCAGGAGTGGGATGCGGTGATCGACGTCTATAGCCAGGTTTTCAGTGGCGTGACGCTATCCCTCACCACCACGACGGACGCACTCCCCGCATTCCCAGTCGCGGCGTCTTCCCCGTTGTTAGTCGCTGCGCCAGGCTTTGAATCGGACTGCGGCAATGACCCAACGACCGACCCGAACGACGTAATGGCTTGTGCGGCTGTAACGCAGGTCCTGGCGTATTACACGAATCCGTTCGTCGGTGGGAGCAATGCAAAGCTAGTCTTTGAGGCCGGGATGACAGCGGCTCGAGATAGTTATGACCTTGGAACCAACGGCGTAAAATGGTTGGCGGCGACGACGGCCGCGGGCACAGCACACGTGGCCGGCACTCCGTTCCGCTTGTCTCGGATCCTCGGCGGACTGCAGTTTTCCCATACGTTCTCTGCCACGAAGCATGACATCCAGGCGGAGGGTTGCCCGACATACCCCATGCAGTGCGGCGGTGGCGAGCCCGATGGGTCACTCACGCCCGGCGAAGGGCTCGAAAATGTGCTGAGTATCAGCTTTTTTCCTGGTACGGCCGTCGGACCATCCTTTTTGCGCCTACACGACGGGCTACGGATGCGGACCCACGAGTGTGACCAACTTCGGCAACTTCAACTACAGCGACGCACCGATGAATTTTTTGGAGATCTATGATGGCGATATTCTATACGCATCTGGCCTCAGCCAATGCGAGATGATCTATATCACGGGCAGCCCCGCTTCCATCTCCCCAATTCCGCCGAATGTGAGCGCATGCCAAACGATCACGTCCGACACGCTGGCAACGCAGACAGAGTTGAATCGGGCGAGTCAGAAGCTGTTGAGCATCGCCGAGCCGACAGGGTCGTGGTAGGCGAGCAATCCCGCGGGCCACTTGGCAAATTCGGATAAATCAAAACTTCGTCCCCGGCGCCGGGGGCCTCCTCGGGGCTGACACGGTCTTCTTCAGCCACATCCAAACTGTTCTCATCGTTCCGGCCGAAACGCCCAGCGCCGATTGCATCTCGACGAGGCCGGCGTTGTTCACTCAACGTGAGGGTTCGCCCCCTCTTCCGCCACCAATCGGAAGCAATAGGTTAGAGAGAACAACGCCTCCGGCGGTAATGAAGGTGGGTTTCCACAGCCCTCGCCTACTCCCAATCGCCCGTCAGAACAGGTCATTGATAACTTCCGCAATGCGCGTTGTTGGGGGACTTTGCGTGGAGACCCACGTTTCCGACATCTCGTACATCGAGACAGTGCGACCCGTTTATCGAGTCTACGTCTGTATTTGAAGATGCCGGCAGCTGCCGGATGAGACAGCCCGAATCTCGGATGCAACAAATGGCCGGACAGTCACACCTAGTCAGGGGATTGACCAGCACGGCTTTGAAACGATCAGGAATGTCGCCGTTTCGTTCTTCGGAATCGGCTACGGCTGGAAGCCCGGGGCAGCATCCCGGGATGGCCCAGCAGTTCGCCTTACGGCTACAACTGCAGTGTCGCCTCGTCCAGCCCTCATTTGAACCCGACCGGACCTTTGAGGGCGAGAGTGTGAATATCGGCAGCAAAGTTCTGGTGTTTAAGACTGATGAGATTCTTTTGCCGAGGCAGCTCGTGGAAGCCTCCCTCGACTGGCCGGCACGTCTGGACAACAGCACACGGCTCAAGCTTGTTGTCAAAGGGCGGATTGTAACGATCGTCGGCGATCGGATTACCATGGGCATCCAGTGGTATGAATTCAAAACTCGCAGCGCAATCGCATCGCGTTCAAGGGGGGCGTGATCCGCGGGCATGATTGGGGACGTCACTGGTGCTCTCCAAGCCGCCGAAAGTTCAGAAAAAGACGATTTCAGATGATCGGTGACAATTACCTATGGTCGTGGCCTGAGCATCATAAATCGGCTCGAATGTCTTTCAGGACTGCCGATTAGAGGAGTGTACGCAGTTGGACCTCTGATAAATGGGCGCGATGGTACTGAGGCTTCGTCGCGCCCGTCCCAATCTGTTCTGTGAAGGTGCAGGGAGCGCCTTTTTAACCAACCGATTTCCCGAGTACCGGCTTGGTAAGGTTACGGGCTCCGCGGTAGCGCCACTACTCCCTCCCCTTCTTGCGCCACCATCGATTACCTTCAATCGACCTTGCCCGACTACTTGCATCGATCTGCGCGATTACTTGCAATCGACCGTTTCGACGACGGGCAATCCGTCGACAGTCTCGCGTGTCGCGTAGGTGATCGAGCACGTCCGAACGGTTCTGGGCAATTCCCGCGTCAACATCACGTCCGTGGCGGCATAGCGGCAGGCGACCCAGATGCGGCCCCCACTTACTCCAAAGGTCCATAACGCAACCGTCTTGCCATTGACCGTGGTTTGTTTATCGGGTGCGAGAGAAGCCTGGTCCCGGGGGTTGCCGTCGAAGAACGTCAGGCCCGCGAACTGTTGCGGGATCTGATCCGAGATCGCGGACCACCCGGGGAACTGGACTGCCAGCCGCTGGTTTACCTCAATGCGCGGCGGGCACTGCACCAAATCCGCCGCAAAAAGTCCGGCCGGACCCAGGGTGAACACCATAAGAGAAAATAAGCGCTGCATGTTAATCAGTTATATCCCGAACGGGGAATTGTTTTGGTGACACGAGAACCATATGATGGAGCACTACCTTATTGCACAAGCGGACGGAAACGCCCTGAAAACCAAAACAACATAAATGATCTCAGCGGGCTTTTTGTTCTTGTTAACGGAGAGGCCTCTCAGCCCTGTCACGCGGCTGCGGGCCCAATTCCATCGGAGGAAGTTTAATGAGCAGATTCGCCATTCGAATCGCGACGCTGGTCGGCGCCGGGATTATTGCAGGCGTTTGTTTATACGGTCAGACGGTCACCATCTCCCCGGGATACGTCAATCTCCCCCTGGGAGGGAGTCAACAATATACGGCAACCGTTACCGGGTTGACTCACACTACGGTGACGTGGGGCGTCACGGCCGGCGGAGGCACGATTACTCAGACCGGTCTCTACACCGCTCCGGCGACGCTGCCTAAGAACTCGGTTCTGATCAGCGCCACGTCTACCGCGAATCCGAAAATCTCGACGGTGGTTTACGTTAATCCCGAAGGGCCAGGCCCAACCTTAACAGCGATGTCGCCGAATCCACTTCCGGTGGGCACCGATACCATCACCATTACCGCCAGCGCCAGCGCGCCTTTTGTTAAGGGAGCTATGGCGGTATGCGGCGGAGCATCGACGTCGACTAAGTTCATTTCGGCGACGTCGGTGTCCGTGGTGTCTTATGTGGGCGCGAGCCCGTCGACCTTTACCTGCTACATCAACAACCCGGGCACGTGGCAGAGCAATTCGCTTACAGTACCGGTGAAAAGCGGCGCGCCTTCGACCCCCGCAACCCCGGCGCCCGTAGTCTCTCCCGCAACGGCAACCGTTGCACTCAGCGGCACGCAGCAGTTTTCCGCGTCGAACGTGACGTCGTGGAGCGCAGGCGCCGGGACGATCACGGCGGCGGGCCTTTACACCTCTCCAGCCACCATCACCTCTACGGGGACGGACACAGTGACAGCTACGGGACCGGGCGGCAGCAGCACCGCAAAGATCACGCTGGCCACACCGCTGGTCGTTTCGCCCGCTACCGTGAGCCTTGTGCTTGGCGGGACCCAGCAATTCTCCGCGGCCAATGCGACGGGCTGGAGCGCCAACGCGGGTTCGGTCACTTCAGTCGGTCTCTACACAGCACCCGCCCTGATGCCCGCTTCGGGCACCGACACGATCAAGGCCACTGGCGCGAATGGAAGCGGCACCGCTCTGGTAACTCTGACGTATCCGATCCCGGTGATTCTCTCGCTCACGCCCTCGGCGTTGCCGCTCGGATCCTTCACGGCGGCGATCGCCGGCACTGGTTTCACCGCCCAATCCACCGCATCTCTCGGAGGCACACCGCTGATCGTCACTGCGCAGAGTGCCACGTCGCTCTCAGTGTCGGGATTTGCCGCCACTACCGGCATGGTCAACCTGATCGTATCGAACGGAAAGGTTGCGTCGGCGCCGTTGGCTGTGCAGGTAGGTAATCCCAACGCGCAGGTGTCGGCCGCAGCGGCTCGGCGCTTCCTTGAACAAGCCGCGTTCGGACCCACCCCCAATGACGCGGCGAACGTGCAGAAACTGGGCTATAAGGGCTGGCTCACTCAACAATTCGCCATGCCGCAGGTTTCGAGCTACGTTTCCGACTCCAGCCTGAGCCAGGGTGGGATGCCGGAGCAGTTCCTCGCCAACGCGGTGACGAATCCCGACCAGTTGCGCCAGAAGGTGGCGTTCGCGCTGAGCCAGATCTTCGTCACGTCGTTCAACACCATCATCTGGGACGATTCGATGATTCCGTATGAGCAGATGCTGATGGCCGATGCTTTCACGAATTACCGCCAGATTCTGGGCGACGTTACGCTGAGTCCGACTATGGGCCAATATCTCGACATGGCCAATAACGCGGTGGGGAACCCGGTGACCGGCACCATCGCCAATCAGAATTACGCCCGCGAAGTAATGCAGCTGTTCACCATCGGCACCACCATGCTGAATCAGGATGGTTCTCAGCAGCTGGATAACAATAACCTGCCCATACCGACCTATCTGCAGCCCGTGATAGCCGATACAGCACGGGTGTTCACCGGCTACACATACCTGCCCACCTCGGGACCCGTGGAGTGGAATGATTACATCAATCCAGCCGGGCCCATGGTGCCGTATGCGGCCGAGCATGACACGGGGTCGAAGCAGTTAGTCAACGGTTATGCGGAACCCGCGGGACTCAGCCCGCAACAGGATGTGAGCAACGCGCTGGACAATATTTTCGACCATCCCAACGTGGGTCCTTTCGTGGGTAAGATCCTGATTCAACATCTGGTCAAGAGTAATCCCAGCCCGGCCTACATTTCGCGGGTGGCCGCGGCCTTCGCCAATAACGGCAACGGCGTGCGCGGCGACATGCAGGCGGTGATTACGGCTATCCTGCTCGATCCCGAAGCGCGCGCCAATGACAATGGCGGCAACGACCAGCCTGGCGACGGCCACCTGCAGGAGCCGGCCTTATTCATCGCCGGCATGGTTCGCGCCTTTGGCGGCGTCATGTCCAATCAGAACTACTTTGGTTGGGATCTGGTCAACATGAGCCAGGATCTTTACAACGCGCCGAGCGTGTTCAATTATTACTCGCCGACGTTCGTTCCGCCGGGGAGCACGCTGCTCGGCCCGGAGTTTCAGATCTATACGCCGGATGCTTCGGTCTACCGCGCCAACATGGTGGCGGGAATGTTCTTCTCATACAGCAATCCGGTGCTGAGTTATGGGCCGGGTACGACCATCGATATCACGCCGTATGTCGCGTTGGCCTCGAATCCCGCAACGCTGGTAGCCGCGCTCGATCTAACGCTCACACATGGGACGATGCCCGCGGCAATGAAGCAGGCTATCGTGACGGCGGTGACCAACGACACCAACGGCAATCTTTCGCGTGTCGAGACGGGCGCCTGGCTCATCCTGAGCTCCAGCTATTACAACGTGTGGCACTAATCGCATACCGCGAAAAAAGGAGATTACACAAAATGTTAATTCGTTCCAGACGTGAATTTCTGCGGGACGCGATCCGGTCGGTATCCGCGGTGGGAGCGTTAGGCGCTCTGTCGAAATTCGGCGAGATGAATGCGCTGGCGGCCGGTAACAGCTATCAGGCGCTGGTGTGCATCTTTCTGACGGGCGGTAACGACGGCCACAATACCGTGATCCCCATCAACACCGCGCAGCAGACTTACGGCCTTTACCAAAGCGCGCGCGGTGCGCTGGGGCTGCCGCAAGCCTCGCTGCTGCCCATAAATAACGGCAACGATGTCTATGGACTGCATCCCCAGCTGCCGGAGATTCAGGGTCTCTATAACGACGGGAACGCCGCGGTGCTGGCTAATGTGGGGATGCTGGTGGAGCCGATCGATAAGGTTGCCTACGACACCAATAACAGCTCGATTGTGCCTAACGCCTTGTTCTCGCATTCGGATCAGGCAGGCCAGTGGCAGACCTCGATTCCGACAGGTCTGGGCAGCACCGGGTGGGGCGGACGCATCGCCGATCTGCTGCAATCCTCGAACGCGGGCGCGGCGTTCCCCGCCGCCACTTCGACCAACGGATCGAGCCTCTTCCTGACCGGGCAGCAAACGTTCGCGGCCAACGTGCCGTCGGGATCGGCGACCCTGTTGAACTACGGGAATTCCGCACGTCAGGCCGGGATGCAGCAATTGCTCACGTTCGACAATGGATTGCAGTTGGTACAGGCGGCCAACGGCACTTTGAACCGCGGCGTGAGCTATGCCAATGCGTTGAGCGGCGCGCTGGCGAACACTACGCTGGCAACGCAATTCCCGGCGGGAAATCCACTGGCGCTGCAACTGCAAACCGTGGCGCGCATCATCAAGGTGCGCAGTGCGCTGGGGCTTTCGCGGCAAATCTTTTTCTGCGAACTGGATGGATTCGATACGCACAGCGGACAGCTGGCAATTCAGAGCTCGCTGCTGCAGCAATTGAGCCAGGCGGTGCTGGCGTTCTATCGGGCGACGCAGGAATTGGGCGTCGATTCGAATGTCACTACTTTCACGGCTTCCGAGTTTGGGCGTTCTCTGCTCCCGAACAGCACCGGAACCGACCATGCCTGGGGCAGCCACCACTTCGTGATCGGGACCGGCGTCAAGGGCGGCAAGTTCTATGGGCAGTTCCCCACGCTCGCGCTGGGCAGCGATTACGACGCCACCGGGACCGGCGCGCTGATTCCCACCAGTTCGGTGGATCAATATGGGGCCACGCTGGCGCAGTGGTTCGGCGTAGCGCCGGGAAGTTTGCCGGCGATCTTCCCCAATATCGGCAACTTCAAGACCTCCAACCTGGGAATTCTGGGGTAGCCCGCCGCGGATTTACTGAGAATTATTTCCCGGTTCGGCACCACCTCATCTGAGCGACACCGATCTAAAGGTGAACGCGCTCCGGGAGAAGTGTGTCATGCCGCTGTTCAAGACGCGAAGCGCCGCGGTTTACGGAATCGACGCGCATCCCGTGGACGTCGAGGTCGATCTGTACCGCAGCGGCATGGCCCGCGATTTCATGCTGGTGGGGATGCCGGACACTGCCGTGCGGGAGAGCCGCGAGCGCATCAAGTCGGCGCTGATGAACTCCGGCTTCGGGTATCCCAACCAGGCGGTGACCGTGAACCTGGCGCCCGCTCATGTGCGCAAAGAGGGCTCCGGCTTCGATTTGCCGATGGCCCTCGCGATCCTCGGCGCCATGGGCACTTTCAAGGGGCTCGATAAACATCTCGCGGTAGGCGAACTGTCGCTCGATGGGGCCATACGGCCGGTGCGCGGTGCGCTTTCGATCGCCGTTTGCGCCCGCGCGCATAAGATCGAAAATCTGATTCTGCCCTGGGAGAACGCCGCCGAGGCAGCCGTGGTCGAAGGCGTGAACGTGTTTGGCGTGCGGCATCTTTCCGAGGTGGTGGCGATGCTGGCGAAACCTGAGGATTTCCCTCCCATGCGGGCGCAGGCGCCGGGGTTGGGCCGCATTGCCGCGCCGAACGCACCCGATTTTCGCGAAGTGCGCGGGCAGACTACTGCCAAACGCGCGCTGCAGGTCGCGGCGGCCGGGAATCATAACGTGATCATGATCGGGCCGCCGGGGTCGGGCAAGACCATGCTGGCGAAGCGGTTGGCGGGTATCCTGCCTCCGCTCTCGTTCGATGAGTCCATCGAAACCACCAAGATTCACAGCATCGGAGGCATCCTGCAGCCAGGGGCGGGCCTGCTCCTGACGCGGCCTTTCCGCGCCCCGCACCACACTATTTCGGACGCCGGCTTGATTGGCGGTGGCTCCGGCGCGGCGCGACCCGGCGAAGTCAGTTTCGCCCACAACGGCGTGCTGTTTCTCGACGAGCTACCGGAGTTTCCCCGTAATGTGCTGGAAATTCTGCGCCAGCCGATCGAAGACGCCTACGTCACCATCGCCAGGTCGGGTATGACGCTGCGCTTCCCGGCAAGCTTCATGCTGGTGGCGGCGATGAACCCATGTGCTTGTGGATTTTACGGCGATCCGACGCGCGAATGCCGCTGCACGCCCGCCTTGATCCAGCGCTATCTGGGGAAGATCAGCGGCCCGCTGCTTGATCGCATCGATATTCAGATTGAAGTTCCGGCCGTGCCTTACAGAGAGCTGCGCGCAGGCGAGGTCGCGGAGTCCTCGGCCGACATGCTGGGGCGCGTGGAGCGGGCGCGGGAGATTCAGAATGCGCGCGGGCATGTCAATTCGAGAATGCCTACGCGGCTGATCCGCAAGCAGTGCGCGCTCGACGAGACCGGCGAACGAACGCTCGAAATGGCCATGCGCAGGATGAGCCTTTCGGCGCGCGCGCACGATCGCATCCTCAAGGTGGCGCGGACCGTGGCGGATCTGGACGATTCGGAGGCCGTCGCCGCCAAGCATATTGCCGAGGCCATTCAGTATCGAAGCCTCGACCGGAATTACTGGAATTAACGGGTTTCGCCGATGGGTTGCCGGAAGCGGCTGCGCTGTTCGATGGAAGCTCCAGAGACAACGCGGACCCGGAATGTATCAAGCATTCCGGGCCCATGCCTCCAATCCAGCTTTATATAAATCAGGTGCGGAAAGGAGGTGGATTCAATGCGAATCTACTTCTTCCTGCGATTCAGATCGATACTCGGTCTGGCGTTTCTTGATACAAGACAGCGAAGCTGCGGCTCCAAAAGGGCCGAGCTTCACAGCCCCGGGCGGTAGCCGCCGTCCTAGGGTTGTTCCTATCTTCGCACACTTGATAAACTACCATCGGACTCATGAAACGCATCCGTGTTTTCATCCTGTTGCTCTCGCTCGCGGCAATCTCCGTGGCAGCTGCGTCCCGGTCCGTCTGGGACGGCGTTTATTCCAAAGCGCAGGCCACCCGCGGACAAACGGTTTACGGTGAGGAATGCGCACGGTGCCACGGGCCAAGCCTGGGCGGCGGCGAAGCCTCTCCCGCCCTGGTCGGCGAAGATTTTATCGGTAAGTGGCGGGGCCGCACAGCCGGCGATCTGTTCGAAGAGATCCGCACCACCATGCCTACCGACGATCCCGGCCACTTAAGCCGCCGCCAGTATGCGGATGCCTTGGCATACATCCTGAGCGCCAACAATTTCCCGGCCGGTGACAAGGATCTCTCCAGCACGCTTGCCGATTTGAACGATATCAGGATCGAAGCGAAGAAATAGGCCCTACACCCGTGCGCCGGCGCCGGTAATCCCAAAAAAGCGCCGGATACGGGACAGAATCTGCGCCTGATCTTCAGTCTCCCGCAGACGCGCGGTTTCCCGATCCAGGCTCTCCCGAACCGTTTCAAGCTCTACCTGGCGGTGCGCCATCACCACCGACATATCCTCGGCAAGATCCGGCAGGCGGCTGACCATGCCCTGCAGACCGGACTTATCGAGGCGGTAGCACTCCACGCGGGATTCCGCGATAGCGCTGGCAGTGCGCGCCTCACCGGTCAACAGCGAAGCCTCGCCGAAGAATTCGCCATGCTCCATACGAGACACCACCTGCTCCACCCCGTCGGGTGAGCGGAACAGGATGTTTACCTGCCCGGAAACGATGAAATACATGGAATCGCCCGGATCGCCCTGGCGGATGATGTGCTCCCCCGGAGCAAACGCCAGATGGTGCAAATGCGAGGCGAGTTCGAACAAATGGGGATCCTCCAGCAGCCGGAGGATCGGCGTACGCCGCAGCACTTCCACTGGATTGGGGGTTCCGAGCTTCGAACCGCCCACGGCCTTCATCTCGAGCAAATGCGTGATCTCCTCTGCCGGCAGGCCTGCCCGCTGCAAAGCGAAGTAGAGCCGCACCAGCACCGAAGAGATTGCAACCTCGTCGCGGCCGGGCCGTGCCAGCCAAACGACCGCTGCATATTGGATGTGGTTCGGTGTCATTTCAAGGATGATGCACTGCGGCGGAAGGTCTGTGGAGATCTCCGGGAGCGGCGAATGGCGCAGCGCGAATTCCACCGCATCGATCAGCTCCTGCGGATTCACCCCGTAGGGCATGGAGAAAGGAATGAATTTGCGGTGATTAGGCGGGATGATGGTGACGGGCGAACGGGTGAGCTGGCTGTTGGGCAGAATTACGATATCGCCGTCGGCGGTGTTGACCGCGGTATGACGCAGGCGGACGTGCTCCACCCAGCCGGAAATCTCTCCGCATTTGATGAAATCCCCGGCGCGTATGCCACCCTCGAGTTCGAGCGCGATCCCACCCGCGATATTCCCCAGCATGTCCTGCAGGGCGAGGCCCACCACGGCAGTCGCCACGGCGGAGGTAGCGAAGATGCCGGTCACGTTTACGCCGAGGTGGTACAGCAGGCTGAAAATGATCGCGATGTATCCGGCCACGACAATAATCTCGCTGGCAAACTTTGGCATGCGCACTTTGCGCAGGAGCAGATCGAAGAGAAGTACCGACACAATCTGCACCGCCGCCAATTCCACCAGGGCAAGGGAGACCTGGGACATGACAAGCGAACGGGGCAGCCATGCCGATGGCAGCAAAGCGATGAGCTGGTTGACGCCCCAAAGACCGAGAAAGCTGAGCGCCGCACGCAGACGCGAACGGTCGTGCGCCATGCGCTTCCACAGCGCCAGCGAACACGCGAAGAGAGTCAGGCAGATCCAGGTTTGCGTCGCGTTCAAGGAGAAAGCCTATTCTAGCGGCAGGCACACGGCCTTCCTCGGGGAACCGCATCCCTGCGACTCCGCGCCGCATCCTTAGAATGAGATGAAGTACTTCATCCGGCTGCTGCTGCATTATGGCTACGCGCTGCTGTTTCTGGCGGTGCTGGGGCAGCAGTGTGGAGTTCCCATCCCGGCCGATCCTTTCATGATCGGTATGGGTTCCCTCGCGGGCGATGGACACTTCTATATGGCCACCGCCATCGCCATCGCGTGGGCGGGGGCCATGGCGGGCGATCTGCTTTGGTTCGGCGTCGGACGGGTCTGGGGAGGCAGGGCGCTGGGATTCCTGTGCCGCATCTCCATCGAGCCCGATTCCTGCGTAGCGAGCACACACAGCCGTTTCGCGCGCAATGGGCCACGCAGCCTGCTGGCCTCCAAATTCGTTCCGGGCCTCAGCGCGGTGGCCACCCCGGTGGCCGGAATGATCCGCATGCCGCTGCTCCAGTTCCTGCTCTGGGACGGATTGGGTGCGCTGCTGTGGGTGTCGTTCTATCTGACGCTTGGCTTCATCTTTCGCCGCCGGTTGGAAGAGCTCGCCGACTACTTCGAAGGCGCCAGCCGGACGTTCGTCGTAGTGCTGGTAAGCGCACTCGTGACGTATATCGGCTTCAAGGTATATCGCAGGCGAAGATTTCTGCGCAGCGTGGCGGCGGCCACCGTGGAACCGCAGGAGATTCGCGATCAACTGGAAGGCGGACGGGAACTGTTTATTGTAGATCTGCGCAGCCCCTATGAAATCGAAGGCCACCCGGTAGCGCTGCCCGGCGCGGTAATGCGCCCTCCCGACGAACTGATTCCCCGCCACGCCGAGCTGCCGCTGGATCGCGATATTATTCTCTACTGCAGCTGCCCCAACGAGGGCGCCAGCGGCAAAGCGACACTGCAATTGCGCAAGCTCGGATATCTCAATGCGAAGACGCTCTCCGGCGGATTGCCCGCGTGGGTGAAACTGGGCTTTCCCACGGAAGCGGTGTCATGACGCCGCTGCTGCAGTTTTCCCTGGTGGCCTTTACATCGATCTTCGTGCTGGTGGATCCCATCGCGGCCGTTCCCACCTTCCTCGCCATGACAGATGGATCCGATCGACTGCGCCGGCGGCATATGGCGGTGCGTGCGGCGTGGACATGCTTCGTGGTGCTGTTGACGTTTTCCATGGCGGGAACGCTGATCTTCAAGCTTTTCGGCATCACCCTCGCGGCATTCCGAATCGCCGGCGGCCTGATCCTGGGATCAATCGGACTCGAGATGCTGAGGGCCCGAAGGTCAGCTACCAAGGAAACACCGGGCGAGACCGAAGAAGGCGCCGAGAAAGAAGACGTCGGCATCATCCCCATGGGCGTGCCCATGCTGGCTGGCCCGGGCGCCATATCGTCGGTGATGGTTCTGATGACGCAGAATCAGGATTGGCCGCACGCTCTGATCATCCTGGCCGCTATTGGGGCAAGCTCGGCGATTTCCTATGTGGTGCTGGCCGCGGCGGATCGGGTCAGTTCGTACCTCCACCAGACCGGCATCCGCATTCTCACCCGCATGATGGGCCTTTTGCTCACCGCCATTGCGGTTCAGTTCATCCTCAACGGACTGAAAGACGCCGGGGTAGTGCGCTGATGCACACGATGGATTAGAATGATAGCCCGAAAGGGTTTTCGCCAATGAAGCTCGAAAGTCTGCTAATGCTCGGGAGCGCCACCATGGCCGGTCTCCTGCTCCTGTCTGGTTGTTCGTCCGATACACCTCCTCCGGCGGAAACCAAAGTCGAGAAGAAAAAACCGGCGGTGCCGACCGGGCCGATTACCGGCTTGACGGCCTATTACGAGATGTACAAAGTGGCCCGTACGCTGGCTCCGGACCTGCAGACGGCGAGCCTCACCGGCAACGATGTCGAAGGCGTGAAGAGCGAAGAAGGCAAGTACGCCATGTGGACCGCGGTATTCGTTTCCGCGAGCATGAGGCAGGCCACCACGTTCACCTACTCGACGGTGGAGCAGGGGACCACGTTGAAGGGCGTCAATAACGCCGGTTCGGCCCCCTGGGGCGGTCCTACGCAAGCCGCAACTCCATTCGCCAACTCCGATTTCTCGGTCGATTCCGACGCCGCTTACAAGACCGCCGCTGCCAAGGCCGGCGACTGGCTGACGAAGAACGCCGACAAGCCGATCACCATTTTCGCGCTCGGCAACGCCTCGACCTTCCCAGCCCCGATGTGGTACATCCGCTGGGGCACCAAAACCGGGGGCTTCGCGGTCTACGTGAACGCGTCCACCGGTACCGTCTTCGGCAAGTAGATTTTGGGCGCACACTCCTGCGGCGCTCGGAGTGCGTATGACACCGTGCAACCGTAGCCGCTGACAGAGATGAAGGAGCTTCGGCGGTTTACCATTGCGCGGGTGGGTTTGGGACGGGCTGGGAACAGCGTTCCTGTGAAGGAGATGCTCGATTTTCAGTTGGCCCATGCTCGCGCCCGGGACGCGGTTCATTTGCCTTTCGATGCGCATTCCCTCGCCTCGGAGTTAGATGCCATCGTAGTCAAAACCTCTGTGCGGGATCGTGCCGAGTATTTGCGGCGGCCGGATCTGGGGCGTTGCCTGAGCTCCGCATCGCGCTTGCATCTGGAGAAGCTGCACGGGGAATTTGATTGCGCTCTCATCGTCGCCGATGGCCTGTCGCCGCTCGCGGTTCACAAGCACGCCGCCCATCTGGTGCGCGCTCTGTTGCCTCGGCTGCAGGCATGGAGACTAGCTCCCACCGTAATCGTTGAGCAGGGCAGAGTGGCCATTGGCGACGAGATCGGTTCGGTCCTCGGCGCCGCACTGTCGGTGGTGATGATCGGCGAACGGCCTGGCCTCAGCTCTCCCGACAGCCTCGGCGTCTATGTCACCTGGGCTCCCCGGCCCGGCCGCACCGATGCGGAGCGCAACTGCATTTCGAATATACATGGAGCGGGTCTGAGCGTAGGCGCGGGCGCGGAGCTTCTTCTGCTTCTGATGAATGAAGCGCGAGCGCGGCGTATCTCCGGCGTGAACCTCACATATAATGGCAGCGGCCATGCTCAAGTCGAACCTCACGCGCCGTGAAGTTATCGGAGGCCTGCTGGCGGCGGTTCCGGCTCTGGCCGCCGGGCGTCCCCGCGGACCCATTGTCGATAGCCACGTGCATCTGTTCTCGGCCGATCTGAAGCGCTTTCCGCTCGCTCCCAATGCCACCTACAAGCCGACTCCTCTGCCGGTTGAGGATTATGTCCGATTCGCCGTGTCGGTGGGAATCGATCACGCGGTCATCGTCCATCCGGAGCCTTATCAGGACGATTACCGGTATCTGGAATATTGCTTCGCGCATGAGCCGTCGCCGGGATTTTTTAAAGGCGTATGCCTCTTCGACCCCACATCGAGCGAGACGCCGGACCGCATTGCGACCCTGGTGGGGATGAATCCCAAGCGCATAGTGGCGCTGCGTATTCATGAGGTGCATAAGCCCGGAACGCCGTCGCTGACCGAGGGCCCGATTAAAGATC
>Ga0302320_10007103_pt1 | contig 24724 bp, 14 predicted proteins | sample Bog_T0_3_FD_202130 | JGI IMG/M metagenome (GOLD analysis project Ga0302320, IMG submission 202130) | Peat permafrost microbial communities from Stordalen Mire near Abisko, Sweden - Bog_T0_3 | ecosystem: Environmental > Terrestrial > Soil > Wetlands > Peat | place: Sweden: Abisko, Stordalen Mire...
GGGACGCAAAGAAACGATTGTCACACCGCCGCAGGCTCCGGTCTATAGCTATGCGGCCATCACGCTGGCGCTGATGCTAACGTTGGTATTTCTGCGCATCTATATCGGCGTATTCATGACGCCGCTCGAACGGTTTGACCTCTGGCCGTATCTTCAATCGGGTGCGGTGGCTGCGTTCCGGCAAGCCGATCAATACCAGCTTCTCTCGGTATCGGACAGCCATCTCCACGCGCGGCCTGCTGCCGCTGCCGACGTGGAGCCAGGCGTGACAACGATGGAATTCGCCCGTCCATTACCGCTTCAATTGACCATGAGCGCGCGCGCCGCCGGTCTGGTTTACCTCTATCGCGGACCGAAAACCGTCTACCGAAATAGGCCGCTCCATGCTTATCTCGCACAGTTCGTTTACCACGGCGACACCGTAGCCGGAGTCTTCCGCTGGCCGCTGATTGTCGGCCTCGGTGTGCTTTTGATCCTGCTTCCGTTCGCAGCTCGCATGGATGTGGAACGGTTCAAAGAAATGAAGTACGGGCGGCTACTGAAGGGACCAGTGCGCGTCACGCCGAAGGAGTTCAACCGGGTCGTCAAAGGTGACGGCGTGGGTTTCAAAACCATCGAATCGAAGCAGCTCATGCGCATTCCCCGGCTCGCCGAAGGTCAGCACATCGAGTTGATGGGCGACACGGGAGCTGGGAAAACCCGGCTCATCATGCAGCTTTTGTTGCAGATTAAGGAGCGGGGCCACTCAGCCATCGTCTATGATCCGGCGTGCGAGTTCGTTCAGCGGTTCTATGATAGCGGGCGCGGTGACATCATCCTCAATCCTCTGGACGACCGCTGCCCGTACTGGGGACCGTCCGAGGAACTGCGCCGCCGCGCCGAGGCCAAGGCCATCGCCGCGTCCCTATATCAACCGACGACCGACAAAAAAGGCGAGTTTTTTACGGAGACTCCTCAGAAGATTTTCGCGCACCTGCTGACCTTCGGCCCGTCTCCGCAGGAGCTTGTCGAGTGGATGGCGAACCCCGACGAGATCGACCGCCGCGTCCAGAATACGGAGATGGCGACCATGATTGCTAAGGGCGCGCAGCAACAGCGCAACGGCGTCTTGGCGTCTCTCGGCCTGATCGCCGACAGCCTGCGCATGTTGCCGCGCAAAGACAAAACGGAGAATCATTGGAGCGCAACAGAATGGTCAGAGAATCGGCGCGGCTGGATCTTTCTGACCTCGAAGCCCAGTGAGCGCGAGGCGCTGCGCCCGCTGCACAGCCTGTGGATCGACCTGCTGGTTCTGCGCCTCTTGAACGAGCCAAAGGAAGGCCAGCATCCGGTCTGGTTTGTACTGGACGAGTTGGCGAGCTTGCAACGTCTGCCGCAGCTCCACACGGCGATCACGGAAAATAGAAAGTCGAAAAATCCGCTCGTGTTGGGTTTTCAGGGCAAGGCACAGCTTGAAGTGATTTACGGCCACATGGCCGAGGTGATGCTCTCGCAGCCGGCCACGAAAATCTTCCTGAAAACCACCGAGCCTAAGGCCGCCGAATGGGTGTCGAGCGCCATCGGCAAAGTGGAGATCGAGCGAATGCGGCAGACCCATTTCGATGGCTCGCGCACAGGGAAAAACTTCACGCTGGAGCGCCAGGTCGAACCGCTGGTTCTCGATTCCGAAATCTCCGGTCTCCCTGACCGGCACGCCTTCCTCAAGCTCGGCAACTACGTCGCTCACTTCTCGTTTGCCTACCACGACATTCCGGCTACGCAGCCTGCCTTTGTCCCTCGCCCGCTCGAAGACGACGACCTCGGTTTCGATCCGAAGACGCTGGCGAAAAAGCCTGCGGAACCGGAGACAACCGAAGAGGATGCCGAATCCATCCAGAGCGGATTCTCATTGGGAGACTGACCATGCTGAAAATCTCAAAAGCCCTTTCGGCGGGCAAACTCGAAAACTATCACCGCCAGGAATTTACGTCGCCGGATCAGAGTTATTGGAGCCAGGGACAGTCGGTACAGGGCGAGTGGCATGGGCAACTTGCCGAGAAATACGGACTTGCGGGTGCTGTTGGAGCCGAGGAATTCCATCGGCTCTCGGAAGGGCAGCACCCGCAGACCGGCGAGCAGCTTGTACAGCATCGGCAATCCTTCGAGTACCAGAATGCAGATGGGAAGACAGTCAAATCGGTCGAGCACCGAGCGGGATGGGATGCCACCTTCAGCGCGCCGAAGTCGGTTTCGCTGACCGCGCTGGTTGGTGGCGACGACCGGGTGCGCATGGCTCACCGCGACGCTGTGGGTGTCGCCTTGAATGAGTTGGAACGGTATACGCAGGCTCGCATGGGAGGCAACCGGCCTGCTGAATCCACCGGCCAATTCATCGTTGCCAAATTCGAGCACGATACCTCGCGCCCGGTGGACGGCTACGCCGCGCCGCAACTTCATACTCATGCAGTGATTTTCAATGTCACCGAGCGTGGAGATGGAACCAGCCGCGCCTTGCAGGAGCGCGGATTCTTTGAGTCGCAGCAATTCGCCACCGCCGTTTATCAGTCGGAGTTGACCTTCAAGTTACGGGAACTGGGCTATGAGATCGAACCGGGAAGGAGCGGCGCACCGGAGATCAAGGGATACTCGCAGGAATATCTTGATGCCTCCAGCCAACGCCAGAACCAGATCCTCGAACACATGAAGCAGAATGGACTCTCCGGCTACGAAGCGGCGGAGATTTCCGCCCATGCCACGCGCGACAAAAAACGGATTCAATCACCGGCGGAGGTGCTCTCTGCGCATCGTCGGCTCGCTTCCGAATTCGGCAACCAACCCAATCACGTCGTGGCCGAGGCGCGGCAACGCAGCCAGGAAAAGGAAGTGGAACACGCGCCCGAGAAGACACAGCAGGCCGCGCGGGAGGCCGTGACCTTTGCCCGTGAGCGCAGCTTCGAGCGCGAGGCCGTCACGGACGAACGCGCTCTCTTCCGCGATGCGCTACGGCGCGGCATGGGTGAAACCACTTACGGACAAGTTCGCGCCAGCGTGGAGGCCCGCCTTGCCTCCGGTGAATTCCAGCTCGTATTGGGCCAGAAACACGATACTGCGCGGCAATTCACGACCGCGGAGACCATTCACGCTGAAAAAGAAGTCTTGCGGCGGATGCACGAGGGACAGAGCCGAGCCGAACAGATCATGCCTGTTCAGCAGGCCGTGGCGCATACGGCCAAGTACCCGCATCTCAACTCCGCTCAACGGCTGGCCGCCGAAGAAATTCTGACTTCGCGCGATGTGGTGCAGGGGCTTCAGGGAAGCGCCGGTGTTGGTAAGACAACAGCTCTGAAAACCGTGCGCGAGGCTGCCGAGCGGCGCGGGTATATCGTCGAGGGCTTCGCCCCGACTTCCCGCGCCGCGCACCAACTCGGTGACGCGGGAATCTCCGCTGATACCTTGCAGGCTTTCCTTGCACGGTCCAAGCAGCCGACGCCGGAACGCCATCTCTATATGGTCGATGAGTCGAGCCTTGCCAGCACCAAGCAGGTGCGCGATTTCCTTCAAAAGCTCGACCCCGGAGACCGGGTTCTTTTCATCGGCGATACGCGCCAGCATCAGGGCGTCGAGGCTGGAAAGCCCTTCGAGCAGTTGCAACAGGCGGGGATGAAGACTGCCAAGCTCGATCAGATCGTGCGCCAGAAAGACCCGGAACTGCTGCGCGCGGTCGAGCATCTCTCGCGCGGCGAGGTCGCCGAAGGCATCGCGCTTCTCGAACAACAAGGCCGGGTCACGGAGATTTCCGACCCGCAAAAACGCATCGCCTCGATTGCCCGGAACTATACCGACAGCCCCGGCAACACCATCATCGTCTCCCCAGACAACGCCTCACGCCGCGAGATCAATCAGGCCGTCCGCGCGGAGCTACAGGCGCGCGGTATTGTCGAAGCAGAAAACCACCCCATGCGCGTACTCGCGTCGCGCTCCGATATGACCGGAGCTGACCGGGCCTGGGCCGCACGCTATGAGGTGGGCGACGTACTCCACTACCAGCGCGGCAGTACGGCTATCGGCATTGAGCCGCGCAGCTATGCGCGGGTCATCTCGACCGATCCGAAAGCAAATTCCTTGACCGTCGAAAAATCGGATGGACAGCAGGTCTCCTATGACCCGTCCCGACTGCGCGGCATCTCCGCTTACCGCGAGATTGAACGGGATTTTGCCGTTGGAGACCGGTTGCAATTTACAGCGCCGAACAAGGAGTTGGGCGTCGCCAACCGTGACCTCGGAACCATTCAAAGTATCGATGGAGGTCAAAACATCACCATCCGCATGGATGGCGGCAAAGACAAGATGGTCACGTTCGCCCCGGAGCAAATGCGCCACTTCGATCACGGTTACGCTGTGACCTCGCACAGTTCCCAGGGACTCACCGCCGAGCGTGTCCTGGTCAACATGGCTACTAATGTTCACCCGGAACTCATCAATAGCCGCTTTGCTTATGTCTCTGTCTCCCGCGCCTCGCATGACGCGCAGATTTATACCAACGATGCCGCCTCGCTTGCCGAAAGCCTCAGCCGTGATGTCTCCAAGGCTTCGGCGATTGACTTCGGCAAGACTCAAAGTCCGGTTGCGAACGTGGGATTGGAGCAGGCGGCAGCGGCGCTAACGAAGATTCCTGCTGCTGGGCTTGGGTTAGGACTCTGAGGTTTGCGAGATCGTCTCAATACGCCATTCATCGTGAACAAGGAACGGCGTATTGAAATTCGGACGTGGACACAGCAATCATGGGGCACCTCCAGGGGCGCCGGTCAATCCATGACACACCCGGCGAGGACGTCGTCAGCAACAGCCGCAAGGTGCTCGACGGCTTCCTTCCCAGCCGTAAGGCGGTTGGTGAGATAGGCAATTGCAAGTTGTCGCGTCGGATCCGCCCAGGCAATACAGCAATCGCTGCCGTTCTGACCAAAGGTAAGAGGGCTGCTCATTGCCCCCATGGGCGAAACGAAACGAGGATCGGAGCGTGGGCCACCCAACTGAAAGCCTTGCGCCCAGCGGATGGGCTTTCTGGCGACTCGGTCGAACTCCCCGCCACACGACGGAGTTCTGGCTGCTTCAATGCTGGACGTCTTGAGAATGCGCCGGCCGCCAGCCATACCTCCGTTCAGGAGCATTTGATAAAACCGTGCCATATCTGCCGCGGTAGTGGAGATTCCAGCGGAGGGATTAACGGAGCGACGCACGGCACGCCGGTTCACGATCCATGCGACAAGCCTCCCATATTGCCCCTGGCCGGATATTGGGACATGCCGCTCCCAAAGTTCATCCGGCAGGCCCAGAAACGTGTCGTGCATGGCGAGAGGACTCAATAGTTCACTGGCAAGAACTTCACGGACGGGGCGCTGTGTAACACGTTGAACGATTTCCCCAAGGATGAAGCCATAACTGAGCGGCTGGTAAGCAGGTCCGTCGCCTGGTATCAAGGCCGGGCGGCTCCGCGCGATTCTGTGTGTGAATGCGTCCCAATTAGGCATGGCAAAAGCGTCTCCGATGCTCATTGACTGGACCAACCCGGAGCGGTGCTGCAGGACTTGACGTATTGTGACGTGGGAATTTCCATGCTGTGCAAACTCCGGCCAGTAGGTGGCAACTGGCTCATCGAGTCGCACCTCGTCGCGTTCGACGAGAAGGTAGATCAGCACAGTCATGAATGGCTTGCTTGCCGAGAATATCCAGAAGAGAGAATTCTGTTTGCAACCGAATGCATGATTCAATACGACTTCGCCACCGCGAAGAACGCATATCTGCGCCGCTGCCTTCTGTCTGCTGATGCGTTCAAAGGCGCGAGACAAAGACGCTTCATCGACATCCGTTCTGCAAGGCTGGTTCCGAATGCTACTCACCTGCACTCTCCTTGATAGGATGATAAATCAGTTAAAACAGATCCCTTGTGCGTTTGATTATCTCCTCGAACACGGAGTGTTTGGCCTGTTGCATACGTCGTGCGACCGAGGTGTCGCTCATGGATGTGGTCTAGACTCGACAAGCCAGACTGCTTCCAGCTTGAACTCGTAGCTGTAAATCTTCCGGGGAAACGCTCCATCTACGCAGCCCTTTCACTATTATCCCAAGGCAATATGGGGAGGGGCTTTCCGGGGCAAGGTCACACTTCTCTGTGCGCTACATCACATGTAGGCGAGAAGTTTGTTGACAGAAGCAGAAACAGAGTTACATTGTTTTGGGGGAATCTATGAGCACAGCGGACATCGTAGATACGGTTCAGGCCTCTAAACCTCACAAAGCTACTGAAGTAACAGATTCAGTACGCGCAATGTTTGTTCGACCTTCACGGTTCAACGCTAGAACAGTCACCGAAGACGGCACCTTACTTCTTTATAACAGCTATTCAGGTGCCTTTTCAGGTGTGCCACGGCATGCTCGATCATCAGCCGAAGCATTGTTGCGTCAGGAGGGAACCTGCGTGAAGGTAACCGGTCTTGCGAAATACATGCTTGATCGTGGTTTTTTAGTGTCTAACTCCGTGAATGAGCTTAACAAGGTGCGTGTACTGCATGGATTTCAGCATTATCGCTCGGATATGTTAGAACTCGTTTTACTTGCGTCGGAGGCATGCAATTTCCGCTGTGTATATTGCAGTGAAACCTATTCTCGCGGAACGATGGAACCTTGGGTACGTCAAGCAGTAGTGGCAATGGTAGAGCATCGAATCAAGCAGTTGCGTCTCCTTCGCGTTGGATGGTTTGGCGGCGAGCCTCTTCTTGGCCTAGAGGCCATTCGCGAAATATCGCCTCGTCTTCAAGATCTTGCGCAAGCAAATGGAGTAGAGTTCAGCGCCCAAATGACAACCAACGGATTTTTATTGACAGAGAAAGTTCTTGCGGAGCTTCTCAACTATGGGGTTCGTCGTTTTCAGATATCGCTTGATGGCAGTCCTGCCGACCATGACTGCAAGCGAGGGCTGAAGGGAGGTGGATCTTCGTTTCGAACTATCTATGACAACCTCAAGGCTGCGCGCAATCTTTCTGAACAATTCACTATCGTTGTCCGCATCAACTTTGACAATGACAACTTGCCACATGTGCAGGAACTTCTAGAAATGTTGGAGAGAGACTTCGCAGGCAACACGCACTTTGAAATTCTGTTTCATCCTGTATGTAAATGGGGCGGCCCCAATGATGGGAACCTTAATGTATGTGGCAGCACCGCATACTTGAGTGGACTGGCCCTATCAAAGAAAGCATCTACGATGGCATTGACACAAGTCGCTCAACTATCGCAGATGCAGGGATTAAGGGGCGGTAACGTCTGTACTGCTGCCCGCCCGTACTGCTTCATACTCGCGGCCGACGGCAAGATCATGAAGTGTAGTCTTCCCATGGATCATGAGGACTACAATATTGTCGGGCATCTAGGGCCAGATGGCGTTCCCACTATTGATGATGAAAAGTTAGCCCGGTGGGTCGCTCCCTCTTTTGAGGACGACGACATGTGCAAGAAATGTTTTTACTTGCCAGTCTGCCAGGGGTGCCGCTGTCAGAATATTCGCTTTACGCCAGGATTTCGGCCATGCCCTGAGGAAAAGCTCAACATTGCCGCTACGCTCACTTCTCTTTGGGAGCGGCGGCAGTCGACAGCGAGGCAGTACTGTATAAAAGCAGACCAGGGCATAGCAGTTTAGTACACGATAAGTCACGAGTGTATTGGCTTTATATTGAGGTCTACCAAAACGAGCTTGCCGGATGTCGGCTTGTAGGCTCATGGAATTGCAATCAGTGCGAATCTGTGAACCCATCGTGAGCGCTCGAGTACAAGTTTAGAGCGTGACAAATTTCAACTAATTGAATTTCCGAAAGAAAGGGGAACAATTGTGGACAGTAACAATCAAAGCACCAGCATCTTGGTACCGAAGCAAGAGAACGATCTGCTGATCGTCGAGTTAGATGACCGACTCGAGTTCTCGATCATGGCCGTGTCTCCGTCTCCCGATTTACAAATCATATGCGGCGGAGGATGCGGTTGCAATCCTAAGATACCTTCGCCTATCAAACCTTCCTCTGGGATAGCATAACCAACGCTCACAGTATGAGTCTGGATGTGCAAATTGTTTCTTACTATGCCAGTTTGACATGTTTGAAGTTCGGTTGGCTCGACTATGGGCCAACCGAACATTTAGTAGGCACAAGATTAATGATCTGACGCACTGGTTGCCGATTTAAGTTTGTAGCGGCGGCACAAGGAAATCGAGAAGTTATGCCGAAGGTTTGGAATGCCGCACGCGGTAACGATGAGACGCCGTATGACTTGTCCGCGTCAATGTTGAGAACCCGCGTTCAAATTCTCCCTCTCGACACGGCATACTCTCAGGCGCGCTTTCAGGTGATTACTCCCGATAATAAGCGATTCGAAATCGACAATTCGGCGCGATGTCTCCTAGACTATTTGCAAAAACCTCGAACTACAGCAGATTTGCTTGCGGCTGCTGAGCGCGAACGATGGCAGTTCGGTGGAGCGACTATCGATTTTGCATTTATCCAGGAGCAGTTGCTTAAAAGAGGATTGGTGGAATTGTGTGGCTTGCCGATTGATTCAGACGATAGAGCGATACCCAAGCCGATGGCATCTGGTGGAAGATACACATTTCTTTGGCTACACTACGACATCTTTGAGCGCGCAATGCTACAGCCCGTCACACGTATATTAGCTGTGCTATTCAGTCATGTCGGGATTCTTTTGGGAGTGCTGTTTACTATCGTTACTCATGCCCTATTACTTGATTCGTTATGGCGCACCACAACGCCAGTAACCCCTAGTGCAGAAGATTGGTGGATATTGGTGGGCATCCTCTACGGAAGTGTGCTTTGGCATGAACTCGGCCACGCAGCGGCTTGTGAGAGATTTGGGGCAGAACATGGACCGATTGGCGTCGGTCTCTTCCTCGTTTATCCTGTCATGTATTGCAATGTTACTGACACCTGGAAGCTGTCTCGTACGCAGCGCATCACTGTGGATATCGCTGGCATATATTTCCACTGTCTCTTCGCTTCTGTGTTCTGCATCCTTGCGCTCCGGCATCCGTCCCCCCTCTTGTTTTGGGTTGTGGCGAGTGTTTGGGGAATGATTATGTTCAACTTAAATCCGTTTTTTAAGTTCGACGGGTATTGGGTTCTCAGCGACCTTCTCGGTATTTCGAGCCTGCACCGTATTAGCACGGTGTTGTGGCGCCGTACTTTACTTCTGAACAGAGACCCTCGTGCCTACCGTGAGATACGTGAGTTGCCGCGCAAGATCCGTCTCACTGTTTTCAGCTATTCGGCGGTCTATGCCGTGGCCATGGCGTATTTTGCTGAACGCATCGTGTGCTGGATAGTCCCTCGGTTCGTGAGCTTACTCACCAAGGATCTACCTAAAATATTGTTGAGGATTGAAGCAAAGCAATTTGATGCAATTTTGTTGGCGCAGGTATTCCAACTTCTTCTAGTTCTTCTGTTTGCGTATGGTGGTCTACTTTTTCTGACGACTGGTATCATCGCCATCTTTCGCGCGCTGCGAAAGACGTGAGTGCAGAGCAGCAGCGTCGGGATCAAGGCGAACGTATGGGAACGAATTGGGGAAAAACAAAGCCCTATTCCCTGTTGATGTGTTCGTTTACGGACACGCATATTCCAATTTCGAACACTTCTGCAAACTTACCCTCGGCTATTCTGCTACATATAACTGAATATAGGCACGTTATCGAAATGTAAGTTTGGCCCGCTAAGTGCTGCAAAGTTTCTACAACAATCTTGAGGAGGCTCTATGCGAGGATTTCTTTCCGATCTCAAACTTGTGCTTCGGCAATTGCGCAAGTCGCCGGTCTTTACAGTAATGGCGGTTCTGATGCTAGCCTTTGGCATTGGAGCGACAACGGCGATTTTCTCGATGGTTGAAGGTGTTTTGCTGCGGCCTTTACAGTTCCCGAATTCCGAGCGGCTGGTGGCCTTAGGTGATCATTTGCAAGGAGCGAATTGGGACGAGGGAAATGGCGTTCCAGTCACAGCTCCCGAGATCAATACTTACGCGCATGGCACCCACTCTTTTGAAAATGTCGGAGGGTATAGTTTTGTTAACTACGCATTTTCCGGGATTGGAGAACCAGCTCAAGTCAATGCCTCGCGCATGACCGCCGGAGTTTTTTCCACCCTTGGGGTCGCGCCGCTATTGGGCCGTGTTTTTACGGTGCAGGAAGATGAACAGCGTCAGCAGGTGGCAGTGTTAAGTTATGCCACATGGAAAAGCAGATTCCAGGGAAATCCTCAAGTGTTGGGTACTACAATCCTACTCGACCGTAGGCCCTATCTCGTGATCGGAGTGATGCCAAACACTTTTGAATTTCCGCTGGTACCTGGCCACGTAAACCACAGTGAACTATGGGTACCGATGAGTTTCACTCCGCAGGATCTTTCAGCCGCGGCAGCATCAAGTTGGAGCTACCACATGGTGGGTCGCCTAAAGGCTGGTATTACTCCAGTTCAGGCGCAGAACGATGCCGAGCTGGTTGCGCAAGAAATTATGCGCAACTATCCAACAGATATGTCCAACATCCACATTAACGCTGTGGTAAGCCCATTGCAGGAAATTACAGTGAAGGCAGCGCGCCCGCTGCTGCGGATACTGTTACTAGCTGTTGTTGTAGTGCTATTGATTGCCTGCGCTAATCTCGCAGGGCTATTGCTGGTCAGAGCGATTCGAAAGCAGCGAGAAATTGCTCTGCGCCTAGCTCTGGGAGCGCCTTCTATGGCACTTCTTCGACAGACAGTCCTAGAAAGCTTCGTGCTGAGTATAAGCGGCGGGCTGTTGGGAATCGGACTTGCTGCACTTGCGTTGCGTGTGGGAATAAACCTGTTACCAGAAAGTCTACCGCGTATCAACGAAATAGGTCTGAACTGGCCTGTAATCGGATTTGCATTCCTGCTTGCAGCAATAACTGGATTGCTTTGTGGGTCGGCTCCAGTTTTCGTTGCGCTCCGCACTAACATGAACTCTTGCCTTAAAGAGGGAGGGCGCAGCGGCGCAGTAGGGGGAAATCACACGCGCTTGCGCTCGGCGTTGGTGGTCGTGGAAATTGCGGTTGCGTTGATTTTGCTCACGGCCTCTGGCTTGCTGCTTCGGAGTTTCCAGAAGATGGGCGCAGTCGATCTTGGATTCCGTCCCGAACACGTTACCACAGCCAGCTATTCGCTGCCGCAGAAACAGTATCCAACTCAGCCATCAGTGGATGCTTTCAATCACGAACTACTGTTACAGCTTAGGCGGTTACCCGGCGCAGAAGCCGTTGGAATTACAAGTACACTTCCCATTTCAGGAGACAACGGTACCGAAGCCTTTGTTGCAGATGGCTATCTCCCCCAAAAAGGGGCCGGTATGAATCTTGCTGTGCCTTCTCAGGTGATGGGAAGCTATTTCCAAACTATGAAAATATCACTACTGCACGGGCGCTTATTCACAGAAGAGGACCGGGCCAATACGCAATTGGTGGTCATTGTGAATCACAGGTTGGCCGAACACTATTGGCCGAATCAGAATCCATTGGGAAAACGTATGCGCATCGGGACACAAGAGATGAAGACTCCGTGGATGACAGTGGTCGGAGAACTCGCCGATGTCAAGCTAAGCTCTCCCGGTGCAGATGCGAGTGAGCAATTCTACCAACCAGTAGAACAGGCAATACCATCTGTTGGATCCTTGGCTTCGCCTGCTGATCTCGGCGGTAACGGCGGATATATTGTTTTGCGATCTGCCTTGCCACCGGAACAGATGGAAAATGCTCTTCGTGCGACCGTGCATTCCATTGACCCTCTGTTGCCGCTGACGCAGGTGCAGACCATGAGGCAGATAGTATCGGACAGTAAAGCATCAAGCCGCTTCAACACATCTCTTATTATCAGTTTTGCATTCGCGGCCATGGTGCTAGCAGTTCTAGGCATCTATAGCGTCATCGCGTTTTCAGCTACCTCACGAGCGCAGGAGATAGCTATCCGCATGGCGCTCGGTTCGCAGCGCTCCGGGATTCTGCTTCTGATCGTGATCTCTGGAGCAAAGCTCGCTGCTATTGGTTGTGTGATTGGAATAGCGGGGGCTGCGGTAGCTTCCGGTCTACTGCGTTCCGTGCTCTTTGGAGTGAGTCCGTTTGACCCGCTTGTGTTCACCGTGGCCGCGACCACCGTGTTGCTGTTGGCTGTGGGAGCATCCACACTACCCGCGCTCCGTGCGACTTCGATTGATCCTATGCGGGCACTGCGAGGGGAATAGCCGCACCTTCTGTTGGTAAACATACAAAAATCGGACCTTGAACAACTATCGATCATTGTCAGACACCGTCCGACACGGTCCGAATTTCGTTCGAGTTCAGTGTGTAGGCTGACCATCCCTAAGCCGTGAGGCTTAGGGATGGTGTCTATCTCCAAAACGAGCCCAGCGAAAAGGCAACTCCGGGCGTATTGACGGAATGATGCTTGCGGATTCAAGCGCCCCTGGAGGCGACTTAGGCAGAACAGAGCCGCCAAAAACATATTCGTACGCATTGAGGACCATGATCGCCGCCCCTGTGCTCAGCGACTTCCTGTAAAATCGGTCATCACTAACTGGTTGGTAAGTAAGGCGACAAATCTGTAGTAATTGATGCTGCGAATTCGTATCATGAGTCATGGAGCGAGATGGGCGCAGTTTTGACCACAAGACGCTTGGATCGATATGCCTGATGGCGGTCGAGCGAGTTCGAGAAGGCGAACGAGCATCCTCCGTGATTGCCTCTTACGGATTCAATCGAACTACGATTTATAAGTGGCTCGCGGTCGCGTCCCGTGTGGACTTCCAACCTTCTGGTGTTCGGTGCTGTTGGCAGCAGCAGCGGCCTGACGGAGGACGTGACAAGCTCCTCCAAAGTTACCTGGATCGATCATACCGACCGTGGCAACCGTATCTTCAGGTGGAGTTATAACTGCTCTGGTTCAAGGAAAGACGACCATCGCCGCAAACATCTTATAAGTGATGGCTACCCGCTTCATTCAGGCAAACCCAACAGGTCGAGGGTTGTTTGCTCAAAACATCCTATGGTTACTATGGTCACCCGAGCTAAAAATATAGCCACCTTTAAGTAAATTCATCGCCGCTACACGTTTTTTGCGGTATTATGTGGCCACTTGAGATTGGCGTTTGCAAGATAACTTATCGCTTTTTGTTGCGATGCTTGTTGCCGGAGTGAAGCTAGTATTCTAGCGCGCCAAAACTGGGCCACTATCACTTTCGCAATTCTGCGATGTTTCCTTGTTAAGCTGTCGTTGCTGCGTGAACGACTGGATCGGTTTTTATAGCAAAGAATCCACGTGTGCTCTCTTTGCTTTGAGACGTCAATTCAAGTTGTAGTTACGCGACATCATCGCTAGAAATGTCGTCAATGCGTACGGGGCATCGTATGCGCGCTACTTTGATCAGCAACCTCAAGGAGGTATTCACAATGAGATCAGCGTTGCTTTCACAAACAATTCACAGGGATATACGACGGGGCATGCTCAAGGTGACCACATTGACTTTTGGGTTGCTTTGTACAATCGTCTCACCCACGGGACTCACACATGCTCAAACCATCTCGACGGTGGCCGGGAACGGCACGGCTGGTTTCTCTGGAGACGGTGGACCAGCCACCAGTGCCGAGATGGATAACCCGACTGGCGTTGCGGTAGACTCCTCGGGCAACATTTACTTTGCAGATCCTGATAACCAGCGCATCCGTAAAGTAACGGCCTCCACCGGCCACATGTCGACTGTAGCCGGGAACGGCACGTATGGCTTCTCTGGAGACGGTGGAGCGGCCACCAGCGCAGAACTCAAAAATCCGGATGCCGTCGCCGTGGACTCCTCGGGCAACGTATACATTGTGGATCACACCAACTCCCGTATCCGCAAGGTGACGGTTTCGACGGGTGTTATCACGACGGTGGCCGGCAACGGCACCACCGGCTATTCCGGCGACGGAGGAGCAGCAACCAGCGCGGAGTTGTATTGGCCTGAGGGCGTGGCTGTTGACTCGTCGGGGAACATCTATATTGCGGATTCGTTTAGCAACCGCGTTCGTAAGGTCACGGTCTCGACGGGTGTGATCACAACGGTGGCCGGGAGCGGAACAGCTGGCTACTCCGGCGACGGTAGTGCGGCAACCAGTGCTGAACTGAATTTTCCCACCGGCGTAGCAGTCGATTCGTCGGGCAACATCTACATCGCGGATATCGATAACTACGTGATCCGCAAGGTGACAGCTTCGACGGGTGTGATCTCAAGAGTAGCGGGGAACGGAACCGCAGGATTCTCCGGCGACAGTGGGCTTGCAATCAGCGCCGAGCTTAGTACACCTGCAGGAGTCGCAGTGGATACGTCTGGAAACATCTACATTGGGGATTACCGGAATGAACGTATCCGTAAAGTAACGGCCTCAACTGGCAACATCACGACGGTAGCCGGGAACGGTACAGAGGGCTTCTCCGGCGATGGTGGAGCGGCAACCAGTGCGGAACTCAATTATCCCGAGAGTGTCGCGGTGGATACCTCCGGCAACTTCTACATCGGAGATTACGGCAATCTGCGTATCCGAAAGGTGAATTGAGTCGAGCAATGCGTTTCCTGTGACAGATGCAATAAACACGCGGATCGGAGGGCAGATTGGCAAACGACATCTTGTCCTCCGATCCCCCGTTCATATCCCATCGGCATGTCGCTGCTGCAAGGAGGAAGTTGGCTTTGCGGGATGCGGCAAAAGAGTGACCTCCCAGAGTAAATTGAACTCTTCGATCGGTATTTGGAGAAACTTCCTTCGACGCGCAGGCGATGTTGAGCGCGGTGAGTAGTGCACATGGATAATCCTATCTTGCCTATGCACGTCAAACGCGAACGCACGCTGTCTTCGTCTTGCATGTGTTCGGCGGTTGGATCATATGAGGACCGGAGTATGATGTTCAATCGGACTTTGCTGTATATCGCTTTGTTGGGCTGTATTTCCTCCCGTTTCCTTGCATTTAGCGCAACGCACGATTGTTCCCTTACCGGCTCTCTGCAGAGCGACGATGACAACCCGATCAAGGGTCACATTCTCGCTTATCACATTGAAGTCCGTCATGGCCGGAGGATGCCATCGCTGGAATGCTCAGCCGACACGGACGCTCGGGGACACTTTCAATGCGTTCACCTTGAGTCGGGATCTTACTTCCTGATCGCGACTGGCTTGCATCGGGTCTCTGATGATCCTCGCTCTCAGCCTACTGAGCCGCGCTTTCTACCGCTGCTTGCGATATATCCAGCAGAGACGGGCTTCGATACCGCTGATCTCGTTCACCTCGGATCGGGAGAAACGCAATCTTTGGAAATGCCGGTGCATAGCGACGTCGGATCGGACCTGCATGTCAACTCTGCCGCCGCCACGGCCAAAGACAGATCTCTGCAGGTTTCTCTTCTGGGCGAAGACTTCGTCGCTTCAACAGAATTCCAAATATCACCAGACTCGCGGAGCAGCGGCTACACACTCAGGAGCCTGCCTCCGGGTGCCTATCAACTCATGGAATCTTGGTCCGAAAGCCGTGGTACCCGCCACGGAATAGCCTTCGTTTCTGCCGAGCAACTATCGTCTGGTCAAGCAACAATGAAGGAAATGGAGCTACAGAGCGTCGCGGGCTCAGTCCATTTCCCTGGGCCGAAGATTACCAACTCAGTTGAAGTAGATTTGAAACCGGCAGCAAGCTGGGATTCACGCCGATACGCGACGATGGTCCATGCCAATAGCACGTTCTCAATAACAGATATTCCGCCTGGAAGGTACTATGTTTCCCTCGCTCCACAGAGCGGGTTTTATATCACGGATGTGCTGATCTCGGAGCGTAGTTCCGGAAGTTCAGTCCTGACTCTCGATAAGGAGCACTCGAACGCACCATTAACGCTGGCAGCGAACGCAGCCTCCGGAAGCATGACAGGCACACTCAAAATGAGTCATGGCGGGCAGCAGTGTACTACGGTCACGGTGGAATCCCTCGCCTCGCACACAAGCTTGCAGGTTGCGGTCGGAGTTCAGGGCACCTTCAGGATAGAGAAGTTGGCGCCGGGTGAATACCGTCTCTACGGCTGGGTGAATGTCAGGGACGTGCCCTATGACGATTCTTCATTTCTGAGACGATATGCTGATAGGGCTGTCCAGATTGAGTTGGAAGATGGTACATCGGCCAACGGGCTGGAGGTCGAGTGCAACAGTGTGGGCCCGTAGATGCGTATGCGGCGATTCGAGAATGGCGAGCGAAGCGTAGCACAGACGAACTGTGTTGTGCTTCGCAATCGGGCTAATACGCTTACCGATATCGCTACCGTCGAACTGTCAGGTCGATCGTGGTCTGATGGGCGAGTGTACCGCTATTCGCGCTTGCCGACACAACCACTTGATACGTTCCCGGATAGCCATTGAAAGTTACGCCGCATCCTCCGAGGCCAAGAGCAACTCCGATCAAGACAATGAGCAGGAAGAACCGCGTCATCTTACAGCGAAGTCTTCGTGTAGGAACCAACAGAAGTATCCCTATTCCAGCTCCTGGGAGCATACAGGCGGCAAGCAGGGCGGGGATGCTTGCTGCCTGTTTACCAATAGAGTTATGCAGTTGTGCTGCCTGCTTCGCGGCCGACAGTGTGAGTATCGTCGATTGCGAGGAAGTTCCGTTCAGCGTCAGCGATTGGGAAGCAAAGGAGCAGGAGATGTTCGAGGGAAGCCCCGCGCAGGACAGGTTTACAGCCCCCTGGAATCCGCTTTCGGGAGCAAGAGTCAGCGTCACTGTTCCACTGCCGCCGGCCGTAAGCGTCAGAGATGTCGGCTTCGCGGTGAGGATGAAATCGCTGGAGGACGTAGACGCCGTGATCGACTGGGTAAGTACCGCCGATGTGCTGGCTCCGAAGTTGGTATCGCCGCTATAGACAGCCGTCATTAAATGACTGCCTTGCGTTAGCGAGGAAGTCGTGTAGGTCGCGGTGAGATTTGAGCCGAGCGTCGATGTGCCAAGCTTGGTCGCGCCGTCGTAGAAAGTGATCGAGCCGGTCAGCGATGCGGAACTGGAGACCGATGAAGTCACCGTCGATGTGAAGGTGACGCTGGCCCCAACGGTCTGCGGATTGGCGCTTGAAGTGATGGCCGTCGTAGTCGTGACCGGAGTTGGCCGTACGATTGATTCCGTGAGGACTGCCGAGGTGCTCGCGGAGTGGTTCGTGTCTCCGCTGTAGCGGGCCGTGATAGTGTGATCGCCTGATGCAAGCGATGAAGTCGTAAAGTCCGCCGTGAGACTGGACCCGAGGGTAGTGGTTCCAAGTTCTGTCGAACCGTCAAAGAACGAAACTGTTCCAGTGGGTAATGTCGAACCGGCTGTTGCCGGGGCAACGGTGGCTGTAAATGTTACGCTGCCACCCAGCACCTGGGGATTCGTGCTAGCGGTGAGAGTGGTTGTCGTTGTGGCTGTCGAAGATCCCGGGGGTGGCTTTGTCGAGGCGCATGAGGACGAGGCTGTGCCATTGGCAGTTCCGCCCGACACAATCAGAAACATCAACCCACGCACATTTCCGATTGCCAACGAGTGCGCTGCGCCGTTTCCGGCGCCAGAACCATTTGAGTCGTCGCCGTAGGATGGGAAGTAGTAAAGCGTGTGCAGTCCGACCGGAATATTCGAGAGACAGAGGCTGAAGGTCGCCGGGTTCGCGGCGCTAGCGCTCGTTTGTGAGGCTTGGGTCCAACTGAATGCGCCGCCGTCGATCTGGTAGTAGACGGAAACTGGAGGAGGGTTGACCGTGAGGGTGGAACCGGAAGCCGAGGTGTAGCTGCTGGTCACTTCGGCGGTGAAGGTTGGTGATGGATTCTTGGTCTGAAACACATTCGTCGTGCTGATTGTCTGGCTGTCCACGACGCCGGTTAAACTCAATTCGAGAGGAATCGCTTGAAACTGTTCGGGAGCAATTTCTGTGACGGCATTGCTCGCACCCACCGGAGCATAGAGTCTGCCAGTTAAAGGATCACCAGCCATTTGCGCCGATGCTCCTCCAGAAATCGTTGTTGCGGTGTTGGTGACACCATCGATCATCGCAATTCCCCCCGTTTCCAGAACTCCACCTGCGTAGATCTGATCGAAGAGTGGATCGACAATGATCGATGAGCCTCCTTGTGTAATTTCGATCGCTTGAAGAACCTGGGCGCTTACGCCATCGATTACAGTGATCGTTGGCGGTTTCTCGGTTGTGGCGGCATAGATTCTGTTGGTCTGGGTGTTAATGGCAAGGTCACCGCCGGAATCCGGATTGGTCGCAAAGCTCAGTGTCGAGATCTGATTGGTTGCGCCGTCGATGATTTGCAGATTATAGGTCCCATCGGTCGTGTCGCCAGCGACGCCAACGTAGATTTTGTTCGTCACGGGATTTACCGCAAGTTTTGTTGCGCCCTGTGTCGAAGGAATTGTTGCGATGATGCCCCCTGTGCTTCCATCGAGGACGGAGACGCTACCGCCGTTGGAGTTGAGAACATAGACTCGATTGGCTACAGGATTGATCGCAACCGCCACGGGATACTTGCCTACCTGGATTAGGCTGACATCGTTTGATGCTCCATCAATGATGGCCACTTGATTTTGCACCGCAACAGCCACGTAAATCTTGTTCGTGACAGAATTGATGGCGATGGCATCGCCCTCAGAAAACCCGAGAGGGATTGTTGCCGTCACGGATTTTGCGTCGCCGTCTATAACGCTGACGGTACCAGAGTAGGAATTGGCGACGTAGGCGCGATTCGTCACCGGATTGACGGCCACCGCTACTGGTGCTGTGCCAACAGCAAGGGTCGTCACCGTATTCGAAGTAGTGTCGAGAAGACTGACGGAATTGCCCGCATAGTTGCAGACGAATGCAACCTTGGTGACGGGATTGAAAGCGATGGCCTCGGGTGTCGAGCCCACACTGACCGAGGTGGTCTTGTTGGTTGCTCCTCGGAGGATGGTGGCGGTGTTGCCTATTGTGCTCGGGACGTAGATCCGATCGCTTTTTGGATCGAGAGCGATGGCAACCGCTTTGCCACTGCCGGTGACGTTCGTAACCTTATTTGTCGCGCCGTCGATCACGCTCAACAACGCCGATGCCGATGCCGTCTGGGTTCCGGCGTTCGCCACATAGATCTGGTTCGTGAGCGAGTTCACGGCGAGGGCCAGCGGACGAACGTTGACCGATATCGTGGTTGTAGCGTTGGTTGCCCCATCGATCACCGTGACAGAGCCATCCTGGTAGCTGGGCACGTAGATCTTGTTGGTGACCGGGTTGATCGCAATGGACTGCGGGGTCTTCCCAACGGCGACAGTTGCAATCGAAGAGCCATCTTCACTCAAGACCGAGATCGTGTTGTCGTCCCTGTTTACGATGTAGATCGTATTCGTGGTGGGACATGCGGCAATCGATGTTGGCGTGGAGCCAGCAGCGGCGGTCGAGGTTGTGCTGTCTTGTCCATTTAGAATGGTGACATTGTTGCTGCTCTGGTTTGCAACGTAAACCATGTCGTCAACAGGATTGACGGCGAGCGCCACAGGAGACGTCCCGACAGCAACGGTCGAAGTCGCATTCGTCGCTCCGTCGATGATCGTGACAGTGTTGTCGTCGCGATTGGCCACGAAAATCTGGTTGGTAACATAGTTCGCAGCAATAGCGACAGGCGAACGCCCCACGCTGACTGTCGCGGTCACGCTATGGGTCGCGCCTGCGATCACCGAGACCGTTCCGGCCCCGGTGTTGGCTACATAGACATTGCCCGTCGTTGGATTGACGGCGAGAGCTATGGGACTGGAGCCTACAGAAATGTCGATGGCCGTGTCCGTAAATTCGTCCACGCTGGTCACGGTGTTCGAGCCGCTGTTGGCGAAGTAGACCTTATTAAGCGCTGGATCGATGGCGACCGCCACGGGGCTACTACCGAGGGCAACGTTGCCCACAATTGTCTGGGCTGGGGACTGCTGTGCGAGCAGCAGCAGAGCTCCCAATAGGGAGTAGGTCCATCGCAGGATATTCTTGAGATCGGTCAAAGTCGCTCGGTTCCTTTCAGGGTAGTCGTACTTTCGCCAGGCCCCATCATCGGATAACCATCCGGCTCGTTGTTTCACGCACCTTGCGCTCAGAACAGACGCCAAGCCACGCCCAAGTTAAAACCGTTTGGCGCAAGGCCATGGCTGGGGTAGCCGGGAAAGCCGGGAGCCGAAGGCCAGCGCTGGTATTCGTACTCGACGCGGAAGGAAATGCGGTGCGAAGTGCGAAAATCGACGCCCGCTCCGGGGACATATATAAAATAGCTGCCATGCCCGATGTTGCTCGGGTAATTTATCACCCCGGAGCCGACGAGAAACTTGGCGTAAGGAAACATCTTGTTATTCTGAAGCGGAAACCTATACCGGCCGCCAATCAGATAGTCCGCAGCGGTCTGGCCGTTTCCGCCTCCGAAGTGAAACCAGCGTGCCTCGGCTTCGGCACTCCAATGTGAAGTTCGATCAAAGTCAGCATAAACTCCCATGCCTCCCATTCGGTGGCCTTCAAAGTCCGTCTGAAAGTTGGAATACTGGCCACCCGCCCAGATGGTGAGCCCACGAGCCGTCGCGGATGGCGCGGCTTGAGCGCCAAGCAGCCGAGCGGGCGTGACAAGCAGCATGAAGCCCAGAGCAAACAGGAGCCGGGTTAGATTCCACGGCAGCCGTCTCATAAAAGACTTGGCATAATGCAATACAGACATCGGTACAATCCTCTGATGCTTAATGGGGCTTTGTTCGAAACTCTGCTAACCGCAGACGACGCTGTTTTGGAAATGCCTCGCCGCAATCCGTTGACTTCAACGGAACCCGTTGAGGGCCGGCGCGTCCAGGCTTGATTTTGTGTCTTCACACAGGGATGTATTTCTGCTGCCTGGCGCTGCATTTGTGCGTTTACGCCCTTTTAGACGCACAAGCACTCTCAATGTACTTAAAAAATGATCGAAACGGCTTCGGAGAGCGGGTTACATGCCACACTATCGGGCACGATCTACTGCCTGAATAGTCATGCTGCACCCCAGAATAGCTATTGTTGGCAGCTTACAGTCAGATCGTGAACGACATTCTTCAAGCCTGACTACAAATGTAGCCCGGATTCTTGCGTTACAGCACAATTAGCGCCAAAAATAGGATTTAATTGATTGGCGGAGATGATCGGAAGTGGATATAGTGATCGAATCAATTCACTGTGCATGGCTTACCGATTCGTTGTTCCCTTCTATTCAATCGCTCAGGAGAATTCGCATTGCATTATTCGTACGAGTTTTGGCTGCAAGAACTTGGCGCGCAGTCATGATCGAATTGACATTCTGAGCAGCGGCGGAGCGGGCTGCTTTGAGCAATTCAACGATTCCACAGCGGATATTGTCGTAGTCCTCGGGCATGATTGTGAGGTTGGTTATCGAAATCCTCCAAGATTGCAGTTGCTTAGTAAGCGATACAATGGAGGCGTTGACATCTCCATTGTATCGCCGAACGCATCAAAAGCTCATGCCCATACTGTTTCCCTGCGACGCGGAAGGCGTCTGAGCGATTTCCTGCGCGGAGGTTTTGGAAACATCGGCGCAGAGTTTGCGGGCTGAGCTTCGCCATGTCGTCAGTGAAGAGCATGGCCTCATGGCTGGCGCGAGAGATGGAGACATAGACAAAGCGTGAGTTGAGCAGGTCCGGGTGGACGCCGGTATCGGCGTTCACCCGGACGCGCTCGGCGGTGGGGCCTTGGGAGCCGTGGCTGGTGACGGCGTAGCCATGATCGAAATGACGGTGCTCCGTAGCGTCGAAATCGATTTGGCGGTTGTTGTCGAGGCGTACGAAAATGCGGCCGTCTGGCGAGATGGATTCAACGGCGGCAAGGTCACGATTGGCGACGCCGAGCGCCTTGTCGGGCGCGGTGAACTGAATGCGGTCGCCAACTAAGAACTCGCGGTCAATCTCGAGGTAAACGCTGACGCCGGTCAGGCGGCGCGGATCATAAAAAGTGGACAGTCACCGGAGGATTTTTCGACGGCGAGCAGATTGGCAGCGGGGTTGATCGCGGCCACAGTTCAGTAGCTCCCAGCTTCGATCCCAACAACCTTGCTGCCACGCGCATAACGCACAACATCGTTGATCTCGTAGTGGTTGGCCCAGGAACGTTCAGCTACGGTCCTGGAGAGACGCCACAAACAGGCGCAGTTCCGCGATGCCGAAAAACGACTCGACAACTTCGACTTCCAGTTCAACCCCAAGATGAATCGCAATCTGGTCTTTGAACTGGCCACGGCGAACTGAGTCGGAAAGCGCGAAGATGCCTTGTTCCTCGGTCCACCTGGAAGCGGCAAGAGCCACTGCGCGCAGGCCATCGGGCACGCCGTCATCCAGCAGGGCTACCGTGTGTTGTATCGCGAAACCCACACACTGCCGGAAGAACTGGCCGGCGCCACGCTCGATGGCAAGCGCAAAGATTTATGGAACTGCTGACCACCGTGCCGTTGCTGATCACCGACGATCTGGGAATACGCGAGCTCCCGCTACGAGGCATATCCCAACAAGCCATCGCCAACCTAATTCGTCGGGGACGACTCACTTCAATCACTGTGGCGGGGCGGACGCTCGTTCTCCGTTCCGAGGTCGAGTCATTTGTTCCGCAACCAAAGCTTGGCCGTCCACCCAAGAAGACTGCCGCCAAGAAATCCCCTAAAAAGGCACCAAATAAATAGTCGTCCCTGAAAAATCGGATGATTTGCGAAGATTATTGGGCTAGAAGTTCCCTGCTGGACAGTGCCGAGTTCTCACCATGGCTCATGCCGCAATTTCTCCAGAATCCGAGTGAATATCCGGGCGTCTGTATTGGTCGAGGATTAACTTGAGGTTTGGGTCCATACCCGGAGACGAGATAAATTCTGGGATGCCCGCCCGTAACGCGTTTGCGGTGACCAGTTCAGATGGCGGCAGCGCCGGGTTCATGGTGCGTAGCCAACTGCGGAAGGCGCGCCAGACTTCGGCGGTATGGTTGATCGCCAAGTGTTGCAGCAACCCCTGGGCGATGCATCCCAGTTGCACGTGCAGATGAAAGGCCCGCATCTTTCGGAGGGTTGCAGCGCGATATGCGTCGCTGGTCCGGTGCAGATGCTGGTTGCCATCGCCCCGGCGCAGCGGCTTCATTCCCCACATCCAAAAGTGGTAAGCGTAGGCGCCCAGTACATGCACTGCCTGACGGAATCCCAACTCGATTCTGAACCGGTAGCCGTAAAGCTGGAGTATTTCAAGAGGCGCAAGGGTGAGGTCGGTAGCCATCAGGAAGATGGTGCCACGCTGGGGATGGCATACGATCACGAAACGCACCATGCGCGCGGCCGGGCGCCAGATCAGATCCAGGCAACGATAGCGTAGCGTGACATTGCTTTCGCCGTAGACGGGGCTGGGTGCGGAAGTAAATGCGTCGTCGTCCTGGGCCAGATCCTTGAGGCGGACCTTTGTGCCGTAGATCCTTGGCCTGCCCCGCCGACGGCGTGCGGGCGCGGGCGCAGGCAGGTAAGCGACCGCATTGCTCTTGGCGCGAGTTACAAGCTGATGCCCGTTGGCGAGTAACTGCCCGATGAACTTGCCGCTGGCATAGTAGGCATCGGCCACCAGCAGCACCTTACGCCCCAGAACGTAGGCGATCGAAAACAGCAAGGTCGCCAGTTTGTCGAGCAGGGTTCTGGCGTCGCGGTTAGAAAAGACCAGTCCTTCGTGAATGCGGGAGGTCAGAGGCACGGCGGCAACATGACCGGAAGCACCTTGGACCAGCAACGAAATGGCCTGGAACGAATGGCCCATGATGTATTCCGGCTTGGAGTTGCTGGCCGATTGCTGGTGCAACATCTTGACGGCGGGCATTTTCTTGCCCTCTTTGGGGGCTTTGATGCCATCGGCAAGACAGACCAGGCGGGATCCGGCCAGCATGGGCTGAAACAGCACCAGGCACAGCCGGACCCAGCAATCGGTGAGCCGATCCAGATCGAGTCCCTCGGTGTGGAACAGATGCAGGAAGCGGTGATATGCCTTGCCGCCTAAGCCCAGAATGCGGATATAGCTGGTCACGCCGGCACGATCGGAACGGCAGCAGAGTCCCATCAGCGTCAGGACCATCCAGAGAAAGGTGCGGGATCTGCGGCAGGCAGGCCGCAGCGAACGAACCGCTTGCATCCAGGCAAACCATAGACTCATGGATGAGTATCCTCAATATGGCCGATAGCATTATACAGCTATCGGCCACGCAGATAAAGAGATATACTTTCCACGATGGATGCCAAACGAGAAACTGAAATCGAGCGTCAGATCGAGAAGTTGAAGCGGGAGCTTTCCGCGCTGGGAGATCTGCGGCCAGGAAGCCTGTCGACGCAATACAACGTATGTGGATCGCCCGGATGCCGCTGTAAAGCCACGCCACCCCAAAAGCATGGCCCGTACTATCAGGTCAGCTTCAGCCGCAAGGGCAAGAGCAGTTCCAAGTTCATTCGTAAGGAAGACCTGCCTGCCATCCGCAAGCAGTTGAAGAACTACGAAAAGATGAAGACTCTCATGGATCGCTGGATCGATCTGGCCACCGAACTATCCAACCTGCGGCTCAAGAAAGATCAGGCCTGAAAAGCAGAGAACTTGGCACTCTCCAG
>Ga0302320_10007108_pt1 | contig 24717 bp, 22 predicted proteins | sample Bog_T0_3_FD_202130 | JGI IMG/M metagenome (GOLD analysis project Ga0302320, IMG submission 202130) | Peat permafrost microbial communities from Stordalen Mire near Abisko, Sweden - Bog_T0_3 | ecosystem: Environmental > Terrestrial > Soil > Wetlands > Peat | place: Sweden: Abisko, Stordalen Mire...
CCATCGACCGCGACAGCGCCGCGCGCCTAGGGATCAGCGTCGGCACCGTGGACAACGCGCTCTACGATGCCTTCGGCCAGCGCATCGTCTCCACCATCTTCACGCAGTCGAACCAGTACCGCGTCATCATCGAAGCGGATCCGGCCTCGTACCGGTCGGTGGCCTCGCTGGCGTCGATCTATGTGCCGTCCGCCGGCGGCGGGCAGGTGCCGCTGTCCGCGATCGCCAAGGTCGAGGTGCAGACCCGGCCCCTGCTCATCAATCATCTGGCGCAATTCCCGGCAACCACGGTGTCTTTCAACTTGAGCGAGGGCGCCTCGCTCGGCGCCGCCGTCAACGCCATCGAGGCCACCGAGCAGGGGGTCGGCCTGCCGCAGAGCATCCGCACCACCTTCCAGGGAGCGGCGCTCGCATTCCGCAGCAATCTGAGCAACGAGCTGCTGTTGTTGGTGGCGGCGGTGCTGGTCATGTACATCGTGCTAGGGGTGCTCTATGAAAGCTTCGTACATCCGATCACGATTCTCTCGACACTGCCCTCCGCCGGCATCGGCGCGCTGCTCGCGCTCATGCTGGCCGGAGACGATCTGACCATCATCGCGCTCATCGGCATCATCCTGCTGATCGGCATCGTGAAAAAGAACGCCATCCTGATGATCGACTTCGCCATCGATGCCCAGCGCTTGCAGGGACTGCCGGCGCGCGAGGCGATTTACCAGGCCTGCCTGCTGCGATTCCGCCCCATCCTCATGACCACGGTGGCCGCCATGTTCGGCGCCTTGCCGCTGATGTTCGGCACCGGCACGGGCTCGGAGTTGCGCCATCCCTTGGGCGTGAGCATCGTCGGCGGCCTGTTGGTGAGCCAGGTGCTGACCTTGTTCACGACGCCGGTGATCTACCTGGCGTTCGATCGTCTGTCGACCCGCCGGCGTAGGAAAGCGGCCGCCGGCGCGCAGCTGCTGACCCAGGCGGACAATCCGACGTGAACATCTCGGCGCCGTTCATCGCCCGGCCGGTGGCCACCATCCTGCTGACCGCGGGAGTGGCGCTATGCGGCGCGGTGGCATTCACGCTGTTGCCGGTGGCGCCCCTGCCGCGGATCGATGCGCCGGCGATCTTCGTGTCCGCCTCGCTCCCGGGCGCAAGCCCCGAAGTCATGGCGAGTACCGTCGCGACCCCGCTGGAGCGGCATTTGGGCGCCATCGCCGACGTCGATGACATGACCTCGACCAGCGGTGTGGGCACGACCAGCATCCAGCTGACATTCGGGCTGGACCGCGACCTCGACGGCGCCGCCCGAGACGTGCAGGCGGCCATCGTGGCGGCCCGCGCCGACCTGCCCACCTCGCTGACCCGAAACCCGTCCTACTTCAAGCTCAACAGCTCGCTGTTCCCGGTGCTGGCGATCGCCATGACCTCCGATGTGCTCACGCAGGGCCAGATCTACGATGCGGCGGACGCGGTGATCTCGCAGCGGCTGTCGCAAATCAAAGGCGTGGGCGGCGTCAATGTCAGCGGCAGCGCACTGCCTGCGGTGCGGGTCGAGGTCAACCCGCTGGCGCTGTCGAAGTACGGCATCGGACTGCAGGACGTGAGCGCCGCCATTTCCAATGCGAACGCGAACGCCCCGAAGGGCGCGATCGAGGCGGATCAGCTACGCTACCAGATCTACACCAACGACAATGCCCGCGACGCGCAGCCGTACCGCGACCTGGTCATCGCGAACCGCAACGGCTCGATCGTGCGGCTCGGCGATGTGGCCACGGTGAGCGATATGCAGGACGGCGCCACCGAAAACATCCGCACCTATGGGCTGTACAACGGCAAGCCGGCGGTGTCGGTCATCATCTTTCAGCAACCCGGCGCGAACATCGTCGAGATGGTCGATGCGATCAAGGCCGAGCTGCCGCTGCTAAAATCCTCGATCGACCCAAAGATCGACCTGGTCGTCACCTTCGACCGCTCGGTCACCATTCGTGGATCGCTGCACCAGGTCGAGCAAACCCTGCTGGTGGCGGTGGCCATGGTGATCCTGGTCGTTTACATTTTCCTCAACAGTTATCGAGCAGCGCTGATTCCGGCGGTGGTCGTGCCGGTCTCCCTGATCGGCACTTTTGGCGCGATGTACCTGCTCGGCTACACCATCGACAATTTTTCGCTGATGGCCCTCACCATTGCCACCGGCTTCGTGGTCGACGACGCCATCGTGGTGATGGAGAACACCTCGCGTCACATCGAAGCGGGCATGGAGCGCATGCAGGCGGCTCTGTTGGGCGCGTGCGAAGTGGGCTTCACGGTGGTGTCCATGAGCCTGTCGCTGGTCGCGGTGTTCATTCCCTTCATGCTGGCGGGCGGCCTGATCGGCAAGTTGTTCCGCGAGTTCACGGTCACCCTGTCGGTGTCCATCCTGATCTCCTTGGTGATTTCCCTGACCACGACGCCGATGATGTGCGCGCGCCTGCTGGACACCACTGCGGCGCGCAAGCCGTCGCGCTTTGGCCGGGCATTCGAGCGCGGCTTCAATGCCCTGCGCCACGACTACGAGAAGACCCTGGATTGGGCGCTCGATCATCGGCGCATCATGCTCGCGGTGCTGCTCGCGACCATCGCGCTGAACGTGGTGTTGTACGTGATCATCCCGAAGGGATTCTTTCCGCAACAGGATACCGGGCAGATTCGCGGCGGCATTCGCGGCGACGCGGCCTCTTCGTTCCAGCTCATGAAGCGCAAGCTGCAGGAGGTGGCGGGAATCATCCAGGCGGACCCGGCGGTGCGCAGCGTGGCGGGCGCGGTGGGCAGCGGCGGCTTCGGTCCCTTCGGCGGCGGCGGCTCCAGCGCCAATGTGAATATTGCCCTGAAGCCGCTGAAGGATCGCGATGTGTCGGCGGACCAGATCATCGCCCGCCTGCGCCCGAAGCTCGACCGGGTGACGGGCGTCAGCACCTTTCTGCAGGCCGTGCAGGACTTCGGCGGACCCGGCGGCCGCTCGGCAAATTCGCAATACCAGTACACGCTGCTCGGCGACGATCTGACCGAGTTGCGCGCCTGGTCGCAGAAGATCCGCCAGGCCCTGCAGGCGGTGCCGGAGATCACCGACGTCGACACGGACCTGCAGCCCGGCGGGCTGGAAGCGGACCTGATCGTGGACCGCGACAGCGCCTCGCGCTTAGGGCTCACGGAGGTTCAAATCGACAACGCGCTGGGGGACGCCTTCGCGCAGGCGCAGGTCTCGACCATCTACAATCCGTTCAGCCCGCAGCAATACCATGTGGTCATGGAGGTGGCGCCGGAATTCTGGCAAAACCCGGACGTCTTGCAGGAATTGAACATCAGCACGGCGGGCGGAGCGGTGAGCGGCACGCAGGCGACCCAAGCGGTCGCCGGCACCACGCAGCTCACGCCGCCTGCCGCCGGCACCGCGGCGAGCACCGCCGTCGCGCAGGACGTGGCGCGAAATCTAGCCCTGAATTCCCTGGCGAACGCCGGACGCGGCAATACCTCGACCGGCACCGCGGTGAGCATCGCACCAGAGACCGTGGTGCCTTTTTCCGCGTTCAGCCGCTTCAGCACGGGCACGACGCCGGTGAGCGTCAATCACACCGGCACTTCCGTCTCGACTTCGATCGCATTCAATCTGCCGGTGGGCGAATCCTTGAGCACGGCGCTTGCCGCAATCCAGCGCACCATGAATGAGATCCATGTTCCGGTCAGCGTGCGCGGCAGCTCATACGGAACCGCGAAACTGTTTCAGCAGAGCATGGGCAACCTGCCGCTCATGTTGCTGGCAGCGCTGGTGGCCATATACGTGGTGCTCGGGGTTCTGTACGAGAGCTACAGTCAGCCGCTCACCATTCTCTCCACCCTGCCCTCGGCCGGGGTCGGCGCGCTGTTGGCGCTGATGGCGACCGGCACCGAGTTCAGCCTCATCGCCTTCTTGGGGATTCTATTGTTGATCGGCATCGTCAAGAAGAACGCCATCATGATGGTGGATTTCGCGCTCGAGGCCGAACGCACCTTGAAGCTGGACCCGCGGGCGGCGATCGCGCATGCCTGCTCGCTGCGCTTTCGCCCCATCATGATGACCACCTGCGCCGCCATCGCGGGCGCCTTGCCGCTGGCGGTGGCCTATGGCGATGGCACGGAGGTTCGCCGGCCCTTGGGTATAGCCATCGTCGGCGGCTTGATCTTGAGCCAGCTGCTGACGATCTACACGAAGCCGGTGGTCTACCTGTACGTGCACCGCTATTGGAAGCGGAAAAAAGTTGCCAAGGGAAGCCCCTCATCGCCTTCGACGATGAGCCCGGCGCCGGGCGGCTTCGGCACCGCGCAGGTGAATCCGTGAGGCTTAGGCTGGGCGGCGGTGCGGCCGTTCTGGTCGCGGCGCTCATCGCCGGCTGTGCTGTCGGGCCCGACTACCAGCGGCCGGAATTCCACTCGGCGCCGGACTACAAGGAGTTAGGCGACTGGAAACCCAGCGAGCCCAGCGACAGTTTAAGCCGCGGACCCTGGTGGGAAATCTTCAACGACGATCAATTGAATGCGCTCGAGGTCCAGATCAACATTTCGAATGAAAATGTGAAAGCCGCGGCCGCGGCGGTCGATCAAGCGCGCGCGCTCGTGAGTCAGGCCCGCGCCGGATTCTGGCCGACCCTCGCGGCGAACGCCGGGCGGACGCGAGGCTCGGAGAGCGTCGGGCCGACGCCGTACAGCAGCACGCAGACGTTGAACACCAACAGCGCCGGGGTGACGGGCACTTGGGGCATCGACATCTGGGGCCAGATTCGCCGCACCGTCGAGAGCGACGTGGCGTCCTGGCAATCCAGCGCCGCCGCGCTCGCGGCGGCGCAATTGTCGGCGCAAGGCCTGCTTGCAACCGACTACTTCGAACTGCGCGCGCAGGACCAACTGCAAAAGCTCCTGGATGACACCGTCGATGCGCAGAAGCTCTCGCTCAAGATCACGGAAAGCCGCTACAAATATGGCGTGGCCGCCAAGGCCGACGTGGTCAGCGCGCAGGCGCAGCTGCTTTCCAGCCAAGCCCAGCAGGTCAACGCGGGCGTTCAGCGCGCCATTCTCGAACATGCCCTCGCCGTATTGGTCGGCAAGCAGCCGGCGGAATTTTCCGTGAACGCCACGACGATGAGAACCGACGTGCCCACCGTGCCCGCGGGAGTTCCCTCTTCCTTGCTGGAAAGACGACCGGATGTCGCGGAGGCGGAGCGTAAGGTGGCCGCGGCCAATGCGCAGATCGGGGTCGCCACGGCCGCCTACTTCCCGAGCCTCACCCTGTCCGGATCGGACCAGTACACCGGCAGCGCCTGGTCCACTCTCTTCTCCGTCCCCAATCGAATCTGGTCGGTGGGGCCGACGCTGGCCGAGACCGTCCTCGACGGCGGACTGCGCCGGGCGCAGGTTGCGCAGGCACGTGCCGCCTACGAGGCCAGCGTCGACAACTATCGGCAGACCGTGCTGTTAAGTTTTGAGCAGGTCGAAGATCAGATCGCCACATTGCGAATTCTGCAGCAGCAGGCGGTTATCGAGGAGGCGGCCGTGAATGCCGCCCGCGAAGCCGAAGTGCTGACGCTCAATCAATACAAGGCCGGCACGGTGCCCTACAGCAGCGTAATTACCGCGCAAACCACGCAGTTCACCAGCGAGGAAACCGCGCTCACCGTGCTGTCGAGCCGGTTGCAGGCGAGCGTGGCCTTGATCGAGGCGCTGGGAGGCGGCTGGACCGCAGCTCAATTGCCGCATTAGCAGCGAAGCCTTAAAATCGCGAACTCATGTACGACCTCTACATCGCCAACAAGAACTACTCCTCCTGGTCGCTGCGGCCCTGGGTGTTGATGCGCGAGTTGAGCATAGCCTTCAACGAGCGGCTGCTGGCCTTCGGCCGGCACGATCTCTGGAAGGCCTTTCGGGAAGTGTCGCCCCCCGGCAAGGTGCCCTGCCTGGTGGACCAGGGCACGGCGGTGTGGGAGTCGATCGCCATCGTCGAATATCTCGCCGAGCGGCACACCGGGGTGTGGCCGGTGAATCCGGCGGCGCGAGCCTGGGCGCGCAGCGCGGCCGCGGAGATGCACGCAGGCTTTAGCGCGCTACGCAGCCAGTGCTCAATGAGTTGCGGCGTGCGCATCCGCCTGCATGAAATCGCGGCGCCGCTGAAGGCGGATCTCGCCCGCATCGGCGTGCTATGGAATGAGGGCCTGCGCCGCTTCGGCGGCCCATTTCTCGCCGGCAAGGAGTTTTGCGGCGTGGATGCCTTCTTCGCTCCGGTGGCATTCCGGATCCAGAGTTACGGCCTGAAGCCCGATGCGCCAAGCGCTGCGTATGCGCAGCGCCTGCTCGACCTCCCCACAATGCGCGAGTGGTATGCGGCGGGTCTCGCGGAAACGTTTCGGGACGAGCCGCACGAGGCCGAGATACTTGAGGTCGGCACCGTGCTGGAAGACCTGCGCTCGACTTAAGCCGGCAAGGCAGGCGCGCCGACCTTACGGCACGACGTGCGAGGTGCCGAGGTCCTTCCATTCGTAGCGCGGAACCTGGATCCACTGGCCGCCCTTCTGCTCGGGAACCTTGTGGACCTTGGTCTGATCGACCGTCATCTTGCCGTCCTTGTCGCTGACCCAGAAATCGATGTCGTAAATCTGGTCCTTGGTTCCGACCACGCGAAAATCCGTGCAGGCGAAGTAATGCCCGTCGTTGTCGAGCTGCCTCACCGGCTGGTGGGTGTCGATGAACTCCAGATTCAGCATAGCGCCGGTCTTGTCGTCCTTGAGCTTGAACACCCCACCGTTCATCAAGCTTTCCTTCAGTGCATTCTGCTCGACCGCGGACATGACTTCCCAGCCGCGCTTGGTGGCCATGTGCCCCGGGTGCTCGGACGCCGGTATCCACCACCACGGCACCGGCTGGCGCGCCATCGTGGTCCAGGTCCCGTCGGTCTTCAACGGCTCCTTGTAGATGCGCACTTCTTGGATCTGCAGTTGCCCGTCTTGCGGCAACACCCAGAAATCGATGAGGTATTTCTTCTTCGGATCTTGCTCGTCGTGGAACTTCACATCCGGAAAGAAGCCGTAGCCGTCGATCGTGCGGGTGAAGTCGATATCGTCGTACTTAAGCTTGAGGTGCGCGCCGTTGAGAGGATCATCGAGCGGAAAGATTCCGTTGTTGGCCTTGAGCTTGGCGTCGATGCTCGTTTTGACCAGCGCTTCGGCGTCGCTGCCGGTAAAGTCCTCCATGGCCTTCTCGGTGGATTCCACGCTGCTGGCCGCAATGAATTCGTGCGCCCGCTGCAGGCTGTCGGTCGGATTCTCCAAGAAGCTTTTCTTCGCCGCCTCGCTGCTGTAGCAGTACACCTTGCCATCCTTGTCGGTCCAGGTGACGCTGCAGTCCGTCATCACATGTTTGCCTTCCGCGAGGCCCTCGGCGCACTGGCCGCCGAATTGCATCGGCGGCGTGTCGGCCGCGGCGTATGCAGCATTGAGCCCGGCAATCAGCAACAATGCCGCCGCCTCGAGTGCGGATCGCAATGGACTTGTGCTGCGCAGCGACATGGGATCCCCTCCTAGATGAAGAGGATCATAGTCGAAGATGCTTCTCGATGCTGACCATCTGTTCGTCCCAGCCGCTGCTGTTGATGCGCAGCGCCTCTGCGCGCCGCTCGGCCGGAAGGCTGTCGAAACCGGTCTCGACCACGGTCAGCAACGTGCCGTTTTCGACCTCCTGCAATTCGAACACCACTATGCAACCCCGTGGATGCATATTAGCCAGGCCTCCGGCTAATTGCAACCATTCAGTTGCATATCAACGGATCCAGGCCGCCGCTTTTTCGGCCATCATCAGCGTCGGGCTGTTGATGTTGCCGCTGGTGATCGTGGGCATGGCGCCCGCGTCCACCACCCGCAGGCCCTCGACCCCGCGCACGCGCAAGCGCGAATCCAGCACCGCCATCGGGTCGTCGTCGGCGCCCATCTTGGTGGTGCCCGCTGGATGAAAGATGGTGGTCGCGATATCGCCGGCCAGGCGGATGAGTTCCTCATCGCTCTGGAATTGCGCGCCGGGCTTCCATTCTTCCGGCGCGAACCTGGCCAGCGCCGGTTGCGCGACGATGCGGCGCGTGATTCGGAGCGATTCGGCCGCAATCTGCCGATCCTCCTCGGTGCACAAGTAGTTGGGCGCGATGGCAGGTGCGTCCTCGAAGCGCGGTGATTTGATGTGCACGGTGCCGCGGCTGGTGGGATTCAGGTTGCAGACGCTCGCGGTGAACGCCGAGAACGCGTGCAGCGGCTCGCCGAATGCGTCCAACGACAGCGGCTGTACGTGGTACTGCAGGTTGGACCAGGCATGGCGCGGCGAGCTGCGGGTGAAGGCGCCGAGCTGCGAGGGCGCCATGCTCATGGGGCCGCTGCGCCTCAGCAGGTACTCCAGGCCGATCTTGGCCTTCCCGTACAGAGAGCCGGCCAGGATGTTGAGCGTGGGCGCGCCGCTGATCTTGTAGACGGCGCGGATCTGCAGGTGATCCTGAAGATTCGCGCCCACCCCGGGCGCATCGACGATGACCTCGATGCCGTGCCGGCGCAGCAAATCACCCGGCCCGATGCCGGAGAGCTGCAGCAGCTGCGGGGATCCAATGGCGCCGGCGCACAGAATCACTTCGCGCGCGGCGCGCGCCATGAGCATTTGCCGGCCGTCCCAGACCTCAACCCCGGTGCAGCGCGGTCCCACGGATCCTGGCTCGAGCAGCAGGCGCGCGGCCTGTGCTTCGGTCCATACCTGCAAATTGGCGCGGCCTTCGCAGGCCGGGCGCAGGAACGCCTTGGCCGTGTTCCAGCGCAGGCCGTGCTTCTGATTCACCTCGAAGTAGCCCACGCCCTCATTGTCGCCGCGGTTGAAGTCGGCGGTTCTGGCAATGCCGGCCTGCTCCGCGGCCTGCATGAAGGCATCGAGAATGTCCCAGCGCAGCCGCTGTTTATCGATGCGCCACTCGCCGCCGATCCCATGGTACTCGGCAAACTGCGGATCCAGCTCTGCGTGCCGCGGCGCACCGCCGCCGTGATGATCCTCGTGCTGCCTGAAAGCCGGCAGTACATTGGCCCAGTTCCAGGTGTCATCGCCGGTGAGGCGCGACCACTCATCGAAGTCGCGCGACTGCCCGCGCATGTAAATCATGCCGTTGATGCTCGAACAGCCGCCCAGGGTTTTTCCGCGGGGGTAGCGCAATGTGCGACCGTTGAGCCCCGGCACCGGTTCGGTGCGGTACAGCCAGTCGGTGCGCGGGTTGCCGATGCAGTAGAGATATCCCACGGGAATGTGGATCCAGCGGTAATCATCCGGCCGCCCCGCCTCGATCAGCAGTACGCGGCGCTTGACGTCGGCGCTCAGCCGATTCGCCAGCAGCGCGCCGGCGGTGCCTGCGCCGACGACGATGTAGTCGAAGGTCGCGTCACAAACCATGGGCATGGGCGCAGCTTAAGCGATCCACGCCGAACGGTCGAATCGCCCCGAACGGTCGAACCGCCGATCAGTCCGGTAGCTGCGTCACCAGCAGGTTATTCGTGACATCGTCGATGACGGCATAGTTGAAGGCGCCGCCGCGCTGCACGGCGATTCCGAAGGCGCCGCCCTGGCTCGAGTCGACGTTGTACTCGCCGACGAACCGACCCGCGACCGTGAATTCGACGATTTCGCTTGGGAACAGCACGTTCGCGTTCACAGCGTCGCCGTTCGCCGCCAGCAAATCGCCGTTGGGTGCAAAGCACAGTGCCAGCGGTCCGCGCAGATGCTCGCTCGCGAACACCACCGGCCCGCGATTCACGGGCTGCGTGCGCACGCGCGCATCGGAGATCGCGAACACCGCGTTATCGTTGGTCGACGCCAGATACAGCGTATCCGACACGCCGTCATACGCCAGGCCGGTCGGGCCCAGCACCAGCGCTGCCGCATTGGGAACATGACTGTAGCCGGTGGCAATCAGGGTCTTGCCAAGCAGGGTCAGGCCGCTGGAGCCCACCGCAACATCCAGGCGCGCAACGGTCCCACTGCGCACATTTGACACGAAGATTGTCGCTTGGTCGGTCCGATCGTCCACGGTCAGATCCCAGGGCCCGTCCAGGAATACAGGATCGGTCCAGGTATTCACCACATGGCCCCAGCGATCGATGACCTGCAACGCACCCTGGCCGAGGGTCGCGTACGTGCCGTCGGTGGTCGGCACATTGCCGACGACCACGAACCCGGCGCGCAGCACGCCCAAGGCCGTGCTCAGTCCGCTCAGGCTGCTGGTAAAGAAGGCAGTGGCGGTGCCCGGGGGCGCCACCGGCCCGCGCGGCGAGAGCGCGATCAGGGTCGTTCCCGTGCCCTGAAGATTCGCGCTGTTGTTGAAATTGCTGACCAGGACATCGCCCGAAGCGATCGTGCCGCCGCTGGGAAAGCCGGCGGGCACGAACGCCACGCCGTAGGGGTTGACGTCGCCGTTGGCAGGCATCGTGGTGGAATTGATGAGCCGCGGAATGAAGGAGTTGCCTGCGGCAGCGGCGTGAATCACCGGCGTCCAGAAGCTTAAAGAAATGGCCAGCAGTGCCGGCGGCCATGCGCGTGACAGTCGTAATAGATGCATGATTGTTCCTTCCCCTATGAATCCCACGCTCATAGGTGCCGCCGCGCCGCCGCTCGGTTGCGGCCGAGGCGAAAAAAAATGCGCCGATCACTTGGGTATATTTTAGGATATCATCATAACTATTTGATTTATATACTTTATTTTACATCCTGGGATGTTCCGGGCGATATTCCGCAATGCCCGGGAGTCAAACCCTTCTAATGTCGCGCGAAGATCGGCGCAAGGCGGCCTCGGGATCCGGCAGGCCGCTGAACACTCATCCAGTGCGGTGCGAACCAGCGCACAAAACCAGGCACTGTGTGTTCCATTTTCGCGAATCGGGCCGCTTGCGGGATTGAAATGCGACCCAAGTCCCCTCCGCTGTAAATGCATTTTGTAAATATTGCCGTCGCGTTAGGGGCGCTTGGAGCCCGCGGCGCATGTATTCACAACCTAGGAAAGAGATCATGAATTTATCGAGTGTAATGAAAACCTTGCTGGGAGCCGCTTCCCTGACTCTGCCGATCCTGGCGTTTGCCGAGTCGAATGTTCAGACCGGAGCTGCCACCGTGACGCCGGGCGCCACTGCGCACGTGGACTTTTCCATCGTCATTCCGCAGGTTCTGTATTTGCGCGTGGGAACCGGCTCTTCGTACACCACGGGCGTCTATACCGCCAACTCCACGGTCGATGAGATCGTATTTTCGCCGACGGCCGCGCAGGTGGGCACGGGCGCGGCGATTGCCGGCACCGGCGGCGACTTGACCGCCGGCGTCGAAACGGCGGCCGTGGTCAGCAACTATGGCAACGTCACGCTCAATGCCACTGCCTTGGGAGCGCTGAACGACGGCGCCGCGGGCGACTCGATTCCGTTCACGCAGATCACCACCACCGCCAGCACCCTCACCTCGGCGACGGCGCTGCCCGCTCCGGTGCTCTCGAACGGCACCAGCGCGAATGTCGTGCTGACGGCGCCCGCATCGAAGGTCATCGTCGAGGATGCCAAGTGGACCTATAGCTACGCGAACGCCGCGGTGGTTCCAGGCGGCACGTACGGCGGCGTCAACGTGAACAACAGCCGCGTGGTCTACACGGCGACCATGCCGTAACTCCTCGCGCGCATTCAACTCCCCCATGCACACCGCCCGTCCGTGTACGCGCCTCGAGCGATACAGGCTGCGCCGCACCTTATGCGGCGCAGCCTTGTGCGCCGCCGCGTCGGCCGCCTACGGGTACACCGCCACGCTCAATCCAGAGTCGCCTCAAACCGTGTATCTGCAGGTGGGCGTCGGCAATTTCACCAACTGCTATACCTGCAACCCGCAGGGGCAGCCTGAGAACGACACGACCATCAACAGCGTGTCGGTGAGCGTGGCCGCCGCGGCGGTCGGCAACGGCGTGGCCCAGGCCATGACCACCAATAGCACTGCGACGCAAAGCTTCTGGGACAACTACGTGTACTGCAGCGTGCCGGGCCAGCTGTATATCGGCGGGTTCTACCGCACCACCGGTGCAACCACCGCCGCGGCACAGGTCATTGCCACGGTGCCCACGGCGCTCACCGACACCAGCGGCGACACACTGCCTTTTTCCCGTATCAAGTGGACCTCGAGCGGCAACGGCGACACCGGCGGCGAACCGTTTCCGGCAGGCACCTTCGTCAACGGCGGACAGCAAAGCGTCGGCTCCATGGCCAGCAATACCTGGAACGAAAGCTGCTGGACCTTCTCCTATTCGAACACCACGGTGCCGCCCGCCGGTACTTATACCGGGGTGGTTCTGTACACGATGAGTGCGCCATGAGCGCGTTGAGCCGCGCCGGCTCGGCTTTTTTTTTGGCCTGGGTATTGAGCATAATCTGGCCCTCCGGCCTGCAGGCGCGCACCACCGCAATCGATGATTCGGGCTCGCAGGCGCTCGAGCCTTCGGTCGGCATGCACTGGAAGAGCGCCTCGCCGACGCGTTCCTCCGACGGCAATTTGATGGTCGGGACGACCACGATCCGGGTTCGCATCAACGTCATGCCGTGGCTGCGCCGATCCGGGCGTATTTATCTGGCGCTGCCGGCGCAGCAGCCAGGGCCCATCGAGCTTTCGTGGGCCACGCAAGGGCGATTTCTGCCGGGGAAACTCCAATCCGGCAATCGCGTGCTGGTCTATTCCGGCCCGATCGCCTCGGCATTCATGGAGGACACCCTAAGGTTTCAATTCACCGTCAATGGCGCGCTCATGCGGCGCGCCGTTCCGGTGACCTATCACTTTGAGATGGATGAGGATTGATCATGCGACGAAGTCTGCCGATTCTGCTGTGTCTCGCCGGCCTGGTAAGCGCCGCAACTTGTTCCTTGGCGCAGGCGGATGGATTCGCGGCCCTGGTGTCGCCGCCGCGCTTCGAGCTGGGCACGCAGCCCGGCAAGACCTTGCGCAGCGTGATCGAGATCAGCAATCGCTCGACCACCTCCGCGCACTACCTCATTCACACCGCGGACTGGAGCCTGTCGCAGGATTTCACCGTGACCTTCCGCGACGACCTGCAGCCCGACAGCTGCCGCCCCTGGGTCGCGATCGAGCGGCCGGACGTCGTGGTGCCCGGAGGCGGCACGCTGCGTTACCGCTTCGAGGTCACCGTGCCGGCGGATGCTCCGGTGGGCGAGTGCCGCTTCGCCGTCATGATCGAAGGGGCTGATCCTGCGATCGCCAAAAGCGCCGGGCTGGACGTGCCCGTCACCGGCCGGATCGGCGTCATCGTCTACGTCACGGTCGGGGACGGGGCGCCCGATCTTGAACTGCTCGGCCCAAAAACCGCGACTCTCAACGGCCAGCGGCTGCCCGCGCTGCGCGTGCACAACTCCGGCAGCGCGCATGGGCGCATGAGCGGCTTCTTGACGGGCACCGACGCCAAGGGAGTCACCTACGATTTCAGGCCGTCGGACTTTCCGATTCTGCCGCACGAGCAGCGCGAAGTGTTCTTGAGCCCGTCGACCGCGACGGACGATCACCCGACGGTCACCTATCCGGTGACGGTCAAAGGCACGCTCGAGTGGGGCAAGCACCGGACTGAGTTGAATCAGCAATTTGAATGAATCCACGCGGCATCCTCGCGCCTCGGCTCGCCGGTCTGTGCGCGCTGGGAGGGCTGGCATTTTTCGCCGCAGCGCGCGCGCAAACCACCGCGTCGTCGCCCGCATCGCCGTCCCCCGTAGCGTCATGGAGCGCCGTCAATTTGCCGTCCGTCGCGGTCTACCAAGACCGCTACATCAACGGCGCATCGCTCACGCCTGACGTCTCGGCGGGCGACGAGTCGAGTGATGGCGCCGGCCTCGCCCGCTCGCTGCAGGTCGACGGCGTCATCAGCACGCTGAGCTCGCACGACGGAGGCTCCGCCAACAACGTCGCGGAGAATGGCATCATCGCCCGCTCGCAATGGGACACGGCCGGCTACGGCGCGTGGTCCCTCGATGCCTCCGCCCGCACCGGCGGATCCGGCCCCGGCAATTCCGATCAGGGCCAGGGCGGCGTCCTCACTCTGAAGCAGCGCGGCATGCCGTTCGATGGAAACTGGCAGGCCGACAATGGCTTGGGCGATCTGAACACTCCCGATATCGGCCTGGCGCAGATGCAATCGCGCTTCTTTCTGCCGACCGGGCCAATGCAGGGGCTCACCACCGAATGGCGCGGACCCTCCGGCCTGCAGATCGTCGCGGGCGGAGGAGTGCCGGGTATTTACGACGGCATCGTGGTGCCCGACTTCCGCACCCTGGACGGTTCCACGGCCACCGCCGGCGCCCAATGGTCCCCGACCTCGCACTGGACGGTCGGCGGGCAATTGATCGAGGCGCGCAACGTGAATCTCTCCATCGGCGAGGTGATCGACGGCGCCTCGCTCATGACCTCCACCACGGGATACTTAAGCGCCGGCTGGCAGAACGGCGGCGAGCGCCTGCAGATGAATTTCTTGGATGGCGATACCAGCGGCAAGCCCGGTGGATTCGGCACCTGGGTGGACGGGTCGCTCGCGCAAGGCCACTTCCTGCAGAACGCCGGACTGTTTCGCATCGATCCTAATCTGACCTGGGGCAACCAGCTGATCTCCAACGACATGCAGGGCGGCTATTACCGGCTCAACTACACCAGCCGGCAATGGATGTCGGATGTCGGAATCGATGAGGTGTATTCGGTCTCCGGCCTCGGCGCCGACACCACTTTTCTCACCGGCGATACGCGCTACCAGTTATCGCGAGACTCTGGCATTGGCGGCGTCGCCAACATCAGCCATGCCGATGGCGGCAGCGCGTGGTCGATGGAGGGCTACCTCGATCACCTCAATTCCTGGGGCACCGGCCGCGCGCAGGGCGATTACGCCTCCACGCCGACGGGTCAGAGCACCACCCTGACCATGAACCAGGCATGGACGATGACGGTCGGGACCCGCTTGAGCACCTCGGTCTACATCGAGCGCATCGCCGGCGCGCCAGTCAATGATCTTCTGCAGGACAGCACGGTGCTTGGCCTCGCCGCCAACGGCGGCGGTCAATTCACCTCGAGGCTCAGCATCGACGGCAATGTGCAGTGGGCACAGGCTGTGTCCGGACATGCGGCGCCGGGTGTATCCGCCAATGTCTCGCTCACCTGGCAGCTGTCGAGAAATTGGAAGCTTTTAGCCACCTATTACGATAGCCGGGTCGGCGCCTGGACCCCGCTGACCGTGGTCTCGCCGCTGACGCCGCCGGTGGCGACTCCGATCCCGGGTGTCGAGGAACGCGGAATGTTCTTGACCATTCGCTATCAGAGAGCGTCCGGGTCGCAGTTCGCGCCCCTCGGGGGCACTCCCGGCGCAGGCGCCGGAGAAATCGCGGGCAACGTTTACCTGGACGCGAACAACAACGGGATATTCGATGCCGGCGAAGCCGGAGCGGCCAATGTCACGGTGCTGCTGGATGGGCGCTACTCGACTCAGACGGATGCCCGAGGCCATTTCGATTTTCCCGCGGTGACCGCCGGCCGGCATGTGATCAGCGTGAGCTCCGACAATCTACCGCTGCCCTGGGTGCTCGCCGGCGGCGGCCGAACGGAGGTGCGAGTCTCGACCCGAGGCCGCACCGAGATCAATATCGGCGCACAACGCTCTAGCGCGCTTTCGCCAGCCCCTGATCCGATTCGCGCAGCCATCCGTCCCGATCCAACGACGCCGGCATCACCATAGCCGCGTCGCGTGCGCGCGCATACGCATCGCGGGCGCCGTTCGCATCACCACCCTTCGCCAGCGCTTCGGCCAGTGCCAGCAAATTGGCCGGATACTTAGGCTTGAGCGCGACCGCGCGCCGTGCCGCGACCAAAGCCGCATCGGCATCGCCCGGCCCCAGCGGCCAGCCCGGCGCCCGCAGTAGCACCAGTGCCCGCACGCGCGAGGGCCCCGCCTCGTCGTAGTTGGGGTCCACTGCATCGGCATGCGCCAGTGCATCCAGCATGTGGTTCAGGTACTCGCCGGCGTGCGCCGGGTGCGCGCGTGCCTGCAACCCATACGCGACGCCGCGGTAATAGAGACAGGCGGCTGCCTGCGGCTCCAGAGCCAGGCACGAATCCGCATCCCGTCCGGCGTCCGCTGCGATGTCGGCGCGCGTCTTCGAATCGGTCTCATGATCGCTGCGCTTTGAATCCGCATCGATTGCCGCGGCCAGTGCGCTCACCGAGGAGGGCTGCGCGCTTGGCGGCGCTGGCGGCGCAGGCCGAGGCTGGCCGGCGCAGCCTCCCACAGTCGCCATCAGCAGCCCCCAGCAGAGCCGCTTGGTCACGGCGTGGGCGCGGGGCTGGGCAACTTCGCCGGCACGAAGCTGCGCAGGTGCAAGGCCCCCAATGCGTCGCCGCCTGCCGACCCGGAACCCATCTTGAGCAGCGCCGTCTGCAGGGCGCGCGCCCGCGCGGGCGGCACCCGCGAGTCGACCACGACGATGAGGGCCACCGGCAACTGTGGGGACTGCATCACTGTCTTGATGTCGGCTGCGAACGGCAGCGTCGCAAGCGCCGCTGCCTGTGTCTGATCGAGCAGTACGGCGACCGGCTCGCCCGCCGCGACCCTTCTCAAGGCGCTCAAGATTTGTCCGGTCGCCTCGATCTTGACGTCCGGCGGCAACGCCCAGCCTTGCAAAGCGCTGCTGCGCACGAAGTCGGGCGCGTATCCCGCCGTGCTCAGCAGGGTGAATCCGGCCATCGATGCGGGCCCGCTGACGCGGCCGTTCTTTGCAACCAGCGTCCAACGCTGTTGCGGCCCGACATCCACGACATCGACCTGCACCAGCGCTGTCAGATGAAGTTGCGCCGCGTGCTCGACAAAGAACGGATATGGCACAAAGGCCAGCACCGCATCGGCACTGTTGAGCTTGGTGACTCCGCCCTGGTCGGTGGGATCGTAAACGGCCGCCAAGCTTCCCGCCGGCCAGCCGGAGGCGGCCACCACGGCGCTCGCGAATTGATCCACCAAGGGTTGGGCATCGCCGGCGGCGCCCGGATATCCTGGCGCACAGAACACGAGAGTCGCCAGCGCCGCTTCTAACAATGCATTCATAGGTGTTTAGGCTATCATTCCTCAACCATGAGTGTGCCCGCTTCGCCCAGGCTCGTTCAAGTATTCCAGCACATCTTGCGGGCTCGAGGCTGGATCGCAGGCGCATTCTTGCTGTTGGCCGCAGCGGGCATATACGGCGCCTCGAAAGTGCCGGACGATCCGGCGATCGATCGCTTGATCGTGCCCGGCGATCCGGTCGCGCGCGCAACCGCCGATTTCGACCGCCTGTTCCCCGAGGGCGAACAGGCGCTGATCATGCTCGAGTCCCCCGATCCTTTGGGATTGGCTGCGCTGCGCGCCGCCAATGGGCTCGAACAAGGCCTCGCCAAGATTCCCAATGTGCAGGCCCACAGCCTCCTCGACCTGTATCGCCGCGCCAACTCCTCGGCCGAAATCAGCGCCGACGAAGCGGCGCACTTGCGCAGCTTTGCCACCGGGACCGCGCTGTTTCGCCGCGCCGGCCTGCTCGGCAATGACTATCTGGGCATTGCGCTCGAGCTGCAGGTGAAAACGCCGGCAGATCGCGACCTCGCGCTCAAGGCGATCGACGCCCTCGCCTTGCCGCTCGAATCCTCAGGCGGCCCCATCACCAAGGTCCGGCGCGTCGGCTCCCCCTGGCTCGATGCATGGCTGGAGAAGCAGACCGGCGCGGCCACCGCGCGCTTCATGCCGCTGTTCGGCATTTTCCTGATGACCTTGGTGCTGCTCATCTATCGCTCCTGGCGCGCAGTGGGCGCGATCATTCTCACCCTGGGCACCCTGGTAGCAATCGCGATGGGGCTGGCGGATGTGTTCGGCTGGTCGCACACGGTGATTTCCGCGTTGGTGCCGCTGACCGTGATGGTCACCGCCACGGCGACGCTGGTGTACCTGCATTCCCGGTATATCGAGCCCGATGATTCTCCGACTCTGCTCGAGCATCACGCGCGCGCCATTGCCAACAAATTCCTGCCTTGCACCGCCTCGATGTTCGCGACCGCGGTCGGCTTCGGCGCGCTCGCGATTTCGGATATTCGCCCCGTGCGCGAGATGGGAGTGTGGACAGCGTGCGGCCTGGTCACGGCATGGATCGGATGCTTTACCCTGTTTCCGGCGCTGCAGTCGCTGTTGCGCACGCCGCTGCGCTCGGAAAAAGTTCCCGCCGGCAAATGGTTTCCGGGTTTTGTGGACTGGCTGGTGCCGGCGAGCCGCCGCTACCGCTGGCCCTTGGTGGGCGGCGCGCTGGGGATGATGCTGTGCGGGGCGGCGGCGTTGTTCGGCATTCCCGGCGTGCTGGCACCGCTTGCTCTGGAAATGGATGTGCTGACCTACGTCAATCCCAGCGAGCAAGTAGCCAAGGACACGCGCTATTTCGAGGACTCGAATGGACTCGACGTCGCCGAGCTTTGGTTGCAGACGCCCCCCGGTCATGCGTTGGATGCGGATTTCCTGCGCGCCGTGGAGCAGCTTACGCGCCGGCTGGAAGCCGATCCCCGAATCACCGCGGTCGATGGCCCCACCTCGGTGCTGCGCTGGGCGCGCTATGTCCAGACAGGATCCGACCAACTACCGATCGAGCAAGCCGCCTGGCCGAAGCTCGCCTCTGACCTCGAGCAGGTGCTGCTGACCGAACCCGGAGCGCGCAAGTACGTGGACGTGGCGGAGCTCGCCAACGTGCGCCTCAGCATTCGCGGGCGCGCGCAGCAGTTTGGCAGAACCGGCGCGATGCGCGCGTGGCTGGAGCAGCAATGGGCAGCCGCCCAAGCCGCCATTCCTGCCTTACGCGCCGTGCGCGGCACCGTGGTCGGCAAAGGCGTCGTCGCAGCCGATATCACACAGCGACTATTGCCCACCCTCACCGAAAGTTTCGCGCTCACGGCCAGCCTAATTTTCTGCGCCTTCCTGCTGGTGTTCCGCAGCCCCTCGGCGCGCTTGATGACCATGATTCCTTCGTTGTTCGCAATTCTGTCCGTGTTCGTGGTGATGCGCCTGGCGTCGATACCGCTGAATATCGCAACCATACTCATCGGCTCCACCGTTCTGGGCGCGACCGAGAACGATCAAATCCATTTTTTCTATCATTTCCAGGAAGGCCGAACCACGGGCACCACCAGCGGCGCCCTGCAACACGCGCTGCTGATCGCAGGCCGGCCCATTCTGTTCGCGACTCTGATCAACGCCAGCGGCTTTCTCGCCCTGGTGCTGTCGGACCTGCCGCCGATGCGCGAGTTCGGCATCGTGTCCTCCTCGGCCTTTGTCCTGGCATTGCTCGCCGATTTCACTGCACTGCCGGCTGCGCTGTGGATTCTCAGCCGATACGACCCTGGGCGCGCCGTTTAACGCTGCGAATTGAAACGCAGGAATATTCGGATTATGTAGCGCAGGCAATGTTCTCTTGACATATGCCGATTAAGAAAAAACGTTGTCGCTATGCAGAGACACTCATCACGGATTCAGGCGTAGCAATTAGCCCAATATTGCGACGCCACCCACAACGTTTATGTACAGAGATTTTTGACTTGGGGAACTATGTCACTGAACATCGACGATCTTCTTGCACCCCTGCCGGAGGTGCCCCGGCTCGGCGGCTCCGGCCCCTTCGTCATCAACCTGAGCGCTTCGGCTACTCCGATTGCGTTGCCGGAAGGCGAATTGACGGCGCACGAGCACGCGTGTGTGTACCAGATTCAACGAACCGAGGACCGGCGAGTGCGCTATCGGTTGCGCTTCGGGCCCTTCGCCACCGAGGATGAGGCAATCGCCGTTTTGGAAAAGGCCCGCTCGGTATACCCGACGGCATTGACGGCGACCGCGGATGCCGAGGATCTGCGCGCCATCGCGGCGAGCCGAGCCAAGGCCGAATCGCGCAAGGCCGCGAGAAAGCCGCCGAAAGCCGCACAAAAAGCCGCGATCGCCCAACCGAGTCCAGCGACTGCGCCGGTTGCGGTAATCGCGCGCGCATCTGCCGCGCCGCTCGCCCCTCCACTGACACTGGTTCAATCAGCCGCGCCGCTCAGCCCACTCTCACTGGTCGTCGAGCCCGCCACTCGACCCGCGCCGGCGCCGGCGCCGGCTTCGAAATCGTCGGCAGCGGCAGCGCCGCCGGTACTTTCCTTGGAACAAATGGTGCGTAGGTCCCCACAGACTTCGCAGGAACCGCTTACGCGCACCGCGCGGACCAAGCTGCCCCAACCGCCGGCGCGGGCGCCCGCCACGCCAGCCACACCCGCCACACCCACATCGGCCAAACTCGCGAGCGTTGCCCCAGCGCTGCCGCGAGCGGCAGCGCCAAGCAAGCAACCACCCCCCGGGCGATTCGACACCACGCAGACCGTGCGCCCGCTGACGCGCGCGGAACTCGACGACGCCAAGGACTGGCGTTGGTTCGTGATCGAGCTTTCGCTGTCCGAAAAGCCCTTCGACCCGGACGCGGTGCCGAATCTCGACATCTATAGGCTATATCGTCTGTACTGTGTGCCCGCGCGGGATGGAGATCGCGTCCTGTATGCCCTGAGGCTTGGATTCTTCAGCGAGGAGGTCGGCGCGCAGGCGGTCGCCAGCTATTTGGCCGCACACTACGACAACCCGACCATCAAACGGGTCAGTGCCGCCGAGCGCGAGCGGTTCTCCGCTCAGCGACTCGAGGCTCGCAAGGATGTAGGTGCCTCGGGCAGGCATTCGGCCATCGAGATCACCAATGAGCGCTACGTACGCTAGAGCCGATGACCTGAGCCAGGGTCGGCGCATTGCGGGTCAATCAAAGTGCGGGATAATCCGGCCCCCGATGAATCGGTAGCCCGCGTGCTTTAAATTGGCGGCCGCCTGAGCCATCTCCGCATCATCGACGGGTGCAATGGTATTTATATCGTAGACGGAACCGCTCTGCAGCCTGAGCTGTTCGGCGAGAAATGGAATCAGATCCGCGCAGGGAATGGCGCTGCCCACCGCTTCCGTGGAGAGTGCCACGACACAGGCGTGACGCCTGCCATCGAATGTGATGATCACATTCGCTTTCTCAGCAATTCTGGCGCTCGATGAACCCGATGATGCTCCGCACGCGCTCAGCGTGGTCAGCAGTACCGCCGAAATAATTGTGCAAAGTGCTTTCATACGTAGGCGTTTGTCCCAAGCATCCCAGCAACCCTCAGCAGCATCGCGAACTGCGACTACTTTTCACGGTCGCCCCAGCGCCAAGACGGCGGCTCGCCCTTCGCGTAGCAAACGACTACCAGCAGCACCGTCATTACTGCCAGGTACAGTGCCGCGAGCAAGCCATTGAACCGCTTCAACCAGACGAACCCCACCAGGAGCGCGGCAAGCCAGATCACGAAGAACACCCAGCCCGCGAGCGAGGATGGAAGGCCCCAACCCCAGCCATATCGTTTGGCGCGAAACCAGTATGCGTTCGGATCGCTCACGGCAAGTCCCTCGTGCGCTCGGAACGCGCGGCGCGTTTCCATTCGACGCTCATTCGACGCTCATTCAACGCCGTCGACGATACGCAGATCACGATCGGCCGCATTGCCGAGTACGTCAAGCGCCTGCCGGTAGCCGGGGCTGTCGTGCGCGGCAATCGCCTGCGCGACGCTGTCGAACTCGATGACGACGATGCGTTGATCAAGCCCCCCCTCATAGACGCGGGCCGGCGTCCCGCGCACCAGAAACCGGCCGCCCGCCGCTTGCAGCGCGGGGCCAGCCAGCTTCGCGTATGCAGCGAGAGCCGCTGAATCGCGCACCGAACGGTACGCCGTGATCCAATATGCCTTGGCCATAGCCTTGCTCCTTAAGTTAATAGACGAAATGAGCCGCGATTGCCGCCATGCAGTCGGCGCAATTCATGTGTGGATGAGGCGTCCACCGGCAAACGCCCAGTTCTCCCACGCGGTCTCCTTGAAGCAGACCATCACATTTTCGGGGTCCATGCCCGCCTGAGCGAGAGTGCCCATCAGTTCTCCGAGCAATTTCTTCTTGACCTTCACGCTGCGCCCCACCGACCATAGGATCTCGATCAGGGCAAAGTCCTCGGTGCGCTCGGTGCCGACGTCCGGGTATTTCGAATCAAAGCGGAAGTCCTCGGCCTCGAGTTCGATGACGCGTTGAAACCGGTCTGCCGCCGGTACGCCCAATGAGACCAGTGCGGCGTGCACCGCATCCAGCACGGTAGTCTTGAACGCGTTCGATTTGGGCTTGCGGACGGTTAGCGTTACCAGTGGCATGATAAATCCTTGGGCGCGGGCTCGGGCGCTGTTACGCGGCGCCCTCGCGAATACGAACATTGGCAATCCAATTTTTCTGCCTTCGCGCCAGGCGCAACTGTTGCGCCTCACCCGCGAAATCCGCAGCTTGCCGACGCAGACGGGCGAAGTCAAAGCGCTCGAAGGTGTTGACGTTCACCACGGCGTAGAGCTGCTCGGCAATCACGCTCGTGACAATGGGCACCGCGCCGCAGCGGGTGCAAACGTGAAATGTCGCGGTCTGCGTTCCAAATGCGTATTTCGAAACGGCATCCGGCTGTGCAACTGTAACCGCCAGCTTTGCGTCCCGATGGGAGGTCCAGGCTCCGCCATGCTTGGTGCAGAATGTGCAGCCACACGCGCGAGCGACAATTTCGGAGGAATCCCCGGGCCAGTCGAGCACAAAGGCAATATTTCCACAGTGACACTTGCCGTCGATAAGCATGCGGTCCTTCGCGCGGCCCTTTGGAGTCGGTGTTAGCCCGCGGAGAGCGCGCTGATCATGACGTAATACCCGTCAGGATCGCGCATGGCAAATTCAGCGGTGCCGGTATTTGGGTTCACCTTAGGCTCCTCTTCCAGCTTTGAAACCAGTCCACGCGCCCGCGCCAATGCCTGCGCGAAATCATCGACACGGAAGAACAAGAGCAGGCCGTTTCCAGGCTGGGCAGTATCCGGACTCGCCAAGGACGGGTGCTCGTGGGCACCCCACTCGTGCAGACAGAGCAAGACCGTTCCATCGGAGTCGAGGATTTGCCCGAAGTAGGGATGGCCCGGAGTCGTCGCCGGCAGGCCGAGGAGCGACTGATACCACGCGAAACTGGCGGGTACGTCGGCAACGCCGATGATGGTCCATGTGCGCTTCATGAGTGCAGCTCATTTTGCCGCATTGGCACAGCGATAGGCTACTCCTTGATTCGGCACACCCAGGGTGGCCGATGTTACGAAAATCGTATTTCCGCCGAGTCCTACTGCTTGGTTCCGAAGCTCCGCTGATGAATCCGCGATTTGAGACGGCCCTTGAACATCACCGAGCGTGTTGACGTTACCCACAGGCGTGCACCCGGACACATCCGAAGCTTGCTTCGTTATGAATACCTTCTCGGCACCTGGAGCGAGAGTTACACAGGCGGCGAGGAAAATCGCGCCGCAAGACACCATCGAAATTCGCCAAGTACTCATCTGCCCCCCTACTCCAGCTCTAGCCGCTGAAGCCTCCCGCGCCACCATGGGGGTAATCCTAATTCATTCGCTCACCACAGGCACCATTACGATCACGGCTCCCGATTGCAGCTCCTAGGGCAACCGCAAGGCCGGCAATCCAGATCCAGTAGCCTGCTGCATAGCCAGTAATCCGGTAACCGGCGCCACTTGCGGAGACGAGAACATATCTTCCGAGAAGAAACGCGATCCCAAAGAGAAACCCGGCGCTTCCAAATATCATCGCCAAAAACCTATTGCCGGTGAACGCGCATACCCAGGTCACACCGACGCAGGGATTTGCAAGCCACGCAAGCGCGACGAAGGGGCCGACTTGCCGTATAGCCGCGGGTTCGATCCAACCATTGAGCAAAACTCCCCACCCCAGCCATTTATCGCAGCCGCTTGAAACGCAGAAGGTGTTCTGCGTCAAGGATATGACGTAGAGCGTCAGGCTTAGCGCCACCAACAAGCGCGGCACAATCATGCTTGGCGATCGCGTTGAACCCATCACCAGCCGGCGGTGCGCTCCCATTGTTCTATCAACCCCGGCACCGGGGTAAACAGCGGATGGCACAAAGGCACACGGACTGCGCGCCACTGCCGGCGTAACACCCGATTTCGCACGGCTAGCTTTGCCATTAAGTGCCGCCACTCATATGATATTTGCCCGGTCGTGGCCGCTATCGGGTCAAGCGAACGCACAGGGCCAATCTTGCTCCCATCGAATGCATACCCCCGCGCTGTTGCCTCGGCATGGATTGCCGCAAGATAGGCGCTGATGGCGCGCCGAGGAAACGCGTGCGCCCGAAAGCGCTCGAGTTGCGGATGGTGCAGATAACCTCTGGTTTGCCCGCGCAGCACCGCACGAGCCAGCAATGCTTCGCGCCACAGGGCAACCAAGCCCTTCGCGTCGAGATATTGAGGATGGATCGTCCAGAGTCGCATCTGCTTCGAGCCGGTTAGTCCCAACGATTGGCGTTTCTAGGGAAACCCGGCCGCTGCACTCGCACGACGCAAAAGCGCTGCCCAGTGGGCGCCTGCATCACGATCCAACGCGCCAGGCGCTCGTGGTCCACACGCTGAATCTGCGCGAAACGCGCAGCTTCGTCGGTATTCGAGGTGTTGCAATCGATCAATAGAGCACAG
>Ga0302320_10007109_pt1 | contig 24716 bp, 19 predicted proteins | sample Bog_T0_3_FD_202130 | JGI IMG/M metagenome (GOLD analysis project Ga0302320, IMG submission 202130) | Peat permafrost microbial communities from Stordalen Mire near Abisko, Sweden - Bog_T0_3 | ecosystem: Environmental > Terrestrial > Soil > Wetlands > Peat | place: Sweden: Abisko, Stordalen Mire...
TGGAAAGCAAAGATCAGCGTCGATGCTCGTCCGCCGCAACCTCTGCCTATCGCTTACGAGAACTGGCCCGTTATGCCGACCGTTCTTTACGAGGGCATGCTTGCCCCCGTCGCTCCGCTCTCGATCACCGGCGCCATCTGGTATCAGGGAGAACAGAACTCACCGCGCGGCTATCAATACCGAAAAATTCTTCCCGCTATGATTGCCGATTGGCGTTCGCTCTTCGGCCAGGGCGATTTTCCTTTCTACCTTGTCAGCTTGCCCGCATTCACGAAACGCAGCCCCGTTCCCGTCGACGGAGACGACTGGACGGAGACACGGGAATCGCAGGCCATCACCGCCGCCACCGTTCCAAACACCTGTCTGGCCGTCACCATCGACACCGGGGACCCTGACAACATCCACGCCAAAGATAAGCAACCGGTCGGCGATCGCCTCGCCCTCTGCGCGCTAGCAAAATACTACGGCAAGAACTTCGTCTACTCCGGGCCAACGCTCGAGTCCGTGGACCGGCTGCCGGATGCGATCCGATTGCACTTCGCACATGCGGATGGTGGCCTCGTTGTAAAGGGAACCAAGTTGGAAGAGTTTGCAATTGCGGGCGATGACCGGAAGTGGTACTGGGCCGATGCGCGGATCGAGGGCTCGTCGGTGGTCGTCTCGTCTCCTTCAGTCCCCAATCCAAAAGAAGTTCGCTACGCATGGCAGTCGAATCCGGCAGCTACTCTCTACAACGGTGCGGGCCTGCCTGCAGGCCCTTTCCGCACGGACATTTGGCCTGGCAAAACGGAAAGACACAGACCGTACTGATCTACGTGTGGATATCCACATCGGAAAGCTGGGCGTCGCCGCATTTCAGTTTTGGCGAGAAACGTCGCCGAACTACAGGACGAAAAGATGCGCCTACTTGCCAACCTTGCCGAATTCTCCAGACACTGTTCGCAGATCGAGGGCGCGCAAGTTCGCAACAGTTCCATTTCCTTGTGGCCTGCACCGGCCGACGTCTGAAATAATGCAAGGGCGCTTCAGAGTGCTCTTGCACAAAGCGGGGAAGTCCGAAAGTTGGGGTTCTGGGAATTCCAGGCAAAGTTTGTACAGTGACTGTACAGCAGATTTGGAAATTGTGGCATTCTCTGCAATGCTGGCAATCTAAGAATCAGTAAGTTGAGTGTTTTCAACACTGATGTCGGGTTCGACTCCCGCCGCCTCCACCATTATTTTTCAATAGTTTACAAGCAATGGAAATGAAACGCACAGTAAGAAGTGGATCTTCCGCGCTTTCGGTGCAGGTTCACGCTGCGCTTTTAGATGTTCCAAGGTAACACCCGCGCCTTTAGAAGTTCGAAGCCAGCTCGTCCGTACATCTGACGTTTGATTGTTTTGAGACGATTGATGTGTCCTTCGATTTCGCCGTTGCTCCAAGGCGTAGTTATGGAAAGCCCGACGGCCTCCAAGTCGCGGCGAAGCGTGCCGGCAAACTGAGCAACACAGTGAAATCCGGATGCCTTCGCGGATTTTATCCAATTGTTCAGCCTTTTTGCGTTGCGCCATCTGAGCATGGCGCCGAACCGGCGATAGCGATCGGTGATTTGGATTGCCAATGGTGCTCCCCGCCGCCCTCCATCAGCGTACAAGCTGGATCGGTCGCGGGTAATCACCTCTACTTCTGGATGCTGGCTGAGCCAGTGAGCAAAGCTATCGGCGGACCGGACCGGAAGCAAGTCGGTCACCTCGAGCCGCTCCAGGTCCATGAGCATAGTCTCGTAACGCTGGTGCTTGCGCCAGGCCCAATCATCTACGCTTAGCATGCGCACCTGGCTCGTTTCGCGCAGCCGCGACTTGATGCGCCGAAGCACAGTATCATCGCCGCTCTTGATTCCCAGCCGACTTAGAATCCGCTCGCCAGGCAAGCCGGCGAGCGCATAACCGACCATGCCCACGATTTCGCAAAGACGCGCGGTTTCTCGCGCGTTCGGAGTTACCACTCCTGACAGCCGCTCTGCAAAGATCTTTAATTCGCATTTCTTGTTCCGGCACCGAAAGCGCCGCGTCCGCGGATGAATTTCTACTTGCCTTCCCTGCCAGGGCAAGTCACGCATTCGCCTCAAGTAGCGGCTGTGATACGACACTTGAGCTTTCATACAGGCTGGGCAGTGAGGAAGGCGGCTGGCTCGTGCCCGAAGGACAGTGCCGTCAGGAGTCTCCTCGACGGCGTCCAGGATCAATTGCTCCGGCGATGGGAGCGAAGTCCTAACACAATCAACACGTTGGCTCATATGTCCAAACTAGCAAATCGGCCAGTTTTCACTAACTCAACCTGCACCGAAAGTGCGGAAGATCCGATTTAACTGCAGCGCGACAAGATGATTCGCGGTCCGATACCCGGTTCCAGGGGACCATTCCCCGGCTGCGGCTTTGATTCCGCTTCTAGTCGTTGCTGAAATCCTGTCGATGAACTCCGATGCTGGAATGCAGGGATCTTCAGGAAGAACTCAGGAAAGCTGACTAGAGTTAAGAGGTCGCGGGAGCGGGATATCCCCCGTGAACGAAAATCACCACGAGGAGAATGAGGATGCGGATTCAAACGCTTGTTGCAGTTGGAATCTCTCTGGCCTTTGCGGGCATGGGGCCGCTGACGGCGCAAACACAATGGCAGGTGACGAAGACTCTCCACATCGGCGGCGAAGGTGGCTGGGATTATGTGACGGTAGACCCGCCGAATCATCGCTTCTTCGTGACGCGTTCGACTCACACGCAGGCAATCGACGAGGAGACGGGCAAGGTACTCGCGGATATTCCGGGCCAGGTGCGGTCGCACGGCGTGGCACTCGTGCCGAATCTGGGGCGCGGCTTCATCACGGACGGTGCGGGCAGCGGCGCAATCCTGGTGTTCGATCTGAAGTCGTATCAGGTGCTGGGCAAGATTGCGACTATGCCGGATTCGGACGGCATCATCTACGACCCGAGCACAAATCTGGTGCTGGCGGTGTCGGGCGATGGGGGCGCCCTGATGACATTCAGGCCGGACATCGATCCGAAGAGCGGGAAGATCGATGAGCCGATCAAACTGGACGGGGCACCGGAGTTCCTGGCAGTGGACGGGAACGGGGAAGCCTTCATCAATCTCGAGGATAAGGATGCAGTCGCCGTCGTGGATCTCCATACGCGGAAGGTCGTGTCGCGGTGGCCCATAACGCCGGGAGGGCATCCCGTGGGCATGGCGATCGATGCGAAGGCGCACCGGTTGTTCATCGGCTGTCGGAATCCGCAGAAAATGATCGTGATGAGTACGGGGGATGGGAAGGTGGAGGCTGCGCTGCCGATCGGCGCCGGCGTCGATGCGACGCAGGTCTTCGGCGGTGAGAGTTTTGCCAGCAGCCGCGATGGATCGATGACGGTCATTGGCGAGAAGGCCGGCAAGTTCGAAGTCGAGCAGACGGTGAAGACGGCCGACGGTGCGCGGACGATGGGGCTGGATGCCGAGACGCGCAAGATCTTTCTGCCCACGGCGGAGATGACAACCGGCGCGAACGGGCGGCCGACGGCGAAGCCAGGGACGTTTGAAATCATCGTCGTCGGCCAACCATGAGGCTGCATTCATGAAGCTGTTCGGGAAGGAGCGATTGCGCCAGTGAAAGCGTGCGCAACCTGTTCCATTTCTTTCTAGCCGGAGTCTATTGTTGAAATGAGGCTCGCGCTGTCCGTCGCTGCGATCGGCGGCGTGTTCCCTGTGCTGGGCACCCTTCCGGCTGCTGCGCAAACCACGATTCCGGCTGGCGTGCCGTTGCGGATCCAAGTGGATCATCGCCACCGCGTGCGACCGGGGACACGCATCGAAGGTCATCTGATCGCTCCAGTCTACAGCGTGGATCGCAAGGTGTTGCCGGCGGGCACGCGTGTGTCGGGCTGATTGCGGGAACGCACCCTGCTCCGCAGAAGGATCGCGTGCGGTCGTTTCTGGACGGCAACTTCGTGCCGGCGGGGATCCCGGAGATTCACTTCGATGTGCTGCATCTGCCTGACGGGACGACTGCGAAGATCGAAACCGCAGTGGTGCAGCGCGACGCCACGGTAGTGAAGATGACCGTCAACAAGAGGCACTCGAGTCTGAAAGAAATGGCTCGCCAAGAGATCGAGAACAGCAAGCGCGAAGCTCTGGACACGTTTCATCACCCGAACGTGGGGGATCGAATCGAGAAGTGGGCTTACGCACAGCTGCCCTAGAGCCCGCCGACGATCTGGACAGGGACGCAATACGATGCGGAGCTGACCGCGCCGGTGGAGATTCCTGGTCCAGCACCAACACCGCTGCCGCAAGCGGAGGTCCAAGGGATTCCGACCGGCGTAGTGGAGGCTCGGCTCACGGTCGATCTGGATTCAGCAAAAGGCAAGCAAGGCGCACCGGTGACAGCGGTGCTGACGCGGCCGCTGCTGAGTCCGGATGGCAAGCAGGTTCTGTTTCCGGAAGGCACGAAGATGGAGGGGTTGATCACCCTGGCACAGCCGGCGCGATGGTTCGCGCGCAACGGGCGCCTGCGGTTTACGTTTCGCAGCATTGAGCCTGAGGGCGGGACGGCCTCGAAGGTGCATGGGCAGCTGGCTGGAGCCGAGGCCTCCGGCAACGCGACGATGAAGATCAGCGAAGAGGGAACGGCGGCGACGAGCCAGGGGCCGGCGAAGTATCTGGCGCCTATGGCTCTGGGAGTGCTCACCGCCGCTTCGTACGGGGATGACGCGGCACATGCGGGCAACAGCGCCGTGACCAGCAACGGGTTCGGATTTGCGGCGCGCGTGGTTGCGATGGCCTCGGCGAATGCCGCGGTCGGGCGCGGATTTGCATACTTCGCGCTGTCGAAGTCGATTTACTACCGCTGGGTCGCGCGCGGGCACGAAGCGCAATTCCCGAAGGACACGCAAATCGAGGTTCTTCTGAACGAGCGGTGACGAGTTGCCGCGTTCAAGTCTTCGCGACCTCATTCGCCGATCGTAAAATCCCGTGCAAGCAATGTCTCATTTCGCGCCTTTTGCTCATCAAGCAGAACTCCGTAGCATTCAGCAAATCTTAAGGATGCTCTGGATAGAGTAAAACTGAATGTATATGTCTCGTAATCGATTCATTGCGGCTGCCTTACTTGCGGGATTGGCGCTGCCGTGGGCAGCCGCGCAGACAGAGCCGCCGAAAACGGATGCACCGCTCACCCTCGAGGATGCAATACGGCTGGCGCAAGCGAACGAGCCGGCGTTTGCCGCCGCAGTTGCAGAAAGCCGTGCCGCAGCGCTCGAGCGCAAAGATGCCAAGGCCGCGTTGCTTCCCTCGGTTACTTTTCACAATCAGTATCTTTTCACCGAGTCGAATCGCACGCGCGCGACCACGACGCAAGGCGCCACCAGCCAATCCCTGCCCGCGTTCATTGCGAATAACTCTATTCATGAATACACAAACCAGGCTGCGGTTACCGAGACCCTCGGCTTGGCCGGAGCGGCTTCGGCTCGGCTAGCGAGTGCCAATGCGGTGCGAGCGCAGGCAGAACTGGAAATCGCTCGCCGAGGGCTCGTGTCCACCGTGGTGGAACTCTATTACAACATCCGCGCCGGCGCCGACAGACTCACCGTGGCCCAGCGTGCACTCGAAGAAGCCAATCGCTTTGTCGAATTGACTCAAAGGCGGGAAGAAGGACGCGAAGCGGCGCACGCCGATGTCATCAAGGCTCGCCTTGGACAACAACAGCGCCAGCGGGAAATGGCTGAAGCCGGCCTCGCCAACGAGAAGGCTAATCTTGAAATGGGAATTCTGCTTTACCCGGACCCGAGCCGCAAATTCGCGATTGCCGAGGAGACAGCCCCGCCCATGCTGCTCGACCGCCCCGGCGTTGAAGCCGCGGCTCGCGCCAACAATCCTGAACTGCGCAGCGCCTTGGCCACGCTCCAGGCGAGCCAGGCCACGACCCTCTCGGCTTGGGCCGGCTTGATGCCCGACCTTGCGCTCAATTACAGCTACGGCATCGACGCTCCGCAGTTTGCAAGCAACGGGCCGGACGGCGCGCGCAACCTGGGCTATTCCGCCAGCGCCACCGTCGACGTGCCCATCTGGGACTGGCTCACCTCGGAGCGCAAGGTGAAAGAAGCACGGATTCGCGCTCAGGCAAGCAAGATCGCTCTCGACGCCGCCCAGCGCCGCATGCTCGCCGACCTCACCGAGTTTTATAACGAAGCGGATATCGCGCGGCAGCTGCTAGCCTCTCTCGATGCCAGCGTGGCCGATGCCCGCGAAGCCCTGCGACTCACCAACCTTCGCTATGTCAATGGCGAAAGCACCGTGCTCGACGTGGTCGACGCTCAAAATACGCTGGTGGCAGCCGAGAACGGCCAAATCGATGGTGTCGTTCGCTACCACCTGGCGCTGGCCCAGCTTGAAACGCTTACAGGAAGGCTCTAGCCCGTGAACTGTCCAACGATTCTTAGAACCAATGAAACTTATAAGGCGCGAATAGTGTTAGCGGCGGTGTGCGCCCTGCTCGTTGTCTCCCTGGTTTCCGGTGGATGCAGGAAGAAAGCGGAAGAAGCTCCCGAAGCCTCTGTAGCCGTTGAGGCAGAGCACCCCACGGTCGGCCCAATCTCTGCAGAAATTGAATCCGATGCGGTGCTGGCTCCGCAGGCACAGGCAGCCATTGCGCCACGCATCAGCGCTCCTGTGAAGGAGGACCTAGTGCAGCGCGGAGCGACCGTACACAAGGGGCAACTCCTACTAACGCTCGAAGATCGCGACCTGCGCGGTGCGGCACTTGACTCCCGAGGCAGCCTTAACCAGGCGCAGGCTGCATTTACCGCCGCTACGCTTGCCACGATTCCCGAAGACGTGCAGAAGGCACAGCTCGATGTGGACCAGGCCAAGGCCAATCTGGATGTGGCCAACCGCACTTCTGAAGAACGCAAACGGTTGCTCAAGGAAGGCGCCATCGCAGGCCGGGATGTCGACACTGCCATCGCTGCGGCCGTGCAGGCACAGGCCGCCTACGACAGCGCCGCCAAGCATCTGTCCAACGTGGAGAAGACCACCCACCAGACCAGCATCGACTCAGCGCATGGCCAGCTCACCTCGGCCCAGGGCAAGCTTGAGAATGCCGAAGCCCAGGTAAGCTATGCCGAACTGCGCAGCCCCATCGACGGTGTCGTCACCGATCGGCCGCTCTTTCCCGGCGAAACAGCCGCGGCAGGCGCGCCCGTCATCACCGTGATGGACACCCGCTCGCTGATTGCCAAGCTGCATATCTCGCAGGCTGCCGCGCAACAGTTGAAGGTCGGCGGAGCAGCTGAGCTCAAAATTCCTGGAGTCGACGATCCTCAAGCCGCGACGGTCGATCTTATCAGTCCCGCTCTCGATCCGGGCTCAACGACGGTCGAGGTCTGGCTCAAGTTGCCCAATCCCGGCGGCCGTTTCAAGGTAGGCACGCCGGTGCACGCAACAATCAGCGGACTCACTATCCAAAAGGCCGTTCGACTGCCGACAGCCGCGATCCTTCCGGCCGACGATGGCTCGACCACGGTCCTCGTTATCGGTGCGGACGGTGCTGTCCACAAGCGTGCAGTCCAAGTCGGCATGCGCACTTCCGAAAAAATCCAGATCGTAAGTGGAGTCACGCCTTCCGACATGGTCGTGACCGAGGGCGGGTACGGCCTGGACGATGGCACCAAGGTCACCGTCGGTGGCGCGAAAGACGACGACAAGGGCGGCAAGGACGATACCCCGGCTGCGGGCGGGAGCAAGGAATAATGACCTCCGTTCCTGCGTCGTCCAGCAATGCACCGCACTCCGAAAGCGAGCCGGATTTCTGGCTGCCGCGCTGGGTCCGCACCATCTTCTTCATGGCTTTTGTCCTCACGGTGGTGGGCATTTTCGCCTTTTTCCAGACGCCCATTGCGGTCTTCCCGGAGACCAATTTCCCGCGCGTCGTCATCGGCGTCGACAACGGTGTGATGCCTGTCGAACAGATGCAGGTCACGATCACCAAGCCGATCGAAGATGCGGTCAATTCCGTACCCGGCCTGACCACTGTTCGCTCCAATACCAGTCGCGGGTCAGCCGAAGTCAGCCTCTTCTTCGATTGGTCGGTCGACATGTTCCGCACCTTGGAACTTGTCAACTCCGCACTCAGCCGCGTCCAGCAAGAACTGCCGGCCACTGCGAAGATCACCACCAACCGCCTCACCTTCGCGACGTTTCCGATCCTCGGTTACAGCCTCACCACGACCAACAACAGCGTCACGCAGAGTGACCTCTGGGAACTGGCTACCTACACGCTCAAGCCTCCTCTCAATCGCGTGAACGGCGTGGCCACCGTCACCATCCAGGGCGGCCAGGTGCCTGAATATCACGTTGTGCCCAACCTTGCGCGGCTCCAGGCCTCGGGCGTCACCGTACTCGATCTTGCCAACGCCATCGGCGCCGCTAATACCATCGACTCGCCGGGCCTCTATTCACAGAACCATCAACTCGTACTGGCACTCGTGGGGTCGCAGGCCCACGATATTGAGAGCTTGAGCGAACTCACCGTTAAGACCACCGCCAGCGGTGCGCCGGTGCGCGTCGGCGATCTCGCCGAAGTGATCCAGGCGCCCCTGCCGGTCTACACCTATGTCTCGGCAAACGGTCACCCTGCCGTGCTGCTCAATATCGCGCGTCAGCCTTCCAGTAACACCGTTCAGGTTGCCGACAGCGTCGCGGCAGCCGTGCAGCAGTTGCGCGCGCGCCTCCCTCGCGGCGTGGTCCTCGAGCCCTTCTACGACCAGTCCCAGATCGTCCGCGAGAGCATCGCCAGCGTGCGCGACGCCATCCTCATCGGCCTGGCGCTCGCCTGCGTCATCCTCTATCTCTTCCTGCGCGACTGGCGCTCATCGCTGATCGCCGGCATGGTCATCCCTGTCACCGTCGCCGTCACCGTACTCGTACTCTGGCTCGTCGGACAGAGCTTCAACCTCATGACGCTTGGCGGTCTTGCTGCTGCCATCGGTCTCGTGATTGACGACGCCATCGTTGTGGTCGAGAACATCGTGATGCACCGCGATGCCGGCGAAAACCGCACCGAAGCCGTTCGCAAGGCTCTCCGCGAAATCGCGCGCCCCCTCATCGGATCGACCATCACGCCGGTCGTAGTCTTCCTTCCCCTGATCGCGGTCACTGGCGTCACCGGTAGCTTCTTCCGTGCGCTGGCCATCACCATGGCGGTTTCCTTGCTCACTTCGCTGGCGCTGGCCGTTACCTGGACGCCCGGCCTGGCAATGGTTCTGCTTAAGGCCAGAAAGCGTGAAGATCGCGATTCGAGCGAGACCGCAATCGATTCCCATCGTGAACAAGGCCCCGTAATGCGTCGCCTCACGGGCTGGCAACATGCGGCGCTCGATTGGTCTCTGCGCAGGCCGCTCTGGCTCGGTGTCGCCTGCGTGGCCCTCGCGGCGATCACCTACTTCGCCTACTCAAATCTGGGCACCGACCTGCTGCCTGAAATGGACGAAGGCGGGTTCATTCTCGACTACGTGATGCCGGCCGGCAGCTCCCTTGAATCCACTGGCAAAGTACTCAATCATGTTGAAAGAATCCTTCGCGCCACACCCGAGGTCGACAGCACCAGCCGCCGAACCGGCCTGCAGATGGGCTTTGCCGCGGTGACTGAGGCCAACACTGGCGACATTACCGTTCACCTCAAGAACAGGCGCGACCGCGCCATCGACGATGTAATCGCCGACGTCCGCCACCAGATCAAGACAACCGAACCGGAACTCGATGTCGAGTTTACGCAGGTCCTCCAGGACAATATCGGCGACCTCTCCAATGCGCCGGAACCGATTCAGATCAAGCTCTTCAATCCCGATCCGGCGCTGCTCCAGAACATCGCCCCCCGCGTAGCCACCGAGATCGCCAAGGTCAACGGCGTCGTCGACATCGAGAACGGCATCGACAACACGGTCAGCGGCCCTGCCACCAACTTCCAGGTCAATCCGCAGACAGCCACGCGCCTCGGTTTCACCACGCAGGAGGTCGCCGAAGACGCTACTTCAATTCTCGATGGCGTCGAAGTACCCAATCCGCTGATCAACAACGGCAGGCCGTACACGATTCGCGTGCGTCTTGGTGACGGATCTCGCCAGTCTCTCGAAAGCATCGAAGACACAGTCTTCAACTCCAGTTCGGGCCACATCGCCTCGCTTGGCTCCATGACCACCATCACGCAACTGCCGCCGCAAAATGAAATCCGCCGCGAGAATCTGCAGCGCCTCGTAGTGGTCACCGCGCGCCTTGAAGGCACCGACCTCGGCACTGCCGTCAAGCTCGTTCGCCAGCGTGTCGAAGCCATGCATCTGCCCACCAGTGTTCGCGTCGAATACGGCGGCACCTACCAAGAGCAGCAAAAATCGTTTGCTGAGCTCGCGCGTGTGCTCGTCCTGGCGCTGGTCCTGGTGTTCGGTGTGCTGCTGACCGAGTTCCGCAATTTCGCCGCACCGGTCGCCATTCTCACTTCCTCGGTGCTCTCCATTGCGGGCGTGGTCGCCGCGCTTCTAATCACGAGAACTACCTTCAACGTCTCCAGCTTCATGGGCCTGATTATGGTGATCGGTATCGTGGCCAAGAATGGCATCCTGCTGCTTGATGCCGATGACCTTTCTCGCGCCGACGGCGCCGACCCCCGCGCCGCCATGCTTCATGCCGCGCAGCGCCGCCTGCGGCCCATCCTCATGACTGCGCTGGCCGCCGTCACCGGCATGCTTCCTCTGGCGCTGGCGCTGGGCCAGGGTTCGCAGATGCTGCAGCCACTTGCCATCGCTGTTATCGGCGGCCTCTTCATCTCTATGGTGCTCAGCTTGGTGGTGACGCCCATCGTCTACTTTTTCCTGGTGCGGAAAACTCATGCAGGAACAACACAGGAAGCATAAGCGAATTGAGCATGTGTGACGCCGGCGATGACAAGTATGGCGGGGAGCAGAACGATTCGTTTCATTCATTCATTCCACCGGGCAAGTACGAAGTGAAGTTTGCTGTCCGCGACAACAACAGCCGGGATCTTGGCACGATCAGCGTGCCAATCCACATCGAATGACCTCTTCGCAGGATAGTTCCCAGGAATCAACTACAGAAGTGAGTCACCATCGGTACCTGTACCCCGCGAATATTTCATCCGGGCACAAGATCCGATTATCCGGACAAAAGCCCATGAAGGAAGCAAAGTGTGCCTCGCTGGGGAACTGTCTCATATCGACACCCACTTCGAAGACGATTGGTTGTGCGTTCATGGTCTTGATGCCTTCGATTTGAGTCAGGTCGGTGCCGCTGACACGGTATAACTCGGAGCGCAGATCGAAACCGGTTGAAGCATTGCTGGCGGCTCGCTTGCTAGCCCTTGTTGCAGGTGGGTGTCAGCCGGCTTTCGACTTAAGAGCGACCGGCCGCAACCCAATCTGGCGGTGGGTAACGAGGATCACAGAGATCTGGGTTTTTCACATGAGTGTGCGTCTCGAATGTGGTCAATACAGCTCTAAAATCCAAGAGTTTGCAATTTACCATGATGGCGGTCACTGGATACTGATAGTCACATCACTTACCAAGGTTACCGGTGAGGGCACTCTGGGTTCGGCGAGTTTGTTACCAAGAGCCCGTCTTCGATGTGAAGCGTATGCGACGCGTGCTTTATTGCGCGAGTCTTGGCCTGTTTTGTTTGTTTATTTTCAGGTCAGGTCTGGCCCAGCCGACTCCCAAACAGCTTCAGCCTGCGGCATCGAGCAAAGCCATTCCGGCCGGCCCCTCCGATTTCGTGGGCTCGGAGACTTGCGCCACCTGCCACGATGAGGTCGCAAAGAAGTTCTCTTCGAATCCCCACCAGCGCCTTGCCCTTGAACACGGGAACCAGGGGATCAGCTGCGAGGGCTGCCACGGGGCCGGCAAAGCGCACGTTGATGGCGGCGGCGACGTGACCAAGATCCGGCAATTCAAGAATCTCTCCGCAAAGGAGACGGACGAAACCTGCCTGACATGTCACGCAGGGAAGCACGCCAACTTCGAGCGTTCAAAGCACGCCGAAGCAGGCGTGAGCTGCCTGAGTTGCCATAGCGTCCACCTGTCCGCCAGCAAGGCCGACCTGCTGAAGGCGGATCAGCCCATCTTGTGCTACACCTGCCACAAGAATGTGCGTCCCGCCTTCTCGCAGGCATTTCACCACCAGGTGAACGAGGGGCTGATGAGCTGCTCCGATTGCCACGATCCGCACGGCACCTTCCAGCCGCAGCAACTGCGCACGACGGACGATCAGAACGCGATCTGCACGAAATGTCATACGGATACGGCGGGACCGTATGCGTATGAGCACCCGGTGGTAAAGACCGGCGGGTGTATCGCCTGCCACTCGCCGCATGGGTCGCCGAATCCGCGCATGCTCAAAGTGAGCAACGTCAATACTCTGTGCCTGCAGTGCCACTCTTCGGTGAACCTGACGAAATTCCCGAACGCGAGTTCGGAGCAGGGCGGCCCGGTGCATAACCAGGCAACGCAATACAACGCCTGCACCACGTGCCATACGCAGATCCACGGCTCCAACACGGCCTTCAACTTCTTCCGGTGAGGAAAGGAGAACGCAATGCAGTCCAGATCTTCCATGTGTAAGTCCTCCCACCTCCCGGGTCATGGGTTGTCGCGGTTTGCCGCGGCCCTGGGAGTTGGCGCCTTCATTCTGACTTTGAGCGCCGCAGCGCAGAATGCGCCGGAGCCCAAGGAAACCGTGCGTGATGGCTATGCGGCGCATCAGTCGATCGATGTGGGCGGCCGTATCGCCGATCAAAGCGGGAGCCTGTCCATGTACGACACCCTGGTGAATCTCCACAGCGGCCCGCGGATTTTCCAGCAATCGATCGATATGCATGCCGTTCCGAAGGCGCCGCACTTCTTCCTGTTCGACAGCTTGATGGCGACGAACATAGGCTATGGCGGCGATCCGGAAAACAACACCGTGCTGCGCATGTCCAAAGGGAAGATTTACGACTTCCAGGGCATGTTCCGGCGGGATCGGCAGTATTTCGACTACGATCTGCTGGGAAATCCCCTAATACCCGCGGGGGTAACGTCAAACGGCTACACGTTTCCGCAGGTGGAGCACGCGCCGCATCTCTTTAACACTGTGCGGCGAATGACCGATACCAACCTTACGCTGTTTCCAGTGGCAAAAGTTAGCTTCCGGGCCGGGTACTCGCAGAATATCAACCAGGGACCGTCCTATAGTTCCCTCCACAACGGTGCGGAAGCGCAGTTCCTGCAGAATTGGCGCAACAGCACAGACACCTGGTTCGGCGCCGTCGACTGGAAACCTTTCCCCCGCACCCTGCTTACCTTGCAGGAGAACATCTCGCATTACAAGGGCGATACCAACTACCAACTGGCTCCGCCGTTCCTGCAGCTTCCAAACGGAGCGCCCGTGACACTGGGCTACGATCAGGTTACGTTGCCTTCGTGCAACGACGGGAATCCGCCGATTGTCAATGGCGGCACCAACCCGCCCACCGTCAATCCAACCTGCGCCGGCTACCAGCAGTTCAGCCGCTACGCGCCTATGCGGACCTTGTTTCCCACGGAAGAATTCCGCTTCCAATCCTCCGACATCAAGAACGTGCAGGTGAACGGCCGGTTCCATTACACCGGGGCGAGCATGAAAATGCCGCAGTTCAACGAGAATTTCACCGGCCTGGACGACTTCGGCATCCGGCAATGGAACATTACCGGATACTCGACGGCAGAGCGGGTTAGCGTCACCGGGGATCTGGGCATCGCTTGGCAGCTTTCTCCGCGCGTAAGCCTGGCCGAACAGTACGATTTCTGGAACTTCCGCCAGCCCGCGGATAACTATCTTTCGGAGATCGACCATCTCGACGACGTCAATCCGAACACACCTTCCATGCTTGACCCGCCAGGAGCCCCGCAGCCTCCCGCAATCACATTGGCGCATAACTTCCTGGGGCAGAAGACCGAGACAAACACTACAACCCTCGGATGGAAGGCATCGAGCTGGGCGAGTTTCTCGCTCGGATACCGCTATCGCGCGCGCACCATCGGCTATGCCATGCCGCTAGTTACGGACTTTCTCGCTAACGGGACCGCATACACCTTACCCATTCACGAAAATGCAGGCATCCTTGGCGCGGTCCTTCATCCCAGCAGCCAGTGGAAGATCGATGGAACCTTTGAGGCGGCCTTCGATGACAATGCATACTACCAACTGGATCCGCGTCAATCGTACAGGTACCAGGTTCACTCCATGTGGACTCCAACGGGGACTGTGACGATCACGGGAGCGTTTGACGACCTGGAGCGGCGGGACAACCAGACACTGGTCAACCATGTGGATCACAATCGCAGTGCCGGTATAGGCGCGGAAATCTCGCCGAACGAACATTACGGGTTCGACTTGAACTACGGCTATATCGATGCATATACCCGCACGGGTCTGTGCTATTCGTCGACCGCTCCGCTGGCCGGCGCCCAGGCTGCTCCTGCCGACTGTGGGACCAACACCTACCTCGGCACAGGGTATTACGACGAGCCCACTCAATCTGCTTCCATCGATGTCATGCTGTCGCCCAACAAACACGTGACGTCGCATGCCGGGTATCGCATCAATGCAGTCAATGGAACTACGGAGTACCTGAATCCGCTCGCTGTCCCAGGATCGCTGCAGTCGCACTATCAGACGCCATTCTTCAACGTGAAGTGGGCGGTGGCAGCCGGGTGGGGATTGCGCGGGGAGTGGAACCTCTACGACTACAGCGAAGGGGGACCGGTTGGGCCAACGGCGCCGCGAGCCTTCCAAACCAACCTCTGCACGCTTGGATTGCATTACGATTTCTAAATGAACAAAGAGACCCAAGCCGAACCCGCGGAGCAACCCTCCGCGGATTCGCTCTTTTTGCCCAATCGCCTTGGCCAGAGTGAGAATGCGGGCTCTGGTGCAAACATGTGTGAGGGGCGCAACAAGGCCATTGGAGAAGTACCGACTACGCTGCGAGTACCGCATTCCAAATTGCAGGGACGGATTGGTTCTTGAGATGGAGACGCCCCAGGTCGAATTGTCCTTTTCGAATACGGTGGAGCAGTTCGATCCCGGCAACGGTGGTAGCTGCGCGATCAAAGTTCTTGAAGCCGAGCATCGGTCCTGTTCTGGATTTAATACCGCAGTGATCCTGTTCGATCAGATTGTTCAAGTATTTTGACGATTTCAACTTGGTGTGCTTCCATGCCTCGTCTTCTTTTGGCATCTCGCGTACGGCTCGGTGTGATGCAGCGTAGCCCTCCAAGGTGATACTGACTGGTGCGCGCCTTTGGGTTCGAAGCGCCTTGCGGAAAAACGCCTTGGCGGCCGCGACGTCTCTTGTCGGACTGAGTCGGAAGTCGACGGTGTTGCCATCCCGGTCTACCGCGCGATATAGGTAAACCCATCGTCCGCGCACCTTCAGATACGTCTCGTCAACACGCCAGGACCGTTCAACTTTACGCGCGAAACGAGTCCAGCGCTTCTCGAATTCCGGAGCATACCGTTGCACCGAGCGCATGATCGTTATATGCGAAAGATGCAATCCGCGTTCGGCCATCATCTCAACCAAATCGCGAAAGCGAATCTTGCAACAAAGGTACCAGCCACACAAAGGACGATCACATCCCGGTCGAAATGACGCCCTGCAAACAGATTCTTCATGCCTGTTAACTTCCTCATCGTCGGCCGATTTCTTCCAAATCATTGCTGTAACCCACTCGACCTCGCTATTTGCACCAGAGCCGTTGATTCCGATGCGGGTCCGGCGGTGCGCATCGAAGGGGGCCATAGAACGAGGCCGGGCGAAGTGCAGTGATTGCCATCACATTCGAATGCAAGTGAGCAGCGTCACAATCCGACACTACAGAGAATTCAGGCTGTGATTTGGAGCACGGAGGCCCATTCATGATGCGCAAACGGCTTTCTCTACTTTTCCTCGCTGGCTTCGTCGCCCTGTCGCTTTCGCCCTCCGCTATGGCAATTCCTGCCTTTTCGCGTCGATACGGCACCTCTTGCACCACCTGCCACTCGGATTTTCCCAAGCTCAATGACTTCGGCAAGGCTTTCAAGGATGCAGGTTTCAAGTTCCCCAAGGACGACGAGTCCTTCCTGAAACAGCCGCCAACGCTGCTGGGCGCGCCCGCACAGGCGGAGTTGTGGCCGCACACCGTGTATCCGGGCTCCATTCCCGGGCAGTTGCCGGTCGGCCTTCGTTACAACACCTACTACCAGCAGATCGGCGCGAATCGAAACAACTTCAACCAGGTTTTGCCCGCAGGCACAGTCGGCAACTTCATTCCCAAGTCCGATTTTCAGCCTGGGTACTTCAGCATCTTCACAGCGGGCAGCATGGGCACCGGCATTTCTTGGTGGGTGGATGACGACATCAGTGTTGCCGGCGCAAACGCCAATGGAGCACTCGGCGACGGCTACCTGAAATTCAATGACCTTAGCCGCTTTCTCAAACTGCCCAAGGATTCTCTGAACCTGCGCGCCGGCCAATTCGAGCTCGATCTGCCCGTCAGCCAGGCGCGAACATGGAACCTGAGCGGCTGGGACATCTTCTCCGAACAAAATGTCGGCATACAGAACGGGCTGGGGCCGGCGCAGAACGTGACGAATGGGTCGGCGATGGAGGATGCGGCGAACGGCGTTGAATTCAGCGGCGGCCACGCGTACGGGGGGTACCACTATTCGTTTGCGGTGTTCGATCAAAACACAACCGGCGTGAACATTAGCCCACCGAATATCGGGCCACAAAACGCTGTCGCGTTCAACTCCGATGCAAACTTCAAAGACATGTACGGACGGCTCGCCTATCGATTCAACCTGGAAAAGGATCCAGTAAGCCGGAACGACGTGCAGGCCGCAGGCACTACCGGACCGCGCGACCATACCTATCTCACCCTGGGCTCCTTCTACTTCTATGGGCGGACGGCAACGCCTTTCAGCGGCGTGCTTGCCGACGGCGTAACGCCGGCTGTGCTTACCGCGCGAGAGCCCTTCTATCGCATCGGCGGCGACGTCAACTTCAACTACCGCACCTTAAATGTATTTGGCGTCTATTTGGCCGCGCACGACCGTAACGAGTTGCCGGTGACTGCACCCGGAGCAGCGGGGATCACAAGCTTTGCTCCGTCGTCTCCGGTGACATTCAGCGGCGGATTCGCAGAAGCCGATTACCTGGCGCTGCCGTGGGCGATGACGATCATGCGCTGGGACCAGGTAAAGTCCAGTGCCGACAGGATCAACTTTATTGAGTACAATCCAGCCTCGCCGCCAGGGTCCTCGTTCTTCTCTCCGTATTCGGCTACGCGCAACCGGTTCACGCCTGGCGAGCAGTTCCTGATCCACGCCAACATCAAGACCTCGATCGAGTACCAGATCATGCCGCAGCAGATCGTCTACAACCCGGCAACCGGTGCGGTTATCACCGGGCCGTTCCGGACCAATGCGTTAATTGTCGGGCTGGAGTTTCTCTACTAGTTCTGCACGCAACGCTCTCATCAATTTGAACCAGGAGAACACATGAAAAGGATCAATCTCGTAGCCCCCATCGTCATAGCAGCACTCAGCACCGCGGCATTTGCCGGCACCATTCACGGCAAAGTCTCGGGCGTAAGCGGCGAGTCCGTTGTCTATGTTGAAGCAGTCGCAGGCAAAACCTTCCCCGCTCCCACGGCACACGTCACCATCGACCAGAAGGGGCTCATGTTTATGCCCCACGTCACGGCAGTCGCGCTTGGCACAACCGTTGAATTCCTCAACAGCGACAGCGTCGCTCATAACGTGTTCTGGCCTTCGATCAGCGGAAACAAAAAGCTTGGACACAACCTGGGAACATGGCCACAAGGGCAAAGGAAATCCTTCAAGTTCGACGACCCCGGCATCGTGTCGCTGCTTTGCAATGTCCACCCGGAGATGGCGGCCTACGTGATCGTTTCGCCTACGCCCTACTTCGCCGTAACGGATAGTTCCGGCAACTTCAAGATCGATAACGTGCCGGACGGCGCTTACACCGTGACCGCATGGCACGAAGGCGCAAAGAACAAATCCAATCCCGTAAAAGTTGCCGGAGACACCTCGGCTGACTTCACGCTGAGCAAGTAAATCCGCGGGCGGCAGAGTCTTCTCCGGCCGCCCGTTTCTTATTCTCGCCACGGGAGAGGTCCCCGCATGCAGCAGCGATTTGTCGACAAGAAAGTTGACCGGGATTGGCTGAACACCAACTTCCCCTGCATGATGGCCTGCCCGGCGCACACCAACGCTGGCCGCTATGTCGAGCTTATTGCAGAGCGCGAGTTTGAAGAAGCCTACCGCATCGCGCGCGAGCCCAATCCAATGGCCAGCATCTGCGGTCGAGTCTGTGCTCATCCCTGCGAGACAGCCTGCCGCCGCGGAGAGATCGACAAACCGATCGCCATCCGGGCACTCAAGCGCTTTCTTACGGAACGATACGGCCCCGAGTCGCGAAATCCGATCAATGTGAATACCGGCCGTATACAGCCCAAACTTCCGTTCCGCGTTGCGATTGTGGGTGCGGGGCCGGTGGGCTTGTCTTCAGCGCACGATCTGGCCCTGATGGGCTACGCAGTCACCATCTTTGAAGCTTCCCAGGTGCCGGGCGGCATGCTCTATCTTGGCCTGCCTGAATATCGTTTGCCCCGCGATGTGGTCGAAGCGCAGGTACGCGAGATTCTCGCTACCGGCGATATCACGCTGAAATTGAGCCAGGCAGCGGGTCGCGATTTCACCATCGCCGATCTGCGGCGGGACTTCGATGCCGTTCTGATTGCTGTTGGCGCGCACCGCAGCCGTGACCTCACGATTCCTGGGGTGAATCTGGACGGCGTCTACAAGGGCATCGATTTCCTGCTCAATGTAAACCTCGGCTACAAGTTCACCATTGGCAAAAAAGTTCTCGTGATCGGCGGCGGCAATGTGGCCATGGATGTGGCCAGGTCCGCAGCGCGCGAAGTGTTGCGCCAGCATGCAGGCGGCGTGGAAAACTTCGAGCCTTCGCAAGGAAACATGGATGCGGTTGCTGCCCGCGAGATGATGGACGTCTCTCTTTCTGCCCTTCGACTTGGCGCGCAAGAAGTGCACCTGGTTTGCCTGGAGACGCGCGCCGAAATGCCCGCTGCACTTGAGGAGATTGAAGAAGCGGAGGAAGAAGGCATCATCCTTCATCCCGGCTTTGGCCCGAAACAGATCATCGGTGAAAATGGACGGGCCGTGGCGCTTGAGGTGCTGAAGACCAAGTCCGTATTCGACGCGAATCGCCGGTTCAGTCCAACTTTCTACGAAAACAGTGAGACGCTGCTTGACTGCGACACGATCATCATGGCGATTGGGCAGGCGCCTAATCTGCAGTTTCTTGGTGCAGAAGATGGCGTGGATGTTTCGCCGCGCGGTCTCATCGCCGTGAACCCGCAAACGCTGATGACTTCCGCTGTTGGTGTTTTTGCAGGCGGCGACTGCGTGTTCGGGCCACGCCTCATCATTGACAGCGTTGCCGATGGCAAGCGCGCGGCGGTTGGCATCGATGAGTTCCTGCGTGGAACCGAGCACCCGGCACCGATTGTGGAGGTGGAGGTGCTTGAGCGCCATCGCATGCCGCTGGATCTTCTCGACCTGGTACGGCCGCCGATTCCCATGCTACCCCTCAATCGGCGTACGGGAGTGACTGAAGTTGAAATTGGCTTCGACGAGAAATCCGCAGTGGCCGAAGCACAGCGCTGCCTGCACTGCTGGGTCAACACGGTGCTTGAAGGCAATGCCGCCGATGCGACTTCGTGCATTCTGTGCGGCGGCTGCGTCGATGTTTGCCCCGAGAACTGCCTCGAGCTTATTTCGCTGGACCGGATCTCCTTCGACGAGGGAACAATCGGTCAACTGGCGGAGGTCCGCGATCTCCTCGGTGTGGAGTTAGACGACATCAAGGCAGAGGAACTTGGTGTCATTGCCGGCTCGGCCATGATTAAGAACGAATCGCGCTGCATTCGTTGCGGCTTGTGCGCGGCGCGCTGTCCCGCAGGCACCATCACCATGGAATCCTACAGCCTCGTTTCCACGGATGCTACCGGCTTAATCTCCATCGAATCCATCGACCGTTCAATGCGTGCCATCCAGCCCCTGGCAGGCGCGCAAAAGAGGTAATTCATGCCCGACGAAGCACTGAAAGTGACCCAGACGCTTCCCAAAGAGTTCGACCGCAGAGCCTTCTTCACAAAAATTGGACTTGGCTCGCTAGGTATCGCTGCCGCGGGAACGATCGTTTTCTCCTATGAATACCTCTCGCCAAACGTTCTTTATGAGCCCTCGGCAATCGTCAACGTCGGCAAGCCCGAGAACTTTGCATTGAATTCAGTCACCATGGACGTCAACTCGGGGATCTACCTGGTGCGCGCGGAGGAGGGTTACTTTGCGCTCAATGCCGTATGTACTCATCTGGGTTGTTTGACCGCATGGAATCAGGATCTTGGAATCATTGCGTGCCCATGCCACGGCAGCAAGTTCACGCGCACAGGAGAAAAGATTGAAGGGCCCGCGCCCAAGCCGCTGCCCTGGCTGAAAACATGGGTCAGCGACGAAGGAGACCTGATGGTCGATCGCTCCACCGACATTCCACCGCTGCGGTATTTGAGGATATGAGCATGCCCACGAAGGCCGACCAGATTGTTGACAAAGTGCGCGAAAGCCGCGTGTGGCGATCTGTATTCCGAAGCGGCACGGGCTCGAGTACGCTGCATCGCGCGCTGGCCATCCAGCAGAATATCTTCCTCCATCTGTTCGCGACCAAGGTCCGCAAGCGCATGGTGCGTTTTAGTGCGACATGGTATCTGGGCACACTGACATTTGGGACGTTTCTCATCCTGGTCATCACCGGCATCCTGCTCATGCTGTACTACCATCCTTCCGTCCCACAGGCCTACGCCGACATGAAGGACTTGCAGTTCGTCGTCTCGTCGGGGCTCTTTCTCAGGAACCTGCACCGCTGGTCGGCGCAGCTGATGGTTTTCCTCGTCTTTGCACACATGTTCAAGGTCTTCTATCGTGGCGCGTATCGCACGCCACGCGAATTCAATTGGGTCATTGGCGTATTTCTCCTTCTCATCACGCTACTGCTCAGCTATACCGGCTATTTGCTTCCCTGGGACCAGCTCGCATTCTGGGCCATCACCGTTGGTTCCAACCTGTCTTCATCGGTGCCGCTGGTGGGTAGCAAAATCCATTTCCTCCTGCTGGGCGGCAACCAGGTAAACGCCAATGCGCTGTTGCGCTTTTATGTATTGCACTGCGTCGTTCTGCCCCTGGCGGCCATTCTCTTTATTGCTATACATTTCTGGCGCATCCGCAAGGATGGCGGCCTCTATGTGCAACATTCGGAGCCCAAGGCTCGGGCAATCCCTGAAACTGCGCTTACCGCGAAGGAGGTGAAATGAGCGATCCGAAGGAATTCTTCGCCGGCATCGACTCAGACCAGCGGCGCTCGCCCACGCGCGTTGTGTTCGTCACGCGCCGCACTTCGGCGCAGGTGAAGGTCAACCGGGAAGACCAGGTACAAACCTTCCCGGAAGTGCTCTTCCGCGCAGCCCTGGCCATTGAGCTGCTTGCCATCTCACTCGTTCTATTCTCGCTGCGATTTAACGCACCGCTGGAAGGCATCGCCGATCCAACACACACGCCGAACCCTGCCAAGGCGCCTTGGTATTTCCTCGGCCTCCAGGAACTGCTGCACTACTTCCCGCCTGTCGTTGCAGGAGTGCTGGTTCCCACTCTTCTCATCATCGCCCTGATTGTCATTCCATATTTCAACATCAACATCGAAGCCAACGGGCTGTTTCTGAAGGATCGGACAATACGTCTGCGGCTGTTCTATCTCGCGGCCTTGGGAATGCTGATCTTTTTGCTGGCATTCCACGTCTATGTCGCCGTCGGGCCGACAGTGATTGTAGCGCTGGCGATGATTGTGGCCGCATACAGCTCACCCGATTCACCATCGCGGTTTCGCCGCTATCTCGCGCTCAAGCCGCTGGCCTACTGGATCATGACATGGTTTCTTTTTGAACTGATTGTGCTCACCGCTGTCGGCACATGGTTCCGCGGCCCAGGCTGGTCCTGGGTCCTGCCCTGGAGGAGTTAAGTGCAATCCATGAGAAAGTATCTTTCCTCTGCGTGGCAAAAGCTGTTCGGCGATCCGGTGCGGGCATTCGGTGTGGTCAGTGTCATTCTGCTGTTGTCGCTGGCAATCGCGCCGGCAAAGGAGCACTTCAGCCAGTGGCATAGCTATCAGCGGCACTATTTGACGCTGATCCGCGATCGTGGCGATGCTATTAGCCTGCGTCGCCGATTCGAGCCAGGCATTCATCAGATATGGCTGCCCGAACTGGGCGTTGTCGATCGCTGCACGACTTGCCACCTTGGATTGAACGAAGCCAGTTTGAGCGATGTGAGCCAGCAGCCTTTCCGAAAGCACCCTGCGATTCCGCACTCACTGGACGGATTCGGATGCGTAATCTGTCATGGCGGGCAGGGGCAGGCCACGACAGTTGACGAGGCGCACCACAGCGAGAGGGCCGGCGAAGAGCCAATACTTCCGGCCAAATACATCGAGTCCGGCTGCGGCCAATGTCACCAGAATGCACTGACGGGAACACCGCAGCTTAACCTTGGCAGAACAATGCTGACGCGCTATGGTTGCGTTCATTGCCACGCTATTACGCGCCCCGACGGAACGAAGGTGCTTGCTACGGATCATCCTCCGTCGCTCGTGCATATCGCCGACAAGACGACACGTGAGTGGATTTATAGCTGGCTCAAAGATCCCCAGGCCTACGCGGGATCGACGACGATGCCCAATTACAAACTCAGCGACGGGGATGCGAGCGACATATCGGCGTATCTCGTGAGTACCAGCACGCCGCATGCGGGTGACACTGTTGCAGCCGACACCAAGACCGCTGCAAATGCCGACGCAACGGCGGGACCGAGCCTGTATGGCCAATCGTTTTGCGCTTCCTGCCATGCCGTTCAGAATGCGGCGGGCAACCTGGTGGGCGGCGACATCGGCCCTGAGTTGACGCGCATCGGCAACAAGGCCAAGCCTGAGTGGCTAACGGCATGGCTCCAGAATCCCCGCATCTACGATGCAACAACCCCCATGCCGCACTACCGCTTCACGCCGCAGCAGATCACGACCTTGACTGCGTATCTGCAAGGGAAATCGGATTCAGACTACGGCTCGGGCGTTCATCTGGATGCGGCCAGCCCGCAGCAAATTGCTCACGGTCGAAAGCTGATCGTAGAGCTGGGATGCGCGGCATGTCACGAAATCAATGGTGTGCAGAAGCCGGAAAACTTCGCTCCCGATCTCAGCACCATCGGAAGCAAGCCATTGGCACAGATCGTTTTCCTGCCAGGCATGGACCATACGGTGGCGAGTTACATTGTCGCCAAGATCCGTCAGCCACGAGCCTTTGGCGCCAGCGTCAAGATGCCGCAGTTTGCTCTGAGTGCTTCGCAGACAGATGCGTTGACTACGGCACTGCTTGCTCTCACCAACCGCGGCAAGTCCATGCCCGACAATTTGCGCGTCGCCGCCGTTCCCGACACCAACTACCAGCCTGCTGGGCACGCGGGCAAACTGATCACGGAACTCGCGTGCTTCAGTTGCCACCGCATCAATGGCAAGGGCGGCGATATGGCGCCAGACCTCACTTGGGAAGGGAGCGCCGTTCAGCGGCCGTGGCTCACGGACTTCCTGAAGAATCCGAACACACTGCGCCCGTCGCTGATTCGCCGCATGCCGCGCTTCAACATTAGCGATAGCGACAACAAGGAACTCACAGAGTACATTCTTGCCGTCTATCAATCGCCGGCCATCGATGCAGATCTCGCACCATCGGCCACAAATCCACCAGAAGCAGTGGAACATGGGCGGCAGTTGTTTTATTCGAAGTATGCCTGCCAATCGTGCCACATTGCCGACACCAAGAACGATAAAGGCTATATCGGACCGACATTAACGCAGGTCGGCTCGCGGCTGACTCCGGCTTGGGTCTACGCGTGGCTCAAGGATCCGCAGGCGCTACGGCCGGGCACGACAGAGCCGAATCAAAACCTGAGCGATGAAGACGCCCGCGCGCTGACAGCTTTCCTGATGTCGCTGAAAAGCGCAGGCGGGCGGGGAGCGAAGCAATGATTAGGAGATTCAATGCGCGGTTGATGCTACTGGCCTCCGCAGGGTTGGTGCTGCTCGCGGCCTTCAGCCTGGCAGGCTGCAAACATTCCGCTCCCCAGAACACGGTCTTGAAGGCCACGGCTGCAGGGACGGCCCTGGTTGAGTCAAGCGGTGGCCACCAGGTTGGTGTCACCGGCACCGCACTGAAAGATCCACTGGTGATACAGGTCAATGACGACCAGGGGACCGCGGTCGCCGGCGCAATGGTTGAGTTTCACGGACCCACGGGCGTCAGCTTCGATCCGGCAGCGATGATTACCGACTCGAGCGGGCAGGCCACCACGTCCGTCATTCTTGGCTCGATTGGAGGCAGGTATCAACTCAGCGCAATGACGCCTGGCAAGTCGAAGCCGGTGTCGCTGGAAATTGTGGAAACGGCGCTTGCTTACCAGCAACGAGTGGGTTCCATTCTT
>Ga0302320_10007110_pt1 | contig 24715 bp, 19 predicted proteins | sample Bog_T0_3_FD_202130 | JGI IMG/M metagenome (GOLD analysis project Ga0302320, IMG submission 202130) | Peat permafrost microbial communities from Stordalen Mire near Abisko, Sweden - Bog_T0_3 | ecosystem: Environmental > Terrestrial > Soil > Wetlands > Peat | place: Sweden: Abisko, Stordalen Mire...
GTCCCGCGCTGCGTCGGCATGTGCGATGTCTCCCACCTCTACGCCGCCAACCTCCCCACCACGCCCCATGGACTCAAGGCCAACACGGAGTAAAATGTCCCTCGAATTCAGGAAATTCAACGCGCGAGGATGCGATGAAGCTTGTGGCGGCGGCGAGTGCGGCAATGCTGGCGGGAATGCTCGCCGGCTGCGCAACCATTGACGGGCTGATTGCCTATCACCAGTTGGGATGCGAACTAAGCACGGCCAAGCAGGTTCCGCCCGGACGCCTGGATGTGGTGGGAAATGTCCCCGTGCTGCACGTGTACGGAACGCCCGCCGAGATGGGCAAACAATATGGAACAGTGCTCGGTCGGGCGCTGCGCGCGGAATCGCGTTGCATTCACGATTTTCTCCCCGGGCGCGCGGTGAACGGGTTCCTGACTTATGCCAACGCCCACGAAGTGGACCTGCCGGCGGAGGTGCGCGAGGAACTCAAGGCCATGTCCGAAGCCTCCGGCGTGAAATACGAGGAACTGGTCGCCCTGAACATCGTGCCCAAAGTGGCCTGTTCAGCATTGGCCGTCTGGGATCCGGCCCACGATTCAACCCCGGCAACAACCCCCGCGGCACCCGTGACACAACCCACCGGCGGACTCATCATGGGACGCAACGCAGACTATTACTCCTTCGGCTTCAAGGATCGCGGCTCGCTGCTGGTCGTGCGCCATCCCCCGGCCGAATCAGGCAAACAGGCCATCGTCTGCGTCAGCTTTCTGGGCATGGTGGGCGGATTCACCGGCATGAACGAAAAGGGCGTCGCCTTCGCCAACATGCTGGTGTTCAACGGCCCGCCCGGAGCAATGGCCGGCCCCGGCACCGGCGCGGTGACCATTCAACTCGCCATGCGCATCGCGGCCGAAAAGTCTGCGACGGTCGACGACATGGCAAAGACGCTCCAGGGGCAGACGCACCTGATCCCCATGCTCGTCATGCTGGCCGACGAGCGCCGGGCCGAGGTGCTGGAACTGGGCCCCGATGGCAGTCGCGAGCGGACCTCGGACAATGGAATCCTGGCCGCGTCGAATTACTTCCGGACCGAAATGGCCCTCAAGCCGGTCGATTGCCCGCGCTTCGCGAGCCTGATGGAATCCGCCGCCCACGCCGCGGCGGAGCACGGCAAGCCCGAAATGTCGCTGGCAGAAATGGAAGCCGCGGTCCGCAAGGCCGCCATCATGCCACTGAGCCTGCAGGCAATCATCCTGGAACCCCAGGCCCGGCGGATGCATGTATCGATCAACCGCAGCCCCGCGGCCGCGGGCCCTTACACAACCTTCGATTTGCGGGAACTGATGAGCAAGTGAAAGTTTACCGCCGCTTATCCCCATGGCAGCACAGATCAATCACCACCGCGCTGGCCAGCACCGTCACATCGTCCTCGCCATCAACAATGTCGATGCCATACGTGTCCGAAAGCGCAATGAACCGCTTGGAAACTTCCGCCACCACGCCCGTCGACCGCGAGAGCGTGTATTCCGTATCCAGAAAATTCCCCTCCGCCACGTAGTCATCCGGACCGGGGACATCAACCGTGAACTGGCAGTGAAAAAAGGTGAACGCCGCCTTCTTCACCACCGCAAACAACTGGCCGTCGCGGTGGATTTCGTACGTCTGCCCCCACGCAAACAGCTTCTGCGAAATAAACGCCAGTTCGCGCCCCGCCATGTCCTGGAAGGACAGCTTCTGCCCCAGCGAAAACGCCCGGCCATCGACGTAAAAAGCGTCGCGCCCCTCCCCATCCTGAATAGTAAAATCATCTCCCAGACAAAGAATTTTCTGCTTCATTAAATATTGCATCGCGGGCCTCCGGAAGGAAGGAACGCCGGTAGACTAACCGCGAACGCCGCGCAGGACGAGAGTAACCCCTTGAATGCGCATAGCAAAGGGTGCATCCGCAAAAAGGTGGCAGCGGCGTCCCGCCGCTGGTTTACGTCTGCGGCAACCCTATATTTCCGCGACTGCCACTAAATTTTCATGCACCCCAACGCAAATTGCATTTGAAACATGCGATATGCCACGCTATCGTCAATCCGGCACCACCCAATGGTGGCGGGTTGGACATCAACGGCGTTTTTTTGGAAGTGTCCCATGAAATTAACCGGCAACACCCTCCTTATCACCGGCGGCGGCTCGGGCATCGGTCGCGGCCTCGCCGAGGCCTTCCTCAAACTCGGCAACAAGGTCATCATCGCCGGCCGGCGGCAATCGGCCCTCGAACAAACCGCCGCCGCCAACCCCGGCCTGCTCTGGCTTCCCCTGAATATCGACGACCCCGCGGACATCAAGGCCTTTGCCGCCAAAGTCGCCGCGGAATTCCCCGATCTGAATGTGCTGGTCAACAACGCCGGCATCATGCGCCGCGAAAACCTCCTGGCCCAGCAGGCCGACCTCGCCGACGCCATGGCCACCATCAGCACCAATCTGCTGGGACCCATCCGCCTCACCGCGGCGATTCTTCCTCTGCTCCGCCGCCAGCCGCAGTCGGCGGTGATGAACGTCACCTCCGGCCTGGCGTTTGTCCCCTTGGTGCCCACGCCCACCTATTGCGCCACCAAGGCGGCCCTCCACTCCTACACCCAGTCGCTGCGCTACCAACTTAAAAACACCACAACCCAGGTGCTGGAACTGATTCCCCCCTACGTCGCCACCGATCTCCTGGACGGTGCCGCCGACCCCCGCGCCATGCCCCTCGACAAATTCATCGCCGAAGTCATGGAAATCATCCGGACCCAGCCGCACGCGACGGAAATCTGCGTGGAAAACGTCAAACGCCTGCGCTTCGCCGCCGAAAGCGGAGCCTACGAAACGGTCTTCCAGGGTTTCAACGATGCGATGGCAAAAGGGCCCCACTGATGAGAAGCCGTCATTACCCGCCTGCATCACAATCCCGCGACATCCTGCCCTCCTGAAGGGATTTCCGCCGCGGAGGAAACCGTGGGCTTCCGTCGTCGTTCATCGGTGAGATCTGAGTCATCTGTGGATGGAAACGTCTTGGTGTCTCTTCACAACTTCAATCCTTGGTGATCCGTCGTTTTCGGCTGCGATAACTTCTTAAAGCTTGTATCCCGCCTTGGAAGCATCATCATAAAACATCTTTACCGTCTCCAGCGAATATTCCGCCAGATCCTTGTTCACCAGCGACAATTTCTTCAGCACATCGTGCGTCACCGTGATGATGTGGCAGCCGATCGCGTCCGCCTGGAAAATATTCAATAGCTCCCGCGGACTGGCCCACAAAAGTTTCTCATTTGAATAGGGCCGCAATATCTCCACCGCCGCCGTCATCATCGGCACCGGATCGCGCCCCGTGTCCGCCACCCGACCGGCGAACACCGAAATATACGTCAGCGGCGAACGCGCCGCCGCACGCCCCGACTCCCGCACCTGCTCCAGCGTCGTGATCGCCGTGATGTTCAGCCGCACCGCCTCCGCCGCCAGCTCCGCAATCAGCGGACAGGCCGACTGCCGCTTGGTATTGGTGATCGGTATCTTCACCACCACATTCTCCCCCCAGCTCTTGATCTTCAGCGCCTGGCGGTGCATCTCGGCAAAATCGTCGGAGAACACCTCAAACGAAAACGGGCGGTCCGGCACCGCCGCCAGAATATCCTTCGCAAACGCTTCATAATCCGTCAGCCCGGCCTTGCGCATCAGCGTCGGATTGGTCGTGAACCCCTTGATGTACGGCAGCTTATAGAGATCAAGGATCCCCGCCTTGTCCGCCCCGTCGCCAAAAATCTCGATCTTCAGGTCATTGATGCTGGGCATGCCGCCATTCCATACTGGGGTATCGCGTAAAATCCATTGCGTTGCCTCCACCAGGGATGTCGCCTCAAAATCCGCATTCCTTTCCGGGCCACGCTCGTTGTAGCCTACGTTGATCCAAATTGTTTTACAACCGGCCCGCTGCCCCGCTTCCACGTCGCGCCAACGGTCGCCCACCATGTACGATTCCTCCAGCGCCACGCCATACTTTTTCGCCCCGTCCAGCAGCAGCCCCGGTTTGGGCTTGCGGCAGGCACAGCCATCCGCGTCATCATGCGCGCAGACCAGTATGTCATCGAGCATCGGACAGAGAAGACGCAATTCCGCATTCATCGCGTCCACGCCCGCGCGGGACCCCGTCCCCCGGGCTACATCGGGCTGATTGGTCACCACAACGAGCAAAAACCCCGCGGCCTTCAGACGCGACAGCGCCCCACCTACCCCCGGCAAAACTTCCAATTCCGCCAGCGTCCGCGGCGGATACGGCCTGCCATCCCGCACCAGCGCCCGGTTCAATACGCCGTCCCGATCCAGAAATACCGCTCGACGTTTCGCTTCCATATCCGCAAATTATAGGGCAGACCGTCATCCTCCGCACAGTGCCGCGGCTCGATGGAATCTCCGGCGCTGGCAACCCGGCCCGACATCGTGCATAATCCCCCGCAGTAGCCCACAGACCGCCCGGCACGCCATGGAAACGAGACTGGCCGCCGGCCGCCGATCACATCTTCGGAGGGTTCATGCAGGTCGCTAAATACATCATTCTCTCCATCCTTCTGCTGCTGGCCGGCTATTCGCTCATCTGGGGTCCGCGCGCCGAATTCACCCCCACCAAGGGAACCGTGGTCATCCAGTACTGGGAAAAGTGGACCGGCCTCGAAGGCTCCGAGATGGAGGACATTGTCAACAAGTACAACCAGAACGAAGGCCGCCAGAAAGGCATCTACGTCCAGTACCTTTCCATGGCCAACGTCTCCCAGAAAACCCTCATCGCCACCGCCGCCGGCACGCCCCCCGATGTCGCCGGCGTCTGGGATACCCAGCTCGCACAGTGGGCCTCCACAGACGCCCTCGAGCCGCTGGACGATTTTGTCCGTAACTACTCCGACTACAAACTCGACGCCAACTACTACAAATCCGTCTACTGGGATGCCTGCCACTTCAACGGCAAACTGTACGGCCTGGTCTCCACCCCGGCCAACATCGGCCTGCAATACAACAAGGCCCTCTTCGCTGAAAACGCCGACGCCCTCCGCGCCGCCGGCTGCGACCCCACACGTCCGCCGCGCACCTTCGCCGAGTTCGACCGCTACGCCGCCGCACTCGACAAAAAACAGGGCGACAAAGTCTTCCGTGTCGGCTTTGCACCCATGGAACCCGGCTGGTACGCCCCGCAGCTCCCCTTCTGGTTTGGCGGCGAACTGTTCGACCAGAAAACCCAGCATTTCACCCTGACCACCCCCCAATGCGTCGCCGCCATGGAATGGGTCAAAAGCTACTCCAAACGCCTCGGCGCCGCCGCCCTCAACGACTTCCGCAACGGCCTGGGAGATTTCGCCTCCATCAACAGCCCCTTCATCACCGGCCAGTCCGTCATGGAACTCTACGGACCCTGGAGCGCCAACTACATCGGCCTCCTCAAACCCAGCATGAACGACCCCACCAACCCCGCATGGATGGATGCCAATTTCTCCACCCTGCCCGCCGCACAGCGCCAGGCCGTCCTCGACCGGCACATGGCCAAACCCTGGCAGGAGCGGCAAAAGCTCGCCCAATATGCCTTCGCCCCCTTCCCCTCCGTCTACGTCGACCAGCTCATCACCCCCCGCCACACCGTCGATCAGCTCACCGACGAGGAACTCATCGACAACGGCGTCACCTACTGCTGCTTTGACGTTCTCGTCATTCCCGCCGGCTCCAAACACAAAAAAGAAGCCTTTGATTTCATCGCCTATGTCAACCGGACCGACGTGATGGAAAAACTCTGCCAGCTCCACTGCTGCACCAGCCCCCTGGCCCACAACTCCCCCACCTGGCTCAGCAACCACCCCAACGCCTACATGAGCGTCTTCGACCGCCTCACCCGCAGCCCCCGCGCCCACCACCTTCCCATCATCCCCATCTGGCCGGAGGTGATCGACGAACTGAACAACGTCTGCCAGCGCATCAGCCTCCTCAACCAGGAACCCGCCGACGCCCTCCGCGAATCCCAGGATATCCTCCAGGCCAAGCTCGACCAATTTTACGCCCGCCATCCAGAAGCCCGGGGGACCAATGGCCAATAAACTGCAAGCCTCATCCGGTGCCTCATCCCGCCAGAACATCAAAGGCTACGCCTTTATTTCCCCCTGGATCCTCGGCTTCATCGCCTTCCTCCTCCTCCCCATCGCCATGTCCATCTACTATTCCTTCTGCGACTTCAACCCCCTCGTCAAATCCGGCCCCCTCTTCATCGGCACCGCCAACTTCCAGGACCTCGCCCACGACCCCATCTTCTGGAAGGCCCTCCGTAACACCTTCTGGTACGCCGCCATCGCCGTCCCCTCCAGCCTCGTGGTCTCCCTCGGTCTGGCCCTCCTCCTCAACATGCGCATCCCCGGCCAACCCGTCTTCCGCACCATCATCTTCCTCCCCTCACTCGTCCCCACAATCGCCTCCGCCATGCTCTGGCTCTGGATCTACAACTCCCGCTACGGCCTCCTCGATGCCATGCTCGATCGCATCGGCATCACCGGCCCCGGCTGGCTGACCACCACCGAATGGGCCATGCCCTCCCTCATGTTCATGAGCCTCTGGGGCGTCGGCTACACCGTGGTCATCTTCATCGCCGGCCTCCAGGATGTCCCCCGCGAACTCTACGAATCCGCCGAAATCGACGGCGCCTCCTCCATCCGCCGCCTCTGGCACGTCACCCTCCCGCTCCTCTCCCCCGTCATCTTCTTCAACCTCATCATGGCCATCATCGGCACCTTCCAGGTTTTCGCCACGCCCTACGCCATGACCCAGGGCGGCCCCGACCGCGCCACCTACTTCTACACCTACTACATCTTCGACAACGCCTTTACCAATAACAAAATGGGCTATGCCTGCGCCCTGGGGCTGATCCAACTGGTGATCATCCTCGCCCTCACCGGCATCGCCACCTGGTCGTCCAAACGCTGGGTCCATTACCAGGGCCGATAAGTTCCGTAATTTCGCGGGCCGCCGCCCGCCCCACGCACCATGGATGCGAGACCGCCTATGACCACCGCCAACCTCGACTCCCGCCGCGCCATCTCCGGCGCCCGTCCCCGCCCCTCCCGCTGGGTGGGGTTTGCCGCCCTTGTGCTCATCTGCACCGGCTTCATGGCCCCGATCATCTGGATGCTCTCCACGTCCCTCAAAACCACCGAATCCACCACCGAATACCCGCCCCGCATCATCCCCCAGGAAATCCACCCCATCAACTTCATCAACGCCATGCACCAGCAGAATTTCGACTTCCCCCTCTTCGCCCGCAACACCCTCATCATCGCCGTCCTCACCGTCATCGGCACCACCATCTCCTCCGCCCTCGTCGCCTACGGCTTCGCCAAAATCAAATTCCGCGGCCGCGGACTCCTCTTTGGCATCATGCTCTCCACCATGATGATCCCCTTCCCCGTCCTCATGGTCACCCTCTTTATCATCTTCCGCTACCTCGGCGAATACACCGGCATCCCCTTCAACGGCACCTTCAAACCCCTCTGGGTCCCCGCCTTCTTCGGCTCCGCCTTCAACATCTTCCTCCTCCGCCAGTTCTTCATGACCATCCCCGACGAACTCTCCGAAGCCGCCCGCATCGACGGCTGCTCCGAACTCGGCATCTTCTTCCGCATCATCGTCCCCCTGGCCAGGCCCGCCCTCTCCGTCGTCGCCCTCTTCGCCTTCATGGGCGCTTGGAACGATTTCATGGGCCCCCTCATCTACCTCCACAGCCCGCGCCAATACCCCCTCTCACTCGGACTCCAAACCTTCCAATCGCAGCACGGCGGTACGGAATGGAACCTCCTCATGGCCGCCTCCCTCATCGTCATCGCCCCCGTCATCATCCTCTTCTTCCTCATCCAGCGCACCTTCATCGAAGGTATCGCCACCACCGGCATCAAAGGCTGACGCCGACGTTCAGCCCCGGCCCTTGGGCCGGGTATGGCACACATCGGCTCTTCATTTGTGATTTGTTTTCGGCAATTCGGCAATATTGTCACAAGCAGCTTGCCACGCCACCTCAACAGCAAAAAATGCGCCCTTGAAAGTTCGCAACTTTCACGTATCCTTCGCGTATCATCTAAGGACTTTCCCTATACTCTGACAGGAGGGTTGCCGTGTCACTCACATCCAAACTCGTCGCGGAATTCATCGGCACCTTCTGCCTGGTCTTCATCGGGTGCGGCAGCGTCATCTTCACCGCCCTGCACGTGGTCACCGCCGGATACGATAATGCCCATGTCAATGTCGGCATCGCCTGGCTCGGCGTCGGTCTCACCTTCGGCCTGGTCGTCATGTGCTTTGCCTATGCCATCGGCCACATCTCCGGCTGCCATCTCAATCCCGCCGTCTCCATCGGCCTCTGGGCCGCCAAACGCTTCCCGCTGGTGGAACTCCCCGCATACATCATCACACAAATCGTCGGCGCCGCCGCCGGCGCGGTCACGCTCTACGCCATCGCCAAGGGGCAATCCGGTTTCGCCGTCGGCAACTTCGCATGCAACGGCTACGAGGTCATGACCCAGGGCTCGCCGCTGGGCTTCGCCTGGTGGGCCTGCTTCCTGGCCGAAATGATCTTCACCGGCATCTTCCTCCTGGTCATCATCGGCTCCACCGACCCCCGCGCCCCCAAGGGCTTCGCCCCCATCGCCATCGGCCTCTGCCTCACCATGATCCACATGGCCCTCATCCCCATCACCAACTGCTCCGTCAACCCCGCCCGCAGCACCGCCACCGCCATCATCGTCGCCGGCTTCAGCAAACTCTCCAACCACAACTGGGCCCTCGGACAGCTCTGGCTCTTCTGGCTGGCCCCCATCCTCGGCGCAATTGTCGCCGGCTTCCTCTACCGCTTCCTCCTCTCCGAAGAGGCCGGCCAATACATGGCCGCAGCCTCCACCCCCAAACGCAAGCAGGAAGAGCACCACTACTCCAGCGCCGAACCCGAAACCTTCGCCCTCGATGACGACTCCCCCAAACCCCCGGCACCCAAGCCCCACTAATTAAAAATGACCACCTTCGGACCCGATCTCGGCCCCCTGCCCAACGACCGCCCCGGCATCGCCATCCGCCGCGCCACCGACGCCTGCTTCCACGAAGTCGAGGAGGAAGTCCCCGAAGGCTACATCGTCGAAAACACCCTCATCCCCCGCGCTGATGTCGCCGAAGTCCACCACATGGATGACTCCGGCAACCTCCCCGGCTGCGGCCTTCCCCCCGGCCAAACCCGCGCCTCCATCCGCGTCATGAAACTCCCCGCCAAACCACCAAAAAAAAACGAGGCCCCCATGAACACCCCCACCTTCAACCCCGCCAACTTCCTCTCCGACCGCGCCCTGGGCATCGACGCCTCCGGCATACGCAAAGTCTTCGACCTCGCCGCCAAGCTCAAAGACCCCATCAACCTCTCCATCGGCCAGCCCGATTTCGACGTCCCCGACGCCATCAAGGACCGCGCCATCGAAGCCATCCGCGCCGGCAAAAACCGCTACACCCCCACCCAGGGCATCCCCGACCTCATCGCCCCCATCCTCAAGCAAACCCTCGCCGACACCCGCTGGAACCCCGACTCCACAGGCCTCCTCATCCTCTCGGGCACCTCCGGCGGGCTCCTCCTCGCCATGTTCGCCACCCTCAACCCCGGCGACGAAGTCCTCTTCCTCGACCCCTACTTCGTCATGTACAAACACCTCCCCAAGCTCTGCGGCGCCGTCGCCGTCCCCGTCGATTCCTACCCCGATTTCCGCCTCCATCCCGAACGCATCGAGGCCGCCATCACCCCGCGCACAAAAATGCTCATCCTCTGCTCCCCCAACAACCCCACCGGCATCACCCTCACCCCCGCGGAACTCGCCGCCGCCGCCGACATCGCCAAACGCCACAATCTCCTGGTCATCTCCGACGAAATCTACGACGCCTTCTGCTACCAGCCCCACCACAGCATCGCCCCCCTCCTCCCCGACCAGTGCATCCTCCTCAAAGGCTACTCCAAAACCTACGGCATGACCGGCTGGCGTCTCGGCTACGCCGCCGGCCCCAAAGCCGTGATCGACCAGATGACCAAGCTCCAGCAATACACCTTCGTCTGCGCCCCCTCCATGGTCCAGTTCGCCGCCCTCGAAACCATCCACTCCGGCACCGTCGATATGTCCCCCCACATCGCCGCCTACGCCCGCAAACGCGACAAAATCCTCCAAGGCCTCGGCGACCTCTTCCAAATCAACCACCCCGGCGGAGCCTTCTACGCCTTCCCCAAAGTCCCCGGCAATCTCACCGCCACCGAATTCGTCAACAAGGCCATCGAACGCAACGTCCTCATCATCCCCGGCAACGTCTTCTCCAACCGCGACACCCACTTCCGCCTCAGCTATGCCACCACCGACGAAAAACTCGACCAGGGCATCGCCATCCTTCGCGACCTCGCAAAAGTTTAGCCCCGGCCCTCGGGCCGGGTATGGCGAAATGACGCCCTTTCAGTCCCACCCTATTTTCGGCGCAGCAAAAATTTTTAAAATCCCCTTTACTCCCGCCCCGGCGAGCCTATCGTTCCTATCATAGCGCGACACCTCTTTCCCCAAGAAAGGAGCGCACCATGTCCACCCTTTTTGACATCCCCCAATCCATCCGGTCCTTCCTCGATAACCGCGGCATCCACTACCAAATCGTCCCCCACCCGCGCGATTTCTCCGCCCAGCGCACCGCCCGCGACACCTTCACCCCAGGCCGGTGCTTCGCCAAAACCGTCATCCTCCGCATCGACAACTATTACGCCATGGCCGTCATCGCCGCCGACCGCGTCATCGACTTCGACCGCCTCCGCTCCGAACTCGGCGCGGTGGACGTGGGCCTCGCCACCGAGGCGGAAATCGCCCTCCTCTGCCCCGATTGCGAAATCGGCGCAGAACCCCCCTTCGGCGAACTCTTCGACATGCCCGTCCTCGTCAGCGGCGAACTCGCGTCCCAAGCCATCATCACCTTCAACGGCGGCAACCACGAAGACGCCATCCGCATGTCCTACGACGAATTCGAACGCATCGTCCAACCCACGATCCTCAACTTCACCCAACCCGCCCCCTCATAAACGGGCATGTTGTGCCGGGTGCGGGTGCCATGGGTGCCATGGGTGCCATGGTCCTGTGTACTCACAGGACTATGCTATCAACTCGCGCCATAAGTGTCGCGCTCCCCGTCGCGCGAGCCGCTCGACAATTATCCCCACCTACCTCGGGTAAACTATGGAAACCAGGGACAGTCACATATGGCATTAAGCTAGCGGCGGCGGCGAGTGACCCAGGCGGCGGCCGACCCCGAGCCGGTAACAGCGGTCCGCGGCCGTGCCGGAGGTTCCCCGCTTTTCGACCCCTCCGCGCAATAGGATGCCTATCAGCAAAATTGCGAATATCCTTAGGCCTCTATCCTAAGCAGGGCAAACGATAAACTCGTTTTCGCGATAATATCCCAGCATGGGTTTATTTGAACCCGTACCTCACGGGCACCGCGAGACCCTACCATGCCTCCCCAAAACAGACTTCGTCGCAACACGCTCTCCGCCCTCAGCCTCGCCACCGCCCTTGCCATTTGTGCCGCCTCCACCCACGCCGAGACCGTGACCGTCACCGCCAACAGCGGGGCGGCGGGAACATCCGATTATGACTACCTCCCGACCGGAACCTACCCCGGCGGTCCCGGCGGACCAGGTGACGCGGCCACAGTCAGTATTGACAGTTCTGACCCCAGCAACATTGCGACCGCCACAGGCGGTGACGGTGGCGCGGGAGGCAACGGCGGCGAATACAACGCCGCCGCTGGAGGAGCCGCTGGTGCCGCAGGATCCGCCTCGGCCACCGTTGCCGGCGCTGCGGCCGGACCGGTGAACAACCAGGCCATCGCCACCGGCGGCACCGGCGGTCAGGGCGGCTCCAGCGGCGAGCAGGGCAACACCAACGGAGGCAATGCAACGCCCGGCGGCACCGCTACCGCTTCAGCCACCGGCTCCAACACCACCGCAGACGCGGTGCAGATCACGGCCTCCGCATACGGCGGTTCCGGGGGTATCGGTGGTGGGGCAGGCGGCACAGGCCAAGGGGGTAACGGCGCAGCCGGCGGCGCAGCTTCGCTCGGCACCCTAAGCGGGAGTTCCACCGGGGGCGGCCCGGTAACTGTCACGGGAACCGTCTATGGCGGTGACGGCGGCTATGGCCATGTTGGGGGCCCTGGCGCCAGCGAGTCGCTCGTCAACGCCGTTAGCGGATCGACCAGCGGCGACCTGACGCTGACACAAAACGTCACCGGGGGAAGCGGCGGTGCGGTCAACGGAGACACCTTCGCCAGCGGCGGCGCGCCTGGCTCAGCCAGTTCAGTCCTGATAGTAACGCAAAATGGCGTTTCATCGCTCACCGGCACAGCCGGTGCCACGGGCGGCAACGCGAGCCCCACGCGCATTGGCAATGCCTACGCTGGCGCTGACGCCAACGCCACGGTCAGCCTGACCAGTGACACCGTTGGAGGCATTGTCGGAAGGGCCAATGCAGTAAGCGGCGCTGGCGGCTTCTATGAAGGCACAACTGCCGGAAATGGAGGCAGCGGCGGCAACTGCACCGCCAACGCCCTTGCTATTGGAAACGCCGCCACTTCAGTGTACGCCGCAGCGCTGAGTTCCGCCTCCGACGGAGGCCCTGGAAGCGCCGGCGGCCTCGGCGGCAGTGGCGGCAACGCCAACGCCACGGCCACCGCACGCACCACCGGCTCGGGAAATTTGACGGCGATTGCCTGGAGCGTCGGTGGCACCGGCGCTAACAACCCGTGGGATGCCACCGTCGCCAGCGGTAACGGAGGAAACGCAACCGCCATGGCCACAGGCACCGGCATCAACGCGTCAAACCTGAATATTTGGGCGCGAGCCGACGCCGGAGCAGCTCAGGCAAGCTTCGCCCAGGGCTCTGGCGGTTTCGCCACCGCCATCATCAACGTCAATTCGCTCATCATTGAGCAGGACGTTTCCCCCATCGGCGCGCAGGGCGCATCGGCCTATGTCGGCTACGCCAACCATTACTACTCCCTGTTCGATCTCATTGTCGGACCCGGCTCCCCCGACGCTAATACTGGGGGCTGTAATAACAACGGCACCCTCACTCTCTCCGGCTCCGGCACGACAACCCTCGGCCTCTTCATCGGCACCGGCACTACCAACATCACCTCCAGCGGCGTGCAACTTGGCAGTAGCGGAAATTTCTCCCAATCCGCCTTCTCCAACGCCGGTACCTTCACCCAAAATTCCCCCAGCGCCTTCTCCATCGCCGGCAATGCCGCCAACAGCGGCACCTTGAGTCTCCAGGGCAACGCCGCCATCGGAGGAACCCTTTCCAACACCGGAACCATCACCCTCGCCGCCGGCGCAACGCTCACCGTCGGCACCCTCGCTGCTTCCGCCGGCGTCATTGACCTCACCGCTGGCGGGGCGCTGACCATCCAGCCTGCCGCCGCCAATCACACGCTGATCCAGATTCCAGCCGGCGGCATCGCCCTCGCCGCCGGCAGCCAGATGAACTTGAGCAACAATGACATGATCATCACCGCCGCCGCCGCCAATGCTGACCTCTTTAACGCCGCCATCGCTCCCCCTTCGTCCATCACCCTTAATGGCAAAACGCTCTGGACCACCACCGCCGTCCTCGACGGTCAGACCTTCCACAGCCTCACCGGCAACACCACATTCGATGGCCTACCCTTCGCCCCAGGCGATCTTCTCTTCCGCTACGGCCTCGCCGGAGACATCACCGGCACCGGCCAGATCAATCTCGACGATTATCTCGCCATCGACGACGGTTACGCCCGCGGCCTCACCGGCTACGCCCACGGCGATCTCAACCATGACGGCATCGTCAACTCCGCCGACTATGCACTCATCGACCTCAACTATCGTGACCAGGGAAACACCACCCTCGCCGCCAGCATGATCGCCGGCCACATCGCCGAATTCGGCGACGCCTACACCGCCGCCCTTAACGCACTGCTCACCCCCCAAGCCGTTCCGGAGCCCGCCAGCATTACGATCCTTGGCCTGGGAGCCGCCACCCTGCTGAAGCGCCGTCGCAAATAGAGCCTGTGGCAAAAGTAGACGCGGCGTCTCGCCGCGTTTCAAACAACAACTGACACCCCCATAACGCGAAAAACTTTTGGCCGCCGCTCTAAGCACCACAGGCCCATCGGCTGCCGCCGATGATAAAAATAGGGACAGTCATGGCAAAGTCACCGATTCTTATGCCAACATGGTGAAGAAAAGGGGGAGGTAGAAATGCGGAAATACCGGCTTCGTTCTCTCTTCCCGCCCCTACTTCACCGCCGCCCACACGCGATGCACATCATCGTTTTCCTCCAGCGCCTGCAAAAACTCCCCAACTTCCTGCCGCTGTTCTTCCGTCAGTTCCGGATGCACCTTTGGAATAAACCCGATTTCACTGGTGATCACCGTCCACCCGTTGGCCCGCAGCCATTGGGTGACCGTTCCCGTATCGGTGCGCCCGCAGATGAATTTTGCCCCGGCCGCATCCTTCGGTATGCCATCTTCCTGTTCGTGCGTCAGCGGCTCTACTTCGTTGGCCCCGGCTTCAATCGCGGCAGTCTCGAGATCAATCTTCGCATCCGGATGATAGGCCTCAACCAATCCCACGTTCTCGAAGACGAAACTGTTCGCCCCCGATGACGCCAGTTGCCCCTTGCGAAACAGCACCCGAATCTCTGGGGCGGTGCGCTGCACGTTGTCCGTATAAACCTCCACGATCACCGGCACGTTGTGCGGTGCCCGGCCCTCATACACCACATGCTCCATCACCACCTTCTCCCCGCCGACCCCCGCCCCTTTATTGATGGCCCGCTGAATGGCGTCCTTGGGCACGCTCTCCTTCTTCGCCTTTTCGACCGCGGCAAAAAGCCGCGCGTTCATCGCCGGATCCGCACCACCCATCTTCGCGGCAATGGTGATTTCGCGAACCGCCTTGGTGTTCGTCTTGGACTTCTTAAGCCCGGTGACCAGTCGCTTAGCTAGTAGCCATTGTCTTCCCATAGGCGTGCGAATATAGCAGGAAGGGAAGCCATTGAAAATGGCACCACCCCCCTTCCCCGTTTGTCGCAAAAGCGTACAAAAAGTTTAACGAAACCCCCAGCCAAATTCCCCACATGCGAATTTTTTCGTCCAGGACAGACAAAGACGCAACCAGCCCCGGCAAGGACAAATGAAGCCAAACCACGGACAATTCACGCGCCGACAAGTACCCGCAACGACGCACTTCGCAAGCCCAAGCACGTAACCCCCACCATTGGCATCTCCGCTCCCCACGCTGTATCCTCCCCCTCATGTTCGATGTCCAAGGACCACCCCGCGCCATCGCCCTCCTCCAGCGGGCCATGGCCAACGGCCGCCTCGGCCACACCTGGCTCTTCGCCGGCCCCTACGGCGTGGGCAAGTTCACCCTCGCCGTCGAACTCGCCAAAACCCGCCTCTGCGACTCCCCCCGCCGCGTCCCCAACGAAGGCCGCCTCCCGCAGCTCGACCCCGCCTTCATGCTCACCCTCCCCTGCAACACCTGCGAAAGCTGCCGGGCCATCCTCAACGGCTCCCACCCCGACCTCCACATTATCACACGCCAGCTTGTGCGTTTTCACGATGCCTCAGGCAAATCCATGGGCACCACCCTTAGCATCAACGTCATCCGCGGCGAAATCACCGGCGACACCGACTCCGGCAAAGAAGCCAAAATTTACAAACGATCCTTCCGCGGCCGCGGCAAATGGTTCATCATCGACGAGGCCGATCTCATGGATCCCGCCGCCCAGAACTCCCTCCTCAAAACACTCGAGGAGCCGCCCGCCGAATCCTACCTCGTGCTCATCACCACCAGCCCGCAGGAACTCCTCTCCACCATCCGCAGCCGCTCGCAGAGCGTCATGTTCAACGCCCTCCCCGCCGATGTCATCCTCCCTGCTCTCATCGCCCAGGGGATGAACAACGACGACGCACAACTTCTCACGCGGCTCTCTAACGGCAGCCTAGGCAAGGCGATTCTTTGGAGCAAGGATATCCAGACCGCAGAGATCAGAAACGCCCGCGATGCCCAGCGCAACGCCAAGAAGACCAAGGATGCCGACGAGGACGAGGAGGAAACCCGCTTCACCCCCGGCGGAATCCTCACCTGGACCCGCAACCTCGGCCAGGGCCTCGACGGCCTCATCACCGGCACCGTTTTCGGCACCGAAATCGGCACGCTTATGACCCAATGCGCCGAAGAATACGCCGCCCTGCAAGTCCTCCGCGATCCCCTCTCCAGCAAGGCCCAGGCCACGCGGGACGGCATGGCCCTCATGCTCGGCATCGCCGCCGACTGGTTCGCCGACCGCCTGCGCCAGGGCCTCGGCGTGCCGCTCGATGACATCACCCTGCCGGCCGCGACGGCCGGGATGGACCCGGTACTGGCCCGCCAACTGATCGACGCGGCCCGGCGGGCGGAGCAGAACATGGATGCCAACGCGAACACCAAGCTGCTGGCGGCGGCGACGGGGACGGCATGGGAGAGGTTGGCGCGGGGATAGTCCGAAATTGCCGGGCATTCCCGCCAAGGGGATGATAAAACGCCTTGGTGTGAGCGAAACTGCAAGGAGAATTTCAGCAATGACCAAGGATCAAATACTCACCGAAGCCATGGCCCTTGAGCCGCGCGATCGCGACGAGGTGGCCGAAACACTCTGGCAAAGCATCGTCCCCGGCGAATTCACGCCCGAACAAATCGCCGGGGTTCGCCGTCGTGCCGAAGCCATCGACAGCGGCAAATCACAACCCATCCCCGGCAATCAGGTCCTGCGGGAACTTCGCCTGCGATTTCAGCGATGATTCGCCTTGCCGCCCCCGTTGCACCCTTCCGACCAAATCAATAGAATGACGTCCCTAATGATGCTCATAAGCCACATCCTCGCCTTGTGTGCCTGCCTCGCCGCCTTTTTCGGCGTCCGCACCCGCACGGGCGCAGCAATCCTCCCCTCGCTTGTGTTGATTGACACAACTCTGGCCCCTTGTGGTGCGGGCTTCCAAGCCTGCACCGCGGTTGCCGATGCCTGGCATCGGTAGACCAAGGCCGTTGCGCCCTCATTGCGCCCAAAGCGAGGAATCCTCATGCCCCTAGAACTCGACCTCATGCCCATCGAAGAGCGCCCGCCCGAACCGCCGGCTCCCAAGACCGTCGTGGTGCGCTACGGCTATCTCAAACAGATCGGCGAGTATGTCTCCGATGTCACCCAGAAGGTCGGCTGCGGCAGCAAGCTCGTCTGCCGCACTGAACGCGGTACCGAAATCTGCGAAATGCTGACCACCACCTGCTCCAACGGCGGGTGCGGCAAATCCATCTCGCGAGAGAAGATGCTGGAATACTTCAACAACTCCGGCGGGCAGGAATACCCGTTTTCGGAAGAAGGCCGCATCCTCCGCGTGGCCACCGTGCAGGATTTGCAGGAGCAGGAAAAACTGGATGAGAACCGCAAGGCTCATGTGAAGATGGCACGCGACCTCGTCGCCCGCTACCATCTGCAGATGAAGATCGTCGAGGTGGAATACCTGCTGGGGCAGGAACGCATCATTTATTATTTCACCAGCGAGCACCGCGTCGACTTCCGCACGCTGGTGCGCGACCTGGCCCACAACCTGCACAGCCGCATCGAAATGCGCCAGGTCGGCGCCCGCGACGACGCCCGCATCACCGCCGATTATGAAAAATGCGGCCAGCACTGCTGCTGCAAACAGTTCCTCAAGGTGCTGACGCCCATTTCGATGAGATCGGCGAAAATTCAGAAGGCCACCCTCGACCCGGCGAAAATCTCCGGCCGTTGCGGCCGCCTGATGTGCTGCCTGCGCTACGAGGACCAGACCTACGAGGAACTGCGCAAAAAACTCCCCAAGAAAAACACCCGCGTCAAAACCCCCGAAGGCGAAGGGTGGGTCGTCGACGGCCAGATTCTCACGCAGCTCGTGCTCGTCCTTTACGACGACGGAAAACGCGGCGCGGTGCCCATGGAACAGATTGAGGCCTTCGACATCCCCAAGCCCAAGCTGCCTGATGGCCGCACCATGCAGGGCCCGCACGACAGGCCGCCCGAAGAACGCTTTGTGCCGCGTGGACCTGGTGGGCCCGGCGGTCCACCGCGCGGGCCGCGACCGCCCATTGCCGGCGGGCCACCCAGACCGGCTGGGCTGAATGTTCCCCCCGGCGCGCCCAACGGCACCGGCCCAAACGCCGCCGCGACTGCACCTGGCACTTCCGCGCCGATCGAAGGCCGACCGCCGCAAGGGCCCCGGCCGCCGCGGCCACAGCAGGGTCCCGGCCCGCGCCCGCCCATACCGCCGCGCGGCCCGGGCGGACAGCAGCCCGGACAGCGCCAGGGGCAGCGCCTTCCCCCGCCGCCGCCGCAACGGCCTAAGCCAGGGGCACCGCTGATGCCCCGCCCGGGCGAAACTGGCGACGTTCCAAAAGGCGATTTGGCGGACGATATCGACGATTTGATCGCCGATGCCATGGACAGCGCCCCGCCGGTGCAGGCTCGAAAGCCCGCGCCGCCATCGACATCACAAGCCGAACCACAAGCGGCAGCACAAGCAGGGCCAATTGAATCCCCGCCGCCGTCGCCGCGGCCGGCCGATAATCCAGCAGAGCCGCGCGCCGAAACGCCACCGCCGTTGGCCCCTCCCGCGCCATCGGATGCTGCACCGCCCCCGCCGCTGTAGGCGGCAGCCGCTTCATCCACCGCACCCGGGGTCGCCCAAATCGGTCCAGGGTTTTCTTTTGCCAAAAGTATCCCCACGTGCCGGACGATGAAACATGGAGGGTGCGATTGGAGGCTTTCTTGAAGGCCCGGCAAAACAAATCCAAAGCTCGCGTGGATGGCATGGTGCTGTTCATGATGGCTGCCATGGCCCTGGCCGTCGGCTGCAGCATGATGCTCCGCGTCGTTGGCGGCCAGCCGCAGGATTCCTACGAAACCAGCGCGTACAACACCTTACGCGCCCCCCTTCCCCGCCCCGCCGCCCACCAGGTGCGCGTCGTCACGCGAGATTGATCACTCAAACATCTTCATCTGGTGGCGCTCCAGCCCGAATTTACTGAGCTGCATGTCCACCGGTATAGGGTACTTCCCCGACCAGCACGCGGTGCAGTAGTTGGCCGGCGGCTTGCTCAGGCAGGTCAGCATCCCCTCCAGAGAGAGGTAATGCAGCGAATCCACCTCGATGAAATCGCGAATCTGGTCAATGGTGCGGCCGTTGGCGATCAGCTCCGTCGGCGTCGGAAAATCAATCCCGAAAAAGCACGGATGCCGGATCGGCGGGCAACTCACCCGCATGTGGATTTCCTTGGCCCCGGCCCGGCGGAGCGCCAAAATCTTCCCGCGCGTCGTCGTGCCGCGGACGATGGAATCCTCCACCACAATGATGCGTTTGCCCGCGACCACTTCGGGAATCACGATCAGTTTCATCTGCACGGCAAGATCGCGCAGATGCTGGCTCGGCTGGATAAAACTGCGCCCCACGTACCGGTTGGGCACAATCCCCTCTTCAAATGGAATGCCCGACTGCTTGGAATATCCCAGCGCCGCGGAGCGGCCAGAGTCGGGAATCGGGATGACGATATCGGCATCCACCGGCGCCTCGATGGCCAGTTGCCGGCCCATTTTCTGCCGCACGTTCATCACTGTATCGCCGAAAATGGTGCTGCTGGGGCTGGCGAAATAGACATGCTCAAACGCGCAGTGCGCCGTGTGGGCCGGCTTGCTCTCGGTGAAAAACCGGCTGGTCAGTTGCTTGCCGGTCTTGTCGATGGTCACGATCTCGCCGGGCTCCACTTCGCGGATGTACGTCGCCTGGATGCTTGACAGGGCGCAGGTTTCCGACGCCACGCAGTAAAAGCCGTCGCGGGTTTTGCCGATCACCAGCGGCCGGAATCCCCACGGATCGCGCGTCGCCTCGATGCGGTCGGGAAACAGGAAGAGAAATGAAAATGCCCCCTGCAAATGCCGCAGCACGTGGGCCAGCGGGTCGTTCTTCTCCTGGTGGGTGGGCTTGGCGAGCATGTGCAGCACAATTTCCGTGTCCGACGTGGAATAAAAAATGTGCCCGAACTGCTGGTATTCCGCCTTGATGCGCGCGGCGTTCACCAGATTGCCGTTGTGGGCCACCGCCACCTGTCCGCCGATATACTCTTCGAGGATGGGCTGTGCGTTGCATTTGCGGTTGGAGCCCGCGGTGGAATAGCGCACATGTCCGATGGCCACCGCTGTGGCCCCGCCGCCGCCGGTGCCTGTTGAAAGTTCCTTGAGAATATCCTTCTTGAACACGTCGGCCACCAGCCCCAGCCCGGTGTGCGCATTGAGGGTATGTCCGTCGGAGGTGGCGATGCCGGCCGACTCCTGACCCCGGTGCTGAAGCGCATAGAGGCCATAGTAACACCGCTCAACGGCATCCGCCGGCCCGGCGATGCCGAAGATGCCGCACTTCTCCTTCTTTTCGCCGGTGAGTTCTCCCAGCGCGGTGATTTGCGCGGGGGAATCCGCGCATTGGGGCAGCGATACGTTTTGAAAATGGAAAGGGCGCTCGGTCGAATCCATCGCATCCATGACGAGACTCCACTGTTCGCGACAACGAAAACCAGCCTTTGTTGGGGATCTGGCGACAACAAACAGTTTAGGGCAACCAACCCGGAGTGTCCATAGGACTCTGATCCGCAGCCAAGCCAAACTAAAAATGTCCGCTTTTCTCCAAAATAGAAATGCCGGGCACTATCGCCATGGATTCAAATTTTCCCGCCCTGGGAACGGAAGCCCGCGTCCAGAGACTCCTCCACGCCCACCGGGCCCCACGCACCACCGGCAAAGCGTTCCGGTCCAATAGCCAAGACGGGGCAAATTGGGAGGTGGATGTTAGGTGAGCTGAGATCGCTGGATAGGGACTAAATTGTTCCATATTTCACAATGTCGAAAGAATTTGCGATTTTCGGCGAGGAAATATTTGTCTTCGCGTATTGCGAATCTATACTATGAGATGCGGAGAGGAGCAGCCATGGGTCCAAGACCGATGGCGCCCTTGCTCTTGGAGGACTACCATGAAGATGACGCACCCACAGGAATCAGCAACCAGCACCACCGCCATTTGCGAGCGGCTCAAACAGGTTCGCGTGCATGTGTGCGGACCGCGCGGGCAGTCGCACTTTGCGGCTTTGCTGAAGCTGTCGCCGTCAACTTACAACTACTACGAGAAGGGCCGCATTCCGCCGGTGGATGTGCTTGACCGTGCGTCGCGCATGACCGAGGCGCCCCTGCTGTGGCTGATCCGGGGCGAGCCGGCGGATTTCAAGACGGACGCCTTGCGCAAAATTGACGTCAATGCCATACCGACGCGGAGTGCGGCGCCGATGAACGGCGCAAGTGCATAATGTGACGGCGGGGTGGAAGTTGAAGCAGAAATGAACGCCGCATTGAGCGGCGTTTTTCGTTGGTCCTGCGGGCGTGAATGGGGCGGATGGACGACACAATCTCGGTGAAATGATCATGGGAACATAGAAAGGGCCATGCGTTCGGTCGAAAACGCACGGCCCTCGAATTGGGGCAACAGGATTTGGCAAGCGGGCGGCACTGTTTGCACGCCTTGGATTACCGGCGGCGACGGCGGGCCAGCAGCCCGACTGCACCGGCACCCAGCAGCATGAGACTGGCCGGTTCCGGCACCGCGCTGGCGGCACCCAGGCTGAGGGCGTCAAAGGCGTTGGTGTAGGCCGAGCCGAATTCCTGGGTGTGCAGGCTGATTTCGCCAGAGGCCAGCGGACTGCCTTGATGCAGGGCGTTCCAGTCGATGATCGCGTAATCGGCGGCATCCACGGTTCCACCGCTGTGGTTGAAATCGCCATTGACATAGCCGGTCAGGTGGTTCAGGTAGCCGTGGTCGATGGCCAGATAGTCGTCTTCATTGATCAGGCCGGTACCCATCACATCGCCCGCGAGGCCGTACTTCAGGAGCAGGTCTCCGGACCCGATGCTGGCACCGTCGAAGGTGTTGGAACCAGTGAGGTCCATGTATTCCTGACCGGTGAGGATACTGCTGGTCACATAGACATTGGAACCGCCAAAGCCCAGCGGCAGGAAGTTGACGACATCGGCGAGGTTGGCCGCGGATTCCTGAGCCGAGGCCCCGCTGATGATGACATCGTTATTGCCCAAGTCCATCTTGCCGCCGTTGAAAGCGAAATAGTTGCTGTTGCCAATCTGTGTGAGGGTGTTATTGGTCACGGCATTCTGCACGACCAATTTGCCGCTGACGAGATTGACACTCGGGCTGGCTCCGTTCGGGAGCATGGTCGCCGTACTCAGGACGCCGCCGTTGATGGTGGTACCGCCGGAGTAGGAGTTGCCAGTGCCGTTGAGGCTCAGCGTGCCGCCGCCGGTCTTGTTGAGGCCGCCGGAACCGGTCAGGTTGCCGCTCAGGGTGATGTTGAACGCGGTACCGGCGGAATTCGCGGCCTGGATGACCGGCAACACTCCGGTGCTGCTGTTGGTCAGGGTCATGTTCAAGTTGGAAGCCCAGTTGGCCGTTGCGCCAAGGAAGGCACCGGTGGAATAGGTGGCTCCGCCAATATTGATCTGCGGAACCACGGAAGACCCGCCGTTAACAATTCCGCCGGAGCCAACGTAGAGCTTGCCGCCCAGCAGTTGCAGGAAGTTGTAGCCGCTGGTCTGGATGGCGTTGCCGAGAGTGATGGTGTTGGCTGTGACCACACCGGTTCCGCGAACGAGCAATTCCCCTTCAGCGCCGGCATAGTTGCCGCCGACAAGGATGCCGCCCAACGAGGTGGCATCGTTGCTCGTGAAGGTGCCGCCGGAAACATCCAGGATTGAGATTCGACCAGCGTTACTGACGGTTATGGTCGTCGTCCCGCCGACCGTAACCGCGCCGGAGTCCACCCGGAGATTTGCGGCGGAGTTGGTATTGGATGTTGGAGCCAGGGTAAGCGCATTGGTGATATTAAGCGTGGCACCATTGACATAGAGGCCAGCGCCCGTCGTGCCCGCGGTAAGCGGGGTGGTAGAGACGTTGGTGGTGGCGGACCGCCCGATGGTGACGCTGCCGACGTTGGCAGTACCACTGGAAAGGGTCGTCGCGCCATTGTTATTGCCGTTATCTGCATTGATAGCCAAGGCACCGGACAAGGTAAGCAGACCGTTGTTGGTCAGGTTCAGCACGCCTGCGACGCCGGCGTCGCTGGTCGTGAGGGAAGTTCCCGTCGCGGAGCCTCCGCTGATGTTCAGAACTGTGGTGGCCGCGACGGTTATTGCACCCTGTGTTGCGCCACCACCGAGAGCCCCGCCGGCAGGCACCGTCAATGTACCGGCCGTTACCGTCGTGTTGCCCGAATAGGTGTTGACACCCGTGAGCGTGGTCACACCCGTACCCACCTTGGTCAGCGAACCCAGGCCGCTGATAACGCCGCCATAGGTGGCGGCAGTGTTGTTCGCACTCAGGAACAGCGCGACGCCGGCACCGGAACCGTTGGTGAGAGACAGGGTGGTGGACGAAGCGCCGATGAGGCCGGCGAATGTCGCGGCAGTTACGGAGGAATCAAAGCCGACGATGCCACCCTGGTAGTTCAATGTGCTGGTCAGGAGTGCCGCCGGATTGGCGATCGTCAATCCGCCCGAGTTGACCGTCGTGGCACCGGTGTAGGTGTTGGCGGTGTTGATCGTGACGGTGTTGGAGCCACTCTGGGTCAACGTGCCGGCCCCGATGATCGGGCTGGCTAGCGTGTAGTTGGTGGTGCCGTTGAGGACAACAGATGCGCTATTGGAGATGGTGCCCGTGCCGGCGGAATTGACGCCGGTCAGTTGAAGCACGCCGGTGCTGACAACCGTTCCGCCCGAGTACGTGTTGTTTCCACCCAGAACCATGGTGCCCGGGCCGGGGAGAACGAGGGTAAGCAATCCGCCACCGGCGCCGTCTTGCACAACGCCGGCGAAAGTGTTCGTACCCGATGCAATGGTTGCTGTCAGCGTGGCGTTGGTCGGGCTTGCGTCCTCCGCAATGGGCGTGCCGACGGTTGCGTTGGAGGTGATTGCCGGGACGCCGATGCTAATGCCATTGAGCCGAAGGTCGCCGGTGCTTCCCGCACCGAACGTCACGGCGTTGGGCGTCGTGGAATTGAGGGCCCCGGCGTTGGCGATTTGCAGTACACCGCCATTGAGCGTGACGCCCCCGGTGAAGAGATTGGCACCCGCCAGGGCCAGAGTGCCCGAACCAGCTTCCGTGATGCCCAGTCCAACGCCTCCGATCACGCCGCCGACGGTGAGAACGCCCGAACCGGCGGTGGTGATGGTGCGGCTGGCGCTCATGGTGACCGCGCCCGTACCCAGGTTGAGGTTGCCGCTGCCGCCGAAGCTGAAATCGCCGTTCCAGCTCTGAACGTTGTTGTTCGCGAGCGTTACCCCGGACGTGGAGTCCAGCGTTCCGCCGGCGATCGTCAGCGTTCCGGTGCCGATGGCATTGCTGTTGTTGATGATGAGTGAACCGGCGTTGAGCACGGTTCCACCGCTATAAGAGTTGGCGTTGGTGATCGTCAGGGCGCCGGTGCCGTTCTTGATAAGGAAGCTGTGGCCGCCGACCGCGCCGGCA
>Ga0302320_10007112_pt1 | contig 24703 bp, 29 predicted proteins | sample Bog_T0_3_FD_202130 | JGI IMG/M metagenome (GOLD analysis project Ga0302320, IMG submission 202130) | Peat permafrost microbial communities from Stordalen Mire near Abisko, Sweden - Bog_T0_3 | ecosystem: Environmental > Terrestrial > Soil > Wetlands > Peat | place: Sweden: Abisko, Stordalen Mire...
GGCCGCGCCATTCGCGTAAAGCGGCGACGAAATCCTCCACAGATTCATCCTCTGGCCAGCCGCCATGAAAACCGGACAGGTCGTTTACGGGACCCTTGCCCTGCTGTGCGATCAATCCCTCCAGTGTGGGATTAGCTTCGAAGTTGAAACGTGGATCGTTGGCAGTCGACGGCACAGTCTTAGTTTACCTGCTATTCGTACTTCCGCAGCTTATCCAGAAAATGGAAAAGCGCCACGCCGATCACCGCATTAATCGCGCCCAGAATCAGTTCCGTCTGGATATCGAAAATCACCGGCTGATCGAGCAGCGCCCGCTGCAGCACCCAATAAAGAAACTGGTGGAACACATAAAAAACAAAACAAAGGATGAGCCGCACAAACGCGTGCTCCACATCGAACTGCATGCCGATCGACGCCGAGAGATAACCCACCAGCGTTTTGCAGATTCCATACATGCCGATCTTCTGCGAGAGCAGCGAATCCTGCGCGAGACCGAGTACCGTCCCGATCATCAGCCCGCGGATTTGCGACCGGCGCATCAACGCGAAATAGATGGTGACCAGCAGCGGCAACTCAATCTTCGAAACGAATTTCAGCGTCTCGAAAAGAGGCAGGTACACCTGGATCAGCAGCGCCAGCAGAGGGACCAGGAAGAAGACCCAGAGCGGGTACTTGGTGCGCCGGACCTGGCGCGCGTCGTCGACAAGGATGCGCTCAGTCGAGTAAGCCATCACGGCTCCGTGGGCGTCTTAGGCTCGGTTGGCGGAGGCGTTGCAGGGCGGGGAACTGCTGGCGTCGCCGCCGCCGGTTTGGATGTCGTCGGCGCGGGTGCGGTTCCTGCCGGTGAAGCGGGCGCGTTCACCCCCGGAACCTTCAGATTGAAATTCGGCGGCAGCGAGCCCGGCGCGCCCTCTCCGAACGTATGCTTCTGCGCATCGCCGATTTTCCGGTACTGATCCATCAGCTTATCCGCCTGCGTTCCCGCCGTGGCGCGAGGCGGGGCCGTGGCATCTCCAGCGGCCGCCGCGTCCGGTTTCAGATCCGGCGCCAGAAAAACAGACGCGTCCGTCGACGGGGCTTCGGGAATTTCCTGATGTACCGGGTCGACAATCACCAGCACCTCCTCCGGCGCCGTCTCCACGCCCGTCGGCTCCAACGATATATCCTGGAAATTCGACCCTTCCTTCACAGCCGTCACCTTCCCCACCGGTAAACCCTTTGGGAAAATGCGATCTTCGCCGGAAGTGAAAAACATCTCGCCGGTTTCCACCTTCTGCCCGGTCGGAATATAATCGATCTTCGCCGCGCCGTTGCCGACGCCCCGCAGCACGCCATGCACATGGTTTTTCTGCGATTCGACTCCCGCCGCAAAGCCCGGATCGGTGACCGAAAGCACCTGGCTGGCGAACGGGTAAACGGCCAGGACTTTGCCCACAATGCCATCGGGCGTCACCACCGCCATCCCCTTAAGGACACCCGAACTCTTACCCCGATCGATCAGCACCGATTGTCCGCCCACCCCCGTGGTGGTCCCGATGACGCGTGCGCCGATCATCTTCGAAGGCGTTCGCGCCTGGAACCCGGCCAGCGCTTCGGCACGCTGCGCCGAGGCCAGATCGTTCTTCAGGAATTGATTCTCCAGACGCAGCCGGTCTACTTCAGAGCGCAGTTTGCGGCTCTGTTCGCGCGCATTGCGCAACTCGAAGTAGTTGCTGAAGAAGCCCGTGGTCCCGTTGCGTACGCCTTCGATGGCGCTTGCCACCGGGGTCACCGCCGTGATGGCCCACACGCGCACCAGCGGCACGTCGTTATCGCTCTTGACCTGCCAGGCAAGCAGCACGATCTGCGCGAAGATGACAACCACCAGCACGGTGATGTTCCGGTACCGGTAGAAGATCGAATCCATAACTCCCTGTCTCTAATCTATCGAGATTTTACGCAGAAGTTTGAAATCGCTGAGCATTTTTCCGGTACCTAATACCACCGAAGCCAGCGGATCGTCGGCTATCGAGACTGGCAAACCGGTTTCCTCGCGAATCCGTTTATCCAGATTCTTGATGAGTGCGCCACCGCCGGTGAGGACAATACCGCGGTCGCTGATATCGGCGCTGAGCTCGGGCGGCGTACGTTCCAGCGCCACGCGGATGGCGTTCACAATGGTCGCAATGCATTCCGACAATGCCTCGCGGATCTCTGCATCGCCGATGGTGATGGTCTTGGGCACGCCTTCGATCAGGTTGCGGCCTTTGATTTCCATGGTCAGCGGCTTATCGAGTTCGAAGGCCGAGCCGATTTCAATTTTGATCGCCTCAGCCGTGCGCTCGCCGATCAGCAGGTTGTACTTGCGCTTCAGATACTGCATGACGGCGTCGTCCATCTCGTTGCCCGCCACACGCACCGAACGCGAATAAACGATGCCGGAGAGCGAGATGACCGCCACGTCCGTGGTGCCGCCGCCGATATCCACCACCATATTGCCGGAAGGTTCGGTGATGGGCAGCCCGGCGCCGATAGCCGCCACCATGGCCTGCTCTACCAGGTGCACTTCACTGGCTTTGGCGCGATACGCCGAATCCATTACGGCGCGTTTTTCCACCTGGGTGATTTCGCTGGGCACGCCGATGACAATCCGCGGATGCACCAGCATCTTGCGATTGTGCGCCTTCTGGATGAAGTAATTCAGCATCTTCTCGGTGACTTTGAAGTCCGCGATGACGCCGTCTTTCATGGGCTTGATGGCGACGATGTTGCCGGGCGTGCGGCCCAGCATCTCTTTCGCCTCTTTACCGACAGCTTCCACTTCGCCGGTATTTTTGTTCAGCGCGACAATAGAAGGCTCGTTAACGACGATGCCCTTACCCTTGGCAAAGACGAGGGTATTCGCGGTTCCGAGATCGATGGCGAGGTCGGACGAAAAAAGGCTGAAAAGAGACCTGAGATTCATCTAAGTGGTTATAAATGCAAGGCGGGAGCCTGCCGTGGCCTACAGTTCATGCTAACACAGGCTAAGGTTTTTGCCGGATAAGAAAACGGGGCGGGCGAAAGCCGCCTGCCCCTGATTCCGTAGCCGTTGCGGAACCCCATGCTGCCGGATTTTCTACTGAATCGCGACCTGCAACGTGTTGGCGGCGATGCCCGAGGCGGTGAGCTGCAGCGCCACCGTTCCCGAGCCCGCCAGCGAAGCCGGCAGCATCACGTTGATCTGATCGATGCCGGGATAGCCTCCGTTGCCGGCATACAGCACCGGCACATTGACTCCGTTCACCGTCACGGTACGTTGCCCAGCCCGGCGGCCTGCACGCCCGTGGCTTAGAACGCAAGATAGACCTTATTCGCCGGTTGCCGTCCCGCTCGACGAAACACTGATCGCCCAGCCCACGAGCAGGGCGTTCCCGTTGGCGGTGAACAATGCGGGCGCCACGGGGGGCAACCACAACGTTGCTTGCGGTGTGAGTCGTCGATCCGGGCGTCGTCACCGTCACTTGAGCCGTTCCATTCGCAACGTTCGAAGGTACCTGAAATGTCACCTTGCCGCACGAAACGTTAAGTAGTACTTATTGCGCGTGGGTGTCTGTAAAACAGCTTCCAGCCGAGAATGGCGGCAGCAAGAACGCCCATGATCGCCCAGGTCAGGTCGCCGAGAATAGCGCCGACTTCCTCTACGCGGTCGCTGAAAACAACACCCAGCCAGATGTAGAGGGCGGATCCAAACGTCTCTCCCAGAAAATCCCACAACGTGAACTTAAGCCAGGAGTAGCCGCCGGCGCCGCTCGCAAGGTTGATCCACGGCCCCAGCGTGGTGACCAGCCAGCGGCTGAAGAAAACGCCGGCGCCGCCCCAGTTTTTCGCTCTCTCGTCGAGCTGCCGGATGCGGTCGGCGTGGCCGATCATGCCGCCGAATCTCGCGATCAGCTTCTTGCCGCCCCAGCGCCCAAGCAGATACCCGGTCTGATCGCCAGCCACCTGACCCACCGAGGCAATAGCGATAGCCCACCAAAGATTCATCGCGCCCTGCGCCACCAGCGAGCCCGTGACAATCAAAAGCAGCGTCACGGGCAGCGGAACGCCGATCGCCGCAATCAGGACGGTGACGAACAGAGCCGGAGATCCGTAATGTGCGAGAGCGGCGAGGACCTGATCGCGCATCAGGGCGCCTTGCCGGATTGCGCCGTCAGCGCGTCCTGCAATTGGCGGATCAGCTGGCTGGCAGGCACCTCCTGAGCGCGTGCGATCTCGCGGATCGATCTGCGGTCGCGTGGGTTTGGTGGAACGTGAATCGCCTGAAAGAGAACCTCAGAGTGCGTATGGTGGACATGAGCCACGAAAGGCACGCTCATCCACGGCTGAATGGGTTCGTTTTGCCAGCGCACATGACGCGCGGTTCTGCCGGCGCGGTAACCGAAGAAAAAGGTAGACGCAATCGCCAGACAGAAGGCGAGAATCAATAGCGGCGTGCGGTAACGTGATAGCGCGGACCAAAGTCCCACGCATTCACTATAACCGGACTAAGTCACGACATGTTACCGACGACCGCGGCAGCCAAAGGCTCTTCCGCGCGCATGGCCGGCGCCTCGGAAGCATCCACCGCCGGAAAGGTCAACAGCCAGGCCGCTCCCTCTCCAGGCGCGCTCTTTACTTCGATAAATCCGCCGCTCACCGCGACGAATTGGTAAACCAGAGCGAGTGCGAATCCCGGATTCCTGCGCCCTGGCCGCGATTGATAGTAAGGATCGAAGACACGGTCGCCGGCGTCGGCCCGAATATCCTTTCCCGTATCCCGGATCGCCACCTGAATGCTCTGCCTGCCATCCCGCGCCATGACGATCGACGTGGAGGCTTCCACTGCCCCCCCGTCCGGCATCGCGTCGCGCGCTTCGAGCACCAGCCTGAACAGATTTTCCCGCAGATCCTGTGGATCGGCTTTGATCTGCGGAAGGCCGGGCGCGAGCTTCATCTCCAGCGTGCGGCGCGTCCCCAGCGTTTTCCTGAACTTCGCATCGAGTTTCGACAGGACGTCGTTAACGTCCACCAGGACCGATCGCCCAGGGTCGGTTTTCCCCAGCGTGATCAGTCTCTGCACAACGGATTGCTGGCGAGCCGAACATTCGTACACGTCGCCGAGGAGACGCAGCGTGGAGCCCTGCGACCGCGAGATCAACTCTTTCAGCGAATCGTCCATCCGGTTCTGCGATTCGGCAAGCTCCCTCCCCAGTCCGATCGCCATCAGCGCCAGGGAATTCATTTTCTGCAACTGGAGCCGCTGCTTTTCAGCCAGCCGCCGATTGGTTATATCGCGAAAGACCGCAATGATCCCAAGCAGCGAATCTTCGTCGCGGTTAGCCGAAAATTCCGCCTCCACCAGCACCGGATCTTCGCTCCCCGGTCTGGTGAGCTTGAGCGTGCGCGAGCCGGCACCCGGCTCCATTTGTCCCACGACATCGAGCGGATCGACCATCAGGAGATCCGTCGCCTCCTCATACGCCCGGAAAACTTCCAGCAGCGGTTTTCCCCGGGACACTTCGCAGTCGCATCCGGTCAACTGCGCGGCGTGTGCGTTCATATACGTGATATTGCCGTCGCTGTCGGTCGCGATCAAGGCGTCGGCAACGTTGCGGAAAATCGTCGCCAGCCACGCCTCGCTGGCGCGCAGCTTCTGGTCCATCTTGTGCTTCCACAGCGCCATTTCAATCTGCGCTCGAAAATCGATACTGTGGAATGGCTTAACGATATAGCCAAACGGCTCGGTGATGCGTGCCCGGTCGAGCGTCTCGCGATCCGCATGCGCGGTCACAAAAATAACCGGTACATGAAAGCGCCGGCGAATCTGGTCGGCGGTGTCGATGCCGTCCTGCGGTCCGCGCAGCCGGATGTCCATCAGTACCAGCGACGGCTCCAGGCTCTCCACGGCCAGCAGCGCGGCGGCGGCGTTGTCGGCGATCGCCGGAACGATATAACCAGCCTGTTCCAGCTTCTTTTTAAGGTCCAGGGCGATCAACCCCTCGTCTTCGACGATCAGGATACGGGCGGCGCTCATCTAAAACCAAAGTGCGGCGCGCCCGTATTCTTCTCAATAATTTATTTGACGGAGGATTAAGGGTTCGAGCGGCCGCGCCAGAATGTCGCCAAAGCGATGAAAAAGCTGCTATTCCTTTTGAAACGAGGCGACCAGTTGTTCGAACTTCGGCTCATTGGCAGTGACTGTTTTAACCGGGCCGGTGAACTTCACGAACAGGTTTCCGTTGGGATTTTCCACGATGGCGGCCAGCATCCGGTAGTCGGCTTGCGGGGCTTGGGGCGACATCATCGGACCAGCCATCCCGGCGTAAACTCCGGTCACGTCCATGGTGGTCACGGGCAATCCGTGCACGGTGCGTTTCGCGGTTTTCGCCACCGCGGGCGCGCCGTTGCGCGTAAACTGACCGTTCCATCTGGCGAGGTTGGCCTCCACGCTGCCGCCTTGTCCCTGCCCGAAGAAGTAGACTACGCATTCGGCGTCGCCCACCGTGTAAGTCGCCGCGCGCATGGGCGCCGTGCCTTTCGAAACCCAGCCAGCGGGCGCGGTCCACTTCACACCGGCGGTCGATTCGGCAAGCAGCGCGGCAATGGCGCACAGTAAAAGTAATCCGGAACGCATGACGACCAGTGTAGCTCCGTCGGGGGCGCTGGCCCGGAAGTGCGGCGTTTCAGCAATTCTTCAGCCTTTTGCTATAACATACCTGAGGTCCGTTCAAGGAGTAACTACGTATGAAATATCGATTGGCATCGGCACCGCTGGCACTATTGCTCAGCGTATCGGCGTTCGGAGCACCCACCTACAAGGTGTTGAGCAAGATAAAAATCGGCGGAGCCGGCAGCTGGGACTACGTCTACGTAGATAGCACAAATCACCGGCTGTATGTGTCGCACGGCACGCAGACGGAAGTGATCGACACCGCCACGGACAAGCTGATTGCAACCATTCCGGATACGAAGGGTGTGCACGGAATTGCGGTCGCCAACGATCTGGGTAAGGGGTTCACGAGCAACGGTCAAAGCAACGACGTGACTATCTTCGATCTGAAGACCAGCAAGGCCACCGGCAACGTGAAGACCGGCGCGAATCCGGATTCCATTATTTACGAGCCGGTGACGCATCGGGTGTTTACCTTTAACGGCAAGAGCAAGGATGCCACGGTGTTCGATGCGAAGACCGGAGAAATAATCAGCGCATCGGTTGCGCTTGGCGGTAAGCCCGAGTTTTGCCAGGTGGATGGCAAAGGTCACGTTTACGTCAACATGGAAGACAAGAACGAAATTGTGGAGATCAACGCGAAGGATGCCACAGTAACCAGGCGCTACTCGATCGCTCCCTGCGACAGCCCGAGTGGTCTGGCGCTGGACTCGAAGAAGAACGTACTATTCTCGGTCTGCGATAACAAGGTGATGATCGTCAGCGATCCGGCGAGCGGCAAAGTGCTGGCGACTCCCGCGATCGGCAGTGGACCCGACGGTGTGGCGTTCGATGACGGCTATGCCTTCAGCGCCAATCGCGAAGGGAACATTACGATGGTGGGCGAGAGCGCACCGGGGAAGTACGACGTGGTGGCCACTATCCCGACGCAGTTGGGCGCGCGTACTATCGGCGCGGATCAGAAGGCACATAAATTGTATCTGCCGACCGCTGAATATGGCGCTCCCGCGGCTTCGAAGGACGGGAAAGCCGGCCGGCCGCAGGCTGTTCCCGATAGCTTCATGATCCTTGTCGTCGGCCGCTGACGTGCCCATCCTCACATAACCAGTAGCGGGAGCGTTCTTAACCACACCGCGAGCGCTCCCGCGGTCAAAGCCATAAGGGAATCCCCGGTTCACGGCTCCGATTTTCCACGTACTCTAAATCAGGATCGCTCCGCTTGAGCGACTTGGGCCATTAACGATTTAATGAATCGTACTAATGCGCAAGACGGCGGAATTTCAAAGGAGCCACGTATGCCTGATGAAACGATTCCTTACGGCCGGAAGACTCAAAAACCCTCGCCTGTCGCCGAAGTTCACATCCTGTGGATCACTGCGGGACTGAGCTGCGACGGGGATTCGGTTTCGATCACCGCAGCTACTCAGCCTGGTGTTGAAGACGTTGTTCTGGGCGCCATTCCCGGCCTCCCCAAAGTCCACCTGCACAATCCCGTTCTCGCCTACGAATGCGGCGACGACTTTCTTAAGTACTGGCATCTGGCGGAGCAAGGTAAGCTCGAGCCGTTCGTGCTGGTAGTGGAAGGGTCGATACCGAACGAGAAGATCAAGAAAGAGGGCTACTGGGCGGCGCTGGGAACGGATAAGCACTCCGGTCAGCCCATTACGACTAACGAGTGGATTGATCGCCTGGCGCCCAAAGCGCTGGCCGTAGTGGGCGCGGGGACATGCGCGACCTACGGTGGCATCCATGCGATGGAGGGGAATCCCACCGGCGCCATGGGTCTGGCAGATTATCTCGGATGGGATTGGCGATCCAAAGCCGGCCTGCCGATTGTCAACGTTCCGGGATGCCCGGTGCAGCCGGATAATTTCATGGAGACGCTGCTCTACCTGCTTTACCAGGTGGCGGGGCTGGCGCCGATGATCCCGCTCGACGATAAACTGCGTCCCACGTGGCTGTTCGGCAAGACGGTGCACGAAGGTTGCGATCGCGCCGGCTATTACGAACAGGGAGATTTCGCCGAGGATTACAACTCATCGAAATGCATTGTCAAGCTGGGTTGCTGGGGTCCGGTGGTCAATTGCAACGTACCCAAGCGGGGATGGATGAACGGGATGGGCGGTTGCCCCAATGTGGGCGGCATCTGTATCGGGTGCACCATGCCCGGATTCCCCGATAAGTTCATGCCGTTTATGGACGAGCCTCCGGGCGCGAGAGTATCATCGGGCACCATCGGCGTCTATGGAAAAGCCATCCGCGCGCTGCGCTCCTTCACCAATGACACGGTCAACAAAGAACCTAAGTGGAGACATTCGGGAACTGAGTTGACCACGGGCTACCAATCAAGGACTTACTGAGGAGAAAAGGAGAATCGCCATGAGTACAATCACAGCGCCCGAAGTAAAGACTCCCGGTAAGTCGGGAAATCTGGTGGAAATGAGCTGGGATCCGATTACCCGGATCGTCGGCAGCCTGGGTATCTATACGAAGATAGATTTCGAAAATCGCCATGTGGCCGAGTGTCACAGCACTTCTTCGATCTTTCGCGGCTACAGCATTTTCATGAAGGGCAAAGACCCTCGCGACGCACACTTCATCACCAGTCGTATCTGCGGCATCTGCGGCGATAACCACGCAACCTGCGCGACCTACGCCCAGAACATGGCTTTCGGTGTGCGCCCGCCGGCCCTCGGCGAATGGATCGTGAACCTGGGCGAGGCCGCCGAGTACATGTTCGACCACAACATCTTCCAGGACAACCTGGTGGGTGTGGATTTCTGCGAGCAGATGGTTAAGGAAACTAATCCCGGAGTCTGGACAAAGGCGCAGAGCACAGCGGCGCCGCACGCCGATCTGCACGGATTTAAGACCATCGCGGATATTATGACGGCGCTGAATCCGTTCAGTGGCTCGTTCTACCTGGAAGCGCTGCAGATGAGCCGGATGACGCGCGAAATGTTCTGCCTGATGGAAGGGCGGCACGTTCATCCATCGACGCTCTATCCCGGCGGCGTGGGCACGGTGCCTACCGTTCAACTATTCACCGATTACATCGTTCGTCTGATGAAGTATGTGGAATTCATGAAGAAGGTAGTGCCGCTGCACGACGACTTATTCGACTTCTTCTACGAGGCGCTGCCGGGCTATGAGGAAGTGGGCCGGCGCCGAATTCTGCTGGCCTGCTGGGGTTCGTTCAACGATCCCGAACACTGCGACTACACTTACAAGAACATGACTAAGTGGGGCCGGAAGATGTTCGTTACTCCCGGCGTAGTCGTGGACGGTGAACTGGTTACTACGGACCTGGTCGATATCAACCTGAACATCCGCATTCTGCTGGGCAGTTCTTACTACGACGACTGGCAAGGCAGCCAGAGCTTCGTCAAGCAGGATCCGCTGGGTAATCCGGTCGACCAGCGCCATCCGTGGAACCAGACCACTACGCCGCGGCCGCAGAAGCGCGACTTCAAAAACAAGTACACCTGGGTGATGTCGCCGCGCTGGTTCGACAAACGCACCGGCGATTATCTGGCGCTCGACACCGGCGGCGGGCCGATCGCGCGGTTCTGGGCTACGGCGCTGGCCGGCCGGGTCGACATCGGCTACGTCAAAGCTACCGGCAAGAGCGTGAAGATCTATCTGCCGAAGACGGCGACGAAGCCCGAAGTGGAGTTCGAATGGAAGATCCCCAAATGGAGCAATGCCATTGAGCGGGATCGGGCGCGGACCTACTTCCAGGCCTACGCCGCGGCTGCAGCGCTGCATTTTGCCGAGCAAGCGCTCAAGGAATTGCATGCGGGCCGAACGCGCACGTGGTCGGATTTCAAAGTGCCCGATGAAGCCATTGGGTGCGGATTCCACGAAGCCGTTCGCGGAGTGTTGTCGCATCACGTGGTAATCAAAAACGGCAAGATTGCCAACTACCATCCCTATCCGCCGACGCCGTGGAACGCCAATCCGCGGGATAGCTTCGGCACTCCGGGGCCCTATGAGGACGCGGTACAAAACACGCCAATCTTCGAGGAAAACGGGCGCGATAAGTTCAAGGGCATCGATATCATGCGGGCGGTGCGCAGCTTCGACCCGTGCCTGCCGTGCGGCGTACACATGTACGACGGCGGTGGCAAAGTGCTCGAAACCCGCCATTCGCCAATGTTCGGACTGAACGGCTGAAACAGGAGATTCTCATGCCGGAACAACAGGAGTTCCAGCAGCGGCTTCAATCGATCGAGCGATTGCTGAGCGATATCGAAGGGGCCGCCGATCCAAACCTGCGTAGAACCGTGCAGGAACTGGTGCAGCTGATTATGGATCTGCACGGTGCGGGGTTGGCGCGAATGCTGGAGCTCATTGGCTCTGGCGAAGGTGGCTCGGATATCGTATCCAGGTTGAGTCGGGACGAACTCGTGGGGAGTCTGCTGGTTTTGTACGGACTACATCCGATTGATCTCGAAGCGCGCGTCGGGCAGGCACTCGAAAAGGTGCGTGCGCGGCTGCGCGCTCATTCGGGCGAAGTCCAGTTGCTGAGTATTCAGGATGGCGTCGTGCGGCTGCGCCTCGACGCCAACAACGCGAACGCGCTGAGGGAAACCATCGAGCAGACGATCTATCAATACGCTCCCGATGTCACCGCGCTGATCATCGAAGGCGCGGGTGCGAAGCCAGGCTTTGTGCCCATCGAGATGCTGCAGGGAGTCCGGTAATGCAGACGCTGCGGAAATTTGCGCGCCGCCCTGCGGTGGACCGCAGGCCGGTCGAGACCTGTGAGATGTGCAGCAGGGAACTGGCGGAGAGCCATCAGCATCTGCTGGATCCGATCACCCACAAATTGATGTGCGCGTGCGACGCCTGCTCCATACTGTTCAGCAATCAGGGGCAAACCAGATACAAGCGCGTGCCGCGGCGCATTCGTTTCCTGCCGGACTTCCGCATGACCGACAGCCAGTGGGACGCCCTGATGATGCCGATCAATATGGCGTTCTTCTTCAAGAGCTCCCTGCATAATCGCGTGATCGCTTTGTACCCGAGTCCCGCGGGCGCCACCGAATCGTCGTTGTCTTTCGACACGTGGGATGAAATTGAGCTCGACAATCCGGTGCTGCTGAAAATGGAAACCGATGTGGAAGCTCTGCTGGTGAATCGCATCGGCCACTCGCGCGGATTCTCCAGCCCGGAGTATTATTTGGTGCCGATCGACGAATGCTTCAAGCTGGTCGGTTTGATCCGCAGCAAGTGGCGCGGCTTCGCCGGTGGAACTGAGGTGTGGCATGAGATCGGCGAATTTTTTGCCGGCCTCAAGGCGATGGAGAACGCGCATGCCTGATCTCGCGATCACGGTCGAAAGCGCGCAGGCGGTGCCGTTCGCGGCGGCGCCCACGCTGGCGTTCAAACTGCGCGTGGCCAACTACGATCCGGCCGAGATGATCCACACGGTGGTCCTGCGCTGCCAGATCCAGATTGAGGTGACGCGGCGGCGATACAACGACCTCGATCGGGAGCGGCTGCGCGATCTTTTCGGCGAGCCGGAGCGCTGGGGCCAGACCCTGCGCAATCTGCTGTGGGCCAATACCAGCGCCGTCGTGCCGCAGTTCAGCGGCGTCACTACGGTAGATCTGCAGGTGCCTTGTACTTTCGATTTCAGCATCGCGACCACCAAGTATTTTAACGGTCTGAGCGATGGGGACATTCCGGTTTGCCTGATGTTCAGTGGAACCGTATTTTATCAGGATGGCGACGGAGCTTCGCGGGAGCTGCGCGTAGCCCCGATTTCCTGGGAGAAGGAAGCCAGGTTTCGCCTGCCGCTGAAGGTCTGGAAAAACATGATGGACGCGTACTATCCCAACTGCGCGTGGCTGTGTCTGCGTCGGGATGTGTTCGAAGAATTGCACCGCTTTAAAGTGGAGCGCGGCATTCCTACATGGGAACAAACCATGGAGGCCTTGCTGGCCGAAGAGGTGCTGCGTTCATGAATATCCCGGCAGTGGAAAAAATCGCTGACGCCGTCATTTATGAAGGCTACATGTTGTATCCGTACCGTGCGTCGGCGGTGAAGAATCGTCAGCGATTCAATTTCGGCGTGCTTTATCCGCGCGAGTATTGCGATCTGCAGGGCGGATCCGAAAGCAGCGAAATGCGCACGGACTGCCCGGTTATGGGAACGCACTTCACGACCATCAAAGTTAAAGTACGCTTTCTGCAATTGACGGCGCGGGGGGATTGGCAGGAAGGGCAGGAACGCGAAGTATCTTCGCCGTCGTGCACGCTCGAATCGATTACCGCGCAGCCCTGGCGGCAGTGGTTCGCATTCTATCCGGCGGGCATTGAAGGGGAGTTGGAAATCAGTGCAGTGCAGGTGGAAGAAAACCTCTACAAGGTTACGGTGAACATTCGAAATGTGGCCGGGCTCGAGGATGTTAATAACCCGAGTCGGGATCAGGCTCTGCTGCGTTCGATGGTTTCGGTTCACAGTATCATTCAAGCCGCGGGCGGCGAGTTTGTTTCCCTGCTCGATCCACCAGAGCAGTGGAAAGGCGCCGCGGCCGGATGTCAAAACGCTGGTACGTTCCCGGTGCTGGCGGGAGAAGAAGGTCAGCGCGATCTGCTTCTCTCGTCGCCGATCATCCTCTACGACTATCCGCAGATTGCGCCGGAAAGTCCAGGCGACCTTTTCGACGGTACGGAGATCGATGAAATTCTGGCGCTCCGAATTCTGACCTTGACGGATACCGAGAAGCAGGAGGTTCGGAGCGGAGACGATCGCGCGCGCCGGATTCTGGAACGTACCGAGATGCTGCCGCCGGAGCATTTTCAGAAGCTGCACGGGGTGTTACGTAACTTATGAACGAGTGGGAATGGCACCTCCTCGAAGACAAGCCCGTACTCGACCGGGTGGTGGTCGACGGGATGGAATTCAAAGCCGGCGATTGCGTCCGGCTGCGCCCGCGCACAGGCGGCGACATCATGGACGTCGCGCTCGCGGGGAGGGTCGGGATCATCGAGAGCATCGAGCAGGATTACGAGGGCAATACGCACGTGGCGATCGTGATCGATGACGATCCGGGTAAAGATCTTGGGATGCTGCGGCAGCCCGGCCATCGGTTCTTCTTCAACGTGGAGGAGATCGAGTCGCTATGACCGACGGCCGCATTCTGATCGCGTGCATAGGGAATATTTTCATGGGGGACGACGGCTTCGGTACAGAGGTAGCGCGGACGCTGGCGGGCCGTTCGCTGCCGCCGGATGTAGTCCTGAAAGATTTCGGAATTCGTGGGCTCGACCTGACCTACGCACTGCTTGAACCCTGGGACCTGGCGATCCTGGTGGACGCGTGCGGGCAGGGCGGCGAGCCGGGCACGGTGTATCTGATCGAGCCCGATGCGACTTTGGGCCATGCATTCGCCGGCATGGATCCGCATGCCGCCAATCCGGTGAACGCTCTGCAGATGGCTAAGTCGATGGGTCAAACGTCCAACCGGGTTGTAATTGTGGGATGCCAGCCCGCCGACCTCGGAGGTGAAGACGGCAGGATTGGCCTGAGTGAGCCGGTCGCGGCCGCGGTCGGGGAAGCAGTGCAGATGATTGAAGAGCTTGTGGAAACCGTGTTGCAGCCGAATTGAAAACCAACAAGAGAAAACAGGAGTCGCCATGTCAATCGAACTTACAAACGGTCTGGATGAAGACGAGAGCAGAAACACTTTATTCCTGTGGGGTGGTGCGGCGCTAGTGGTTTTCGGCGCCGGGCTGATCCTGTCGACGCCCCTCGCGCGACGTTATCTGAGCACGGTGGGAATCCCCAATCTGGCCGGGCTCACGTTACCGAAAGACTTGCAGCGGTACCTGAGGCTGAGGTCCATGTGACAGCTTCACGACCTGCTCCGGACATGGCGCATTACGTCATCGACGCCCGCACCAGCCGCTTTACGGCGCGCGCGTTTGCAGGTGGAATGCTCTCGGCACTGGGGCACAATCCGAACATCGCCATCCGCAATTTTTCGGGCGAGGTGAACTTCGATCCCGCGGCGCCGGAGCGAGCGTCGATCAGAATCGAGATCGTCGCGGATTCACTCGAAGTGACGGATGAAATCAAAAGCAAGGACCGTCGCGAAATGGAAAGCACGATGCATGAAGAGGTGCTTGAAAGCGGGAAGTATCCGACGATCGTTTTCGCCGGCACGGCAACTTCGGCGGAGCAGATTGGCGAAGGGCGGTTTCGCGTTTCCATGCAGGGGTCTCTTTCGCTGCGCGGCGTGACGGGAACACTTCCACTGACTGCGCAGGTGGCGCTGAATGGCGACATGCTGCGTGGCTACGGCGAGTTCTCCATCCTGCAAAGCGACTATGGAATTCCGCTCGTCAGTGTGGCGGGAGGGGCGCTGAAGTTGAAAGACGAATTGAAGTTCACGTTCGACATCGTCGCGCGAAAGCAGGAATAACACATGTGTCTCGCCATACCGGGAAAGATCGTGGACGTGCTCGAGGAAGACCGGAGCCTGGCTCTGGTGGACGTTTTGGGAGTGCGCCGCAAAGTGGACCTGGGGCTGTTGCAGGACGAGCCTCCGGAAACCGGCGACTGGGTGCTTATTCATGTTGGTTTCGCCATGAGCAAGATCGGTGAAGCGGATGCGCGGGAGCAGTTGCGCATGCTGGCGGATCTTGGCGAGAGCGACGCGGCGATGGAGGAAGTGCGTGGATACGGGCTGGAGGATGGGTAAAGACCATGCGATTTGTCGATGAATTTCGCGAGCCGGAATTAATCACCAGAACAGCGGATGAGATTCGGCGCCTCGCCAATCCCGCGCGGCACTACCGATTTATGGAAGTGTGCGGCGGCCACACTCACTCCATTTACCGGTTCGGCCTCAAAGATCTGCTGCCGTCCAATATGGATTTGGTGCATGGGCCAGGCTGTCCCGTGTGCGTACTTCCCATGGGCAGGATCGACGATGGGCTGTCAATGGCGGAGCGTCCCGACGTGATCTTCACGGCATTCGGCGATATGATGCGCGTCCCCGGAACCAAAGGCAGTCCGCTCGAATACAAAGCGCGCGGCATGGATGTGCGGATCGTGTACTCGCCATCGGATGCGCTCAAGCTGGCGCGCGCCAATCCCGATAAGCATGTGATGTTCTTCGCTATCGGCTTTGAGACCACCGCGCCATCCACTGCGCTGACGCTGATGCGCGCGAGGGCGCAGGGAATCCACAACTTCTCGGTCTTTTGCAATCACGTCACGATTATTCCGGCCATTCGCGCGATCCTCGATTCGCCGGACATGCGCATCGATGCGTTCATCGGGCCCGGCCATGTGTCCACGGTGATCGGCTGCCGTCCGTACGCGTGGATTGCGAGTAACGAAGATAAACCGATCGTGGTTACGGGCTTCGAGCCGCTCGACATTCTTCAATCCATCGTGATGCTGCTGCGTCAATTGAAAGGGAAGGAGAAGCGCGTGGAGAACCAGTACAAGCGCGCGGTGCCCTGGGAAGGTAATCGCGCGGCGCTGAAGGCGATGGCCGAAGTCTTTGAACTGCGCCCGTACTTCGAATGGCGCGGATTGGGTTTCATTTCGCAATCCGCTCTGCGCATCCGCGAATCGTATGCGGAGTGGGACGCCGAGCGGCGATTTTCCGTTCCAGGCGTGCGTGTCACCGATCCCAAGGCCGCGCAATGCGGCGAAGTATTGAAGGGCGTGCTGAAGCCGGCGCAGTGCAAACTGTTCGGCAAAGAATGCACGCCCGAGCATCCCGTCGGCGCGCTGATGGTTTCGTCCGAAGGTTCCTGCGCCGCCTATTACAATTTCGAACATCGCAAGCGCGTAGTGCAAATCCGCCCCGCTGTGCAAGAGGTCGCATGACGAGCGTGGTTTCGAAAATCCGCTTCCGCGATCCGCAGGTTGAGATGGCTCACGGCGCCGGGGGCAAGGCCAGCCGCCGGCTGATCGATGGATTATTCGCGCCACTGCTTTTCGGATCCGTTCCCGTCCCGCTCGGGGATGCCGCGCACGTGAACGTAAACGGAACGTGTGTAGCGATCACTACGGATAGTTTCGTGGTGAGCCCGCTGCGTTTTCCCGGCGGCTCGATCGGCGAACTCGCAGTGAACGGCACGGTAAACGACCTTGCGGTTTCGGGCGCCCGAGCACAGGCGTTGGTTGTGAGTTACGTGCTCGAAGCCGGTTTGCCGACAGAGATTCTCGAAGCTGAAGTGCGTGCCATGGCGGATGCGGCGCGCGCGGCGGGCGTGATCATCGCAGGTGGCGATACCAAGGTCGTCGAGCACGGCAAGGCAGACCGCATGTACATTACGACCTCCGGCATCGGTCAGCTGATACCGGGGCTGAGTATCTCTCCGGCGGCGGTTCGGAGCGGGGACAAGATCCTGCTCTCCGGCCCGATCGGCGACCACGGCATCACCATTCTGCTGGCGCGCGGCGACCTGGATCTGGAGGCGGATCTGTGTTCCGATACGCGCTCCGTGCTGCCGTTGGTGGAAGCGCTGGCCGAAGCGGTGGGTGCGGGCGTTCACTGGATGCGCGATCCTACGCGCGGCGGAGTTGCCACCACGCTGAACGAACTGGCGCATGATTGCGGCCTCGGCGTTGTACTGGCGGAGGATCTGATACCGGTCAGGGACCAGGTGCGTGGCGCGTGTGAACTGCTGGGCCTCGATCCGCTTCACATCGCCAATGAAGGACAGTTTTTGGCGGTGGTTGCGGCGGAGCAGGCCGAGACTGCACTCGATGCGCTGCGTAAGACGCCTGGAGGACAGGATGCCGCGTTGATCGGAGAGATCGGCGAACAGCCGGCAGGATCGGTGCTGGTCACAACGCTGTACGGAGGCAGCCGGATGGTGGACATGCTGGTGGGCGATCCTCTGCCGAGGATCTGCTAAGGCGCGAGCGTGGCGGGAGCAAGAATGGTGAAGAGATCCGATTTCGTCAGCGACGTAAGCCACCAGCTGCTGGAGCGTAATCGCATCTTTGAGGATTTCTTCGCGCGCGAGGCACTCCCACTTGCCGTTGCCTGTCATGAGATGTCCGACCGTTTTCTCAAAGGGGGCCGTCTGCTGGCGTTTGGCCGCGGCCCTTATGCGACGGACGCACAGCACGTGGCGGTCGAATTCGTTCATCCCATTATCGTGGGCAAGCGCGCGCTGCCGGCTTTGGACATCTCGCTCAATTTTCGTCCGTGGCTTGATGCGATCCTCCGGCCGGAAGATATCGTAATGGGATTCGGGCCTCCCGAGGGCGATGGGGAAATCCTCGACGCGCTCTTTGCCGCACACACGCGCGGGGCCATGACTTTCGAAATGCCGGGATACGGCGGGACTTATCCATTCCATTCCCCGGTGCAGAATCCTTTCGTTCATCAAGAGTTGATGGAGATCCTGTATCACACGCTTTGGGAGACTGTACACGTCTTTTTCGAACATCGCGAACTTGGCGCGGATGTCGGCGACGCGGACTTCTTATACCCGTTTCTGGGCCAACAGAGACAGCAAACGGGGGACATCGTGGACGAGGTTGCCGGCTCTATCCGGGAGAAGGTTCAGGAGGATTCGAACCTGCGCATGCGCGTGGCGCGCGAAGCATCCGCCCGAATCGTCCAGACCGCGCGCGCCATGGGTGAACGCGTGGCCCAGGGCGGCAAGCTCATCATCTTCGGCAATGGAGGATCTGCCACCGACGCCAACGACTGGGCCATCGATTGTGTGCGGCCGCCCGCCGGCTATCACCCGATACCCGCGATTTCGCTATCGATGGAACCGGCAAGCTTGACGGCGATTGCCAACGACGTCGGCATCGAGGTGATATTCCTTCGTCAACTGATCGCGCACGCACGTAAGGAAGATGTGGCCATCGGCATCTCTACGAGCGGGGGATCCCGCAACATCATGATGGCGCTCAATGAGGCGCGCAAGCAAGGACTGCTGACGGTGGCGTTGCTGGGTTACGATGGCGGAGAAATTTTGCGGCATGGGCTGGCCGACTTTCCCCTCGTGGTCCCGTCCGATTACATCCCGCGTATCCAGGAAGTGCAGGCATCCACTTATCACGCGATTCGGGAAACCATGGAGGCGCTTGCCTGTGGCTGAGTTCGAACTCTACGGAACCGGAAGCTGTCCCTACACGATCGAGATGCGTGAGTGGCTCGAATGGAAAGGGCATGAATATGTGGAATACGACGTAGAGAGGGATGCCGAAGCGCGCGCCCGTATGATGGCGATTTCCGGCGGGCAGCGCACGGTTCCGGTGCTGGTGTCGGGGGGCGATGTGGTGCAGATCGGCTGGCAGGGGCGAGGTTGTGTCATATGACCTGCGTTATTTAAAGATGCATGAACTATCGATTGCAATGAGCATCGTGGAAATGGCCGAGGAAGAATCCGACTGCCGCGGCGGAGCACGCGTGAGCGCGGTGCATCTGAAGCTGGGCGCGCTGGCGGGTGTAGTGAAGGAGGCGTTGCTGTCCTCCTGGGAACTGGCATCGGAGGGCACGGCTCTGCAGGGCTCGCGGCTGAGAATTGAGGAAATTCCGGTCGTCGTCTTTTGCCCAAAATGCCAGGCTTCGGGCGCGCTCGAATCGGTGCAGTGGTTTGCGTGTCCGCGGTGCAAAGGCCCGGTATCCGAAGTGATTCAGGGGCGCGAACTGCAGGTGACGGCGCTCGAAATTCTGGAAAGGGAGATGCAGAATGAACCCGCAACCGCGCCTGCTTGAAGTACGGCAAAACGTTCTCAGGCAGAACGACGTGGTGGCTCGCGAACTCCGGCAGCGTTTCCGCGAGGCGGGAGTGTATGTGGTGAGCCTGGTGTCGAGCCCCGGTTCGGGCAAAACTGCATTCCTTGAGAAAACGCTGAGCCTGCTGCGGCAAAGCTACCGGGTGGCGGCGCTGGTGGGCGACCTTGCGACCGACAACGATGCGGTGCGGCTGGCGCGCGCCCAGGTGCCCGTAAAGCAAATTACCACGGGAACTCTTTGCCATCTGGAAGCGGCCATGGTTCGCACGGGTCTGGAAGGCTGGGAGCTCGAGCAGTTGGATTTCCTTTTCATCGAGAACGTGGGAAACCTTGTGTGTCCCGCTTCTTACGATGTTGGCGAGAATCTCCGCGTGGTGCTGTTGTCGGTGACCGAAGGCGAGGACAAGCCACTCAAATATCCGACTATTTTCAATACCGCGGATGCAGCGGTGCTGACCAAGATGGACCTCGCCGAGGCTGTCGAATTCGATTCGGTCGCCGCCGAAGTCAACATACAGCGTGTCCGGCCTGGGTTGCCGTTGCTGAAGGTCTCTTCGAAGAGGGGCGAGGGCATGGGTGAGTGGCTGCAATTTCTCGCTGTAAGCCGTAGTCTGGAATCAAGAGAGCCGCAAACTGTCGGAGCGTAGTACAGGGGCGGGCGGCTTACGCGTGCTGAAACCTTGCAATGCTTGCTCGCAACGTCTCGGCGAGCGTGGAGAGATCGCTGGCGCTGGATCGGACATGATCGCTGCCGCTTGCCATTTCCCCTGCCGCATGGTCCACGGCCGCGATGTCCCTGGCGATTTCGCGGGACACGACAGACGTTTCCGAAACCCGGACATTGGAGTCGTTCATCCCGACAGATGCCTCAGCTATGTTCCTCGCGATGTCCCGCGTGGCAGCAGATTGCTGCTCGATCGCCGCGGCGATGGAAACCACGATGGTGCTGACATCGAGGATGACCTGCGAAATAGTGCCGATTTCAGAGATTCCATTCGCCGTGGCGGACTGAACGTCGGCAATGCGCCCTTTGATATGTTCGGTGGCCGCGGCTGTCTGTTGCGCGAGGGCTTTGATTTCAGTGGCCACCACCGCAAACCCTTTGCCTGCCGCGCCAGCGCGCGCCGCCTCGATTGTTGCGTTAAGAGCCAACAGGTTGGTTTGCGAGGAAATCTCGGTGATCTCTTCGGTGACCTTGCCGATTTCGCGTGCCACGGCCCCGAGTTGGTCGATTCGCTCGGTGATTCGGACTGCCTGCTTCGTCGCTTCATCGGCGATCTGGCGTGCTTTTTCGGAGTTTTGCGCGATGTCGCCAATAGTCGAGGTCATCTGTTCCGTAGCCGAAGCGACGTGGGCCAGATTGGTGGTTGTCTGTTCCATCCCCGCCGCGACCGATGCAATGCCGGAACTCATTTCCTCGGTAGCAGCCGACACGGAGTGCGCTTTGTCCGAGGCATGGCGCGAACCGGATGTCATGTTACCCGAGGCGGCCAGCAGTTCGATCGAAGAAGCGGAGAGCATCTCGATACCGCAGGAGATTTCCCCAACCATTTCGCGCAGTTTGAGCGACATCTCCTGCATGGCCCGGGCCAGACTGCCCACTTCGTCGCCTCGCAATACGTACTTCTCGGGAACATTCTGCGTTATGTTGCCGTCGGCGATGCCGGTAAGGAGCCGCACTGCCACCGTCAGAGGCTCCGAAATACTCATCGTGAGCTTCCGGCCGCTGACCAGGGCGATCAGCACCGCCAGCGTTCCGATGCCGAGGAGAGCCGCCGTCACTTGTTTTAAGAGGCGGTTGCGTTCCTTGCCGATGGCCGCCAATTGTTCCTGCCGGTATTCCGCCAGGTCGCCGACCGCGGACTTCGCATCCCCATAGCGGTCGGCCGCTTCCGTCCGGTAGTATTCGACGGCCTTGGCACGCTGTTTCCGCGAGGCCAGTTCCAGCATCGCCTCGTTGCTTGTCTGCCATTTCTCCAGGGCTTTTCGAAACGTTTCCGTCAGCTTTTTCCCTTTATCCGAATCGACACTCGCCGTCATTTCAGCTAATGCCGTCTTCTGGTCTTTTTGCAGTGAGACGACCTGCGCGTTGTCGAGCTGAAGATCGGCCGAGATCATCATGTCACCCATTTGCGTGTTGATGTCGGCGATGTCGGAGGCGACCCTCCAGGTCAGGACCATGCTTCCAGACTGCTGCTGCGCCCGATCCATCCGGGCGCTCACCAACTGGAGAGACCAAACCGACAGAGCGATCAGGAGGCCGAGTTGAGCGATAATTGCGCCCAGAACTATGCTCAGTCGGCGTCCGATCTTAAGGTTCAAGACTGCATTTCCCCTTATACCTAACATTGGATGAAGTTGCTCCGTTTCGATTCTTCGCTGACAACTCCGGTTCGTCAACGGACGGCTCGTTCTGCCGATGTTCCTGGCTCGGCACAACCGCGCCGCGGGCCCGAATTCTTTTCTGCGTGGCTGCGCAGCCGGTTCACCCTACTTTTTGACCGTGACGATAAGCTTCATTCGAGGATGAATCGAGCACCGGACTTCGACTACGCCCTCTTTGGGAAAAGCAATGGTCGATTTCTCTCCCGGCGCCTGACGTGTTATCTCGAACTCGTGACCCGGCGTCGCCGAGAAGACGTTGTGAGCGACTTCGTCCGAGTTCCTGAAAGTGATGGTGTCCCCCGGTCGCAAAGTCACATCCGTCTGAGAGAACCTGCGGTCTTTTTGGTCGATCGAGGTGTCCGTGCTGAAGGCACTTCCGGCCAGCAGGCCGGCCATGAATAACAGGCACAAACGCATTGTTTTTGACATAAATTAAGTATTCTCCTTAGTCCTCGTCTGGTAGCTATCTGGGCATTACCGGGATGACGACCGGCGTTTCGATGCCGGTGAGGGTCTTCATGAACTCAACCAGCTGGTGTTTTTCATTCAGATTCAGGTGCAGAGGCTTCATTTCAGGGGCCTGGCTGGGGCGATGCGCTTTGCCGCCCCCGTTGTAAAATTCGACAACGTCTTCAAGCGTGGCTTCGGAACCGTCATGCATATAAGGCGCGCGCCGGTCGATGCTGCGCAATGTCGGTGTTTTGAATGCATTCTGCATGGCCGCCATATGCAGATGCTGTGCACGGCCAGGGTCAGAACCCTCGAGGCCGATATCGTGGAAGCCGCCGTCGGTGAAGGTCCAGTCGGTATGACACTTCGAGCATTGCCCCTTGCCGTTAAACAGATCGAAGCCCTCTTTCGCATCCTCTGAAATTGCGCTTTCACGGCCGGCAATCCACTCGTCGAAGGGGGCATTTCCTGACACGATCGTGCGTTCGAATGTAGCTAAGGCTTTGGCTACAGTGGCGGTTCCGATGGGCTCGCCTGGAAAGGCCCTGGCAAACAGGGGATGGTATTCAGGTATCCCCGACACCGTTTTAACCATATCGCCCAGAGTCTGATTCATCTCGCCGGGTGCGGCGATCGGACCGAGCGCCTGCTGCTCGAGGGATTCGGCCCGGCCGTCCCAGAACAACAGCTCCGTCCATGCGCTGTCGAGAATTGTGGGCGACCGCCGGCCCAGAACCTTCATTCCGGTCCCGATGGCTTTCGGTAATCCGTCTCCCCACGCGAACGCGGGATTGTGGCAGGTCGAACAGGCAATCCAGTGGGATCCGGAAAGACGTGTATCGAAGAAAAGCGTGCGGCCAAGAATCTCCTTGTCTGGTGAAAACGGATTCTCTGATGGGAACGGAGTCTCCGCCGGGCGTATGAACTTTTTTTGGAAATCGGAGCGCGCGGGAGCGGCACTGCGCATCTCGGTGTCCGATGCCGCCAGGCCCGCAACGGCCGCAAGAGCCGCAAGAAGGGGCAGCAGCGCAGGTTGAATCGTCATATTTGTTTTCCTCCGAAAAGACCTGTGCGGGCAATCGCGCCGAGCAGATCGTAGTTGATGCCGACGTGGAAGTGAGTGAGGTTGGGCACGGCGTAGTTGTTGTCCACCGCCCGGTTTACCAACGAGAAAACGCAGAAAGACTTGCTCACGCGCACGTTAGCGCCCGCATAAACCCGGTCTCCGTGGAAAAAGGCATCGTCATTCAGGTCGCCATAGTTCTTATCAATGGCAGTAAATCCGCCCGATAGCGAGATCCTTCGCACGACGGACTTCTCGACACCGAAGTTGAAGCCGTTGGCGCGAGTTCCGTTCGTTCGCTCATAGAGGTCGAACTGGACGGCATCGAAGATCCGTGATTCGGCAACGCCTATGTGTACTGCCTGGCGCACCGTTTTGGAGCCCCACTGGTTGGTGTAATCGGCCGACGAACTAAAGCGCTTTCCGAATTTCTTCGCCACCAGATACTGCTGATAATTGCTCCCGCCCAGCCGGCGAAAGCGGTTGAACATATTCGGCGCGTTAAGGTCGCCCAGCCAGGCCTTGGTGACGCTGATCTCGTTGAAGAACAGATCCTGAGGACGGGCTACGACAATTCGCGCGCCGTCGAGATAGGAGTCACCGGAGTAACTCGCGATGGCGCTCGAAGCACCGCGCTCGATTCCCAACCCGCCATATTGAATTTCGACGCCGGAGATCGGTTTCGCGGAAAGGTAGATCTTCTTGAGATTCACCCGGTATGAGGATCCGGACGATGACCCGGCGCCAGTGTTCGACCAACCCGCGGCAATGCTGTCTCCGTCGGCCACGGCGGCGCGCAGACTGAATTTGCCCAACGTATCGAACCGGAAAGTGCCCTCAATGATCTCCTGATGCTGCAGCGCCCATGAGGTCGGACCTCCCGCGCCATCGTCAAATACCACGAGCCGGGTCCCGACTGAAAACTGATTAAGTTCCACCCATCGATTTGACAGTGGTTCCGGGTCACCAGATTGCGCCGATCCGGCGCCGCAGACAAGAACGGCTAAGACACACAGTTTAAGTAAGGTTTCCATCACAAGTGTTGTTATCGGCAGATGCTCACCGGAGCTTTAGGGCAAGATGTCAAAAATGGCGCATTTTGGTCGTAGGCGCTTATCTGGAGGGCTGGTACCGGCACGGGCGGCGGGAAGTCGCGCTGACGTTGGCTGCAACGCCCAGAGCCGGGCCAGCGGCGCACATAATTGGACTAGTCGGGATTCAGACGTTTCGACGCCATGTGCACTCTGGGGTGATCGAACAACCAGGGCAACCTGGCGAGTCGCAGATCCGATCGCGTTAAACGACTACCGGCTGAAAGCCGGTAGAATCCAAAACGACTGAAAGTCGAAGGGTTGCGGCTGAAGCCGTCTGAAGGCTGCTCCGGCTGAGAGCCGGCTCA
>Ga0302320_10007113_pt1 | contig 24702 bp, 17 predicted proteins | sample Bog_T0_3_FD_202130 | JGI IMG/M metagenome (GOLD analysis project Ga0302320, IMG submission 202130) | Peat permafrost microbial communities from Stordalen Mire near Abisko, Sweden - Bog_T0_3 | ecosystem: Environmental > Terrestrial > Soil > Wetlands > Peat | place: Sweden: Abisko, Stordalen Mire...
GCCCTTGTCGCCATCCGCATCGCCGATCAGCTTCGTCTTTCGCCCCGGAGCGAGTTGTTCCAACGGCAACGGAATCATTCGTTCGGGCGAAATGCGTCCGTCGCTGAATTGGTAAACGACGATTCCGCTGCCGGTCGCATCCTTGGCGTCGCCAGTGGGATCCGTCAGTGAGCCCATGCTCGCATAGATATGTTGACCATCGCGGCTGAACGCCAGACCGGAGTACAAGGTCTGTTTGCTCGACCTCGCAACCGTCCGATCGTCGGGAAAGTCAGAGAGGATCCCCGATTGCGTATCGAGAACGGCGAGGGACTGCATGTACTTCGACTCAAACGTGCCGTAGCCCGAATTCACGGTAACGATGTAGCGCCCATCGGGGCTCGCGGCCATTGACATGGGAAGACTGTTCAACTTCTGCGGATGCCCTGGGATTTCACCGATCAATTCCTTGCTGGTGGGCAGATCGATGGTCTGCGAGCTGAGCGATATCGGCGTGATGAACAGGGCCAGGGCTGAAGCGAATAACAGAAGCTTTGCGCTCATATTTGGGTACCTCAAACGCCAGCGGAGTTGATTGAAATGTGGTTGCTTTTGCCGGCCACCGGCAGGCCGCGATTTTCTTCAGAACTGGATTGTACATGCGATGTGTGAATGAAGTTATGGATGAAACGGCCGCCAGGGAGCACGGAAACAGCTTCCGCGGGAAACCGGGGTTGCGAACCTGGACTTGGCGTCGTCTCATATTCCGAATTTCGAGAGCCAGGCGTTGGCTTAATCGAGTAAGCTGTCTTCGACGATGCTTCCTAAAAATCACATCGACGAGCTAAGAGAAGCAGTTGGCGAAGATGGCCTGATTACTGGCGAAAGTCAACTGCAGACCTATGAGTGCGATGGTCTGACCAATTTCCGCGTTTTGCCCGGGGCGGTGGTTTTGCCTCGTTCCTCGGCGGAGGTCCAGGCGGTTGTCCGGGTTTGCGCTCGGCACAAAATTCCCTTTGTGAGCCGCGGCGCGGGCACAGGGCTGAGCGGCGGCGCATTGCCGGCTGCGGGCGGAGTGGTGATCAGCCTGGCCCGCATGAACAAGATTCTTGAAGTGAACATCGCGGACAGGTACGTCGTCGTGGAACCGGGCGTGATCAACTCGCACGTCACCCAGCGAGTGACCCCGCAAGGCTACTTCTATGCGCCCGATCCTTCGTCACAGTCGGTTTGCACCATTGGCGGAAACGTAGCCGAGAACTCCGGCGGCGCACACTGCCTGAAATACGGGTTTACCGTGACCCACACGCTCGGGCTGGAAGTGATTCTGCCGAGCGGCGAACTCATCCAGCTCGGCTCCGCAACGCTCGACTCGCCGGGATACGATTTGACCGGCGTTTTTGTGGGATCGGAAGGCACGCTGGGCGTCACGACAAAAATCATCTTGCGCATCGTCAAGCGACCCGAGGTGGTGCAGACGCTGCTTGCGGCATTTGATTCTCCCCAGGCCGCCGGCCAGACCGTCAGCGACATTATCGCGGCGGGCATGTTGCCGTCCGCGCTCGAGATCATGGACGCGCTCGCGATTGAGGCGGCCGAAGCAGCTGTCCATGCCCACTACCCGGTGTGCGGAGGATTGCTGCTGGTGGAATTGGATGGCCCCGCCGGCGAAGTGGAAGCCTTGATGAGCGAGGTACGCGGGATCTGCAGCAAGAACGGCGCAGAAGAAGTGCGTGTTGCTCAGTCGGACGCTGAGCGGGCTCTTGTTTGGAAAGGCCGCAAGGCGGCCTTCGCCGCAATGGGCCGCATTTCGCCCAACTATATCGTGCAGGACGGTGTGATTCCGCGCACCGCACTGCCGAGAGTGTTGACGGAAATTGATCGCATGGCGTCGGCAGCAGGACTTCGCGTGGCCAACGTCTTTCACGCGGGTGATGGCAACCTGCATCCCCTCGTCCTTTACGATCGCGCCATTGAAGGCCAGGAGGAACTAGCGCTCGATCTTTCGTATCGCATTCTCCATCTCTGCGTGGACAACGGTGGCTCCATCACCGGCGAACACGGCGTGGGCAAGGAAAAGCAGGAGGCCCTCGGCTACATGTTCTCCGAACCCGACCTCAACACCATGCAGCTGATTCGCTGCGCCTTCGACCCGGAAAACATTGCCAATCCCGACAAGGTCTTCCCTCGAACGCGACTCTGCGCAGCGGAAACTCCTGGCCCCTACGTCCCGCACCCGCTTGAGACGGCCGGCATCGCGGAGATCTTCTAGATGACAACGACAGCGGCAATCTCGGCGAAAGAATGCGCAACCCAACTGTCAAGCATCGTGGGCGAGCAGCACGTGCAGATGGTTGGTGAGACGGTCACCTGCGCGCCTGCGGATGCCAAACAAATTTCAGAAATCCTCCGCTTCGCGAATGCCAACTCTGTGTCGGTCACTGCCCGTGGCAGCGGGACCAAGATGGGCTGGGGCAATCCGGTTGACGCCGGGATTCATTTGGATATGAAACGCCTGAACAGCCTGCGCGAACACCCATGGCAGGACATGACTTGCACGGTCGAAGCCGGCTGCAACTGGGCAGCGATGCAGACGGAACTGGCGAAGTTCGGGCAGATGGTGGCGCTCGATCCACTTTGGCCTGAGCGGGCGACCGTCGGCGGCATCGTGGCCGCGAACGATGGCGGCGCTCTGCGATTGAAGTACGGAAGCCTTCGCGATCTGATTATCGGCATGACGGTTGTGCTGGCCGACGGAACCATTGCAAAAACTGGCGGCAAGGTCGTGAAGAATGTGGCCGGCTACGATCTGCACAAGCTGATGACCGGCAGCTTCGGCACATTGGGCATCATCACCGAGGTGAATTTCCGCCTGCACCCGGCCGAAACGAGCGTTCGCACCTGGACTGCCGTTGCGGGCAACGTCGCGGAGTTTGCTGAGCCGCTGCGGAAGCTTCTGGATGCACAGATCACGCCATCTTGCGCGCAGATCCGAATCAACAACGCGCGCTGCGAGTTTGACGTGCGCATCGCAACGCGCCCCGAGTCGCTCGATGACCAAGCCGCAAAACTGAGGAAGATATTCGCCCCGCTCGATTTGGCGGATTCGAGCCAGGCAGTCTGGCAAACCAATCAGGAAATCGTTGATGATCCGCACGCGGCGGTGCTGAAGATTTCGTTGTTGCCGAGCGATGTGTGCGCCGTGAGTTTGGAGATCCAACAATGGGCGGCAGACCAGGGAATTGAAATGAAGCTGGCGGCACAGGCAGTTGGAATCATGACCGTAGCTTTCAAAGGAGCCACAGGCACAGTGCCCGCGCTTATCCAGCAACTGCGCACGAGGCTCAAGAAATCCAGTGGCAACGTAACTGCCTTGCAAATTCCTGACGCGATGCGAGAGGGCCTTGACGTGTGGGGCTGCGACTCCAATGCGTTGCCTTTGATGCGCGAGATCAAGCGCCGCTTCGACCCCAACCGCACTCTGAATCCAGGCCGCTTTGTGGGAAACATCTAACCTTATGGCGCATACCGTAGAGAAAAAAGTACAACTCCCCTCCAGCTTCGACGCGCATCATCCGCCGGAGAAAGAGAACATCGACGATTGCGTTCACTGCGGCTTCTGCCTGCCCGCGTGCCCAACGTACGTGCTCTGGGGCGAGGAGATGGATTCGCCGCGGGGCCGGATCTACATGATCAAGAAGGCCGCGGAGGGCGAAGCACCTCTCGACGATCGCTTTCGCCAGCACATGGACCGTTGCCTTGGCTGCATGGCCTGCATGACGGCATGCCCATCGGGCGTGGAATACAACAAGCTCATTGAGCCGACCCGCGCACAGATTGAACGCAACATGCCGCGAAGCCTGGGCGAGAACGTCTTTCGCAAACTGATCTTCGCAACCTTCCCGCATCCCGGTCGGCTTCGCCTGCTTGCGCTTCCTCTCCTCGTTTATCAAAAGAGCGGATTGCGCACCCTGACGCGAGCGCTGGGAATTTCAAAGCTACTGCCGAAGCGGCTTGCCGCCATGGAGTCGCTTCTACCCGATGTGCCTTCAGGCCATGCTGCAAAAATGCCATCGGACATGCGCCCCGCCGGCGCACCGCGCGTGCGCGTTGGCATGCTGAGCGGATGCGTGCAGCAGGTCTTCTTTCCGCATGTGAACGCCGCCACAGCACGAGTGCTGGTTGCTGAAGGCTGCGAAGTCGTCGTTCCTCGCGAGCAAGGCTGCTGCGGCGCGCTGATGGTTCACTCTGGACTGGAAGACGAAGCTACTGTGCTGGCAAAGAAAATGATTGCGGCCTTCGAGGCAGCGGAAGTGGATACCGTCGTCATCAACTCCGCCGGCTGCGGTTCCACCATGAAGGAATATGGGTATCTGTTGCGCGACGACCCAGCCTGGGCCTCGCGCGCTGCCGCCTTCTCCGCGAAATGCAGAGACATCTCGGAGATTTTATGCGAGCTGGATCCACAGGCGCCCCGCCATCCGCTCAAGATGCGCGTCGCGTATCACGATGCATGCCACCTGCAGCATGCGCAGGGAGTTCACGCGCAACCGCGCAAGCTACTGAAAGGGATTCCCGACTTGGACGTAGCCGAAATTCCCGAGGGTTCGCTCTGCTGCGGTTCGGCCGGAGTCTACAACCTTTTGCAACCGGAGACAGCCAACCAGCTCGGCGACCGCAAAGTAGAGAACCTGCTCACCACGGGTGCGGAGGCCGTACTCTCGGCCAATCCGGGATGCCTGCTGCAATTGATGAACGGCCTCCGTCGTCGCGGCCTGAAAGAGATGCCGACCTTCCACATGGTGGAACTGCTGGACGCGTCCATCCGTGGCGTGCCGGCCAGTGAATTGCTCGCGGGAAGACAAAACTCACAAAATTGATGCACACTGGATGGCATGATTTCTGTCGATCGTAAAACCGACCTGCATTCTGCTGCTGAACTTTTTCTCGCGGCACGCCGCACTGCCAGCCCCATCGCGGACCTGCCCGAACGGCTTCAGCCCACCTCGCTTGAGGAAGCCTACTTCATCCAGGACAACATGGCCCATGCGCTTCAGCCGGAAGGCACAACGGCCTGGAAGGTGGGCGCGCCTGCGCCTGACGCCACACCGCTGTTTGGCCCAATGATTTCGGCATGGATTGCCGACAGCGGCAGCGTCCTCGGTGAACCGCGCCATCGCTGGCGTGGCCTGGAAGCGGAGATCTCTTTTCACTTTGGAAGGGATTTGCCACCGCGGGCGACACCCTACACCCGTGAAGAGATTGTTGCCGCAATCGCCAGTTGCCATCCCGCGATTGAAGAGCTGGAAGCTGGCCTTGCTGAGCCGCCCAAAGTTGCCAAGTTCACCATGTTCGGCGATATGCAGATGCACGGCGGCTTTATCCACGGGCCGGCCATCGAAAACTGGCAGCAGATCGATTTCTCCAAGGAGTCGGTCACGTTGTCCATCGATGGTGAGGTCGTGGTGGAGCGCACAGCCTCCAATACCGCGGGCACCGACCTGTTGCGGCTGGTTCTTTACCTGGCCAACGAGGGCGCGGCTCGCACGGGCGGCCTGAAGCGCGGCAGTTGGGTCACCACCGGCAGTTGGACTGGCAACAGCTTTGCCAAAGCGGGGTCCGAGGTGAACGTCCACTTCTCGACCGCAGGGGATGTGTCCGTCCGATTCGCCTGAAAAAAACAAGTTTATTTTGTGCGAATTTTCCCGGATAGACCGATTATTCTTGAAAGGTAGGACCATACGACCACGGAGTTTCCGACCATGTCCAAATCCATCGAAATCGCCAATGTAGAGTTCCTTGCTCCCATCTCTGAGAGCTACGCCGAGATTCTTAAACCGGAGGCTGTCGAATTCATCGTCGACCTGCAGCGCACTTTCAATGCGCGTCGCAAGGCGCTGCTCGAGGCGCGCGTCGAACGCCAAAAGCGTCTGGACGCCGGGGAAAAGCCGAACTTCCTGCCGGAGACAAAATCCATCCGCGACGCGGAATGGTCTGTTGCGCCGATACCGGCGGACATTCAAGATCGCCGCGTCGAGATCACCGGGCCCGTTGATCGCAAGATGATCATCAACGCGCTCAACTCCGGGGCGAAGGTCTTCATGGCGGACTTCGAAGACTCCAACACGCCCACATGGAATAACCTGCTCGATGGTCAGATCAACCTGCGCGACGCGATTCGGCGCACCATCACGTTCTCTGACCCAACGACCGGCAAACAATACAAGCTCAACGAGAAACCTGCCGTGCTGTTTGTCCGCGCGCGCGGATGGCATCTGGAAGAGCGCCACGTCCTCGTCGATGGGGAGCCGATGTCCGGTTCCATCTTCGACTTTGGCCTCTACTTCTTCCACAACGCGAAGGAGCTGTTGGCGCGCGGCAGCGGCCCCTACTTCTACCTGCCCAAGATGGAGAGTCATCTCGAAGCGCGGCTTTGGAACGACATCTTTGTTCGGGCGCAAGAGAAGATCGGCCTGCCGCAGGGCTCCATCAAAGGAACGGTGCTGATCGAGACCATCCTTGCCAGTTTTGAGATGGATGAGATTCTCTACGAGCTCCGCGAGCACTCTGCAGGATTGAATTGCGGGCGCTGGGATTACATCTTCAGCTTCATCAAGAAGTTTTCCAACGATCCGCACGCGGTGCTGCCCGATCGTGGCCAGGTGACCATGACCACGCATTTCATGCGCAGCTATTCCAAGCTCGCCATCAAGACCTGCCATAGGCGCAACGTTCACGCGATGGGCGGAATGTCAGCCTACATTCCCATCAAGAGCGATCCCGTTGCCAACGACAAGGCCATTGCGCAAGTGCAGGCCGACAAGGAACGCGAAGCCAGCGATGGACACGACGGAACATGGGTCGCGCATCCCGGCCTTGTCCCCGTTGCCCTTGAGATCTTCAATCGACTGATGCCGCAGCCAAACCAGATCTCAAAGCAGCTGCCGGATTACACATGTACCGCCGAAGATCTGATCCAGATTCCCGAGGGACAGATCACGGATGCCGGCCTGAAGCAGAATGTCGCTGTTGGCCTGGGATACGTTGAGGCGTGGCTGCGCGGCATTGGCTGCGTTCCCTTGTTCAACCTGATGGAAGACGCGGCCACTGCGGAGATTAGCCGTGCGCAGCTCTGGCAATGGATCCATCAGAAGTCGAAACTCGCCGACGGCAGGACGGTCGATGAAGCGCTTGTCGAAAGCCTGATCGCCGATGAACTTGCGAAGCAAAAAACAGCAGTCGACCCCGTGCGTTATGCCGCGTACGAAAAGGCGGCCGACCTGATGCGGGAGTTGATTCGCGCGCCCAAGTTCATTGAATTTCTCACCCTGCCCGCCTACACACGCGTCTTGAAGGAAGAAAACCTGGGCGCGGCCTGATCCTTTATCGAGCATGAAAATGGCCGGCACATTGCCGGCCATTTTCATTTTGGCAGCTTCTTAAGCCGCGTTGCTTGTGAGCAGCCAATAATGAAAACCATCCAGGATGGCCATCAGCGCGGCTTGGTTCAAGTCGCTGCTGACGCCCGCCGTGATCCATGGCTCATGGCCGTCGGCATTGAAGCTAACGGTGACTCGAACATGGGCCGCGGTATCCTGCGCGGAAACGTCGATGGCTGTGACGGTGAATGTGCCCAGGCGCATGTGCGCCAGCGCGGGATACCATTTTTCAAGCTCCTGTCGCATCGCCTTGGTAAGGCCGTCCACCGGGCCCGCTCCCTCGGCGCGCGTGGTAACGACTTTCGAATCGCCGATGAATAACTGCATCGACGCCTGCACGTATCGGTTCCCTGTCTCGTCCGACTCGTCGAGAACTCGCCAACTCTTAACGCTGAATCGTTCCTTCAACGTGCCGAGCACCCGCATGCATGCAAGTTTGAAACTCACTTCGCTAACCGAGTACGCACCGCCGTCGATCATTGCCTGGTTGGCTTCCATGAGCGACTGCGCCTGTGCGGAGTTGATGGGCACGCCAAGCGCTTCAGACAACAACACGATATTGGCCCGCCCGGATTGCGCGTTGACGCCAATCACCGGATTCGCGCCAACTTTGGCCGGATCGCACCATAAGTAAGCGCCGGGATTTTTTCGCTCGCTGCTGCCATGCATTCCCGCCCAGGTACCGAAGGCACCCGGTCCCACGATGGGAGTGCCATGCGGCGCTTCCAGCCCGAACGCCGCGTACGCAGAATTCGCAAGCGCGGTGAGCCCGGTTAACGATTCGGGAGACACGAACTCAGCCTCACCCCTGAGCTGCATGCCGCCAATCACCGTTGTGAGGTTCACATTCCCGCAGCGCTCGCCGGTGCCCAGCAGTGTGCCCTGCACCTGCATGGCTCCAGCCAGGATGGCGGCCCGGCTGTTGGCAACGCCAAGCCCACGGTCCGTGTGCCCGTGAAAGCCGAATCTTGCTTCCGGATGCATCTCCGTCAATCGGCTGAACACATGGGCTACCTCTTCAGGGCTGGCGCCGCCGTTGGTATCGCACACGACGAGCCGGGTCGCCCCGTCGCGGATGCACTGCTCCACCATCTGGTGGAAATAATCCTGACCACGCTTCTCTTCATCGACATCGCAGCGAATTCCATTTTCGCGCCGGCCACACGCGGCATCCATGGCGTGCTCAAAGTCCACGAATACTTCGAGGCCGTTGTCTCGCAGGTATTGAATGGTCTCGGAGACCATGAGCAAATTTTCTTCCGGCGTGGTTTCGAGAGACTTCGCAATGTCGAGGAGCCTCGACTTGACGACGATCACGGCAATCGAAACGCGCTTTCGGTTCGCAACGATGAATTGCAGATCGGGCCATTCCTGCACTTTTGTGCCACGGCCACGGCTTCGGCCAAACAAGGCAAGCTTCATGGCGCCTGTGTCGACGGCAGCGAGGGATTGCGTCAAGTCCGACACGAACTGATTCGCGCCGGCGAAACCAATCTCTGCGAAGCGAACGCCAAAGGAGCCCATGCGCTGCAGCAACATAACCGCATTCGGCACAGAGATATCAAGGTTCGGCTGCTGCAGACCGTCGCGAAGGCTGGTGTCGAACAGTTCTACTTTTCTGCTTTTGAATTCTGTCATGTGTTCCTGGTCAAGATGCTGAGAAGACCTCCGCTGGGCAGGATTGTCGCGGAAGAGGCATTCAATCTTCCATCATATCTTGGCAGGGAGTTTGTAGGCGCCTCGGCTCTCTCTAGGGGAACAAAATCGGGAGCGCCGGTGTCAAAATCAGCAGGCTTTCCATCCAGTACTCATCAAGCCTCTGAAGCCGAGGCCGGTTTGGCTGCAATCATTTTTCTTGACTCCCCGGAACAGCCATATGTTACCGTAAGTAACATTTAATGTCGGCACGCTGGTTTCTCTGACAATTTGATTGGAACGCATCAGTGGGGCTCTGCGTACCTCTCTCTGGAATCACAGGCCGAGCCTGATTGAGGCAGTGCAAAAAATGTGCGCGCAGCAGGAAACAAACGAAAAACGAAACCGTCTCACCGGTGTATTCTTCTCAGGTTCAAAGGAATAGCGCTGGTTTGCGCCAACGGGAAACTTCCGCTAGTTGCATGGAGGACACGTGTACGAACCGATTCGTCGCAGAATAGTTTTGCTTGCCTTGGCTTGTTTCGCCGGATTCGGACCAACGGCACTTGGCGCACAAACTCCGGCAGCTACCCCTGCGCCCGCGAATGCAGATCCCATGCGGATCGACGACACCTTTCAAGGAACATTGCACATACCGCAGGCCAATCGGGACCTTCGCATCGTCGTCAAAATCACCAAGGCAGACAACGGTGCTCTCAAGGTGGTGAACTACAGCATCGACCAGGGCGGCGGTGCGATGAACGCGTCTTCCGCCAGCTTCCAGGATTCGATTCTGAAGTTCGAGATCCAGGCAATCGATGGCAGCTATGAAGGCAAGATGTCTGCCGACGGCAAGTCGATCGCCGGGCAGTGGACGCAGGGACCGAATCCGCTTCCTCTACTGCTGGAACGCGCAACTCCTGAGACCGCATGGACGATTCCCGCGCCTCCTCCAAAACTGCCGCCGATGGCCGCAGACGCCGACCCTAGCTTTGAGGTGGCGACCGTGAAACCCAGCGAGCCCGACAAGCCGGGCAAAATGTTCCGAGTGCAGGGAACCCACTTCAGCACGCTCAACACAACCCTCATGGATCTCATGACCTTCGCGTATGGTGTGCAGCAGAAGCAGATCCTGAATGCGCCGGACTGGGTCGATAAGGACAAGTGGGATCTCTCGGCGCAGCCCGACGTTCCGGGAGCACCAAACGACGTCCAGCTAAAGACGATGGTGCGCAAGTTGCTGGCGGATCGCTTTCAGCTCAAGTTCAAGAAGGACACAAAGGAGTTGTCTGCATATGTGCTGACGATGTCAAAGTCGAGGCAGAAGATGACGAAGAATGACTCGAAAGACAATCTTCCTGGCCTTTTCTTCACCAGTATTTCTCCGGTCCGCTTGACGGTGCAGAACGCAACCATGACCGATTTCTGCGGCCTGCTGCAATCGGCCGTGTTGGACCGGCCGGTGGTTGATCAGACCAGCCTGGACGGCAAATGGAATTTCCTGCTGAAGTGGACTGCGGACGATTCGCAATTCAGCGGGATGGGCATGAAGCCTCCCCCTCCAACGGACGCCGCGGATGCACCTCCACCACTGTTCACGGCAATCCAGGAGCAACTCGGTTTGAAGCTGGAGGCTGGGAAAGCGCAGGTACCGGTCCTCGTCCTCAGCTCGGTCGAAAAGCCGTCGGCTAATTAGGAGCAGCTTCAAGTCGAAAGACCCTCGGGAAGTGGCACGAACTGGAGCCAACGAATGGCGCGGTTGCGCTTTATCAAGACTCAACTCTGCTGCGTCCTGCTGGGCCTTTGCGTTTCCGTTTCTGCATGGGCAGCGGAGTATCACGGACAGGTGTTTTTCGATGGCGTCCCCGTGCCCGGCGCGACAGTCACGCTGTCGCAAGGCTCAAAGCGAGAGACAACCGTTACCGATCGTCAGGGCCTCTATCAGTTTCCCGATCTCGCAAACGGTGAATGGAAAATCGAGATCGAGATGAGCGGATTCGCAACGCTCGACGACAAGGTAACCGTGTCCGCCGACCTGCCGCAGGGAAAATGGGAGTTGAAGTTGCTCGGACTTGAGCAGTTGCTGGCCCATATCCAGGTGAGCAAGCCGCTCAAAGCACGATCTGCTGCTGAATCGCAATCGAAGGCAGGCGAGCAGAACTCCGCAGCGGCGGGAGCGAACGAAGCTGCACCACCTCCCCCTCCAGCGGATGCGCAGGACAAGTCCGCGGATGGAATGTTGATCAATGGCAGTGAAAACAACGCCGCCACCTCGCAGTACTCACTGAATCCTGCGTTCGGAAATCGCCACCCCGGTGCGAAGGCGCTTTACAACGGGAGCTTCAGCGCAATCATCGATAACTCCGTTTTTGACGCGCGGCCCTATTCCCTCACCGGTCAGCAAACGCCAAAAGACTTTTACAGCCGCATTACTTCAGGAGTAACTCTGGGCGGCCCACTTCGGATTCCCCGCTTGATGCCCATCGGTCCAAACTTTTTTGTCAGCTATCAGTGGACGCGCAGCGCCGATGCGGCCATCGATTCTGGCCTGGTGCCCACCGCCGATGAAAGGGCCGGCAATCTTTCCGGCCTGCTCAACGCGCAAGGCCAGCCGATCAAAATTTACGATCCCACCACGGGACTTCCCTTTACTGGAAACATTCCTGTCAGTTCGCAGGCGGCTGCACTTCTCGACCTGTATCCGCTGCCCAATGTTTCCGGAAGCTCCGCCTACAATTACCAGGCTGAAGTTCTCAACGACACACACGCCGATGCGCTGCAATCGCGTTTGAACAAGACGATCGGCCGCAAAGACACGTTCTACGGCGGTTTCGGCTTCAAGAGCCTGCGCGCAGACAGCACCAACATTTTTGGCTTTGTCGATACCACCGACACGCTGGGCATCGATACCAACGTGAATTGGTCGCACCGCTTTTTTCACCAGACGTTCGTTCTGCTTGGCTACCATCTCACCAGGCTGCGTACGAACGTGCGTCCCGCTTTTGAAAACCGAGTGAACGTCTCAGGAAACGCCGGAATCGGAGGCAACGATCAGGATCCGGCCAATTATGGGCCACCGACGCTGAGCTTTTCGAGCGGCATCGCTGGATTGAACGATGCCAACAGCGCCTTCAATCGAAACCGCACCGATGCGCTTGCTGCAAACATATCCACCAACTATCGACGCCACAACTTCATCTTTGGTGGAGATTTCCGGCGCCAGGAATTCAACGAATACGGCCAGCAAAACCCTCGCGGATCGTTTGCGTTTAACTCCTCGGGCAATACGAGCACCGGTTCTGACCTTGCCGATTTTCTGCTCGGCATTCCTGACACCAGCGCGTTGTCCTTCGGCAACCCCGATAAATATTTCCGGCAGTCTGTATATGACCTCTACTTCACCGACGATTGGCGCATGTTGCCTCAGCTGACAATCAACGCCGGCATGCGTTGGGATTACGGCGCGCCAATCACAGAGCTTTTCGGCAGGCTCGCAAATCTCGATGTCTCCTCCGGATTTACTTCCGTTGCGCCCGTAGTGGGAAGCAACCCCAAGGGTTCCGTAACAGGCCAGACCTATCCGACTTCTTTGGTGCGTCCAGACAAACATGGATTTGAGCCGCGCATCGGCATCTCGTGGCGCCCGATACCTGCTTCGACTCTCGTAGTTAGGGCCGGTTACGGCGTCAACGACGACTCGTCAGTCTACATTTCCGCCGCCGAAAGCATGGCGGAGCAAGCGCCGTTTGCAACAAGTCTCAGCGAGGCTAACGGCAACGGATGCAACCTGACGCTTGCGAACGCTTTTAAGTCTTGCTCCGGCGCCGCCTTTGACACCTTCGCCATCGATCCAAACCTGCGCGTGGGCTATGTGCAGAATTGGCAACTGCAATTGCAGCGCGATCTTCCCGGCGCGCTCGTCATGACCGCCACCTATCTTGGAACAAAAGGCACGCATGGCATGCAGGAGTTCTTGCCGAACTCCTACCCCATCGGCGCTGTCAATTCTTGCCCCACGTGCCGGTCTGGCTTCGTCTACCGCACCTCGGACGGGAACTCAACGCGTGAGGCGGGGCAGATCCAGTTGCGTCGCCGGTTGCGCAGTGGCTTTACCGCAAGCATCGATTACACCTGGGCCAAGGCCATGGACGACGATGCGCAGATCGGCGCGCAAGGACATGTGACTTCCACATCGGCTGCGTCAACTTCGGCGTCAGCGGGCCAGTCATCGTCGACAACCGCAAGCGAGCCTTCTGCCGGAGCCACGATCGCGCAGAACTGGCTTGACTTGAAAGCGGAACGTGCGCTTTCCAACTTCGATCAGCGCCAACTCGTCAGCGTGCAATTGCAATACACCACTGGCATGGGCATGGGCGGCCGAACACTTATGAGCGGGTGGCGCGGAAGAATCCTGAAAGAATGGACGATCATGAGTCAGATTTCCGCCGGTACCGGCCTGCCTGAAACTCCCATCTTTCTCGCTGCTACTCCCGGTACAGGCTTCACAGGAGCCATCCGGCCCGATCTCACAGGCGCATCCATCTATAGCGCGCCGGCCGGCTATCACCTCAATGCAGACGCGTTTTCCGCACCGGTGGCCGGCGCCTGGGGCACGGCACGCCGCGACTCCATCACAGGCCCGGATCCATTTACATTGAACGGCGCCATGTCGCGAACATTCCGGCTCAAGAATCCATTCAATCTTGACGTTCGTGTTGATGGAACGAACGTCTTGAATCGTGGCGTCTTTACGAACTGGAACACCATCGTCAACAGTACGACCTTCGGCCTGCCGGTTTCAGCCAATCCCATGCGCAGTCTGCAATTGACGGCGCGGTTGAGGTTTTGATGAAGAACAAACTGACAGCCCTCGTCGTGATGACGGCCCTCGCTGCGGGCATGTCGACTCGCGCGCAGCAGATCGGCACAAACGCCACAGACCAGACCCAGACCTTCAAGCTGACGCTGAATTCCCAGCTCGTTGTGGAACAGGTTGTCGTCAAGGACAAGCAAGGCAACTTCATCCCAGGGCTCACAGCCAAAAACTTCACTGTGTTGGAAGACGGCGTGCCGCAGACAATCAAGTTCTGCGAACATCAAAAGTTCTCAGAGGCTGTCGATCCGTTGCCGCCGACGCCAGCCAGCGATGAGAACATCAGAATTTACAAAACGTTGACGCGCACGCAACTGGCGCCGGAAGCTCCCGACAGCAACAAGTACAAAGATCATCGCCTGCTCGCTCTCTACTTCGACATGAGCGCCATGCCGCCGCAAGATCAACAGCGAGCCTTGAGCGCGGCAGAACATTTTGTAAGAACGCAGATGACAGCCGCCGACCTGATCTCGATCTTGCGCTTCAACGGGGGTTCCGTCGATGTGCTGCAGGACTTCACCGCCGATCGCAATCGGCTCCTCAGCATTCTCGAAACTCTGGTGGTTGGCGAAGGCCAGGGTTCGGCGGACTCCATCGATGACGCCAGCAGCGCAGACACCGGTGCAGCCTTCGGGCAGGACGACAGCGAATTCAATATCTTCAACACGGACCGCCAACTTTCCGCCCTGGAGACAACAGCAAAAATGCTGGAGCAGATGAGCGAAAAGAAATCGCTTATCTACTTCGCAAGCAGGCTGAATTTGAACGGCGTGGACAACATAGCCCAGTTGCATGCAACCATCGATGAAGCGGTGCGCGCCGGAGTTTCCTTCTGGCCAGTCGATGCGCGGGGACTGGTTGCGAGCGCGCCGCTGGGAGATGCCACGCAGGCCAATCCCGGGAATGCGGAAATGTATAACGGCTCGGCCGTGCAGGCCTCCTCGGACAGATTCCAACAGTCGCAAGACACCATGTATTCGCTGGCCGCCGACACAGGCGGCAAGGCGCTGTTCGACAACAACGACTTGACGCGGGGTATCGTGCAGGCACAGCGCGCGATCTCCGATTACTACATCGTTGGCTATTACACGACGGATACTTCAAAGAACGGGCGTTTCAGGAAAGTAAAGATTACCGTTGACTCGCTGGCAGACGCCGCGCTCAGTTATCGCGAGGGTTACTACGCGAACAAGGAATTCGCAAAGTTCAATGAAGTCGACAAGGAGCGGCAACTCGAAGATGCCTTGATGCTCGGCGATCCCATTACGGATTTGACCGTCGCCATGGAGATCGATTATTTCCAGCTCAACCGAGCGGAGTATTTCGTTCCCATGATTGTGAAGATCCCAGGGCGCGAACTTGCGCTCGCCAAGAAGTTTGGCGCGGAGCATACGGTCATCGATTTCGTCTGCGAGATCAAGGATGAAGTAGGCGGCTACACGGTGAGTAACGTGCGCGATAACGTCGACATCAAGCTGAGCGACGCCACTGCACTGGAACTCGCCAAGCGCCCAATCGAATATGACTCAGGATTCACTTTGCTTCCGGGTCGCTATTCCATCAAATTCCTCGCACGCGACGATGAGACCGGCCGCATTGGCACCTACCAAACCGCGTTCATCATCCCGAACCTGAACAAGGAAACGATCCGCGTTCCCATCAGCTCAGTCGTGCTGAGCAGCCAGCGCGTCAACACACGGGACGCTCTATACAACACAACGCGAGGAAAGAAGCAGGCGGAGGATGATGCAAAGAATCCGCTCGTGCAAGAAGGCCTGAAGCTCATCCCCAGCGTGACTCGTGTCTTCAACACAGGGCGCCAGATGTTTGTCTACCTGCAGGCCTACGCTGAAGCTCCGGCCATCTCCTCGCCCGCGCCGGCTACACCACCAGCCCCTTCACCGCTCGTTGCCTTCGTGAGCCTGTATCAAGGAGGCAAAAAAGCGTTCGAATCACCGGCGATAGCAGCCACTCCAGCGGCCGGCAGCCGATTGGGCACGATTCCTTTCAGTTTCCAACTCAGCCTTAACGACTTGCCGCCTGGGGAATTTCAATGCCAGATCAGCGTGCTTGATCCATCCGGACACCGAGTCGCATTCTGGGTGAACCCGATACTGCTGGTTCATTGAGAGGCCCGAATCTTACGGCTCCGAGTGCAACACCGACTACTGCGCAAAATTAAGCGCGTATGCTGTCGCTGGATCGACGGGCCCATCGAGAATATTGAGCGACTTCAACTGTTCGTATTCCGCAGCCCAGCGCTCCGCATTCATTTTGCCCGTCTGTGCCCCGCTGGCGTCGCCGCCGTTCACAAATCCCCCATCGCGAAGCGTCTGCGCAGTGTACGCCTCCTGCGCCGGGTTGAGCGCGGGATTCAATTGGAGCAACAGCGCATTGGTTGCCGCTGGATTGCGGAGATACTCGTTCCATCCGCGAATGCTGGCTCGTACGAATTTGGCAACGGTATCGGGATGGTCCGTCACAAAGTCGCGCGTCGCAAACTGCACGCGATACGGGTCGTATCCTGATGAACTGATGGGAAACGTGCGCACCTCCGCGCCTGCCTGTTTGGCAAAGAACGGCTCGCTGGTAATAAAAATCTGCTGCACGTAATTCGGATCGGCGAGGAAACTCGCAATCGAGAGCGTGCTTGGTATCTCTCGAACGCTCTTCAGTCCGTAACGACTGATCACGTATTTCAGCCAGACCGCTCCAGGCTGCGCGGCAACGGCATGCCCGTCCAGATCCTTGAATCCCTGGATCGGCGAATCTTTGTGGACCATCACGGCCTGCGGATCGTGCTGCATGGTCGCGGCCACAGCAATCATCGGCAATCCATTCGAGTCCCACGATAGAATCTGATCGCTGGAAGCCAGACCGATGTCAGCTTTCCCCGTCGCTACAAGTTGTCCAACGCTTCCATATTGAGGTAAAGGCGAAATGGTCACGTCGAGACCTTCGGCCTTGTAGTACCCAAGATTGAGCGCAGTGTAAAAACCGCCATGCTCCGGCTGCGGATACCAGTCAAGTTGGAGTCTCACCGAAGCGATGCCGTTATGAGTTGAAACCGTGTGATGCCGACAACCGGTGAGGAAGAGTACCGCGGCCACAGCGAGAGCGGAAACATATTTGCAGGATCTCAAGGTCGACCTCTCAGGGAAGAAATTAAGCTCGACACCAAAACGCTGCATAATTGCTGCAACGTATCACGAACCTGCCTTGACTGACTTTCGATAAGCGCCAAGCTGACTGGCAAGTTTCAACAGCTGTTCATCGCGTCCATGACCGGCAGCCAGTTGCATTCCGCCCGGTTTGCAGGGAATAGCCACAGTGGGTACACCGGCGAGGCTGAAGGGCGCTGTGTAGCGCAGCAGTCGAATGCGAGTCTGGCTGTGATCGGCGCCTGCAGTCAACTTCGCAACCGGAGCGCACGGCAGGATCACCAATTCGTTTGCCGCGAACATATCATGCATGTGCGAACGAAAATCATCATGCCGTTTTCGTAAAGTGGCTAACTCGTCTGGAGAGACACTCGCGCCCTTCTCCAACCGTTCCCGAATCGACGGCTCAAAGTGTGCGAACGATCCGGCATGCAAGCGCGCCGCTTCCCACGCCTGAATCGGAACGAATATCTCACGTGAGTCCGCCCACCATGTTGGATCGACGATTCGGCGCTCGAGGCCCATCATCTCCAACTCCCGGATGGTGGTATAGAAGCTTTCAACGATCACAGGTTCGCAATCGTCGAGAAAGCTGTCACTCACGGTCGCGAAACGGGAGAACGGTGCAGCGGAGGCCGTTTTATCAGGTGCAAACGGGAACGATAACAGCGAGGCATCTTCGAGATCGCGGAACAGCCATCCCATCGTGTCGAAGGACTCCGCGAGATGCGCGGCTCCTTGCCAATCACCACGACCATGCGATGCTCGATATCCCGCCAGGCCGCTGAACGAAGCAGGCACGCGCACGGAGCCTCCCGTGTCAGTTCCAATCGCCGCAACCGCCGATCCCTCCATGACGCTGGCCACTGCGCCGCTCGAGGACCCGCCAGTCAATGCAGTGGCGTCGCCAGGCTGTAGGCAGTCGCCAAACTCCGGATTCTCACCGGTAATCCCGTAGGCCAGCGGGTGAAGATGCGACTTCCCGATGATGACCGCTCCCGAGTCCCGAAGCTGTTTCACGAGCCAGGAGTCCTGCGCGGCCACACCATTCAAGTCGCGGTAATAGCGCACGCCGCAGCTCGTCGGCGCTCCGGCAAGATCGAAGCAATCCTTTACGGAGATGGGCAAACCCCAGATCGCACTTCGGCCATCGCCGAAGGCACCGCCTTCGCCGGCCTCCATTGCCTCTGCACGAGCCGCTTCTTTTCGCGTCCAGGCGGCGTCCTGCCAAAGGTAGGTGTTATGGCTTGGATTCTGGCTGGAGTGAGCCAGCGCAAGATCGGCAAGAGCAGTCGGCCGCGTAACTCCGGATGCAACAGATTGGCGGAGAGTGCGAATCGTCCACGGAGAGCTTGCCATAGGGGAATTGTAACGGGGCTCAAATAAGGCTCGCATGATTTTTCTAGAGCGCCGACACCGCATGACATGCTAATTTCGAGTATGGGAGTTCCGCTCGGAGCAAAACGCTCTCCAACCAAAAAACCAGGGAAGTCGCGCGACCTGACCAGGCCATTTGCCTCCCCGACAGATCTGGAAGAGATGGTGGCGATCGCCGCTTTCACGGCAAAATCGCTTTCGAGTTCCCGGCCGCGTCCCTTCGGCGCATCCATCGTTCATACGAAATCGGGACAGCGCCTTCTCCGCGCCCTGAATAATGTGGCGAAGGAATTCGATCCCAGTTCCCACGCGGAAGTGCGGGCGATTCGTCTTGCCACAAAGCGGCTGAAGAATGTTTCCCTCGCTGGCTACACTCTCTACACAACCTGCGAGCCGTGCCCCATGTGCATGAGCACCGCACTCTGGGCCGGGCTCGACAGGGTTGTCTTCGGCGCAACCATCGAAGATGCAAATCGCCACTGCAATCAAATCCAGATTCCTGCCGTTGAAGTGGCCGCGCGAAGTGACATGCACTGCATCGTCGATGGGCCCGTATTGCGCGAACAGTGCTACGCTCTTTTTACCCACCCCCGTATGCTGCGGGCCTTCCAACAATGGTCCACACGAAAAAGAACCTAGATTGAGAGGGTTTTGCCACGATGGACTCTCTGGCTCAAAAACTCTGCGCAGCGATCGCCGACCCGGCGCGCATTCTCACGGCGCCTGCGGTACTCGATCGCTTGTCGCATGATTTCTATTGGTATTCGCCGATTCTGCGTCCGCTCCTGGCATCGAAGGTCGGCGAAGTGGCCGTCCAGCCGGTGAGCGTAGATGAAATCCTCTCGGTCCTCGGTTTCGCCGAAGAGCATGAAACTCCCGTAACCGTGCGAGGCGCCGGCACGGGGAACTATGGGCAGTGTGTCCCGCTGGAAGGGGGAATTGTGCTCGATCTCTCCCTCATGGACAAGCTCGAAGAAATCACTGCCGACGGAGTGGCCGTATGCCAGCCGGGACTGCGGCTCGGCCAACTGGAAACGCAGGCGCGCAAACAAGGGTGGGAGTTGCGGATGTATCCGTCTACCTTGGTAAAGGCTTCCGTTGGCGGCTTTCTGGCGGGAGGATCTGGCGGCATAGGCTCGGTTGCACACGGCGGCCTGCGCGACTTTGACACGGTGCGCGCTTTTGAGGTGGTCACCATGGAGCACCCGCCGCGCATTGTTTTGCATGAAGGCGCTTCGGTCCACGAGATTCTCCATGCGTGGGGTACAAACGGCATCCTGACGCGGATCTGGTTCGCGCTCACACCAGCTGTTGAGTGGACGCAATTGCTTGCTTCCTTCGATACGTTCGAGCAGGCATTTCAATTCACAGAATCCGTCGCAACTTCCGACAACTGGAGGAAGCGCCTGGCAACGGTGTTCGAGTCGCCCATACCGTCCTTCTTCACCCCGATTAAGAAACTCACTCGCGATGGAAAATCGCTCGCGCTCATTATGATTGCGACTGAGCAAGGAGAAAGCCTTCAGAAGGCCGCCATCGAGGCCGGCGGCGAAGTGACTTTCACCGGCCCATTCGATGGACCACGCACGCAGCCACTGCTGAGCGACTACACCTGGAATCACACCACGCTGTGGGCCATGAAGGCTGACTCTCAGTACACCTACCTGCAATGCGGTTTCTCTCCGACAGAGTGCCGCGAGCAATTCCGTCTGCTGCGTGAACGATACGGCGAGGAGATTTTGTTTCACATCGAATTCATGAAGAATGGCGACGGCGTGGTGGTTCCGGGAGCTATTCCAGTCGTACGTTTCACGACCGAGGAACGGCTCAATGACATGATTGCCTATTGCCGCTCAATCGGTGTTTTCGTCGCGAACCCACACGTGAATTACCTCGAAGACGGCGGCCGCTTTCGCCCTGACAACATCCAGCTCGTTGCGAAACAGAAGTACGATCCTCGCGGGCTGTTGAACCCCGGAAAAATGATGAGCTTTCACAAGCAGGCGGTGACAAAGTGAAAACCTGGATCCCCGATGAACGCAACTTTGCTTACCTCACATGGAAACAGGTTGACGCCTTGCCGCGCGAGACGACGCTCCTTGTGCTGCCAACCGCCGCGATTGAACAGCACGGTCATCATCTGCCGCTCGCCACGGACACGTTGATCAATAATCTGCTGCTGGGGAAGGCACTCGCGCAGATGGCTGCGGAACTGCCCATCTATGCCCTTCCCCCGGTCTGCTACGGGAAAAGCAACGAGCACATCGGCTTTCCCGGAACGCTTTCGGTCAGCGCGAGCACGTTCATGGCCGTTGTGCGTGATCTTGGCGCGAGTTTTGCGGCCGCTGGCTTTAAGAAAGTGGTTCTCTACAACACGCATGGTGGCAATACTTCGCTTGTCGATGTGCTGGCGCGCGATCTTCGCGCAGAATTCGGACTGCGAACCTTCTCGCTCTTCGGATCTCCCGGAGCGGCCTTCGACGGCGTCAGCACGCAGGAGCGAACCTACGGCTTCCATGCAGGCGAAATTGAAACGGCCTTCCTCCTTCATGCCACACCAACACTGGTTCATCCGGATGAATACACAACGAATTACATTGCTCGCGTCGACAAGCCCGAACCGCTCAAGCCCGAAGGCTCATCGGCAAATTTTGCGTGGCTCACAAAAGACATTGCTCCGAGCGGTGTCCTCGGCGATCCGTCAGCGGCGACTGCAGAGAACGGAGAGAAGTGGTCGAACGATGCGGCTGCACGCATCGCCGAGCTACTGCTTGCGATGTATCACTTTGAACCGAGGCACGGAGCCTGACCATGGCCCTCGTCGATTGTGGAAACGGCGTTCGGTTGGAGCGCGCTGCGGTTTGCCGCTTGAGCGATGGAACGGCCCTTGTTTCCGATCATTATTATCCAGCAGGCCACGGGCCATGGCCCACGCTGCTCATGCGTCAGCCGTACGGGCGCGATATCGCCTCGACCGTCGTTTATGCGCATCCTGTTTGGTTTGCGCGGCACGGATACCACGTCGCGATACAGGATGTGCGGGGACGAGGCGACTCGGAAGGTGAATTCTATCCGTTTCGGAACGAGCGAAAAGATGGCGCGGAGACCATCGAAAGACTGTCTAAACATCCAGCGTGCAATGGGCGCATCGGTATGTATGGATTTTCCTACCAGGGCGCCACGCAATTGCTAGCTGCCGCTGAAAATCCAACCGGGCTGCAGTGCATTGCTCCACACATGACTGCAACGAATCTTTACCATGGATGGTTTTATCATCAGGGTGCGCTGCGTCTCAGCTCCGCTTTCGGTTGGGGCATTCAAATGCTACGTGAAGACGCGCGCCGCAAAGGACTCCGCGCAGCGAGCGATCAACTGGAGGCCGCATGGGCCAACATTCGTTCGCAGGCAGCGCACGTTCCGTATGGACACCATCCCGCGATCACCGACACATCCCTGCCCAGCTATGTCCGCGACTGGTTTGCTCACAGCACTCCGGGCGATTATTGGACTGACCTGGACGTAAGCACAAGCATTAACCAAATTCAGATTCCCGCATTGCACATTGCCGGTTGGTTCGACACTTATCTGGAGGGATCCATCGCCGGGTACCTGGCCATGTGCAATGGGGCAGGCAGTGACTTTGCGCGAAGAAACCAATTCCTGATCGCGGGACCGTGGGTGCATATTCCCTGGGGAGACCGCGTGGGTGACTCGAACCTGGGTGACTCAGCAAACCTCAACACCGACGAAGTTTTGCTTCGCTGGTTCAATCATTGGTTGAAAGACTCAGGCGGCTTTAATCACGAGCCATCGATTCGTTATTTCTCTCTTGGTCCCAATGAATGGCGCAGCGCTGATAACTGGCCGACAGCCGAATATTCGCTGTATCTCCACAGCGCGGGCAACGCAAATTCTCGCAAAGGCGACGGTCATCTTAGCGATGGAGCGCCCGAGACTGAAGAACCACGCGATGTGTTTGTTTACGATCCTGAAGTTCCGGTACTGGCTCCGGGTGGTCCCCAGGCTCTGAGTGGTCCTCTCGATCAATCTGTTTTGGAGATGGGCAACAATTTGCTTGTGTACACGTCCGAGCCTGCTTTGCGCGAATCAGAAATCTTCGGACAACCGAAGATCAAACTCTACGCAACCACATCCGCACCGAATGCAGACTTCACCGCGAAGCTTGTGCGCGTGACAACCAGCGGCAAAGCAGACTTTCTTTCCATCGGCATCGCGCGCAGTTCCTGGCTCTTCAAAGACAGCAGCTTTGCAGCGGACGAGATTCACGCATGGGAATTCACGCTCGAGCCGACTGCTTTCGTGCTGGCGGTAGGAGAAAGTTTGCGCCTTGAGATCGCAAGCTCCGCGTTTCCCCTCTACGACCGCAACCCCTCAACGGAAGCCCCTCCACATCTCGCCGACAATTGGAAGTGGGCCCGTTCCACGCAACAGATTCTCCACTCCCGATCGCATCCATCCACACTGCTCCTCCCTGTGCGAGGTGAAGCAGCATGGTGAATAGGGATCGTGGACCAGTCGCCGAAATTTCGCTGCTAAATGTAACCAAGCGCTTTCGCGGCGGATCCGTCGCCGTTGAGAATGTATCGCTCACCGTGGAGCGCGGCGAATTCGTCACCTTCCTCGGTCCCTCCGGCTGCGGCAAGTCAACGCTTCTAAAACTCGTCTCAGGATTGAGCCCCGTCAGCGAAGGCGAAGTGCAAGTGAACGGAATGACGCCCGTGAATGCGCGCGAACTGATCGGCTTCATCTTTCAGGATGCAACTCTTTTGCCATGGCGAACCGTGGCGGAGAACGTAGGCCTGGGCCTTGAACTCGAATACGCTGCACGCACGCTTCGCAAGGAACGAGTGGAGAAAATGCTGGAGCTGGTCGGCCTTCAAAACGTCGGCCGCATGTACCCGCGCCAGCTCTCCGGCGGCATGAAGATGCGCGTCTCGATCGCGCGCGCTCTGGTCGCCCGGCCACGCATTCTCCTCATGGACGAGCCCTTTGCCGCGCTCGATGAAATGACGCGTGACCGGCTCAACGAGGAGCTGCTGCGCCTCTACGCGGAACACAGATGGACCGTGCTGTTTGTAACTCACTCCGTTTCTGAAGCAGTATTTCTTTCCACTCGCATTGTGATTCTCGCCCCCCACCCTGGGCGTATTGCTCACGAGCTGAAGATCGATCTCCCCTGGCCGCGAACGGCGGAAACGCGCGAGTCCCTGCAATTTGAAGAAGCCGTGACCCACGCAACACGACTGCTGAGAGGAGTGCACAGCGCATGAAGAAACGTGGCCTTCTCGTTTTGAACAGTGCAGCCGTCCTCGCATGCCTGCTGGCCTTGTGGCAGCTCGTCATCTGGCTCAATCACTTGCCCGCTTACATTCTTCCGGGCCCGCTCGCGGTTGCCAACGCGGTGCGATACCGCTATCCCTCTCTGCTTCAGTCGCTGCAGATCACCGCCATAGAAGCGGCAGGCGGACTGTTGGCAAGCATCGTGGTCGGCGTTGCGATCGCCATGGTGTTCGCGCAATGGCGCTGGCTGCGGCAAACACTCTATCCTTACATGATTCTGTTACAGACGGTGCCGATCGTTGCGATCGCCCCGCTCATCATCAATTGGGCTGGCGCTGGAATTTTCCCTGTCGCTATTCTCACCTTCATCATTTGCCTTGCACCCATCATCGCCAATACAACGCAAGGCCTCATTAGTGTTGATGAAAACCTTGTTCACCTTTTCCTGATGTACAAAGCGTCCCCAGCCCAAGTGCTCTTCAAGCTGCGCCTTCCGAATGCTCTGCCGAACTTCTTCACCGGCATCCGCATTTCCGCAGGCATCAGCGTCATTGGGGGCATTACAGGCGAGCTGTTTGCCGGCTCAACGCGCGTCGGCGTAGGCGGTCTCGGATATTCCATCATCTACGCGAGTAATCAGATGGAGATCGCGTACCTCTTCGCGCTGGTATGCGCCGCCACGGTTCTTGGGTTCGCTTTTTTCTTTGCCGTCATGTTTCTCGAATGGCTCGCTCTGCATAATTGGCATGAGTCGAGCCGCCCGCAAACCAGCGATTAAGGACCAACGCTTAAGGAGTACGTCGATGTTACGAATGGAGTCGCCCACTGGATGGTGGTTAATCACGCACCCCGATCACGCGCGCCTGGCCGGGAAATTCGCCACCGCATGGGGCAATGAACTGTTTCGTAAACCCGAGCCGCGATCGCGTGTACTCAA